>Ga0182738_1000210_pt1 | contig 90371 bp, 71 predicted proteins | sample eDN5th30CBELigMG_FD_128876 | JGI IMG/M metagenome (GOLD analysis project Ga0182738, IMG submission 128876) | Enriched Miracle-Growth compost microbial communities from Emeryville, California, USA - eDNA 5th pass 30_C BE-Lig MG (version 2)... ... | reverse complement strand
CCGTGACCACTACGCATGGGAGACCACCGTCGCCGAAGAGCGTGCGCACAACGTTCACGTTGGCGCAGGCGTGTCCGAGCAAGAATTCGTCACCATGCGCCGCGCGCGGGACGCGACTCTGCCAGCCCCGGTATTGCTACTACCATCGATCCAAGTGAACGTGCGCGCCGGGCATTTACCAGCCGCCGAATCGAATGGCGTGCGCTATCTCAAGATTCCAGTGCGAACGAGCACTGAGATGCAAGCCACGATGGAACGCCCGGAATAGCGAGATGCGGAGCACGCGGCAACCGCCGCATTCACGGCTGTGCGCGTCGCCAGACGGAATACGCAACCGTGCCATTCCCCGAAGCACTGGCGGGCACCGAGTACGTCAGTGTGCCGTCCTTGAAAACGAAATCGCGTACCTGCCGGGCGCCTTCCCAGTTCGGAAACGATGACGAATCGATATTGAAGATCAATTTGGCCTGCGCTGAATCGACGTCGACGCGACCGGTATGAGTGCTGGCGCCGACGACGGCTTCCCGATACTCCTCAGCCGTACCGCCTGCCTTGATGCCCGAGGCGAACTTCGCCCTGCCCGGCCGGAAAATCTGCATCGAATATCGTCCGGCCTTGTCCACGATCAACAACCCTTGCGGGTGCTCACCATAGTTGGTGGTGCGCTTGCCATCCGCCTGAATCTCATATGCGGCCGTCATGATCCATGTGCCTTCCAACGACTGCAGTGTGGTTTCGGCAGCCATTGCAGATGTACCGATGGCGAAAAAGGAACCGAGCACTGCAAGTGCAGCGATGTGACGAACCGGCATGTGAATCTGTCTCCTGAATACGGCGAATTCAGAATATGATTTAGAGGTGCTCAACTCAATTTGATAGTTTTGATGAAACAGTTTTCGGAAACTCAACGATGAAGCTGACCACGCTCGACCTCGACACGCTTCGCACGCTGGTCATCGCGAGCGATCTTGGCAACTTCGGGCAGGCAGCGGCGCGTCTTGGCCGCACGCCTTCGGCGGTAAGCCTGCAGATGAAGCGCCTTCAGCAGAGCGTAGCCGCGCCGCTCTTCCGGAAAAACGGCAGGGCCCTGCTGCTGACCGATGCCGGAGAGATCGTGCTGCGCTATGCCCGACAGATGCTGAAGCTCAATGATGAGCTGCTTCACAGCGTTCGCGGCGCATCGCTGGCGGGCAGCGTGCGGCTGGGCTTTTCGCAGGATTTTGCCGAGACCGTACTGCCGACCGTCCTCGCTCAGTTTGCCAAGCTGTACCCGCTGCTGATGATCGAATTGCGGATCGAAGGCAATGCGGCTCTGGTGGAGGCCGTGGAGAAAGGCCAATTGGACCTTGCGCTCACGATCGGTCACTTCGGGCGCGCATCGGCGGAGCACCTGGGTGAGCTGGAACTGGTTTGGATCGTCGGTCGCGAGATCAACATACGCAAGGACCCGCCTCTGCCGCTGGTGATGCTTGGCCCGCAATGTGTCATTCGCAAGGAAATGATCCGCAAGCTTGATCAGGCGGGGATTTCGTGGCGGATCGCGGCCGTCAGTCCCAGCCTTGCAGGCCTGTGGGCATCCGCCGCCGGCGGTTTGGGAATTACGGCACGCAGTCGGCTCGGCGTGCCGGCGAATCTGACTTGCGACGCCCGGCTATTCGATCTGCCCCGACTAAAGAAGCTTCCCGTCGCTCTGCACGGCCAGGCCGGGGTGTCGAACCCGTCTTTGCAACACCTGCGCGCGATCATCAGCCAGGTCGTCAATGAAGTGCTGCCCAAAGGAAACGCGGCCCCGCGCCGCCACGCTCTCGACCGCACAGATCAGTGATGGGCGTGGTCAGCGTGTCCGTCGCGACAGGTTCTGCGCGACCTCTCCCAAACCGAGAGGCGCCCCACGCCTGAGTGTTTCCTGCAGCAGGGTCGCGACATACTCTTTTGCTCGTCCACACGCCTCGGACAACGGTACCCCCGCAGCCAGCCCCGCTGCTATCGCCGATGCAAGTGCGCAACCCGTACCGCGCCGAGTCACCTGAAAACGCTGTGCGGCCAGCCTCTTCACAGGGTGGCTTCGTGAAACCAGCCAATCAACCGCCTCGTCGCCCGTGGCGTGCCCCCCTTTGAGCAGAACCGCCTCCGGCCCCAGGGCCAACAGCCGTTGAGCCTGCGCAATCAACTCAGTCTCGCTCGTTGCAAGGTCTTCGCCCAGCAGTGCGGCCGCCTCGGGAACATTGGGAGTAACCAGCGTGGCGCGCGGAATCAGATCTTCACGCATCGCCTCGAAGCCGCCGGCATCGAGCAGCATTGCTCCCGAGGAGGCAGCCAACACGGGATCCAGCACGATCGGGATGCTCCCGCGTGGTGGCAAACTTTCGATAAGCGCCTCGATGGCTGCGCGGGTTCCAAGCATGCCGATCTTGACGGCCCGGACCTTTCTCGTCGCGAATGCCGCCGCAATCTGGGCGCGTATCATTTCCGGCGGAACCTGATGGACGTCGAAAACCTGGGAATTCGATTGAGCCGTGACCGCGGTGACGGCGCACAGAGCGTCGGTAGCAAAGTCAGAGAGTACCTGCACGTCGCGCATGACTCCCGCCCCTCCGCTCGAATCAGTCCCGGCGATGACGAGAACCGCGGTCATTCGCCGAACGCGACGAGCGCTACATTACGGTGCCCACTGCCCTGAAGCGCCCGAGCGGCACGCCAGGCACGCACGCCAGTGCGGCAACACACAACGATGCGTGGCCCCGCCGGGAACGATGCCTCCCCGCTCTCGATCCTGGCGACGTCGATGCGTATCGCTGACGGGAACGGCGACACCGGTGCTTCTGCCAGGCTACGCAGATCGATGACGATGTCGCCGGCCGCAACGTCCGCGGCCGCAATGAAGGGCAATGACGCTCCGGCCGGCTCCTGTGCTGCTGTGAACGAGAAACCACCGAAGCGTAGCGTGCGGAAATCTACGGTGATGAGCTGGCCCAGTACCGAAGGCTGCAGATCCAGCAGAAGCGCGAGAACCATGTGCGCCTGCAGCGTTCCCATGACAGCGACAGCAGTCCCGAGCACACCAGACTGCGCGCACGATGCTGCCTGCGGCGGCATCTCCGGAAACACGGCCCGATAACTCGGAGCCGCTGCGCAAAAAGCTCCGACATACCCCGACAACCCGAGCACCGAGGCGCTGATCAGAGCTTTGCCCGCTCGATGGCACTCGTCACTGAGCACGTAGGTGACGGCAAAGCTGTCGGCCGCATCCACTACGAGGTCGGCCGCGTCAACCAGGCACGCCGCGTTGGCGGGCGTCAGTATCTCCTGAAGCGCGTCGATGCTGGCTTCCGGATTCGCCTCCAGAAGCGCGTTTCGCGCAGCCACTACCTTCGGCATCGTGAGATCGCTCATGCGATACAGCGGCTGACGGTGGAGGTTCGATTTCTCCACGCGGTCGTGGTCGACGATTACGAGCCGCCCAACGCCCGCAGCACACAGGTATTGCAGCACCGCGCAGCCGAGCCCGCCGGCGCCAACCACCAGCACGGAAGCAGCTCGCAAGCGCGCCTGCCCGCTGTCACCAACTTCAGGAAGGACAGTCTGACGCGAGTAGCGATCACTCATGATTGTTGATTCGCGGCAACGAGCCACGCCCGCGTGCGTGTCTCCGGATCGGGGGCTTTCACGATATCCGTGACCACCGCCGCGACATCCGCACCCGCAGCGATTACTCCAGGCAGCCGTTCGACCGTCAGCCCGCCGATGGCCACGAGCGGAGTGCGACCGATACGTCGCTTCCACTCGCCAATCCGCTCGAGCCCCTGCGGCGACCAGGGCATCACCTTGAGCAGAGTCGGATAGATCGGTCCCAGCGCGACGTAGTCAGGGTCAAGGGACAGCGCGCGATCGAGCTCAGCGTGACTGTGCGTGCTGATTCCGATCTTGATTCCGGCAGCGCGCAAAGTACCAACATCCACTCCGTCCAGATCGCTCTGACCCAGATGGACGAAGTCACACTTCTCCGCCAGGGCCACCTCCCAATAGTCATTGACGATCAACTGCGCGCCAGCACGCGCACACAGCGCCTTGGCCTCCCGCACTTCATTGCGGATTTCCTCGGCAGCCCGGTCCTTGATACGCAACTGAATGAGCCGGACACCGAGTGGCAGAAGCCGCCGCACCCACGCGACATCGGGCACGACTGGATAAACGCGATCGAGCCTCATGCCAGGAATGCCTTGCCGATCACCGGCGTGGAAGGTGTCGCGAAGTCCCGGGGCTCGATGGGTCCAGCAACGCGAGCAGCGCAGCCAGCCTCCACGGCCTGCGCGAAAGCGGCTGCCATCTGCGCGGGATTGGCGGCTCGAGCGACGGCCGTGTTGATCAGCACGGCGTCAAACCCGAGCTCCATGGCCTGCGCAGCGTGCGAGGGAACTCCTATGCCGGCATCGATCACGAGGGGTACGTCGGGGAAGTGTGCTCGCAGTGCCTTCAGGCCGGACAGATTGTTGAGTCCTCGTCCCGACCCGATCGGCGCGCCCCAGGGCATCAGCACTTTGCAGCCCGCGGCAAGCAGTCTGTCCGCGACGACGAGATCCTCGGTCGTGTATGGAAACACTTCGAATCCCTCAGCCGAGAGGATCCGCGCGGCCTCCAACAGCCCGAATACATCGGGCTGCAGCGTGTCGTTCTCGCCGATGACCTCGAGCTTGATCCAGTTTGTGCCGAACACCTCCCGCGCCAGCTGCGCCGTGGTGACGGCTTCCTTTACCGAATGGCAGCCAGCCGTGTTGGGCAGCACGCGCACTGCGAGCTCGCGAATGATCGACCAGAATCCCTGCCCCGCCCGTTCACCGCTCGATTCACGTCGCAGCGAAACCGTTACGATCTCGGCACGCGACGCCTTGACGGCCTGCGTCAGGATCGCCGGCGACGGATAGCGGGCGGTACCGAGAAGCAACCGCGAGTGCACCTCGACCCCGTACAGCTTCAACATTCAGCCTCCTTGCATCGGAGCAAGGATTTCGAGGCGATCGCCATCGCCAAGGCGAGCGCTCACCCGCGCACCGGTCGCGACAAACTCACCGTTCAAGGCGGTCGCCACCACGCAATCGCCGTAGCCGAGCTCCCTCAATGCCGACTGCACGTCAGAGGAAGCCATTTCACGCCAGACGCCGTTCACGAGGATCTTCATCCGTCATCACCTCCGGAAAGTGCCGGTCGTTGAGCACGACCTCTGCGGCCATGCGCGCCAGCGACGGTGCGAGCAGGAAGCCGTGCCGATACAGTCCGTTGACATACAGAATGCCGTTGCGCCAACGAATCCTCGGCAGGTTGTCGGGATAAGCGGGGCGCACTCCCGTACCGATTTCGACAATCTCGGCCTCGCCGAACGCCGGGTGCAGCGCGTACGCGGCACTGAGCAGCTCGAGCATCGAACGAGCGCTGATCCGCGTCGGCTGATCGCTCTCGATCGTTGTCGCGCCGACCATGAAAAGACCGTCGTCCCGAGGCACGACGTACACCGGCACGCGCGGATGCAACACACGTACAGGTCGCGACAGCGCGATGTCACGCAATCTCAGCAGGAGCATTTCTCCCTTTACGCCACGCAAGTCGGTAAGAACCTTGCGGGCGGCAAGTCCGGTGCAGTCAACGACGCGGCGACCGGCCAGCATCGCCGGCGATGCTTCGACCCCGAATCGGATCGGAACCGCGAGCTCGCGGAGGCGGCGCTCCAGGGCGGACAACGCCTTCCGGGGATCCAGGTGCGCTTCATCCTTGAAGAAAAGCGCCTTGTGGAAGCGGCCCGCCAGCGCCGGCTCCAGCGCGGCAATCGCGACGTCCTGCAACCATTCGAATCGCTCGGTGCGGCGAGCGAATTGCTCGAGATCCCCGATGTCCCGGCCATGAGCCACGACGAGACTGCCGTTGAGCACCACGCCCGGAACTCTCTTTTGCCACCACGCGATGCTTTCGCTCCCCAGCCGGACAACTAACGGCTCCGCGCTCTCGAGCTCGCACCAGGGAGCCAGCATGCCGCCCGCATGCCAGGAACAACTCGTGGAGCCGAGCTTCTCCCCGCACTCGACCACCTCAACCGCCGCTCCGCGCTCGGCGAGCTCCAGGGCGCAGGTGAGCCCCATGACTCCCGCCCCGATGATGGTGACGAGCATGACTAGCTGCTCTCTTTCTCGGAGACGTAGATCTCTGCGCCCGCCGCACGAAACTTCTCCGACATCTCGCGCATCCCCTGCTGCTGCACCTCAGCGCGCACCTCGTGAGAGATGCGCATGGAGCAGAACTTGGGACCGCACATCGAGCAGAAGTGCGCGACCTTGTGCGCCTCCTTGGGCATCGTCTGATCATGGAAGGAGCAGGCAGTATCGGGATCGAGCGAGAGGTTGAACTGATCCTCCCACCTGAAATCGAAACGCGCCCGCGAGAGCGCATCGTCGCGATCACGCGCGCTCGGGTGGCCTTTCGCCAGGTCGGCGGCGTGTGCGGCGATCTTGTATGTGATGACGCCAGTCTTGACGTCGTTGCGATCAGGCAGGCCCAGATGCTCCTTGGGCGTGACGTAGCAGAGCATCGACGTCCCGAACCAGCCGATCATTGCGGCGCCGATCGCAGAAGTGATGTGGTCATAACCGGGAGCGATGTCGGTGGTGAGCGGCCCGAGCGTGTAGAACGGCGCTTCCCCGCAGTCGGCGAGTTGCTGGTCCATGTTCTCCTTGATCTTGTGCATCGGGACATGGCCCGGCCCCTCGATCATGACCTGGCAATCGCGTTCCCACGCGACGCGGGTCAGTTCGCCCAGTGTCTTCAACTCCGCAAACTGCGCGGCATCGTTGGCGTCGGCGATCGAGCCGGGACGCAGTCCATCGCCCAGCGAGAAGCTCACGTCGTACGCCCTGCAGATCTGGCAGATCTCCTCGAAGTGCTCGTACAGGAAGCTCTCCTTGTGGTGAGCCAGGCACCACTTCGCCATGATCGAGCCGCCGCGCGAGACGATTCCGGTAACCCTGTTCGCCGTCAGCGGGACGTAGCGCAGCAGCACGCCGGCGTGGATGGTGAAATAGTCCACGCCCTGCTCGGCTTGCTCGATGAGCGTGTCGCGGAACACCTCCCAGGTGAGGTCTTCGGCGACGCCGCCGACTTTCTCGAGGGCCTGATAGATCGGCACGGTTCCAATGGGGACAGGCGAGTTGCGCAGGATCCATTCGCGAATCGTGTGGATGTTCCGGCCCGTCGACAGATCCATGACGGTGTCAGCGCCCCAGCGGATCGCCCACACCATCTTGTCGACCTCCTCCGCAGTGGACGAAGTGACCGCGGAGTTACCGATGTTCGCGTTGATCTTCACCAGGAAGTTGCGGCCGATGATCATCGGCTCGGATTCCGGGTGGTTGATGTTCGCAGGAATGATTGCGCGGCCGGCCGCAAGTTCGGCACGCACGAACTCCGGCGTCACGTAATCCGGAATGCTTGCGCCCCAGGAGTTTCCGGAGCGTGCGAGAGCTTCGTTGCGCCTTTGTCGCCCGAGGTTTTCGCGAATCGCTACGAACTCCATTTCCGGCGTGATGATTCCCGCACGCGCATACGCAAGTTGCGTGACCGCTCGTCCGCCGCTGGCGCGCAGGGGACGCCGCCGCGCCGGGAACTCGGGAGCGGCTCCATGCGCTCCAGGCGTCAGGCCGTTATCCGCAGGAAGCACGGACCGACCCTCATAGGCTTCCACATCTCCGCGCGCCGCGATCCACCCTTCGCGCAAGCGTGGCAATCCACGCTCGATGTCGATCTCAACCGCACGGTCCGTGTACGGTCCCGAGGAGTCGTAGACCGTCAGCGGCGGCTCTCCCGATGACCGGTGAAGCGCGATCTGCCGCATCGGGACCCGTATGTCCGGATGGATCTGGCCAGCCTCGTAGATCTTGCGCGAGGCAGGCAGGGAATCGGCGACGATCTGCAGCGGAACGGCACTCATTGGATGCTCCTCGAGGCTCTTGCGAGCGCGGAAGATCCAGTGCCACTACGAGGGGAAGAAAGGCGGATCGATGCGGAGCCTGCTCGAGGCTCGATCGCGACCTTACGAACTTTCCTACGCCAGCATGAACTGGATCAGGTTCAAAGGGTCGCCATGCCGCTTGATCGCAAGCGCTCGATGGCCTCTCAGCCCCCTGCCGGGGCTCCCCTAGTCGGATGCGAAAGTAGTACGACTCGTGTCCTTAGGTCAATCGATTCGTCCGAAGGACGATGCCAGCGCGCGCTGCAAGAGACTCTTGCCTCGTTCAGTCGACGGGTTCTGCCGATTGACTGGACCTGCTCATCGCCCCATCTTGCCGGGACTCACCCAGCGTCACTGAAGGTCTGTTCTTGCCGGTATGGACATCATCAACAATCGTGTCGCGCGAGGCTCGGCTCGTTGGCTGCCCGCGCTGCTCCTGGCTCTGAGCGGATGTGCGATGAACTCCTCGAGTGAAACCGCGGATACACCGATTCGTCTCGAAGGAGTTGCGACCTATCGCGAGCGGATCGCCCTGCCTCCGGACGCAAAGCTGACCGTCGTGATCGAAGACGTTTCGCTCGCCGACGCGCCGGCAACCGTGCTTGCCACAACCGTGGTCGATCCGGCTGGCCAGCCGCCCATACGATTCACGATCGAATACCCGGCCGCGAGCATCGTCGAAGGTCATCGCTACGCCGTCCGGGCTCGGATCGAACGGTCGGCGCAATTGCTGTTCACCACCGATACCTTCCAGGCCCTGCCGCCCCCTGGCAACACCTCGCCGCTCGAACTGAGACTGGTGCGTGTGGGTCAGCCGCCCGCTGCCGCCTCACCGTTCGAGAACACCTACTGGAAGTTGCTGAGGCTGGGCAACACCGAGGTTGCGGTCAGCGAGCGTCAGCGTGAACCGCATTTGATCCTGCAGGCGCCGCCCAATGGTCCGAAGCGCATGGTGGGGTTCGCAGGCTGCAACCGGATGACAGGAAGCTACACGCTGGCCGGAGATCACATCGCGTTTGGACAGGTGGCCGGCACGATGATGGCATGCCCCGAGGGCATGCAGACCGAGCGAGCTTTCCATGCAGCGTTGAAAGCCACTGCCCGCTGGGTCATCCGTGGCGAGCAACTTGCCTTGCTCGATACCTCGGGCAACCCACTCGCACTGTTCGAGGCGCGCGACCAGCAATAACGGGAAGATGCCGCTCGATCTGCCGTCAGCAAGTTGCCGGCTGAGCCGCGCTTTGGCATTGTGACCCGCTCCTGACAACTTGGATCCAACCATGCTCGACGAACTGAAAGCCAACAACCGCCGCTGGGCGGAGCGCAAACTCGCGGTTGATCCGAGCTTCTTCAAGCGACTCGAAGGCCAGCAGGCGCCCAAGTATTTGTGGATCGGCTGTTCCGACAGCCGCGTGCCGGCCAACGAGATCGTCGACCTCGACCCCGGCGAACTTTTCGTACATCGGAACATTGCCAACCTGGCCCCGCCCCAGGACGCAAACTACCTGTCGGTCCTGCAGTTTTCCGTCGAGGTGCTGAAGGTCGAGCACATTCTGGTGGTCGGACACTATGGCTGTGGCGGCGTCGCTGCCGCCGTGGACGGCAAGCGGCGCGGCCTGATCGACCATTGGGTGCATCCGATTCGCGAAGCCCATCACGACCATCGGCACGAGCTCGCAGCTCTGCCCGACAAGCATGCCCGCTGGGATCGGCTGGTCGAGCTGAACGTGATGCGCCAGGTCAAGAATGTCGTATCGGACGTGTTTGTCCAGGACGCCTGGGCCCGCGGCCAGAAGCTCTCCGTCCACGGATGGGTCTATTCCATTGCGGACGGACTGGTCCGGGATCTCGACGTCACGGTGGATCGCCCGGACCGGTAGACGGGCTCCCCCCGAGCGAGCCCTACCGCAAGGATGCGGAGTGCCGAGCGAGCGCAGCACGCCGGCATCGGACTACCCACAGGGATCAGCCCACGCCCCAGTTCACCCACTCACCCGGCGCCAGCGGTTGAATCGCCACGGACTTCGTGCGGGCGGCGGCGCGCAGACGAGCGATGGGATCCTCGATCTCCACGTATTCTTCCGGGCCCGATACACCGTAGTGGATGGGCACCAGACGACGCGCACCGAGGATCTCCGCAGCCGCCACCGCTTGTTCCGGTGTGAGGACGCTGGATTGTCCGCTGACCGGTTTGACGTAACCGAAACGTGCACCGTTGACGGGCAGGAACGCGGCGTCGAACGGCCCGAACTGGCGCCCGATGCGCCACCATTGCCCGTGCCACAACGTGTCGCCGCCGTGGAAAATGCGACGGCCGCCAGCCGACACCACCCACGACACCTGCGGATCGCCGTAGCCGTCTACAGCGGGTACCGGTGTCGCGGTGAAATCGCCGAGGAGTTGCGGCTCCCAGAGTGTCGCCGGCCGCGCGCGAGCATGTGGAGGCACCGGCAATGGGTTCGTCCCGCTCGGGTAGATCAGGGTGCCGCCCTGGCGCAGAGCAGCGGCCGCAGCCTTTGCATCGAAGTGGTCGGTGTGGGCATGGGTAACGACGACGTATGCATCGCCAACCGCGTCGTCGACCGGAATCAACCGGTCCTTGAGCGCACTGCCCCAGGCGTTCGGATCGACCAGCGGATCGATGAACAGCGTCGCACCCGGCAGTTGTAAACGCAGGCCCGCCCACGCGAGGCGCTGAATGCGCAGCCCAACCTCAGCAGCAGCAACGGTCGCTCCGCTCGGAAGCAAGGCGCCGACGGAAAGGCTGGCGCATGCGGAAAGAAAGGTGCGACGCTTCATTAGTGGCTCCCTCGTGCCACGAGCGCGGCATCAAGCGCGAAGACGGACTGCTCGACAATGACCTCCAGATTGCGCCGGTGCCACTCGCGTTCGAATGCCATGGGTTCCACGTTCGGTGCCAGACAGGTTTCGATCCGGATCGATGCGATGCGTTCGTCGACAACTTCCGGCGGCAGCTCGGCGCGGAGCCGTATCACGATGTCCTTCAGCTCATCGAGATAGTGAGTCGCGTTGTCGAGCACGCTGGCCGCGAACCGCCCCATGTGACCGCCGATCACCGTACTGCGACCGAACTGCCGCATCCGGCCGATGGCAGCCCGCATGAGCACGGGGTCTGCCTTCGAGAGATAGACGATGTTGCCGACGATGTTGTCTCCGGAGAAGACCAGATCAGCCGTGGGCACGTCCACACTCACGTGATCCATGGTCTTGCCGGGATTGTGCAGGAAGCGCAGTTCGTGCCGCCCCCAACGAATCGTCATCGTGCTATCGAACACCACTTGCGGTTCGCGATAGAACGCATCGATCCGTTGGTTCTGTGAAAGGAAGGTGTGGCGATAGTGGCGGTGCGCAATCGTCAGCGCCTCCGGAAACAGGGACAGGCCAGCCATGTGATCGCTCATGAAATGAGTCGATGCGATGACACGTACCTCTTTGCCCATGTCCTCGCACAGGACGCGGCGGAGCCAGTGCGCATCTTCCGTACTGCCTAACGAGTCGAGCAGCAGGACGTCATCGCCGTCGAAGAATGCCGTGGCGACCGACTCGCGTTCGCCGCCAACGAACATGATTACATCTGAACTCAGCTCTTCGAATCTCACGATGCTCACCTGCGATTGCCTGACGCCATCGTGGCGAACCCGTGCAGGCGCGGCAAACGAGTTTTTTTCCGCCTGCATTAGAAAAACTGGCTTGATAGGATGCGGCCCCGGCACCGTAAGCGCGAAGAGATCGTGAAGCCACGCCACCCCGCCCCGCTCAATGCCCTTCGAGCTTTCGAAGCGGCCGCGCGATGCCGCAGTTTCCAGGGCGCCGCTGCGCAGTTGTTCGTCACTCCGGCAGCAATCAGCCTTCAAGTGAAGCGCCTGGAAGCCTATCTGGACGTGGAGCTGTTTCGACGCGGCCATCGCTCGATCGAGCTGACCGCCGAAGGCGAAGCGCTGGCGGCATCGCTGGGCGAGCTTTTCGGACTGCTCGACCTGGCCCTGGACCGGGCCACCGCACCTGCGGCTGCACATCTGCGCGTCAACACCATGGAGTCCTTTGCGGCCAAGTGGCTTGCGCCCAGGCTGCACCGGTTCCATCGCGACTGTCCCGATCTCAAGGTCCGCATCGAGACTGGCAACCAGTATGCCGATTTCGTTCGCGGCGGCATCGATGTCGCCATCCGCTACGGGCCCGGCGGCTACAGCGGCGTCCACGCCGAGCGTCTCATGGATGCAGCGGTGTTTCCGGTCTGTGCACCTTCACTGCCGGGCGCCGCTCTGACGACGCCCGACGACCTGCAGCACCACACGCTGCTGCACGACGAAAGCGCAACCGGCCGTCCCGGCGTACCGGACTGGCCTGCGTGGCTGGAAGCTTCTGGCGCAAAGCAAGTGGACGCGACCCGCGGTCCGGTATTCGCGAGCATCTACCTGGCCCAGGAAGCCGCTGTCGCAGGACATGGCATTGCGCTGGGTGTCGCTCCGCTGGTCGCGGAGGACCTGCGCTGCGGTCGCCTGGTCAAGCCATTCGATCATTCCCTGGCCAACGTCTACTCCTTCTGGATCGTCCGCGGGCATGGCGCCGACAACAATCCGACCATCGATGCCTTCTGTCGTTGGCTGCGGCAGGAAGCATCTGCAGAGTGAACTCGCCGGTCGACGTCCGGCGCCGAGGAACCGGAACTTTGTCGGCCCGAGGCGTAGGCTACGTGAGCCGCGACCTGCCCCGCTGCGTGAGCATGGCGTCCTGCGCCGGCTCTCGACCTCGAGGGAACCGAAGGAGCGGCGACGGCCCCCGGCGGAGCACATCGCCGCTGCACCAGTGTGCCGACGCTACTACTGCGGCGGTGGCTGCCCGTAGTCGTTCGGCTGATGATTACGGATCGGCATGTCTTGCGACGGGGGTCGTGTCTGCGTCATCGCGGTGTACTCGGAGCGGCTGATGCTGCCGTCGGCATCCTGATCCACGGCCGCAAACTCTGCCTCCAGTTTGGCGTCCTTGCGAGCTTCGCTCTTGCTCACGGTGCCGTCCTTGTCGCGATCGAGCTTGTCGAACTTCGCCTGAGCCTTTGACGTCGGGCGATCCGTACCCGGGTCCGCTTGTGCGTGAGCCGCCGTAGCCGCGAACAGAGCGACGGCGATTGAGCCCAACAGCATCTTCGTTGCGTTCATTGCGATACCTCGCATCTTCAAAGAGGACATTTTTCCGTTGTCTGAAGTCAACGTCGCCGCGACCCGTGGGTTCCGATCAGGCAATGGAGTCGCCGCGATACTCACGTTGGCTGATTTCTCGCAGCGCGCGCGACCCGCTGGACACGTCCAGATCGACGATATCCGACAGACTGATGACACCCTCGATCCGCCGATCCCGGTTGGTGCAAACAATACGTGACACCTGATGCTGCTCCATCAGCTCGCACGCATACTCGACCGAGTCCCACGGACTGCAGGCGATGACCTCGCGCGTCATGCATTCTTCGACGGGCGTGTCAGCCTGCAGCCCTTCTGCAACTGCACGCACTGCTATGTCTCGATCTGTGAGCGCTCCTACCGGGCGCATCGCTTCATCGCAAACAGCGAGAAAGCCGACCTGCTGGTCTCGCATCCTGGCGGCTGCAGCCCGAAGCGATGTCTGGGGTGAAACACACTCGATGTCGGTCTTCATGAGCTCGCTGCACTGCATGCGCAGCGGCCGGCTCGGCTGCAGGGATTCACGCTCGGCCCCTGCGGCAGACACATGGCTGGTACGCTCGCTTACTCGATGTAGGGCGACCCCGGCAATCTGGTCGTCGACCTGCGCCAGATCTGAGAGACTGATGACCCCTACGAGGCGTCCGTCGGTTCCCGTGCAGATGATGCGGGATTTTCGGGACGACTCCATCAGCTCACGCGCCCGCTCCACATCGTCGCTTGGCCTGCAGGCAACCAGCTCGCCGGGCATGAAGTTCTCCATCGGAGCATTCAGCGGCGCGCCTCGCGCGACAGCGCGAACGGCGATGTCCCGGTCCGTAATCGCTCCAATGGCGCGCCCGAACTCATCGCAGATCGGCAGAAATCCGATGTTGCGGTCGCGCATACGGCCTGTTGCCTCGCGCAGCGTGGTCTTTGGCGATATGTACTCGACCTCGGTACTCATGATCTCGTTACACAGCATGATCACTGCCCTCCACGCCCTCAGGCGTCTCTCATCGACCACACGCAGTCAGACAGGCTGCAGCTTTTGCGCGGTATCAACGCAGGTTCACTCATCGAGCGCTGCATGGCCGCTCGTTCCTTTCAGACGTCGTCTCTTGGAAGACGCGTCCGATGGAATAGGTTCCAGATGGGATTTGCGACGCGTCCCAGGATGGGACGAACGCAGGAAAACCTTCGATGGCAGTCGGCTCCTAGAGCCTCCGAAGCAGCGCGTATGCGAACGACTGCTCGCTTCCAGAAGGCGTGCGGTGAATTTCCTGTCGGCTATCTACCAGCACGAAGCGCTCCGCAAACAATGCCGCGATATCTTGCGGATCGCGGCGAGCCACGGGCAGCCCGCTGCACGTGACAGGCCCGTCGAGCGCAAAGCCACCAATGACCGCGTGCCCACCCGTCACGATCGCCTTCGTGGCGACTTCGACGTACTTGCCGACGTCCTGAACTTCGGTGAGGAAATGCAGCGCGGCCCGGTCGTGCCAGAGGTCGATACTCGATGGCGGCAGGACCACACTCGTCACATCGGCCACCAGCCATTGCACCGACTCCGCTTGCCCTGCGAGTCGGGCGCGAGTCACGGCCAGAGACTCTTCGGACACATCGAGCGCTACGATGCTTCTGAGGCCCAGCGCAAGCAGATCATCGATCAGCGTCGATGCGCCCGCGCCCACGTCAATCACCCGGGAGCCTGGATCCATCCCCGCCTGTCGCATCAGGTCGAGCGACACCTCCAGGTGCGGCCGATACCAGCTCACGCGCTGCGCGTCCTTTTGCCGGTAGACATTCTGCCAATGCTGTTGACGATCCGAAGCCATGACCCATACCAAACACAGTTCGATAGGACGAGCGCAGCCTACCATCCTACGCACACACTCAGGACGATGTGCGATCTATCTGGTGGCGCTTGAGTCAGTTCGGGCTTGAAGCCGCAAATCGTCCTACGGCGTTCAGCTTGCGAGACTGGCAAGGGCGCCGAGCGGATGGTGCGCCCGAGCGATGCTGATGATGAGCCCGTAGATGCCCAGAGCGGCGAGCCAACTGACGACGCGTATCTTTCGCGTCTGCCCGCGCTTGAGTGCGTAACTCCCCAACACCACGTAGGCGACGAGCAAGACGACCTTCGCGGTCAACCAGGCGTGCACGAACGGATACTGATGCAGAATCGTCGCCAGCATCAGCGCCGCCGTGAGCAGGACCGTATCGACTGTGTAGCTGAGATAGCGCAGTGGTGCAGCCATCACCCAGCGCGCTCCCGCGTGCAACGCGAGGCCGCGCACAAAGAACAGCGACCCACTCGCCATCACGGCGGCGACATGAACCCACTTGATCTGCGGATAGAACTCGATCATCTGCTCAGCTCGACTTGCGATCTCAGCGCACGGCCACCAACCACGTCGCCCACCATGCTATTTCCAGCAGCATATTGGCTGCGCCACGATGCGGGCCGGGCGACTTGCGCCGCCCGGCCCTGCTCCCGTGATCTACCACCGAACTTCATCCGTTCTGCGTCGCGCGTGCGCCTTCAGGCGCTTCGACCGCAGACTGCCTGGGAGCAATCCACAACCGCAGCACGAACACAGCCAGCGCCAGCGCACCAACGCTGAAGATGGTGTCGCCAGGCACTCGCATCCATACCAGCAATTGGATGATCGGTTGCTGCATCAGCTCTGCGGAGCGCGCGTACCAGTAACCGTGCTGGATTGCCGCGCTCAGCTGGATCACGCCGATCGGCAGCAACGTCAACAACGCCATGCCGCTCAGCCCGATGTTGAGCGCCCAGAAGCTGGTCTTGAGCAGCTTCTCGTTCCAGACCACCGTCGGCTTGATGCCGCGCAGGCAGAACAGCATCAGACCGATGCCAAGCATGCCGTACACACCGAACAGCGCCGTGTGTCCATGCAGCGGGGTCAGGTTCAGACCCTGCATGTAGTACAGCGGCAGCGGCGGATTGATGAGGAAGCCGAACAGCCCCGCACCGATCAGGTTCCAGAACGCAACCGCGGTGAAGAACAGGATCGGCCAGCGATAGCGCTGCATCCACGGCGTCGCCTCCCCGAGCTTGAACGTCTGGTACGCCTCGAAGCCGACGAAGGCCAGCGGCACCACCTCCAGGGCGGAGAAACTCGCGCCGAGAGCGATCACGGCAGTCGGAGTTCCCGCGAAGTAAAGGTGATGCAGCGTACCCAGCACGCCGCCAGCGAGGAACACGATCGTCGCGAACAGCACTGCGACGGTCGCGGTGCTCACCCGCAGCAGCCCCAGCCGCGTGAACAGGAAGGCAATCACCGCAGTGGCGAAGACTTCGAAGAAGCCCTCCACCCACAGATGCACCACCCACCAGCGCCAGTACTCGACCATCGACAGGTGCGTGTGCTCGCCCCACATCAGGCCCGCGCCATAGAACAGGCCGATGCAGACCGTCGACAGGAACAACAACATGGTGATGGACTTCGACTCCCCGCCCTTGCGGATGGCGGGCCACAGCGCGCGACCGACCAGCGCCAGCCACAGGCACAGTCCCACGAACAGGAAGATCTGCCAGAAGCGCCCGAGATCGACATACTCCCAGCCCTGGTGGCCGAACCAGAAATTCTTGTCCAGCCCGAGCTTCTGCATGATGGCCAGCCATTGGCCGGCAAACGCGCCGACCACGATGATGATGAGACACGCGAACAGGAAGTTCACGCCGAAACGCTGGAACTTCGGTTCGTGTCCGGAGATCGCAGGCGCGATGTACAAGCCCATGCCGAGCCATGCCGTGGCGATCCACAACACCGCCAGCTGCGTGTGCCAGGTGCGGCTGAGCGAGTACGGCAGGATCTGCGACAGCGCGAAGCCGTAGGCGTCCTGTCCTTCGACCTGGTAGTGCGCGGTGATCGCGCCCAGCAGGATCTGCGCCAGGAACAAGGCGATCACCAGCCAGAAATACTTGGCGCTCGCCCGCATCGACGGCGTCACCTGGATCGAGGCGAGCGGATCGACCGTCGGCAACTTCGCCGGAGGCTCATCGCGGTGCCGCGCATGATGCCAGCCGAGCAGCGCGATGCCGGCAATCAGGAACAGCACGCTGAACACCGTCCATAGCAGCAGATGACCGGGAGGCTGGTTGCCCACCAACGGGTCGTGCGGCCAGTTGTTGGTATAGCTGATCTCCTTCCCCGGTCGGTCGGTGACCGCAGCCCAGGCCGACCACCAGATGAAAGCCGTCAGCGCCTGGCGATACTCCGGGTCGTGCACCGTATCGTTCTTCATCGCATAGGCTTTGCGCAGCTCGAGAAGCTCGGTGTCATTGCCGAACAGTGCGACGTAGTGCTGTGCGACCTGCTCCATCGCCTTGGCACGATCCGCAGACACCGTGATCGTTCCAGCCTGACTGTCGAACGTGTTCTCTCGTATCTGCGACTGCAATCGGGCGGCAAACCCGGCCTGCACGTCGGGCGCCAGCTGCGAGTACGGCTGGGAGGTGTTGCGCAAGGCTTCGATGTCCAGCCATGCGAGCGCCTCCCGATGCAGCCAGTCCGCGGTCCAGTCCGGCGCGACGTAGCTGCCGTGGCCCCAGATCGAGCCGAGCTGCTGTCCGCCGATGGATTGCCATACCTGCCGGCCCTTCTCGATATCCGCCCGGGTGTAGACCGTCGTGCCTTCGGGCGTAACGACGGCAGCGGGAATCGGCGGCATGAGGCGATGAATCTCGCTGCCGACCCACAACAACACGGCGAAGGACACGAACAGCAGCGTCCCCAATCCGATCCAGAGTTTCCTAGCGGTCATGATCCTTCTCCTAGAACCTGGCGCGATGCTGGGCCCGGTTGCGATGGCCGACACTGATCCAGATCACGTCCGCCGCGTCGGCAGCGTGTGAAAGCTACGTAGGAAGCTAGGGGCCGGCCCGGAGCCGTGCTGTCCGGATCCGTCATGTGCCGAGTCATGCTCGGGTGGGCAGAGTTCAGTCTCTCAGGACGCTGCGCGCCAACCGCTCGAGCCCCGGCCGGTCGAGAAGCTCGATCTCGCGACGTTCGACGCGCAGCAATCCTTCGTCCTGGAAGCGGCGGAAGACACGGCTGACGCTCTCGGCCGCCAAACGCAGATAGTTGGCGATATCGGTGCGCGTCATGGTGAGCACGAAACGGTCGGCCGAGAAGCCGCGCGCGGCGTAGCGTCGGGACAATCCCAGCAGAAAGGCCGCCATGCGCTCATCCGCGGCGAAATTCCCGGCCAGCAGTGCCGCCTTGCCGATGTCCTCGCTCAGCAGCCGAAACAACTGCTGTTGCAATCCCGGCATGCGCAACGCCAGCGCCGATATGGTCGGAAACGAGAACCGGCACAGCATCACGGGCTCCAGGGCCACTGCATTGCACGGATAGCGCGCCTGCGAGATGGCGTTGAGCCCGATCACCTCGCCCGGCAAGAAGAACCCCAGCACCTGTTCGCGGCCATCGGCATCGTTGACGTAGGTCTTGACCGTTCCTGCACGCACCGCCGCTATCGCGTTGAACGCATCGCCCTCGCGGAACACGTGCTCGCCTTCATGGAACGGCCCCACGTGATCCACCAGCACGTGCAGCTCCCGCAAGTGCTCCTTGTCGTAGCCGCTGCCCATGCAAGCGGCCGAGAAGGCACAGGTCGAGCAGAAGTTCAGCTCATCACCATCATCGGCGATCGGAGAGCGTCCCGGACGGCGCGACGTTGCATCCTTCATTCGCACCTCGCAGTCATCACGGACGGATCTCCCGCCCGGGACAGGCATCGCAGACGGCCGTGCTCAGATGACCCGCGAGTAACGCGGCTGTACGGCCGGATCCGAATGGTGAAGGTAGCTGTCGAAGCACATGGCAATGATACGCAACAGGAAGCGCCCACGCGATGTGGCGCCGACCACTGCCTCATCGACGATTGCCAGCCCATCCTCCAGCAGCGGCCGCAGGCGCTGCAGCGACTCGGAAAAATAGGCATGAAAGTCGATTCCGTGACGGTTCTCGATCAGGGCGATGTCGATGGCGCCCTGGCACATCAGCTGCTGGATGACGTCAGCACGCACGATGTCGTCGAAGCCAAGCCTCAGCCCGCGCCATACCGGCAGACGCCCCTGATCCACGGCGATCTCCCAGCTCGCCAGATCGCGCGGACTTTGACTGAAACTGTCACCCACATGACTGATGGCGCTGACGCCGAAGCCGACCAGGTCGCAATCGGCATGTGTCGTATAGCCCATGAAATTCCGGTGCAGCCGGCCGGCCTCCTGGGCCTGCGCGAGCGCGTCTTCCGGCAGCGCAAAATGATCCATGCCGATGTAACGGTAGCCGGCCACGGAAAGCTTCTCGACCGCAAGCTGCAGCAGGCCGAGCTTGGTCTGCGCATCCGGCAAGTCGGCGCTGTCGATGTGCTTCTGCGGCTTGAAGAGCTCCGGCAGGTGTGCATAGCCGTAGATGGCGAGCCGATCCGGCCGCGCATTCAGTACCGTGTCGAGAGTACGCGCAAAACCCTCATGGGTTTGTTTCGGCAAGCCATAGATCAGGTCCACGTTCACCGAGCGAAAGCCGCTGGCGCGACACGCGTCGATCACGCGCAGCGTCTCTTCGACGCTTTGCACACGATTGACGGCTCGTTGCACTTCGGGGTCGAAATCCTGCACGCCCAGGCTCGCACGATTCAGGCCCAGGGCTGCGTACGCCTCGATGTCACCGTCCTGAATGTAGCGGGGATCGATCTCGATCGAAAAATCCCGCGCTGCGGGCGGGCCAAAATGAAAATGTCGGCCGAGGCTCTCCAGCAGCTCGGCCAACTCCGGCGGCCGCAGGAAATTCGGCGTGCCGCCGCCCAGGTGCAGCTGCACCACGTCACGATCGCGGTCGAACAACGTCGCCACCTGCTCGACCTCGCGAACCAATCGTTCGAGATACGGCCGGCCTCGATTCTGATCGCGCGTGATGATGCGGGTGCAGCCGCAGTAAAAGCAGGGGCTGAAGCAATACGGAACGTGCACATACAACGACAGCTGGCGCGGGATGGGATCTGCATTGCTGCGCCGTGCCTGGTCACGAAACGCCGCTTCGTCGAACTCGTCTGTGAACTGCGGCGCGGTGGGATACGACGTGTAGCGCGGGCCGGGACGGTCATAGCGCTGCAGCAGCTGCGCGTCGAAAGTGGGTATGGCGTTCATGCACATATCCTGCCCAAGTACGGCCACCGGACCTTGACCTGCATCAAGAGAGCGCCCATTGCTTAGCCGGCACGCGGAGTTCCGTATGGCCGCCCCCGTCCCCGGCACCACAATGGCGCCACCTGGGATACCGAGGCCTTCACCTTGCCAAACCTGGTCTGCGTGACGATTCAGAACGTGGAGGCGCAGCCGCAGCTCGAAGAGCACATCTTCGGGCTGACCGAGCGCCTGGGCGGCTACTGCGACTCGATCGCCCGCTGCCGGGTAGAAATCATCGGCCCCGCCAGCCACAGCGCCGCCAGCCAGACCTGGTCGGCAAAGTTTGCGGTAGGCGTCATGGAAAACGAGGTCGTCGGCGCCGGCAACGCCATCACGGCCACAGCGGCGCTGCAAGCGGCGTTCGAGGAGGCCACGGCGAAGCTGCGATTGCTGCCGCACGAGCATTGTCTCTGCGCACGCCGTCGACAAGAAGCCGGCGCCGAGTCCGCTCCCCTTGCAGACGACCGGCTCATCTGTCGGGCTGCGCCAACGGCAGCGTGAAATAGAAAGTCGCGCCCTGCCCGACTTCGCCGTGCGCCGAGACGATTCCATCGTAACGACGCACGATGCGTGCGACCGTCGCCAGGCCGATGCCTGTCCCTGGAAACTCACTGATTGAATGCAGCCGCTGGAACGGCTGAAACAGGCGCGCAGCATACGACATGTCGAATCCGGCGCCGTGGTCGGTAATTCGATACACAGTGCCGTTGGCGTCGTCGTGCTCACAGGAAAACTCGATCTCGACCCGCTGCTTGTCCGTACTGTACTTCCACGCGTTCGACACGAGATTGGCGATCAAAGATTTCATCAGGCGCGGATCAGCCATCACCACCACGTCTTCCTGAATGTGAGAATCTACCTCTCGCATCGGCTCGCGCTCGCGGATTTCGCCGATGCACTCATGTACCAGCGCACTCAGCGAAACCTCTTCGCTCTGGAGCTCGTGCCGCGAGACGCGCGCCAGCGAAAGCAACCCGTCGATCACCTCGGCTGCGCGATGCACGCTCGACTGAATGCGTTCCAGGCGATCTCGTGCCTCTACGCCCGCGCCATCACCGAGGTTCAACGCTAGCAGTCCGGCCTGCCCTGAAATCGTGGTGAGTGGCGCACGCAGATCATGCGACGCGGCAGCATTGAAGGCCTCCAGCTCTTCGTTGGCCCTCTGCAACGCGGAGGTTCGACTGGCAACCCGCTGCTCGAGCGTTTCGTTGATTCGTGCAAGAGCGTCCTGCGCGCAACTCAATTCGTCGATATAGCGAAACAGCAAACGCGTCAGCAGCAGCAATGCGATCGTGGAGAGCCCGGCAAGTGAGAGCACTGCCCACGTGCGTGCGCGCCAGGGAGCGACGATCGATTGCCGCGTGAGACCGACGACAGCGATCAATAGAGCCTCGGGTTCCGGCCGCGAGACGGCATAGACCATATCGATGCCGTTCGGCCAATCTGCGGTGATGATCGTCGGCCGTCCGTGCGCCTGCTGGGCAGCGTAGCGATAGATTGCGGCGCTACGCACGCCGTGTCGGGTGGGCACACTCGTGAGCGTGCCCGACGCCTCCTGCGCGAGGATTCCACCGTCTTCCGTCACCAACCCCATGACGCCATCTTGCGGTAGGACACTCGCATAGCGCTTGCGCAATGCTTCGACATCGAACCAGGCACCGGCATAAACGACGCCGTCCTGCCCGGTCACCTTCCTGGCGATCGGAATGACGAGTTGGCCTGGCTTCGCCGGGTACGGCATCGGGGCGCCGATGAAGAATGCCGGGCTCTCCAGGAAGGCGGCGCGCAGCCAGGATGCGAGCGGGCGCTCGTCGCTCCAATAATCGCTGCGGCCGGCGACCAGCACCCGGTCGGGAGAAGCGACGAATAGCGCCGCTACGTACCGCCCGACGGTCAGCTCGTTGTGCAGCAACGCCATAGCCTGTTGCGCAGGGATCTGCGACAGACCACCGTTCGAAGCCAGATGATTGGCTGCCGCGTGCGCAGCGCCAAGACCATCGGCGAAGATCGCTTCGGTGTGCGAGTTCAGAGCGATTGCCAGACTGAGCAAATGAGTGCGGGCGGCGGCAAACGTCCGCTGATGGTCGGTGAAAACGTACGCGATGCCGAAGGCCCACCCCACCAGCAGCACTACGCCCGCGTAGAGAAACAGATACTTCTTGAGGCGCAGGAGGTGCTGCGGTTCCGCCGACTGCGCCGGCCGGAACGGGCTTCGGCTCGCGCCTTCGGCAGTGGCTCGACGCGCGCCGGCATTGCTGCGCCACACGATAGTGCGATCCGCTCGGCCCTCGATTGCGCTAGTTTACGCCGTGAAAATGAGCGTGCACCGCGACATCCAAGGGGGCCGCGTCGGCAAAGGGCTTACTCCGGCCAAGCGTCGCGAAGCCCACACACCAGCCCTTCACCGCACGGATCGCTCGTACCGCTGCACGAGCGATCCGTTCAGCACTCGACTGTCAGAATCGCCAGCTCGCTCCCGCGAATGCCGAGCGCCCTTCACCCGGATAGAACACGTTCGTCTGTGCACTACGCGCATCGGTAACTGCGCCGAACTCAGCCGCGTAGCGCTTGTCCGTGAGATTGCGCCCATCGATGAACAGCGACAGGCTGCCGCGACGCCAGCCGACATCCAGGTTGATCAGCGCATACGAAGGTGCTTTCAATGTGTTGGCGTAATCGACCTGGACGTCGCTGATGCGCCAGTCCACGGCGGGCTCGACAAAGAAGCCGGACGAATGCACCCACTCGAGGACCAGCCGGTACTGATGCTCCGGCACCACGGGCAGCCGGTTGTCGCCGTAGACCGGATCGCCGTCGAAACGAAAATCAGACCACGCGTAAGTCTGGCGCAGCGTGAGCGAGCTGTGCGATCCCTCGATGAGGCGCCAATCGAGGCTGGCTTCCAGGCCCTGGTGCACCGTATCCCCGGCATTGAAGAAGGCCGCCGGATAGCCGGTGGCTGCATTGAAACTGAGCAGCTCACCCTCGATCCGTGAACGATAGAACGCAACATCCCAGGTCAACACCCCGTTGCGGCCACGGGTGCCGGCCTCCACGGTCCAGGCTTCCTGCGAATCCACCGGCACCAGTCCCGGATACGGCGCCTGCACCAGTGCTCCGTAGTGAGGAGGCTCGACCGAACGCGTCACGTTGCCATAGACCTGCACGCCGCTTTCGTTCTGCCACAAGACGCCCACGCGCGGCGCAAACCAGTCGAAGTTTCTCTGTGCGTCGTTCGCCGCATTCAGATTGTCGCGATAGTCACGGGTGGCGCGGCCGTACGAACCTCCCGCGACCAACGCGAAACGTTCGGTCGCAAACCAGCGGCCTTCGGCAAACAGGTCGAGCGCCGTGGCTTCCTGACGGCCATCGCCGAACTGGAAGCCATTGTGCCCGCCGTCGTTGACGAACAATCCCTGGTCGTTCTTGCCCTGACGGTAGTAGACGCCCGCGAACAGGTCAGCCTTGTGGCCGGCCAGTTCGCCGCTCCAGTCGAAACGACCGAAAGCGCCCTGCGTGTCGATGTTCTGGTCGATCACGATCGGAATCGGGTGATGCACATCGGTGCGGGTGGTATAGATCCCGCCTTCGAACACCAACGCATCGCTGAAGCGCCAGTGCGTCTGCAACGTAACGCGCGTCGTGTCCTGATCGCGCGCCCAATCGTTGTCAACGACCCCAGCGCCCGCGCGCTTCGGATGATTGAGTGCGTCCGACAGGCTGAGGGTACCGGGCACTTCCTGATCGACGTCCGCGCGATACACGATGAGCCGGACATCCTGATCCTCGCCAAAGCTGCGTCCGATGTTCAACGTGCCGCGCACCTGGTCCTGTGCTGAGTGCTCGCGATAACCATCGGCCTGCAATGCAGAGACCGATGCATACAGGTCCCAATCACCCAGCGTACGGGCAAGTGCTCCTGCCCCGCGCAATGTACCGAAAGAGCCAGCCTCCACACGCAACAGGTTCTCGGACTCCGCCGTACGTCCATTCGGCGTAACGAGATTCACCGCGCCTCCCAGTTGCGCACCGCCGAAGCGCAGTGCGTTGCCGCCCTTGTAAACCTCGATGTAGCGCGCGCCCAGCGCATCGACCTTCTGGAAGTCGGAGAAACCATCGGCGTCCGCGAACGGCACGCCATCCTGCGCGATCAGCACGCCACGCTGGTGATAGGACTGATCGATGCCCGAGCCGCGAATCGACAATCTCGATTCCTCGCCGTAACGCTTGTTCGACAGCACACCCGGCACATCACGCAACAGGTCGGGCATTCCTACGGCCATCCGTGTCTCGTACGCCTCCGCCGCAACGATCGCGACCGCTCCTGGCGTGCGGGACAGCCGCTCGCGCGTTGCAGCGACTATCGGCGGATCCTCGGGGACGCGGGTTGCGGTGACGATGACACTTTCCACCCGGCTTGCCGACGATACGTCCGCAAAGGCCGGCGCCGCCAGACAGGCCAGCGTCGTGGCAGCAATGATTCTTGAATCCATGAAGATCTCCCAAATGAAATGCATGGCGCAGCCGCACCGTCGAGCACGGCGTTCGATGACGCGGCTCGCGTTCTCAGGGCAGCACCGTTCAGCCGCACAGCCTCACGCCGTGCCGAACAGCTACACAGTCGAACGCCGCTTACGCAGGACCGAGTCGGCTCAACACCAGCACTCGGCACAATCGACGTCGACTACGCAGCTGACGACCGGGCGCCAACCGTGCACTCGTGCTTGATCGTTTCTACGCGGGGAGAGAGGGAGGACCGCGGATGCGGTGGAGAGAAATCAGCTCCTGGGTCAGGAGCTGTTGGGAAGGAAGACTGATGACCTGGGATGCGACCGGGCCCGCAACAGCAGCGCTTAGCGCTACTGCATCGATGAAACCACCGCCAAGCGCGGCGAAAGGACAAAGAGAGTCTGCGTGCGCTTCGCCAGAGGAGCTGTGGTGATCATGACTGGCAGCTTGATGCTGCGCATGAGCATCGGATCCGGCTGCGTGCTCATGATGCTGATGCTCGGCCGCAGCGCCGGCACCCCATTGCCCGACCGGCGCCGGACCTATGCCCGTGCACAGGACGAGCTGCAATCCCTGGTCCGATCCATGCACCATGAATCCGACCGGCACGAAGGCACGGAGGATGAACAGTGGCAGCAGCCACGCAATCCATCGATGTCGACGACGGGGATTCATGGGCGCGCGCAGTATAGCAGCGGCCGAGTCGAGACCGCTCGCGCGACTCAGGCCTTCTTCACGAACTCCGACTTGAGCTTCATGGCACCCAGGCCGTCGATCTTGCAATCGATGTTGTGATCGCCGTCGACCAGGCGGATCGACTTGACCTTGGTGCCGATCTTGACCACGGATGAGGAGCCCTTCACCTTCAGATCCTTGATCACGGTCACCGTATCGCCGTCCTTGAGCTCATTGCCGTTGGCATCGCGCACCACGGCTTGCGGCTCCGCGCTCTCAGCGACCGCTTCGCCGCTCCATTCGTGCGCACACTCCGGGCAGATGAACATGGTCCCATCCTGATAGGTGAGCTCGGATTGGCATTGCGGGCAGGCAGGCAAGGTCGTCATCGAATGAACATCTCGCAGGCGTTCAGTACGCCGTTGGTGGGCCAGGGAAAGAAACGAGCCGTCATTGTTCCGGACGAGTTTCGAACTCATGCCGGCGGCGCGACGGCGCCGGGCGTCATTATATAAGGAGTCGGCGTGGCTGCGGCACTTTGCGTGCCGCGCACCGGTCGAAGCCAAACGACATCAAGACGCGGGCGAGCCTTCCAGGCGTCGCGACCAGTCTTCTACCGAGTGAGTAGACAAGCGGCGCTGTGCGTGCCGCCGCCAGTTATCGGGCAGATTCGGCAGCGCAGCCATCTCAGCAAGCTCGTCTCGGTTGAGCACATCCACGTAGAGAGTGCGCCACAGCCGCTGAATGGTCCAGGCGGGACTGCGGCGCTCCACGAGCTGCAGCTCATCGCCCTGCTCCACGAAGCCGGATTCGAGAACACGGTAGTACCAGCCGGTGCGGCCGCTGTTCTGCACTCGTCGCGCCATGTCCGCGATGCCGAATCGCAGATTCAGCTTCCAGCATGGCTGGCGCCCCTGACTCACTTCGATGAGCGCACCGCCGACCCGGAACACATCGCCGACCGCGATGCTGCTTTCGTCGATGCCATTGCTCGAGAAATTTTCACCGAACGCGCCGGCCTGACGCAGCACCGGCCGATCGCCGATTTCAGTTAGCCATGCAGCATAGTGATCGAAGGCATAGTGATGCACGGCCTTTTCGAGTCCGCCGTGATGTTTGCGATCGCCCTGGGCATCACCGGTGAAGCCCTCGGTTCCGAGCCACAAACGGCCAGCCGCCGGATGCTTGTCGATGCCACTTGGCACCCGCGGCTCGCCCAGCGGCGCCACCGGGCCGATCAGCAGGCGCTCGATGCGAACGCTCATGGCTCCGGCCCGATCAGCCGCACGACAATCAACCAAAATTCGAGACTGGCACGAGCATCGACTTCCGGATGGAACTGCACAGTCATGTCGCAGCAACGAACTCCATACTCTGCGGTCGCGGCGGGATTGCCATAGCATTGCACATGAACGACAGGTGCGCTACGGCGCCACGCCTGCACGACCCGCCATATCAGCTGCGGACACGGCCGCGTCGCGCTGACGAGCCACGACTATCGCCGCTGCATCAATGCCTGCCGCGCCCACTGCGCCGCCTGAACCATGTTCCTCAATGCCTGCTCGATCTCGGACCAGCCGCGGGTTTTGAGGCCGCAGTCCGGATTCACCCAGATCTGCTCGGGAGACAGTACACGGCTGGCCTTCTGCAGCAAGGCCGTCATCTCCTCCACCGACGGCACGCGCGGCGAATGGATGTCGTATATCCCCGGCCCGATCTCGTTGGGATAGCGATCTTCGACGAAGGCGTTCAGCAGTTCCATGCGCGAACGCGAGGTCTCGATGGAGATGACATCCGCATCCATGGCCACGATGGCCGGCAGGATGTCGTTGAACTCCGAGTAGCACATGTGCGTGTGAATCTGGGTTCGATCCTGCACCCCACAGGAGCTGATGCGGAAATCCGTTACGGCATTGTCCAGGTACGCCGGCCAGTCGGCGCGACGCAACGGCAACCCTTCGCGTAGCGCGGCCTCATCGATCTGGATCATCCTGATCCCGGCCCGCTCCAGATCCGCCACCTCATCACGGATCGCCAGCGCGATCTGGCGCGAAGTCACCGAGCGCGGCTGATCGTCACGCACGAATGACCACTGCAGGATCGTGATCGGGCCGGTGAGCATGCCTTTCATAACCTTGTCCGTCAGGCTCTGCGCGTAGGTCGACCATTCGACCGTCATCGGCTGCGGTCGCGAGACATCGCCGAAGAGGATCGGCGGCTTGACGCAGCGCGAGCCGTACGACTGGACCCAGCCGTTACCGGTGAAAGCGAAGCCGGCGAGTTGCTCGCCGAAATATTCGACCATGTCATTGCGCTCGGCCTCACCGTGCACCAGCACGTCCAGGCCCAGGCGGTGCTGTTTCTCGACTACAGCCCGGATCTCCGCCTGCATGGCGCTGCGATAGTCGGCGGCGCTGCCCTCGCCTTTTCTAAAGGCGGCGCGTGCCTGCCGGATCTGCGTGGTCTGCGGAAACGAGCCGATCGTCGTGGTCGGAAACGGCGGCAAATCGAACGCGGCCTGCTGCACCTTTCGTCTTTCCGCGTACGACGCATTTCTCTGCTTCATGCTTGCTGCAATCGACGACAGCCGCTGCTGCACTTCCGGATCGTGAATGCGCGGCGATGCGCGACGTTGCAGCTGCGCCGCGTCGGCGGCGATGATCTCCGCAGCGACAGCCGGCTTGCCGTCGCTCGCGCCGCGCGCCAGAACAGCGACCTCGGTGAGCTTCTGAGTGGCGAAGGCCAACCAGTTGGACAGCACAGGATCGAGTTGCCGTTCCGCGGCCAGATCGACCGGCGTGTGCAGCAACGAGCAACTGGGCGCTACGAACACCCGATCCTTGCCGAGGCGCGTCGTGGCCCGCTCGATGCACGCCAGCGATGCGCTCAGATCGTTCTTCCAGACGTTGCGGCCGTCGACGACACCCAGCGACAAGCATCGGTTCCCGACTTTCGACAGTGCCTCCTCCAGGATTCGATCGGCATCGTTCGCCGAAGTATTCGCCTGCCCCGAGCCGCGACACAGGTCGACGTGAATGCCAGCTACCGGCAGCGAGAAAGCCAGATCGGCGTTGTCGCGCAGACTGTCGAAGTACGTGGTCACCAGGATCTTCAGCCCCGGCACTGCGGCCGCGATCTGCTGATACGCAGCAGCACAGGCGTCGCGGTAGGCCGGCCGCAGATCCGTAACCAGCGCGGGTTCGTCGATCTGTATCCACTGCGCTCCCAGGGCATGAAGCTTGTGCAGTATCTCGATGTAGACCGGCACCAGCTTGGGAATCAGGCTGCTGCGGCTGTACGTGGCCTCTTCGCGCTTCTTGCCGATCGTGACGTACGTGAGCGGCCCCACCAGCACGGGTCGCGTCTGGATGCCGAGCGCCCTGGCTTCGGCGTATTCCTCGAAGATCTTGCTCGAAGACAGCTGGAAAGTCTGATCGGCAGCAAACTCCGGCACCAGGTAGTGATAGTTGGTGTCGAACCATTTCGACATTTCCAGCGCCGTCACGTCCGCCGCAGCGTTCTGGCTCCCGCGAGCCATCGCGAAGTACATATCCAGGTCGACGTCGCCGCCCTTCCAGCCGTAGCGCGACGGGATGCAGCCGAGCAGGCAACTCAGGTCGAGAATCTGATCGTAGAAGGAGAAATCGTTCGATGGGATGTGCTGAATGCCGGCGGCCTGCTGCAGCTGCCAATGTCGCTTGCGCAACTGCGCGCCGACCTCCAGTAGCGATTCGCGTGATGCCTGCCCCGTCCAATAGCGCTCCAGCGCCCTCTTCAATTCGCGCTCGACTCCGATGCGCGGGAAGCCGAGATTCGTAGCCAGTACCGACATGATGAACACTCCGAGCTTGAGCGCTCGAAGAACGAAGGGCACGCCGACAAGACGCGGCTACGGCAAGTCCGCATCGCCTCTACCAGCGTTGGCCGTCCGCTCCCGCGAGCAGGATCGGGCGCAACGCTGAAAGGAATGAGGAAGAAGCTCCGGCCAGGACGGTCCGGAAGCATTCCGCCAGCTCCTCCCACGAGAGCCCGACAGCCGAGCATCGCGCCGGCGCCAAGCCGCAAACGCGAAGGAAAGCGGCAGGTCTTCGGACTCTCGGACGGACGATCCGCGAAAACTTCGTTCGAGGATCGTTGCTCTACTGATCGCCGCTTCCCAGGCCTTTCGGCCCAGTGCGATGGCGATGGTCGTTTCCGATTACCGCTGCGGGGCAGTTCCGGCCTTGGGTCGTAACCCGCACCGGATTCCCTTTCAAGCCTGCGTGTGAAGGCAGACACCGCTGACGGCCGGCACGATAGTCAGCGGTGAGCGCGCACGTCAATGCAACAGCCCGTTAAGCGATGGGCAATGAGACGCATGCGAGCGATCCAGTTCTGCTGGCCGTTCAGGTGCGAATGCGCGAACGCACCCGGTCAGTCGTTCGTCCGCCTGGCCATCGCCTGCAGGTTCAACGTGTTCTTCGCCAACGCGCTGAGCTCGGCATCGGCCGCTTTCTCCTGATCCGCACACTCGGCGAATCGGGCGGCCTCCTGGGTTCGGCCCAGCGCCTTGGCGTGGGCTGCGACCGTCCCGTAACCTGCGATCATTTGATGGATGATGCGCTGGAGGGCAGCCGTCCATGCGGCGTCGCGGACGTCTTCCGAGCACGTGTCAGCGATCCGGCTGGTTTCTCGTGCCAGGGCACGCATTGCCTTGTCCGGATGCAGGCGAGTCTCTGGCCCAAGCTGCGCCAGCAGGTCTTCCAGGTACACATGACGCAATCGCATTTGCGCGGCGTAATCGCTCACGCGCTGCGCCAGTGCGTCGTCGTGCATGTCCACCCAGATTTCTTCTGCAACCGTGCACGCCTGAAACTGCGTGCTTTGAAGATCGTGAAGTTCCGTGTGATACATCACTTCGAGACTGTCGATCATGGGAGTGGCAACGCGCTGCCGCGCGGCCGTCAATGCATGACCGAAGCCGGCGAAGGTCGAGCGCAAGCCGCTCGTCGCAGCCGTTTCCGGATCTGAAGAAGCCGATCGCTGCATTTGAATAGCCATGGCCGAGTCCCCTGGGGCGCCTCGCGCGGATATCGTGACGATACGCCGTTGCCACGAATGGCTCATTTCGCCAAATGCATACGATGACTGCGACCCGCGCGACAGCATCGCAGGATGTTGCAGGCCAGCATATCGACCCCGGGTTACGCGCCTTCCTGCTGGGAGACGGAGACTTCGGTCCCCGGCGCCACATCCGTGTTGTAGATGATGCGATAGAGCTTCCAGTGGCCGTTCACGTTGCGCCAGACATGCAGATACTTGCCCAGTTCGATATCCGCGCCGCGCCTTACGTCCCGAACGCGATACTGGCCCTGCTCGATGGCGACGTCCTCGCGCACCAGTGTCATGTCGGCGGTGGTATCGAACATGACGACCGGATTCATCTGATCCCTCAGGAACTGCTCGATCCCGGCGCGTCCGGACACGATCGGCCCGTGCTGGGGCAGTATCTGCGCGTCATCGGTGAAGAGCGCGGCGCACGCCGCAATATCGTCATCGTTGAACGTCCGTTCGAATGACTCGATCACGGAGGCAGGCAGCGTTTCCTCCCTGGCGCAACCGGCAACGACGAGGCAAAGCAGTCCGCAGAGCGTAGCGATGGTCTTCATACCGCCCTCCTGCGCAGCTTCGCGTGGAAGCCTGACACGGAGCTGCATACGCAGCGCACACCCCTGGAGGGTATTCTCGGGCGGTTGCCGACGTTATCGGGATATCCGAAAGACGGGATGCGCAATCCGCGTGATCTATCGCGTCAAGCGGAATGCACCAGCTTCAACTGCGGCGTGGTACGCGTGATGCGGCTCAGGGATTCGACCGATTCCGGCATGGCAATGTAGATGCCCTGTGCGTACTCGACCCCGATATCCGCCAGGCAGGCCAGCACCTCGGCCGACTCGACCCGCTCGGCGATGGTCTTGATGCCCATCGCATGGCCGATCTGGGTGATCGCCTCCACCATGCAGCGATCCACCCGGTCGGTGGTCATGTTCTGCACGAACTGGCCGTCGATCTTCAGATAGTCGACCGGCAGGTTCTTCAGGTACATGAACGAGGACAAACCGCTGCCGAAATCGTCGAGCGAGAACTGGCAGCCACGCGCCTGGAACTCGCGCATGAAATGCACCACGTTGTGCAGGTTGGAGATGGCCGCGGTCTCGGTGATCTCGAAACACACCGCGCCCGGGCTCAGGTCGTAGCCCTGCAGCTCGTTGATCAGGAATTCCAGAAAGCGGTCGTCGTTGAGCGAGGTGCCCGACAGGTTGATCGAAATGGTGTAGCCGTGCCGTACGTCGCCGTCGGTGCGGTAATGCGCCAGCGCGCCCAGCGCCTGGCTCACCACCCAGCGGTCGATCATGGACATCACGTTGTAGCGCTCCGCAGCCGGAATGAACTCCGCCGGCAGCACCAGCCTGCCGTTCTCGTCGCGCATTCGCACCAGCAGCTCGTAGTGACCGCGCGGGTCACGGTTCGCGCCAATCGGCACGATCGGCTGGTAATACAGCTCCAGACGGTTCTCTTCGACAGCTCGCGTCAGCCGCGAAACCCACTGCATTTCGCGGTGCCGCTCCGGCGCGGCGCCAGTCTGATACATGTGTACGCGATTGCGGCCCGAATCCTTGGCGGCGTAACAGGCCACGTCGGCCGCGCTCATCACACTGGTGATGCTCTCGCTGCTGCTGTTGATCTCGACGATGCCGATGCTGACACCGACGTTCATCGCACCGTCCTGCCATTCGAACCGGTATTCGCGAATGGCCTGCCGCAGGCTGTCGGCGATCTTCTCGGCGCGCTCGGCGTTGCAGTCCTGGAGCAGGATGCCGAACTCGTCGCCACCCAGCCGCGCAATGGCGTCGCTGGTGCGAATGCGCGTCTGCAGGATGCCGGTGATCTGCTTGAGCAAACGGTCGCCCGCCTGGTGGCCGCACGTATCGTTGACCAGCTTGAACTGGTCCAGATCCAGGTACAGCAGCACGTGCGTCGTATCTTCATCGGCACGCGCAGTCAGCAGCGCCTCGTTCAAACGGTTCTCGAATTCGCGGCGATTGATGAGCCCGGTGAGCGCGTCATGGCTGGCCTGATAAGCCAGCGCGCGACGCAGCCGCCGTTCCTTGCTCACATCGTGGAACACCATGACCGCACCGATGATCTTGCCATTGCGATCGCGGATCGGCGCTGCCGAGTCCTGAATCGCGATCTCCTGGCCGCGACGACTGACCAGTACGGTCTGATCCGCAACTGCGATCACCTGCCCTTCGCGCAGCGCACGCGAGACCGGATTTTCCAGCCGCTCGCGGCTTGCTTCGTTGAGGATGTCGAAGACTTCGCCGAGCGCCTTGCCCCGGACTTCCTCCGATTGCCAGCCGGTGAGGTCCTCAGCGACCGGATTCAGGTACTCGATGTGTCCTTCGGCATCGGTGGTGATGACGGCGTCGCCGATGGATTGCAGCGTGACCTGCGCCTTCTCCTTCTCTTCGAACACAGCGGTCTCGGCGCGCTTGCGCTCACTGATATCGGTAATCGTGCCTTCATAGCCGGCCAGCCGGCCGTGCTCGTCGCGCACCGCACGTGCGCTCTCGACGACGATCAGCGTCGTGCCGTCGACGCGGCGCAAATGGAACTCGGCGTTGCGGACTTCGCCGTCCCGCTCCAACGCCGCGATGATCTCGCGCCGCTCCGCATCGTTCTGGTAGATGGTCTCGGTCGGCAACGACAGCAGTTCGCTGGGCGAAGACAATCCGACCATGGCCGCCAGTGCCGGATTGACCGAAACGAACCGGCCTTCACGAGTCGAGCTGTAGACACCTTCCATGACGTTGTCGAACAACCGGCGGTAACGCAGCTCGCTCGCTCGCAGCGCGCTTTCCGCCATGCGACGCTCCACCGCGATGCCGGCCAGCTGCGTCATGCGCGACATCAGCTCGAAATCGCGGCGCATCGGGCTGGTCGATGCATGGAAATAGAGCGCAAGCGTACCCAGCGTGCGGCCATCGGACGCGTAGATCAGCGTCGACCAGCAGGCACGCATTCCAGCGGCGAGTGCCGCTTCGCGGCGATTCTCCCAGAGCGCGTCCCTGGCGATATCGGCCACGATGACCTGCCGCTGCAAATAAACCGCCGCCGCGCACGAGCCGTTGCGAGCAGCGACTTCCACGCCATCCATCGCCTTCACGTAATCAGCCGGCAGGTGCGGACCCGCGCACAGGCTGAGATTCGTGCCCTCCTCGTTCAGCAGACGGATGGCACAAAGGCAACCCGGCGCTGCGCGCTCGACCACATCGGTGATCGCTTCCAGCGTAATGCGCAGATCGACGTTCGCCGCCAGTCGCTCGAACACCCGGCGCTCGCCCGCCGCCAGCAGCTCGATGCGCTTGCGCTCGGTAATGTCGGTGATGCTGCCGCGGACCAGCCGACGGCTGGCGGACTGCAAACGAACCCAGCGCACTTCGCAGGGAATGTCGTTCCCAAACGCGTCGCGGAACACCCACTCCAACACCGGCGCCTCGCCGGCGATGGTGCGCTCCAGGTAAGCACGGCTGGCATTGGCCGAGGCCGAGCCGTCGGGCTGTGTCGGTGGGCTGAGCGAATCCGGTGCAGCCGCGAGCAGGGCCTCGCGATCCATCTTGAAGAAACGCACCGCGTTCTCGTTGACGTCGATCAGACGGCTCTTGTCCAGGTCGACCACCACGATGATCTCGGGCGCATGCTCGACCAGCGTGCGATACCGTGCCTCGCTGTCGCGAAGTGCAGCATCCGCAGCCTTGCGCTCGGTCGTATCGCGCAGACAGACCACGTAAACCCAGTTGCGCGTCAGGCGCGTCTTGCTGACCGCGATCTCGGCGGAGAAGTAAGTGCCATTGGAATGCAGGCCCAGCGTCTCGTGCTGCGCCAGGTCTACCTGCGTGTCATCGAGGCGCGCAGCCAGTTGTTCGAGCTGCTCCGACAGCGAACCGTCGACGGCCAGCTGCGGCAGCAGGAAATTCAAGGGCCGACCGAGCACGTCCGCTTCGGCGTGACCGAAGATGCGCTGGCCGGTGGCGTTGACCGAGGCGACGTGCCCGGACTCGTCGATGGTGAGGATGGCGTCCTTGACGTGATCCAGGATGGCCTGCAACTGGCTGGCGGTGCTTTCCTTGATCTCGCGGGTCAGCGCCGTGGCCTCATCCGACATCAGCTGCATCGAGCGCACGATGCCGCGGCGCTCCTCGTCGGTGCGCGCGTACATGCCTTCGACGGCGCTCAGAAGCCTGGCAAGGTCGAGCTCGCCGTCGGGGCGAGTCGCCTCGCGCATCTGCTTTTCCAGCAGTCGATGCATCGTCAATCTTCCCGGTTTTGCCGATCACGTTGCACGCCTTCCCTGGACGGGCTTCGTGCCCTGACCTGTAACTCACCGGGCCGCAGGGGTGGCGGCGAGCCTTGGCGTTGTTAGCTTGGCGGATCGTAGTCGTGCCGTAACGCGGGCAAGTGTGAAATGGCTCGCGGTTTTATGTGAAAGGCGGGAGAAGATTTTCCCGTAACGACGCGGAGTTATGTCGCCTTGCTGAAGGGATGGCACGAAAGACTGCAGCAAATCACTGGCTGGGGCCTGCGGCCGGCGCTGAACAGCGTCGATCAGCTGATATCTAACTGAATTAAATCAATCAGATATCAGCATAATCTCAAGTAATTTACTCCGCAGATTCCTCGGCCTTGCCGCTGCGCTTGCGCTCGTGCTCCTTCAGGAAGCGCTTGCGCAGCCGGATGGCGGTCGGCGTGACCTCGACCAGCTCGTCGTCGCCGATGAATTCCATCGCCTGCTCCAGCGTGTAGCGGATGGGCGGCACCAGCACCACGTTCTCGTCCTTGCCGGCGGCGCGGATGTTGGTGAGCTTCTTGCCCTTGAGCGGGTTGACCACCAGGTCGTTGTCGCGGCTGTGGATGCCGACGATCTGGCCTTCGTACACCTCGTCGCCGTGGCCGATCATGAGCCGGCCGCGTTCCTGCAGGCTGAACAGCGCGTAGGCCAACGCCTTGCCCTGGCTGTTGGCGATCAGCACGCCGTTCTGGCGCTGGCCGATCTCGCGCTCCAGCACCGGGGCAAAGTGATCGAAAATGTGATGCATCAGGCCCAGGCCCGAGGTCAGGGTGCGGAAATAGGTCTGGAAACCGATCAGTCCGCGCGACGGAATCGTGTAATCGAGCCGCACGCGACCCTTGCCGTCGACGTGCATTCCGGTGAGCTGGGCGCCGCGTTCGCCGAGCGCCTGCATGACAGAGCCCTGCGAGTCCTCATCCAGATCCACCGCGAGCGTCTCGTACGGCTCGCACAACTGCCCCTCGATCTCCTTGACCACGACACGCGGCCGCGAGACCGCCAGCTCGTAGCCTTCGCGACGCATGTTCTCGAGCAGCACGCCCAGGTGCAGCTCGCCGCGACCGAAGACGCGAAATTTGTCGGGGTTGTCCGTGTCCTCGACCCGCAGCGCGACGTTGTGCAGGATTTCGCGCATCAACCGTTCACGGATCTGGCGGCTGGTGACGTACTTGCCTTCGCGGCCGCAGAACGGCGAGGTGTTGACCTCGAAGGTCATGCTGATGGTGGGCTCGTCCACCACCAGCGCCGGCAGCGCTTCGGGCTGGGCGGGATCGCAGATGGTGTCGGAGATCTCGGGGTATTCGATGCCGGCGAACGCGATGATGTCGCCCGCGCCCGCCTCGTCCACCTCGACGCGCTCCAGGCCGTGAAAGCCCATGACCTGGATGATGCGTTCGCTACGGGTTTTGCCTTCGCGGTCGACCACGGTCACCGGGCTGTTGCGACGGATCTTGCCGCGCTTGATGCGGCCGATGCCGATCGCGCCGACGTAGCTCGAATAGTCGAGCTGGCTGACCTGCAGCTGCAGCGGGCCGTTCTCGTCCACGTCCGGCGGCGGACAGTTCTTGACGATGGCCTCGAACAGAGGGGTCATGTCGCTGGCCAGCTGCTTTGGATCGTTGCCGGCGAAGCCGCGCAGCGCCGAGGCGTACACCACCGGGAAATCCAGCTGCTGCTCGTTCGCGCCCAGCTTGTCGAACAGATCGAACGTCTGATCCAGCACCCAGCCCGGACGGGCCTCCTCGCGGTCGATCTTGTTGATGACGACGATGGGCCGCAGGCCGTGCGCGAACGCCTTCTGGGTGACGAAGCGCGTCTGCGGCATCGGGCCGTCGACGGCGTCCACCAGCAGCAGCACGCAGTCGACCATCGACAGCACGCGCTCCACTTCCCCGCCGAAATCGGCGTGGCCGGGCGTATCGACGATGTTGATGCGGTAGTCGCGCCAGCGCACCGCCGTGTTCTTCGCCAGGATGGTGATGCCGCGCTCGCGCTCCAGCGCGTTGGAATCCATTACCCGTTCGGGCGAGGCCTTGCGGGCATCGAGCGTTCCGGACTGCTGCAGGAGCTTGTCGACCAGCGTGGTCTTGCCGTGATCGACATGCGCGATGATCGCAATGTTACGAAGGTTGGACGTGGCCATGGCGCGAGGGAACGGGGAAAAAGGCCGCGCATGGTATAGGTCCGGCCGGCCCGCCGGTAGGGGGAAGCCGGAAAAAACCTGCAGTAGGCCCGGGATCGCAACCTTGCCGCAGGACTGGGTCCGCCTCCGTGGGTCACCGAGGCATTCCCTGACGGCAATCGGCCGGCGCGGCGCGCGGACCTCGTTACCGGGTCGTTTCCTGCGCCTTCAGGGGCTCGACCGGCTGGCCGGTCGCATCCTTGGCAGGAGCTGCCGGCTTCTGCTGGACCGCTGCGGTGCCTACCACGAACGGGATCGAGAAGGTCTTGGCCAGCGACGCCCCGCCCATCTGCGTGTTGACCGCGGCGGTGACGTAGAAGACGCCGTTGTGAGCCGGCAGCACCGAGATCGTGTGCTTGTAGGGCTCGCCGGCCTTCACCGTGCCGAAGCTGGCGGTGAGCGTGCCGGCCAGCGTGATGCCGTCCATGCCGCTGAAAGTGACATCCATGGCGTCGACGCCGGCGGTGGGAATCAGCGCCACCTGCAGCTCGATCGGCTTGCCGGCCTCGGGGCGGGCCGTGAATTCGTACTTGATGTCGACCGCAGCCCCCGGCTTGCCGTTACCGACCGCCCGCGCCATCTGCGCCGTCGGATCTTCCTTCGCGGGCGCTGCAGCCTTGGCTGGTGCGGACTGCGCCGCCGCGTTAGCTGCCGCACTCTCCGGCCCGGGGTCGGAGCCGCAGGCTGCCAGCAGCGCCAAGGTCGCCACCCAGAGGCAAGTTCTTGTCTGACTCATCCTGTCCATGCTCCCGAAAGTTAACCGGTCGGGGACGAAGCGTTCAACCACCGGTCACCGAGACCGTCATGCAGTGCGGCACGTTGGCGTTGGTCGCCGTGAAAGCGAAATCGAAGACCTCGATGATGTACAGGCCGGCATCGTAGAGCTTGTGATCGATGGTTTCACTCGAACCGGGTATCTCGGTCGTGGCCTCGCCGCGCTGAACCATCGCTCCACGACGGCGCACGAAAATATCCGGGTCGGAGGCGGCGACGCTGCTGGGATCGGCGCCATCCACCGCGCCGGTGACCGTAATGGTCAGGGTAGCCGGTGCGGTTAGATTCAACGTCAGGAAGCGCCGATAGCCCAGCTTGTTGCGGCTGTCATCCGCACCGCTGCCGCACACCAATGGCAGCGGCGTCTGGTTCGGCTCGATGCCCTGATAAATCGGCAAGGCAGTATCGCTGCCGCCGGCATTCATCTCACGGTCACCGAAGGCACCCGTACCCGAAATGGACTGGCTGCCGAGCAGCGCATCGATGCCTGCCTGCTCCGCAGGATTGGCGGTGCGCAGCGCATCGGCAAACGAAAAGACGCTGGTGAGAGCATCGGTGGTCTTCTGCGGGCCCGTCAGCACCGAGTACATGGGAGTGAAGCCGAGAGAAACCTGATCACTCGCATCGGCGACGTTGTCGAAAATATCCCAGAGCACCTGGTGCACCGAGGACTCCGAAAACCAGCCCTTTACCGCGAGGTCGTCGCTTTCCATGTCGAAGCCGCCTTCGCCGCTCACTCCGCCGTCGGAATCGCGATAGACAGGATCGTTCAGCACCATTCCCGAATAGGCATTGCTCCAGCCTTCGCTGAAGGCCAGCCGCAGATCGACACGATCGACGGTCCCGTGCTCGCCTCCCGGGGAGTCGGAACGCGAGAAGGCATTCTCGATGTAGTGTCCGAATTCGTGCGCAATGACATGCTGATCGAATTCGTCGGTATCGCCCTGGCTGAAATCTCCGAGTATGTAGATACCGGTCTGCAGCGCGCCGTCGGCAGTGCAATTGTCCGCATCGCTGCCACCTGACGTGAAGAAGGTGGTGCCGATATCCCCCGTGGTCGTGCAGAACTTCCCGACGGTCGGCTTGTTCGCATCGCTCCAGAACAGGTCCAGCGCCGGAAACGCAGTATTTGCTGCCGCCGACAGAACCAGCGATCGAGCGCTGTAGACCGTATCCAGAATCGCGAACGGCGCCGCAGCACGCGACCCCGTGTAGCTCGTCGTTCCCCAACCCGAGGCGGCACGAAGATTTCGCGTGCTGTTCGCCGTTCCCGTATTGAAGGCGCTGCCATCGAGCGCATACAGCGCGTTGCTGTTCGTGTTGTTCAGAACCCGGAAGTTCCACGTGGGCGCCGCACCCGACTGCATCATCTGCGCCTTGGCGCGGATCTTGACGCTGCGGTTCGACGGCACCTGCAACGAGTAGTCACCGTTGGCATCGGTTGCGGTGGTCGCCAGGATCGTGTTGCTCGAGGCATCGAGCGCTTCGACGATCACCAGCCGCGCTGGCGACTCGATCGGCGCCCCCGGATTCAGGCCCAGGCCAGTCGACTTGAAAGGGATGCGATCGAAGGTGATCCGGCCGCTGACCGTCACCGACGTGGGTGACGGTGGATTACCGCCGCCGTCGCCTCCCCCGCCGCAGGCACTCAATGCGACGACCGCAATCAGCGGCGCTGCTAGACGCACCCGTCCAAGACAGGCAACGAGGCGAGATGGATTCATCGTTGGTCGGCGCGCAGTCATGGCGATTCGTTGATTTGGCGCGGACGCTATCACAGCGCCGGTGGCGGCGGATACTGGGCTCGCGACGCGTTGCCGAGCCGCCAGTGCGATTTCCAGCCACGAAGCTCTTACAGCTCCAGCGGTCCTTCCGCGATCGCGGACTGCTGTTCTCGCAGCTGCAGCACATGATTCTCCCAGTAGCGCGGTTCCTCGAACCACGGGAAAGCCTGCGGAAACGCCGGGTCCGACCAGCGCCGCGCCAACCATGCCGAATAGTGAATCATGCGCAGCGTGCGCAGGCTTTCGATCAGTCCGACCTCGCGCCGGTCGAAACTGCTGAAGTGCGTATAGCCTTCGAGCAACTGCGTCAGCTGCTCGCTCATCTCGGCGCGCGAACCGGCGATCAGCATCCACAGGTCCTGGATCGCAGGCCCGCTGAGACAATCGTCCAGGTCCACGAAGTGCGGACCGGCATCGGTCCACAACACATTGCCGCGATGGCAATCGCCGTGCAGCCGTATCTCGGCGACGCCATGTGCCACATCGAATGCGTGCCAGATCTGGTCCAGCAGATCACCGGTCAGCGAATCGTAGGCGGCCTCCAGGTGCGGCGGAATCCAGCCCTGCTCCAGAAGGTAATCGCGCGAATCCTCGCCGAGGCGCTCGATGTCGATGCGGTCGCGGTGCCGGAAATGCTGGCGACGGCCGACCATGTGCATGCGGCCGAGAAACCGGCCCATCCATTCACGCTCGGTGCGCGTGCCGAGTTCGGGCCAACGTCCGCCGCGCCGCTCGAACAGCGCGAAACGGAAACTTTCGTACTCGAACAGCGTTTGGCCCTGATGAACCAGCGGCGGCACCACAGGAATCTCGTCGGCAGCCAGCTCGAGCGCGAAGTCGTGCTCCTCGTGAATGGCCTGATCGGGCCAGCGTCCGGGCCGATAGAACTTCGCGATCAGCGGCGCGCCGCCCTCGATGCCGATCTGGTAGACGCGGTTCTCGTAGCTGTTGAGCGCCAGGATGCGGCGATCGCAGACATGGCCCAGCGACTCCACCGCCGCCATGATGGCGTCGGGAGTGAGGCTCTCGTAGGGATGCGGATCGGTGGACATGGGTGCCAAGGTAGCGAAGTTAAGCAGTCGCTCACAAATCCGCCGGGAACGGTCGGCTACAGTTGCTAAAATACCGGCACGGACGTTCGCGCACATCCGCTTCATTTTTCAAGACAACGATCCTTCACACAGTTGAGCATTCTGGCATGAGCATTCTGGTGACCGGCGGCGCCGGCTATATCGGCAGTCACGTGGTGCGGCAGCTCGGCGAGCGCGGCGAACGGGTGGTGGTGCTCGACAACCTCTCCACCGGCTTTCGCTCGGCGGTGCTCAACGGCCTGCTGATCGTCGGCGACACGGGCGACCGCGAGCTGGTCGGTCGGCTGCTGCAAGAACACGGCATCGACACCGTGATGCATTTCGCCGCGCACACGGTGGTGCCCGAATCGGTCTCCAATCCGCTCAAGTACTACGGCAACAACACCTGCTGCACCCGCAGCCTGCTGCAAAGCTGCGCCGCGGCCGGGATCAAGCACTTCGTGTTCTCCTCCACCGCGGCCGTCTACGGCATCCCGGAGAGCGGCGTCGCCGGCGAGGACAGCCCGACCCAGCCGATCAATCCCTACGGCACCTCCAAGCTCATGAGCGAATGGATGCTGCGCGACCTGGCGGCAGCCAGCGCACTGCGGTATGTGGTGTTGCGGTATTTCAACGTGGCCGGCAGCGATCCGGGCGGCCGCATCGGCCAGTCGACGATCAACGGCACCTTGCTGACCAAGGTGGCCTGCGAGACCGCCGTGGGCAAGCGCCCGCACGTCTCGATCTTCGGCACCGATTATCCGACCCCCGACGGCACCGGCGTGCGCGACTACATCCACGTCGAAGATCTCGCCAGCGCCCACGTCAAGGCGCTCGAGTACCTGCGCAGCGGCGGCGACTCCCGCACGCTCAACTGCGGCTACGGCCACGGCTACAGCGTTCGTGAAGTGCTGTCGATGGTGAATCGCGTCAACGGCCAGCCGATCCAGACGGTGGAACAGCCGCGCCGCGCGGGCGATCCGCCGACGCTGGTGGCCAAGGCACAGCAGGTGCGCGAAGTGCTGGGCTGGGCACCACAATTCAACGATCTTTCGGTCATCGTGCAATCCCAGCTGGCCTGGGAGAGGCGATTGCTGAACGAGCCGTCGCTGCAGAAGAATTGAACGCATCCCCGCCTCGGGGACGACCTTAAGCGGCCTGCCAGCGTGACCTTCGAACCATCCGCATCGGCCCGGCGCGCCTGTAGAATGCGCAGGCATGCGCTGGCCCCGCCCCAAGTCCCTGAACAGCCTGATGCTGACCGGTTTCGCACTGGTCTCGGCGCCGTTGCTGTTGGCAGTGGTGATCGGCGCCGCCAAGGTCCGTAACCTGTCCGAGACCAGCGCCAGCCTGGTGCGCACCGGCGTCGAGGCGACGCACTACTCGCAGCAGCTGTTCCAGCAGATCGCTTCGATGGAGCGCAGCGCCAAGCTGTACCGGGTGCTGAACGACCCCGGCCTGCTGCAGGTCTATCGCGACAGCCGCGAACGGCTGCTGGTGACGTTGACCAGCATCGAGAGCGTGGCCGAGGATCCGGTCAGCCAGACGCAGATCCAGACGCTGCGCAGCGCGCTGCGACGGATCGACAGCGCCTTCATGTCGATCACCCCGCCCCCGCCGGAAGTCTCGCGCGAGGCGGTGGACTCGATCGCGCCGATGTGGGAAGCGGCATTCCGGCTGTCCAGCTCCACCGGCGACCAGATCGAGCGCGGCCTGTCGAACATGCAGGCCTCGACCTCCGAGACCGAGCGCTACCTGTTCTGGCTGTCGGCCGGGCTGATGCTGCTGACGGCGCTGCTGGTCGCCCTGTTCACCTTCGTGCTGATGCGCCCGATCCGGCAGATCGACAGCGCCATCAGCCAGCTCGGCAAGGGCACTTTCTCCCGGCCGATCGCGGTGCGCGGCCCGACCGACCTGGTGGACCTGGGCCGGCAGCTGGAATGGCTGCGGGTGCGCCTGCTGGAACTGGCCCAGGAGCGCAATCGCTTCCTGCGCCACATGTCGCACGAGCTGAAGACGCCGCTGGCCAATATCCGCGAAGGCACCGAACTGTTGATGGACGGCGCGGTCGGAGAACTCGACAGTGCGCAGCGGGAAGTCACGGCGATCCTGCGCGACAACGGCATCAAGCTGCAGCAACTGATCGAGAACCTGCTGTCCTTCAGCGCCTGGCAGGCCCGTCATTCAGGGTTGGAGATCAACGAATTCCGGCTGCGGCCGCTGGTCAAGGCGGTACTGGAGACGCATCAGTTGACGCTCCTGGCACAGCGCGTGCACCTGGACCTGAAAGTGCAGGACATCGAGTTGCGCGCCGACCGCGCCAAACTCAAACTGATCCTGGATAATTTGTTGTCGAATGCTCTTAAATACAGCCCGCGCGGCGGTACGATCTACATCCACGCCAAAGCCGACGACGATCTGCTGATGCTGGACGTGGGCGATACCGGACCGGGCATCTCCCAGGACGAGCGCGGCGCCATTTTCGAGGCGTTCTACTCCGGCAGCGCGCCGACCGCGGGACATCTGAAAGGCACCGGCATCGGCCTGTCGGTGGTGAATGAATTCGTGCAGGCGCACGGCGGCTCGATCGAGATCGTCGACGGCGTATTTCCGGGTGCGCACTTCCGCGTCCGGCTGCCGCTGGCGCCGAGCCTGGAAGCCGAGTCAGCCTGAACCCATGCCGGCAACACACCGGCAGGATTTGATACGCACAATGGAAAGCAGGCGGTTAACGACACAACTACTCGCAAGCGCGCGCCGTGGCGGTGCGGGCTGGATCGTCATCGCACTCGCATGCCTGTTCAGCGGCGGATGCGAGCTCGCCGCCCTGCGCAGCGAGACGCAGAAGCCGGCCGCTGTCGCCAGTGCCGGCGAGGATGCGCTGAAGGTGTATCTGGACACCATGAGCGGACTGAGCAGTGCCGATCCGGCGCGCCAGGCTGACGTGTTCTACGAAGTCGAGCACGAATACACGCGGGCACCGACCACGGCGAGCACGCTGCGTTACGCCATTGCGCTGGTCACGCCGGATCATCCGGCATCGAAACCGGCCGACGGCAAGAAGCTGCTCGAGTCGCTGCTGGCAACGCCCGAGCGCATGACACCTGCGGAACGCACGCTGGTTACAGTCATGCTGCACGAGACCAATGCACGCCTGAAACTGGAAGCGGAGAATCGTCGGTTGCTGGCGACACTCGACGACCGCAGCCGCTCGCAGGCAAACTCGGATAAACGTGCGCAGGCCCAGCTCGAGGATAATGCCCGGCTGCGTCGCGCCCTCGCCGAAGCCCAGCAGAAGCTGGATGCGATCAAGGAAATCGAGAGGTCCATCATTGAACGCAGTCCCACGCCCCCTGGCAATCGCGACACCCCCAACAGTGAAACAACGCAAGGCTCGCCTTCTAGTCGTTGACGATGATCCGGGGCTGCTGCGGCTGCTCACGATCCGTCTACGCGCCGAAAACTACGACGTCGAGGCCGTGGAAAGCGCCTCAGCTGCGCTGGCCGCGCTCGGCCGCGTGCGGCCGGACCTCGTGTTGACTGATCTGCGCATGGATCAGATGGACGGCATCGGCCTGCTGAAGGAAATCCAGAGCCGCGCCCCCGGGCTGCGCGTCATCATCCTGACCGCGCACGGCACCATTCCTGATGCAGTGCAGGCCACGCAGAGCGGCGCGTTCGCGTTCCTCACCAAGCCAGTCGACAAGCAGGAACTGCTCGACCAGGTGCAGAAGGCGCTCAAGGTTTCCGGCTTTGCCGACACCGCCGAGGATTGGCGCAGCGAGATCGTGACGCGCAGTGCGGTGATGGAAGAGCGACTGGCGCAGGCGCACATGGTCGCCGGCACCGACGCCCGCGTGATGATCACCGGCGACAGCGGCACCGGCAAAGAACTGTTCGCCCGCGCCATCCACAAGGCCAGCCCGCGCCGCAATCGTCCGTTCGTCGCGATCAATTGCAGCGCCATGGCGGAGAACCTGCTCGAGAGCGAGCTGTTCGGCCATGTCAAAGGCGCCTTCACCGGCGCCATCCGCGAGCATCGCGGCCTGTTTCAGGCGGCCGACGGCGGCACGCTGATGCTGGACGAGATCGGCGACATGCCGATGCGCCTGCAGGTGAAGCTGCTGCGTGTGCTGCAGGAGAACCAGGTGCGCCCGGTGGGCAGCACCGAGGCGATCACGGTCAACGTGCGCATCATCTCCGCCACGCACCGCGATCTGAAGCAACTCATCATGGGCGGGCATTTCCGCGAGGATCTGTACTACCGTCTGAACGTGGTGCACATCGAGATGCCCTCGATCAACAAGCGCCGCGAGGACATTCCGCTGCTGGTCTCGCATTTCCTGGAGAAGATCGCCCAGGAGACCGGCCTGCCTCGCCACATCTACGCGCCCGAGGCCGTGGAAGTGCTGGTCAGTGCCGACTGGCCCGGCAACGTGCGTCAGCTCGAGAACGTGGTGCGCCAGAATGTGGCGCTCGCCACCAGCCCGATCATGAGCGCAGAGCTGGTACAGGCAGCGCTGGGCGGCGGCCCGACCCGTCTGCCCTCCTTCGATGAGGCACGTGACGAGTTCACCCGCAACTACCTGTCGCAGATCCTGCAGATCACCGGCGGCAACGTCAGCCAGGCCGCCCGTCTGGCCAAGCGCAACCGCACGGACTTCTACAAGCTGCTGGGACGGCATCAGCTGACGCCGGAAGACTTCAAACAGCGGTAAGTATCGCCGTGGACAGCGGCTCCGCACTCCTGCCGAGCCGCACGCGCCTGCCTCCAGCACCGACCATGCCGATGGGATCGGCTGCATTGGCCGATCACAGCATGCCTCAAGTCTCTGGTTGACGGCCCGAGCGACGCGACGCTGCAAGGTCGACATCATCATCGGACACCTGCAGCCCTCCCCCGCGGATCAATGTCCAGCCGCGACGATCGCTTCCCTCAAGGCCAAACCAGGTCGCACCCAGGAGCGTGGCGCACGACACCGTGGCGATCCTGGTGAAGCCCACTCTGCGATGCGAGGCGAGCGAGATATCGTTCCACAGATCGGTGGACGACCAGCAGCAACGACCCTCGCCGAAAGCGCTCGCGCTTTCGCGGATCATCAGCGGAAACAGGCCGCGCATCCGGTATGCGGGATCGATGTACCCGTTGCCCAGAAATACGGTGGCCGGCGTCATCTGCACGACCAGTCTTGCGCCATTGGAGAACTTCAGATCGTACGTGTGCTGGAACGCCCAGTTGTACGCCACCATCTTGCCCTCGCTGCGAATGGCAATACCGACGGCACCGCGCTCCAGGTAGCGGCGGAACTCCGGCCCGAGCACCGCGCAGTCTTCTGCTGGTCCGCACTGCACTGCCTCGTGCAGGCTCACTGACGAAATCCTCTCTATCTGGTAGTGGCACGCCAACGCGCCCACGATGCTTGGCAGCTTGAGCTCCCGGACGCACATGAGCACGATGCCGCCAACGAAAAACAGTTGAGGATGCGGCGAAAGGGCCGTCAGTTTGCTGGCGATTCCATACAAACCGTGCGCTGAATAGACCGACGGGATCTTCTTCAGTTTCGCAAGCACAGTCGCTCCCCAGTGATTACTCCCTTTGAGTTCTTTCGGTAAGCGCTGCGCGACGAATCTTGCCGCTGGCCGTTCTGGGCAGGCTGGCAACGATCTCCACGGACTTCGGCACCTTGTAGCTGGCCAGGCGCTCGCGGCAATGCGCCTGCACTCGCATCGGCGTCACGCCGGTCGGATCGGCCGCAACCACGAATGCCTTGATCGCCTGCCCCAGCATCTCGTCCTCCATGCCGACCACCGCGGTCTCCTGCACGCCTGGCATTTCCGCGATCACCTCTTCGATGTCCTGCGGATGGATGCGATGCGCGCCCGCTTTGATCATGTCGCTGCGGCGACCGACGATATACAGGAAACCTTCGGCGTCGAGTCGCCCCATGTCGCCTGTTTTCAACCACCCGTCGCGCTTCACCTCGCGGGTGGCCGCATCATTGCGCCAGTACCCCAGCATCACGTTCGGACCGCAAGCCCAGATGTCGCCGACCTCGCCGACACCGGCAGGCTCGCCATGCTCGTTGCGGGTCTCGATCTTTACGCCCGGAACCGGGATGCCCACCGAGCCCAGCTTGTCGTCCAGCCGCTGCGGCGGCAGGTACGTCAGCCTGGCCGTGGCCTCCGTCTGCCCGTACATGATCACGATCGAAGTGCGCGGCAGAGCATGGCGAAGCCGTTGCGTCAGCGCGGGGGACATCGCTCCACCTGCCTGCGTCACGTAGCGCAAGGAGGAAAGATCGTAGTCGTGAAGTTTGACGCGTGACAACAGCAGCGCATACGTGGACGGCACGCCCGCAAATCCCGTGGCACGCTGTTTGGCCAGCGTCTCCACGACCGCGTGCGGGTAAACCATGTTCTTCTCGAGAATCAGCCGCCCACCCGCCTGCAAGTGCGTATGCAGCACCGAGCTTCCGTACGAATAGTAGAACGGCAGCACCGCGACGGCGCTGTCCTCACCGGTCAAGCCCAGATATTCGACGATGGCGGCGGTGTTGCTCAGCAGGTTGCCGTGACTGAGCACGATCCCTTTCGGCCGACCGGTCGTGCCCGAGGTGTACAGAATGCATGCGGGATCGTCGCTGCCGACCGGGTGCAATGAAATCGCGCCCCACTCTGCTGTGCCCGCCTGCAGCACCACCGGCTTGCGCGCCAGCATGGACATCGCGGCAGCCACCTCGCCATTGCCAGGCTCTGCGAACACGAACGCGGGCTCGCAATCGCCCAGCCAGGCCGAGAAATCCCGCGCTTTCGCCACGGCGTTGAGCAGGACCGCTACGCCGCCAGCCATCAACACACCGTAGTAGGCGGCAACGAACTCGCAACTATTCGGCTGGATGAACGCGACACGCTCCCCAGCGCGCAAGCCCAGTTCTTTCAGCCGCTCGGCAATGGCCGCGGCTTGCCGCAGGAGCCGTGCGTATGTAACACCATTGAGCCCATCCTGGATCGCGCACCGTTCGGGACATCGCGCAGCCGATTGCAGCAGGTTTTCCGCCAGGGACCGGGACAGTGCCACAGCCGATCACCGGATAGCTCGTTTGCGCTCGACGAAGCTGACGACCTTCAGCACCGAATCCAGATTGGCCGGGATCATTTCCTCGTCGGCGATCTTGATGCCGAATGCTTCTTCGAGAAACATGATCAGCTCGAGAATGCCGGTGGAATCCACGGTGCCGCTGCCCATCAGCGACTCCGGATCGGACAATTTCCCCTCATCCTCGGTGAACAGGTAGTTCGCGAGAATGAACTGCCGGATCTGCTGTTTGATCGACATGACTTCCGACACTGCCGACTGGTTCGCCGGAAACACCGGACCCGCTCGGGCAGCCATTCTTATCGATCTGTGACGCTACGTTGTAAATGTGTAAATGCCGCCTGGGATCCAGGCGACAGTTTTGCGCAGCGCATTGGCACCACGCTGCGCTGCGCCTGCGGCGGAAATTATGTGAATCAAACGATGGACTTAGGCGTCAGGACGCCTATCCTTCCGCCATCTGTGCAAGGGGATGAGAATGCTGCAGTGCTTCGATGGGGCTTTCGATCGCGATCAGCTTGACCGGCGCGCCTTCACTTTCAAGCACAAGCTGATGGGGCACCCGGCGCTCTCGATCGCGAACCTGGCCAGGACGATACCGGCATTGCCGGCCAACCAGGTGTTCTATTCCAGCGGCCTGCTGTCGAAGAACGACGATTTCGATCGCGCGCACATCGAGCATCGCAATGGTCTGACGATCGAAGAAACCATCGAGAACATCCGCACCTCGAACTCCTACGTCATGGTGCGCTCACCGGAGCGTGACCCTTCGTTCGCCGAAGTGTATCGACAGCTGACCGACGATGTGGCCGCCCTGATGCGCGAACGCCGTCTCAGCGGTCTGCCCGTCGATGCCATGCTCTATCTGTTCATCGCCTCACCCAACAGCATCACGCCGTTCCACATCGATCGCTACTCCACCCTGCTGCTGCAGTTCCAGGGTTCCAAGGAGGTCACCGTATTTCCGCCCTGGGACGAGCGCATCATGCCTACGTCGGAACGGGAGGAGTTCGTAGCCCGTATCGCCGGCAAGCGTCCAGTGTTCCGACCCGAGATCGAGGACCTGGGACGGCGCTTCGAATTCCATCCGGGAGAAGCGCTGCACATCCCCTTCGTCGCGGGCCACCATGTCAAGAACGGACCCAGCGAAGTTTCGATCTCGATGTCCATCATCTTCAAGACACCCGAGACCATGCGCCAGATTCACGCCATGTCATTCAACAATGCCTGCCGGCCGATGCTCCAGAAGATCGGCCTGCAACCGCAGGCGGTGGGACAGTCGGCCTGGCGCGACTCCCTGAAGAGCACCGCCTATCGTATCGGCCGCAAGGGAAAGCACATCGTTCGCGCCACCACAGCCGGGTAAGTAGCGCATCGGACTGGCGCGGGATTCAGGAGCAGCCAGGTGAGAAGCCTCGCGGCGCTGTCAACGATCAAACCTCGATCTCGGACACCGCCTCGACCAGCACCGGAGCGAGATGCAGATATTGCGTCGCGCGGCGTTTCGCCTCGATATCCCGGTAGATTCTTTCGCCGTGCTCTTCGGTGATCCCCAGCACCTGCGCCATCTGTGCCGCCGGGACCTGATGATTGTGTGCCCATAGGGCCAGATCCATCTGCTCGTAGGGCAGCGCGAAATAGAACTCATCCTGCCCCTGCGCCAGGCTGTAAGTGTCGGTGGTGGGACGGGCGCTGGTGATTTCTTCGGGCAGCCCGAGCGCATGCGCCAACGCATAGACCTGGGTCTTGTACAGGTGCGCAATGGGCTTGACGTCCGCCGCCCCGTCCCCGCCTTTCACGAAGAACCCCTGATCGTATTCCAGTCGATTGGGAGTGCCGATCACCGCATAGTTCAGCCGGTCGGCGTGGCAGTACTCCACCATCTTGCGGGTGCGCTGCTTGAAGTTGGTGGCGGCAACGATTTCCAGGTACTCGGCGAGCGGCAGGCGCACGTCGTACTGATTGCCTGCAGGATCGATCGCGATGAGATGGAAGCGGTTGATCTGACCTTCGAGCCCGCCGCGAATGACAATCTTGCTCTTCCAGTCGGCGCCGTATCCGGGCAATGCCCGGCGCATGGCCTGGTCGCGCCACTGATAGCAGCCCAGGGCATCGAGCGTGGGGCCGATATCCATCGTCAGGGGCTGCAGCTCGAGCTGCCGCGCAAGCAGTTGGGCTCGATGCGCGCTGGAGGGTGAAGAGTCGTGCTCGGGGAGAATCAGCGTCATGACACGCTGCGCTCCTACCGCTCTCACTGCCAGCGCAGCACAGACCGAGCTATCCACGCCTCCCGAGATCGCGACCACCAGGCCCCGCTTGCGCAGACCTCGCGTAATCTCCCGCAAGCGGGCGACGATGCGATCGATTTCGGCCGCCGCATCGAGCTGCAGCACGTTTGCATCGAACTGAACTGAAGCAGTGGGTGACATTGACAGATTCTCTCGTTGAAACAGGCGCGGCACCGCGCAATCAGCGACGCGCAGCAATCACTCGGATCACTCCGGCCTCGTCTTCGGCCGGCGTAATCTCGGTGAACTTTCCGCTCGCTCCAAGGCGCTTCAGCAAACCCGCTCCCTGCCCTGCGCCCACTTCGAAGATCAACCAGCCCCGCGGCGCGAGAAACCGCGGCGCTTCATCCAGCAGGCGCATCAGGATCGAAATACCAAGGGCGCCGCCATCGAACGCCAGGCGCGGCTCGTGCGCGGCAATCTCGGTGGGCATGCGCTCGACCTTGGCCCTGTTGATATAGGGCGGGTTGCAGGTCAGGACATCGATACGCCCGATGAATCCATCCTGATCGAATGGCGCCAGCAGGTCGCCGACGCGAAAATCGACTCGCGACAGGCCAAGATGGGCGGCGTTACGGACTGCGAGGCGCACCGCGGCATCACTCAAATCCGCACCATGAACCTGCGCAGCCGGAACCGCTTGTGCGATGGCCAGCGCCACGTTCCCGGAGCCCGAGCACACATCGACGACCAACGGTTTGCGATCCGCAGCAGGCAGCGACTGGACCGCGTCGATCGCGGTTCGCGCAAGTAGCTCCGTTTCCTTGCGCGGGACCAGGGCGTCGGCGCCGGCCAGCATCTCCAGCCCCAGGAACTGTTGACGACCCGTGAGGTGCGCCAGCGGCACGCCCGCAAGGCGTCGATCGAGCAGTTCACGCAACCCTTGCTGCTGCGCCTCTGCAAGCTCGGGCAGATCGCCTTCCATCGCAGCAGGTGCCGAGCGAGGCGTGCCCGCCGCGGTGAACCACAAGGCACGCAGCGTGCTGTCCGCTGTCTCCTCGGGTTTGTCCGGTAGAAAGCTCAGCCGTGCCGCCAGCTCTTCACGCAACATCGGGTAGTTGGGCACGTTCATGTCTGGCCAGCGCTGGCGTGCTCAGCCGCTGGTCTTGGTGACGATGAAACGGCCGATGTTCTCGAGGCTGTCGAGGTTCTCCGGAATCATTTCCTCGTCCAGCATGCGAATGCCGTACGTCGTCTCCAGGAACGTCACCAGCTCGATGAAGCCGGTGGAATCGATGATGTGGTTGTCCAGGAAGGACTGACCGTCGGCGAGCTCGACGCCGGCATCGCCCATCAGGAAGTTCTCGAAGATGTACTGACGCACCGTGGCCTTGACCTGTTGCACGTCGGTTTGCGGATCGACGACCCGCGCTTGATTGTCTTGCATGTTTTTCCTCAACTCAGTCCGCGCTTGCTGATCTTGCCGGTATCGGTGCGCGGCAAGGCATCGACGAATGCCACGTACTTGGGCGCCATGAAGCTCTCCAGGTGCCCGAGGCAATGCCGGATCACTTCCCGCTCGCTGTAGCTGTACCCCGTCTTGAGCACCAGGAACGCCTTGACGGCATGCCCCAGGACATCGTCGTGGACGCCGATGACCGCAGCTTCCAGCACGCCTTCCATACCATACAACACATTCTCCACTTCCCTGGGACTGACCTTCTCGCCGCGACTCTTGATGATGTCGTCTTTACGGCCGACGAAATACAGATAGCCCTCTGCATCGGTGCGAAAAATATCGCCGGTATGCAGCCACATCTCGCCCGGCAGCTCGCCGGGCCGCAGACGCTCCGCTGTCTGCACGGGCTTCTTCCAGTAGCCACGCATGACATTGCTGCCGCGCACTACCAGCTCCCCGGTGCTGCCGTTCGGCAGCCGCCGGCCCGCCTCATCCTCCAGCCAGACTTCTTCATTGGGCATACCACGGCCCACGCTCATCGGACGGATATCGAGCTGCTCCGGCGGCAGGTAGCTCACCCGCTTGCACTCGGTCAGGCCGTACATCGAGAACAGGGTGGCTTGCGGGAAAGCCTCGCGAATCTGTCGTATCTGCACTTCGGACAGTGCCGCTGCAGTGTTGGTCACCAGCCGCAGGCTGCTCAAATCGAAAGAGCCCAGCGAGCTCAGGTTGAGCATCATGGAAAACACGGTGGGCACGCCTGGCAACACCGTCACCCGTTCGCGCACCATGGTTTCCAGCACCCTCACCGGAAACGCCAGCGAGCGCTGCAATACCACGCTGGCCCCGACCCAGCTTGCCATCAGGATCTGATACAAGCCGTAATCGAACGCAATCGGCAGCACATTGATGATGATGTCGTCCGCGCGCAGGCCCAGATAGGTACTGACGGACGTTGCTGCGCTCAGCATGTTGTGGTGAGTCATCATCACGCCCTTGGGCTCACCCGTAGAGCCGGACGTATAAATGATGCTGGCCAGATCCTGATCGATGGTCGGCGTTGGCTGCAGCGATGCCTCGGATGCCGATGCCTCGGCGAACGGCATCTGGGTCTTGCCGGCCAGCAGGTCATCGGAACGCGAGTCTGAAGACTCCACCCGGACCACCAAGGCGAGCTCGGGCGCCTGGGCAACGGCCTGGGTCGCCACGTCGATCAAGGCGGAATGCGTGATCAGGGCCTTGGCCGCCGAATCGTTCAGCAGATAGGTGAGCTTGTCGGCCTTGGTCTGCGGATTGACCGGCATGAACACGGCACCGGCCTTCAGCGCGCCGAAGATACCGATGACGGCCTCGACGCAGTTCTCCAGGAAAATGGCCACCCGATCACCACGAACCACGCCATGACGCTGCAGCGTCGCAGCCAATCGCGTAGCCCGGTCGTCGATGTGCTCGTAGGAGTAGCGCTGCCCGTCGGCAACGATCATCGGATGGTGAGGCTGCTGGCGCGCGTGTGCTTCCAGCCAGTGTTGCAACAGCATGCCCTATGACCCCATCTTCGAATTCAGGCGTGAGTCCACACGCTCCATCGATGCCAGCTTGCGGTCGGCGGGCAGCTGCCCGCGACGCACGAACATATCATCCAGCAGCATGGTCGAAAGTATCCCCATGAAAGCCATGTTGTCCGAAAAACCGATGGCGCGTCCGGTGCGACATTTCTCGACCAGACGTCGTACCGCGGCAGGTTCGAAGTAGCCGCTGTCGCGCAAGCGGTCGGTGCCCAACAGCTCGTCGACATACTCCACGGGCACTCCACGATTGAAGAAGCAGCGGCTGTCCGGTGCTCGGTACGGCTGCTTGGTTCTTTGTGTGATGGCCGCAGGCAACAGGTCGCGCATCGCTCGCTTCAGCAAGTACTTCTCGTTGAGGCCGCGAATCTTGAGCTGCGGCGGCAGACGATTGGCAAACTCGATGACCCGATGATCGAGGAACGGGAAGCGCGCTTCGATGGAGTTGGCCATGGCCATGCGATCGCCCTGGGACGACAACAGGTAGCCGCTCATCAAGGTATGCGCCTCGACGTACTGGTCACGCCCCATCGCCATACATCGTCCCAGTCCTTCTGGGAAATGCCTGGCCGCGTATTCATCCAGATCGCGATTACCGAGCTCGGCACGCGCCTGCGCAGAAAAGAACTGCCAACTGCGATGTGTGGTCGCCCAACGCGGCAGATGGGCAAAGCCGATGGCCTGCGGCCGATCCAGTCCCTGCCCATAGAAGCGCTCGGTCATGGCGGCAGCGGCCGCCGGCGAATGACGCAGATAGGGATACAAGCGTTGCAGAAGTTTCGGGCGCGCCCGCGACTGCGGCTGACGAGCCCAGAATCTGCGAACCTTCGCTTCCTTGAACAGGTCGTAGCCGCCCAGCACCTCATCGGCGCCCTCACCGGTCAGCACCACCTTGAAACCTTCGGAGCGCACCTTGCCAGCCAGCAGCATCAGCGGCGCAGGAGCTGTGCGCAGCACTGGAGACTCGGCATGCCAGATGACCCGGGAGAATGCGTCGGCGATATCGGATGTACGGCACATCACGCTGGTGTGCTCACAGCCCAGATGCTCGGCCATCTGCCGCTGATACCCGCTCTCGTCGAATTCGCCATCTTCGAAAGCCACCGAGAAAGTCCGCAACGGCGCCTGCGTGTAGCCACGTATGAGGGCCGCGATGCTGGAGGAATCCAGACCACCGCTCAGATACGCTCCCACCGGCACATCTGCGCGCAATTGCATGCGGACGGAATCGACGAGCAGCTCGCGCAACTGCGCCGTGTAGTCATCGATGCTTCGCTCCATGCGAGGCGTTTCCACCGGAAACTCCCAATCCCAGTAGCGGCTCAGTTGCTCCTTGCCCTGCTCCAGCGACAGCACATGACCCGGCGGCAGGGCCTGGATTCCCTCGAACACGGTATCGGGAGCGAACGGCGACCAGTACGTCATCAAGTCACCGAGCGCGGACAGATTCAGCCGCCGCGCCACCTGCGGCTGCGTGAACAGCGACTTGACTTCCGATGCAAACAACAACTGCCCGCCGATCCGGGTATAGAACAATGGGCGCATTCCCACCCGATCGCGCGCCAGCACCAGCCGGCGACGGTTCTGATCCCATAGGGCGATCGCAAACTGTCCGTTGAGATGCTGCACGAAATCCATGCCGTACTGCTCGTACAAATGGACGATGACTTCCGTATCGGATCGCGTGTAGAAACGGTGTCCCAGCGGCTCGAGCTGAGCCCGCAGCTCCAGGTAGTTGAAGATTTCGCCGTTGAACACCACCCAGACCGAACGATCTTCGTTATGGATGGGCTGCTGCCCGCCAGCCAGGTCGATGATGCTGAGTCTGGCGTGCGCCAGTCCGCAATCCGGATCCGCAAAGTAGCCATATCCGTCCGGCCCGCGGTGATGCAAGGCGGTGATCATGGCGCTCAGCGCCTGCTGGTCCGGCGACGCTCCTCGGACCAGGTTGTAGATTCCAGCGATACCGCACATGAAGTTCGAGACGGCGAAAGTGACGGGCGAATGGTCAATCGTAAGGACTGTACCATCCGGCGAGCGTGAAGCACTTCACACTGGATCGGGCGAGCGCTTTTCCGGCCCGTCGCCGCCAAAGGAGATGGGTCGAACCCGAGCCTGCAACTGCTCCGACGCGGACAGCGCAGTGCTGCTTGCGATCTCTGTTTCGTGATCCAGCATTCGCTCTGCAATGAACGTTCACGATAGAATTCTGCAACTTTCTCGCCTCCAAAGACCTCGCCCAATGCCGGACATCGACGCACCGTGGTTGCGTGACTCGAAAACAGACTCCCTTGAACGGCATTCGGCACGGCAATTCGCAGGGGAGTGTCGATGAGCTTTACACGAACTCCAGGAATGCGCCTGGCGGGTGTCAGCACCTGCGTGCCGGCCCACGTCGTGGACAACAACTCCTGCGCGGCAGTTTATGGCGAGACCGAGGTCCGCAAGGTCGTTTCCATGGCCGGGGTGCAGTACCGGCCGGTGGCCGATCCCGGAGTCACGGCGACCGATCTGTGTTTCGAAGCCGCCGAGGCGCTGCTGCGGGAGCTGGACTGGGCGCCCGACACGCTGGACGCCGTCGTGCTGGTCACCCAATCGCCGGACTATTTCCTGCCCTCCTCCAGCTGCCTGATCCACAAGTGGCTGGGCCTGAGCGAGCATTGCGCCGCTTTCGACGTCGGATTGGGGTGCTCCGGATACCCCTACGGCCTGTCTCTGGCCGGCTCCATGCTGCTGACCGGCTGCCGTCGGATCCTGTTGCTGCAGGGCGATACCCCGACCCAGTTCGTAAACGCCGAAGACCACGCCACCACCCTGCTGTTCAGCGATGCCGGCTCGGCCACCGCGCTCGAACGACAGGCGGACGCGCCGGATTCATTCCATGCCCTGTGCACGGACGGCAGCGGCTATCGAGGGCTGATCGTGCCCGGCGGCGGCTTTCGCGATCGTAACCCGGCCAATCCACGGGATCGCGAGCTGTACATGGACGGCGGCGCCATTTTCAATTTCACGGTCAAACGGGTCCCGGAAATCATCCTGTCCAGCCTGCAATTCGCCGGGCTCGACCAGAACGCCATCGACTATTTCATTTTTCATCAATCGAACCGTTTCATCATGAAGCACATCGCCAAGAAGTGCGGGCTGGCCGCGGAGCGGGTGCCCCTCATCCTGGACCGGTTCGGCAATTGCGGCGGCACCTCGGTCCCATTGACCCTGACTCAGTCCGTGCCGGCGCAGCGTCAGAACGATCTACGTTTGCTCTGCGTCGGCTACGGCGTGGGACTGTCCTGGGGCGCCAGCGTGCTGGGTCTCGATCCGAAAGCGGCCCTTCTGCACAAGACTTACAGCGGTGAGGTAACACGTCAGTGAGCACCCAAATCATGATTTCGGAAAGTGAAGTGCTGGAGCTGCTGGCGTCGGCCTTCGAAGAACCGGTCAACGAGCTGCGAGCGGACGTCACCAAGGACGCGATTCCCGGTTGGGACTCGATGGGTGCGCTGGCACTGATGGCGGCATTCGACGAGAAGCTGGGGCTCGAACTCACCGCAGCCGAATTCCGCAACATGCAGAAGGTCGGCGACATCCTGGATTTCCTGCAGCAGCGCGGCGCGCTCGCCTCCTCGGCCGGTTGAGGGCGCGAGCGCAAGATCGATGCGGCGCATCCCTGATTTCACCCGCACCACTGCGCTGGTTGCTCGCGCTCTGGGCCTCACACCGGCCCAACTCATCAGCGGATTTCGGCCTGCGGGCCCAGCCGATCTCGATGGCGTACTGGCATTGCGTCAGCAGGAACAGGGCAAGCAGATCTGGTGGGATGACGCAGCCTTTTTGCAATGGCGCTACCACTTCGGTGATCCAGCGCAGGGCCGCGGAGAATTCTGGGTCGTTGCCACCTCCGAGGGCATCCTAGCCGGTGTCGGCACCGAAGAAGTCGAGCTGGGCGGCGCGCCAGGCGAATGCCGCGGGCAGTTCCTCATGGATATTCTGGTGCGCAGCGATCTGCGCGGCAGCGCTCTGGGACCGTGGATGAACATGGCCCTGCAGGAACGGTATGCGTGCGTCATGGTGTTCGGCTCGAACCGCAATTCGAGCAGCATGGTGGCCCAGCAGTTCGCGCAACAGCGTCATCTGCAGACTTACTCTCTCCATCTGCGCTGCAAGGATCTGCTCGACAGAAGGCTCGGAAGCCGCGCGCTGGCATCCCTGTGCGCCCCAGTCGGTGACCTCGCTCTGTGGGGCTGGCGCCTGGCGCACCGGCCTCGCGGGCTGCACGGGCTACGCGTCTCCACCGTTACTCACCTGGACGAACTGGGACAAGATTTCGCCGGATGGTCACCCGTAGAGAACGAGGTCGGCCGTGTGCGGTCCAGGACGTTTCTCGAATGGCGCGCATTGAGCAACCCGCGCTCCCGCCTCACCGTCAGCGTCGCATGGCGTGGCAACCGCCCCATCGGCTATCTCGTCAGCCAACCCGTCCTTGCCAGATCGGGCAGTCATTGGTTGCAATTGCTGGATTGGAACACCGCACCGGATGAGCATGACGGTGCTTACACGGCGCTGCTCGCGGATGCTCTACGACGAGCGATGGCGGCAAACTGCAACGCGGTACGGACGTCGGTACTGCATGCGAGAAGCGAACGGTTGCTGCAGAAACTGGGCTTTGTGCTGCGCCCCAACGATTCCATTCCTTTCGTCTACTCTTGCAAGCCGACACATCCGCTGCTCGCGCTGCAATCCCCGCAGTGGCATGTCACCTATCTCGACGGGGATGTGGATCAACCCTGCGTCCCTCCAGTACGTACACTGCGAACGGCACGGGCTTCCGCCGGAAGCTTGCCCGAAGAGGCATGAAGACTAGAGAAGCCTGAACTCAGGCGGCTCGCCTCTGACAGGGATCAAAGTAGCCAGCGCGGCACGCCAGTAGCGGCCTCGTTGTGCTATCGCAGACGGAAATACAGACCACTGTAGTGGTCGAATGACTTTTCGGGATGTCGCGGAATGCGAAATTTCCGTTCCTTCTGCCAGCTGTCGACGAGCGTATAGCCGACCGCATCCAGTCCCTGCACGATTTCATTGCGATTGAAGACACGATAAGCGCAGTAGACGCTGCCGATATTCTGGATGGTCACGAACGACGGACCCTCGTAGATCGGCGTCGTATTGATCACGATATGCCGCGGACGAATCTGTAGCGATTCGATCATATGCGCCGGCGTACGGTAATCGAGGTACTGAATCGCGCCGCAGGCGAGCAGGATGTCGGGCCCTGCGGATTTTTTCGGGTCCGTGATGAAATGCAGATTGTTGCAGTCACGCTCTCTCGCCAGCGAGGTTCCTGCTGCTGCGATCGACGGTACGTCGAAAATCGTCCAGGAGAGCTCCGGAGGATAAGCAAGCACGCGCTGGAATGCGTAGAAGGCTTCCCCGACATGGCCGCCGACTTCGAGCAGCGCGCGGCTTTCCTTGAGCGCTTCGCGCAGCCAGAAGACCACTGGATAGTCCTCGATCTGCAACGCAGTCATCTTGCCCTTGTACCAGTTGTTCGAGTTCGCCGCCTCGTAGCCGAGCGGCTTGGTCTTCGGCGCGGCGCGCTCTGCCGCTGCGAAGTCGTCGAAAACTCCGCGACAGGCGTTGAGTTCTTCAACGAACAGCCGCGAACGGATGGCTCGCGCGATCCTGGGCAAGGTGACCGGCTTGCCATGCACTGAAGGCAAGATCTGCATTCTGGTGCTCTCGGGTTGTAACGTTTACATCGTCATACGCATCACCCAATCAGTCAATGACCCAATCGGTCAATGGGTGACACAGATCCTTGAGACTGTCGCAATTTTTTACATATCGAGCCCACTCCCGTTGGGTACGCAACGCTCTCCCGACCCGTGCACTTGTGTCCGCTCACCCTGTTCCAACAACTCAGGGAGGACTGCACCTCGCAGGTCCGGAATCTGGATGACCCACCTCAAGGAATCGACCCGCTCGCATCCAGCTCATGGTGCAACACGATCTCGCGGGCTGGTCCGGTGTATGCCACCGCCGCGTACTCGCCGGGAGGCGTCGATAGCGTGCAAACCCGTAGGGGCGAGCTAGAGATGCCCACGATGGGAGCCACCAGCACGGCGGCCTTGTCCAAGCCCACGGTAATGGCCTGGAGATCGGCACCGAGCCCCGCCCCCAAGAGCTTCACGAAGGCTTCCTTGCGAGCCCAGCCCTGCAGAAAGGCCTGGTTCTGTTCGCTGGGCTTCTGACTCCACAACTCGTCCATTTCTTGTGCAGAAAACACCATTCGAGCGAGCGCCGCGGCATCATCGATGGCTCGATCCAGCTCGACATCGATGCCGATCTGCTCACCGGCCAGCACGGCGACGTAGCACACTCGCTCGCTGTGGCTGAGATTGAAATTCAACGGGGCCCCGTCCGCATGGCTGGCACCGTGGACAGGATCGAGGAAGGGCTTTCCGGTGGACGAGCGCCGAAGCATGACCTGAGCAGGGGCAATGCCCAGATAGCGACCCAGCAGCATGCGCAGCAGGCTGCGGCCGGCGACGAAACGCCGGCGGTCATTGGCAAAAACGAACGCAGACGCCCGCTTCCGCTCTTCGGCGTCGAGCACTTGCCAAGCCGTACGCGCTGCGTTTTCGTCCGGGCAACAAGCGTCCAGATCGAATCGCCATACTTCGAGCACGTCTTCACGTGCGCGTGGCCGAAGCGAGTGCGGATGTTGAATCAGCGTAGCGTCCACGATAGAAGGAATTCGTACATCACCGCTCATGTTGCGTTTCGACGGGCGCCCTGACCCTATTTCCGAGCAGCCCCTCAATAAGCACAATGTGCCGCGCCCACCGAGAAAAAACCATGGCATCGGACTCCATCTCGACTCCCCCAGGCCGCCGCCGCATGGCATTGCGGCTACTCTCCGGCATCGCGGCAATAGCGATCGCCGGGGTGGCGCTCCTGGTTTCCAGGGGCCTGTCGGACTCGCCGGATGCCACGAACAGCAGCACCATGAACACCGTACGACCAACCCATCCGACGCGCATTCCACTGGGTATTCTCGGCGATTCCGACAGCCACTCCTTCCACGACAGTCTCGCTTTCGCAGCCATGCCGGAAGCCCGCGGCGGCCGCTACCGCGCCAGTACGTTCAACTGGCCCGAGATGCTGCACAAGTTGCGTAGCGATCAGATCGACCTCGGGCCCTGGGGGATCTGGGGTAACAGCCGCGAACGCTATGCTGTCATCCGGGAAGCCTTCGGCCTGCCTGCCCGCCTGCCCCGCAAGCAGGACTATCGCTACAACTTCGCCGTCTCCGGCGCAACCTGCGACCAGCTCATGCACGGGCGCTATCGTCAGGCATCGCGCCTGCTGGCCGTGATGGATCAGGAGCCCGAACGCTGGCGCAATGGCGTAGTGCTCATCCGCATCGGGGTCAATAGCTTCGGGAACGCAAAAAGTCTGGAGCGATTGGCTCGCGATCCCCACTCCCCCGAGGTTGGGGCAACCATCCGGGATTGCACAGCCAGCTACCAGCAAGCTGTCGAACTCATTCGCGCACACCATCCGCAGACCCGTTTCGTGCTGGTGGGGATCTTCGACAACGCCCAGTGGGCCAAGCTCATCGACCAGTGGCAGTCGCCAACGCCGCTGCACAACATTTTCACTGGCCTGCAGCAGTTCGACAGCGCATTGCGCGACCTCGTGGCGACCGACCCTTCGCATCTGGCCTTCTTTGACGATCAGGCCTGGTTCCAGAAGCTCTGGGGCTCGCGTGACGAGAATGGCAAACCTGCCTATACCGACGTGCTCATCGACGGTCGGTTTCGGGTGAGCAACACGGTGGGAGACACCCCGTCCAACGCCACGCTGCAGGACGGTCACGCCGGCACGGCGTGGAACGGCCTGTGGGCGAAATCCCTGGTAGAGCTGCTGAACGACCGATTCTCGCTGGGCCTGCGCCCCATCACGGAAGCGGAAATACTTCAGCTCATCAAACCGGCAGGCGCGGATACGGAGCCGGCTTCCGAGAATCTCGAGGACAGCCAGTCGAGCACCCGCGCGAACAGATAGCGCCGGTGGCGCAGGTCCGGATAGGTGTGCTCGAACTCGCGGTGATACTCGTACTCGATGGTGGAACCGGGCTGATTGATTCGCAGAGAAGGGAAGTTCTGTCTGAACTGCGACTCGCGGTTGTAGTAGTACTCGACACCTCCCGTATACAGGTACAGCAGGTTCACGCCCCGCTCGGCGAGCTGGCGTATCTCCCTTTCCATCTGTTCCCTGGGAGGAAATGGACGCAGGAAGATCTCCTGGCGTTGAGCGACCGACTTGGTCGAATCAGGAGCGGCTTTGTGTAGAAACTTGGACAGCACCACACGCCAGCGTCGAAGACTGAACAGTCGTGGCAGATAGTGCGCAATGTGATATCTGAGATCGACGTAGCCCGGTCCGTCCATCATCAGAGCGCCCACGATTCTCGAATCCTCGAGCGCCGCCCAGTGGGCGTTGTCGGCACCGGAACACAATCCCACCAGGACGAACCGGCGATGACCGAACTGCGCCTGCAGAAAATTCAGCGCCTCGCCAATGTCGGCAACCACTCTGACTCGCTCGGGACTCGATTCGGGCCGCACCAGGCTTTCCCCCAGTCCTGACAGATCGAAGCGCAGAACCGGGAAACCGCTACGGGCGATCTCGCGGGCGAAGTCCACGAACATGCGGTAGGGCCCGACGCGATGCAGCAGCCCCGAGTTCAGGACGACCACGCACGTTTCATTCGGCGGCCCGTCGTTGCGCGGTGCGGTGTAGATACCGGTCAGGATTTCGCCTGGACCGAAGCAGTGAACGCTCTCGTCGATCATGAAGACATACCCGCCCGCGCCTGACGCAGGGCCTGCAGAATCTTTCCCGAAAGCACCGCATGATTCCAGTCGCCGGCGCTCTGCCATCCCGGGTTCTCGCCCAGGTCCTCGCTCCTGATCACCTGCGCATTCCTGGCACGTGCCAGCGTTTCGTCCATCCTGATTGCAGAGATCTCGCTGCGAAGCGACGGGTTGAAATCGAAGCCCCCCAGTCCGACCTCCTGCGACGGCTCGCCGCCAGGGAATCTGGCGTGATGCACGACTTCGAGCGCACTGAGGTATTCCTCACCCGATTCTATCGGGTCCCAGAGAACGAGATCCGCATCCGGCAACGCGGCGGCGGCCAGATACGCTCCCATGCGCGCACCTATCACGACCAGCTGTCCGATACCGGACCGCTTGCGGAATTCGTCTGCTGCCGCTTGGACATCCTGTATCCACTGCGCAGGTCCGGCTGAGAACGATGCGCCGGCGGAATCGCCACAACCCGTGTAATCGAAGCGCATCACGTGCATGCCCTCGCGTACCAGCTGGTTCGCCAACTGACGGAACAACCAGTGCGTGCGCATGTACTCCTGGGCGATGGGTGCGCAGATCAACACACCGATCTCGGATCGACGGCTGGGGCGATGGTGCGTTCCAAACAGACCTTGGGCGAAGAAGAACGGAGTAGCCTCGCGTTGTCCGCCAGCCGCAGCGCTGGCATCTTTCTCGCCAGCCAGCTCGGCGGCAATCTGTGTCAGCGAACTCAGCAGAATCAGACGCGGGCTGAGTCTCTTGCCCGTCTCGCGCTCGATCCGGGCGATCATCTGCATAGAAAGCAGTGAGTGTCCGCCGAGATCGAAGAAATTGTCGGTGGGACGAATTTCCTCTACGCCCAGCAGCTCGCGCCAAAGCCCTGCCAGGTAAGTCGCAGGCCCGGAATCAACCGGCGAACTGGTGGCGACATCCGAACTCGAACGCGCCGTGTGCGTGCTGCTCCTCACCGCGCGCGAGCCGCCGTCATCACCCAGCCGCGGCAGGAATGCCGACACCGTGGTGTCCGGTTCTCGCAAGGCTATCTTCAGAATCTCCAGGTAGTCATCGACCCAGGCGCCCACGGTCGCCTTGTCGAAAAGCGCGGTGGAATAATCGAGCCCGCCCACCAGACCGTTGTGCCCCGCCTTCACCCACAGAGTGAGATCGGTAGGCACCACTCCGGTATGGACATTGATCTGATCGACGTCGGCATCGCCCAGCGTCCATTCACGACGGGTGACATCCTGGTAGGCGAAGAAACACTGGAAGATCGGGGTGCGGCTGAAATCGCGTTTCGGCTTCAGCGCCTCGACCAAGGTTTCAAAGGGCATCTGCTGATGCGAATAGGCATCGAGACAGGTTCCGCGGACCCGTTCGAGCACACCCACGAACGAGGCACTCGCATCGACAGTGGTGCGCATGACCAGGGTGTTCACGAAGAATCCGATCAGATCTTCGGTCTCAGGCAGGGTACGTCCTTGAATCGGCGTACCGACGATGACATCCGACTGGCCGCTCAGTCGGCTCAGAAGAACCTTGAACCCTGCCAGCAGGAACATCTGCAGTGTCGCTCCGTGGGATCGGGCGAACTCGGTCATCCGTTCCACCAGATCCGTGCTCCAGTGAAACTCCTGCGTCGCACCGGCAAAGCTCAACTGCTGCGGATGCGGCCGATCGGTCGGCAGGTCCAGCACCGGCAAGGTTCCGGAAAGCTGCTTCAGCCAGAAAGATTCCTCACGGGCCAGTGCCCCCGATCCTGCCAACTCCTCGCGCTGCCACTGGCAGAAATCCCCGTAGGAGATCTGCAGCTGCGGCAGACTGGCAGCCCGCTGCTGAACGCGCGCTTCGTACAGCTCCTTGAGTTCCCGCAGGAACACGTCGAACGACCAGCCGTCCCACACCAGGTGATGCGCAATGAGATAGATGGCGTGCGTCTGTGCATCCAGCTGATACAGCGTCCCGCGCAGCAACGGTGCCTTGGTCAGATCGAACGGCGTTGCCGCATCCTTTTCGGCATCCGCAAGCATGCCGCGTTCATCGCACTGAACCAACGGCAATTCCGCATGCAACACCGGCACGATTTTCTGCACCGGTTCGCCGTTCTCCACGACGATGCTGGTGCGCAACGCCGCATGGCGAGCGAGAATGTCATTCCACGCCGCCCTCAGCGCCGCTGCGTCGAAAGGCCCCTTGAACCTGAAGAGCGCCGGCAAGCCATAGATCGCCGTGCCGGGATTGACCTGCTCCAGGTACCAGACGCGCAGCTGCATGGCAGACAACGGAGCGGTAGTACGTCCCGGCTGGTGCGAGATCTGTGCGATCTGTTGCACGGGCGCCTGCTGGTCGATCCAGCCAGCCAGCTTTTCCACCGTCGGCATGTGGAACAATTCGCGCAACGTCGGAGCCGTGCGGCCTCCCCGTTGAATTCGCGCGAGCAGTTGCGTTGCCAGCAGCGAGTGGCCACCGAGCAGGAAGAAGTCATCGCGGACCCCAAAATCGTCGCGCTTCAGGACTTCCCGCCAGATGTCGTGCACGAAGCGTTCTGTCGGCGTCGTGGGCTCAGCCGCCGGCACCTTTTCTTGCGGACGCGCAGCAGCCCCTGGCGCAGGCAGCCGCTTGCGATCGATCTTGCCGTTGAGCGTCTGCGGCAGCGATGGCAGCTGCAGCCAGTGCTGCGGCACCATGTAGACTGGAAGCTTCTTCTGGATCGCCGCCTTGAGCTCCTCTGCGCGCAACTCACGGTCGCTCGAGAAATACGCCACCAGGCGCTGATCGCCTGGCGTATCTTCCCGGACGATCACCGAACACTCGTTCAGCAAGCCGGTCCCCATCAATACCGCTTCGATCTCGCCGAGCTCGATGCGGAAACCGCGAACCTTGACCTGTCCGTCGCTTCTTCCCAGGCACTCCAGCAAGCCGTCGCTGCGCCAGCGGCCGAGGTCACCGGTGCGATACATGCGGCCGCCGGGCCTGAAAGGATCGGCAGAAAAACGCTCGGCCGTCAGCTCATCGCGCCCGAGATAGCCGCGTGCAACGCCATCACCGGCGATGTACAGCTCACCGGCCGCTCCCGGCGGTTGCGGCACTCCCGCATCGTTCAGGATGTAGACCTGCGTATTGTCGAGCGGCCTGCCGATGGAAATCTGTTCCCGCGCGTCTTCGATTCGCTTGCAGGTCGACCATATCGTCGTTTCCGTCGGACCGTACATGTTCCATAGTTCACGCGTGTTCGACAGCAGCGATGCTGACAGATCGCGCGTAATGGCTTCGCCGCCGCACAGCGCCTTCAGCCCCTTCGCACCCTGCCATCCTGCGGCCAGCAACATGCGCCAGGTCGCCGGCGTGGCCTGCATCATCGTGATTTTCTTCTCAACGATCAGATCCGCCAGCCGATGTGCGTCCATTGCATCATCGCGCGATGCAAGGACAACACAGGCTCCGGCCGTCAACGGCAGATACAACTCCAGCACCGCGATATCGAACGACAGCGTCGTGACCGCCAGCAGCACGTCGTCGGCATCGATGCCCGGCTCGCGTTGCATCGACCGCAGGAAATTGGCTACGCCCAGGTGCAGAACCTGCACGCCCTTGGGCAACCCTGTCGATCCCGATGTGAAGATGACGTAGGCCACGTCATCGCGCGTTGCCGGCTCCCGGTCCGATGAAGTGAGCGGCGCCGCGGAGAGGTTGGCGACCTGCTGCCAGTCCGTATCCATGCAAACGGCCCGCGCGTCGCCGAGCGGCAACTGCGATTTCCGGACGCTGTCGGTCACCACGACGCGAGCCTTGGACATGCTGAGCATGTATTCCAGGCGATCGCTGGGGTAATCCGGATCCAGCGGCACATACGCGCTTCCAACCTTGAGCACCGCCAGCAGCGCCACCATCAGATCGACGTTCCGATCGACGGCTACTCCTACCAGCGACCCACGATGCGCACCGCAACCGAGCAGATAACGCGCCAACTGGTTCGATCTGGTTTCCAGCTCGCGGTATGAGATCGACCGCGTGGCGTCGACCACCGCTATCCGGTCAGGCGTGCGCTGAGCCTGTGCAGAGATCGCTTCATGCGCAAGCAGCAAGCCGTCGAGCGGTACTTCGGTCGAGTTCCAGTCCTTGATGACTTTGGTGAACTCCGCATCGTTGAGCAGCGGGGCCTTGCCAATCGGTAGCGCGGGGTCGCGCACGAACTGCTCGATGAGGTACTGGTACGCGTTCAGCCATCCGACGATGGTCTGGCGCTCCAGCAGTTCGGTCTTGTACTGGGCCTCCAGGATCAGACAGCCGTCCTTGCCGACGCAGTTGACGAACAGCTCAAAGTTTTCGAACGCCCTGGGATTGGAGTGGATCTCGACCTGCAGACCGCTGAAACGGTGATGCGCCGGTGTCCAGCCCGGGTCCAGATTGAACATCACGCATACCAATGGCATACGCGACGGATCGCGTGCGATTGCGAGCCGCTTCAGCAGGCTGCCGTACGTGTATTTCTGGTGATCGAAAGCCTCATGCAGCGTCGTGCGGAAGCTCTTGAGCAACTCCGCAAACGTCATGCTCGGATCCAGCTCGGCGCGGATCGGCAGCAGATTGACGCAGTGGCCGACGAGGTCTTCTCTGCCGAACATCGCCTGACCTGCCGCTGGCATGCCGACGGCGATCGACGTCTGGCCCGTCAGCCGCATCAACAGGACCTGGAATATCGCTTGCGCGGCCGCCGACAAGCTGCAGCCATGCGCCGCCGCGACCTTCCTGAGGGCCTGCACTGACTCAGCGGGCAGCCAGTGGTCTTCACGCTCGGATGCATACCCACGCGATGGCGGCCGCGGACGATCGAGCGGTAAATCCAATGCCGGAACATCGCCCTTGAACCTGGCGGTCCAATAAGCTTCGTCCGACTTGTGCTCGTCGGAGGCGAGATATTCCTTCTGCAGCTGCGCGTACTCGGTGAGTTCCTGGGGCTCGCCTAGAACTTCACGACGTCCTTCAATACGCGCTGAGTACAGCTCCGCCAGCTCGCTGACGATCACGCCCATCGACCAACCGTCGCAGACGATGTGATGCGCGCTGAGAATAATTTCGTAATCGTCCGCAGAAATCCGCGCAAGCCAGGCACGGAACAGCGGCCCGTGCGTTAAATCGAAAGGCAAGCGGACGGCGTCCCTTCGCCATTCCAGCAGCGAGTCCTCGGTGCGATCCTCCAGCCTGAAATCGAAGATCGCCTGCTCGGCAACACAGAACTGCTCGCCTCCTGGCGCGAAAGTCGTGCGCAGCGCCTCGTTGCGCTGCACGACCGTCGTCAACGCCAGTCGCAACGCATCGACGTCGAGCGCGCCACGAAACCGCAGCGAAATGCACTCGTTGAACGCACAGGAAGCATCAGCTCCCAGCTGTACGGCGTTCCAAAGCTCCTGCTGCGGCTCAGTGGACGAGCCCATATAGGCAAGCTGCGCGCCGCTGGCGAATGGATCGAAATCGACACGCTTGAAACTCACCGCAGCGGCTTTGAGTCGTGCGTTCAAGACTCGATCTCCAGATACTTGCCCGGGCGCTGCGGATCTGGAATGAACCATGCGGGTCGGCCGGCAGGATCCTTGCCGAGCCGCGCACCCTCAACGGGCGGCTGCACGCGATCCGGGCTCCTGGTGGTTTCCCTGGGCTTGGGAATCGCTCGGCTGAGCGTAATCTCGGGCGATCCGACACGCCGGGTAATGAACCCGAGCGCCATCAGTTCATCGATGGCAGTGACGAACACCTCGACCACGCGATCGACTTCCGCATCGCCGAACGCCTCGGTGACGAAGTGGCCGAACTGCTCGTAGAGATGCAGTCCGTGGTATCGCGCCAGGTAGTAGAACAGGCTGACGTACTTCTGATCCTCATCCCATGCCAGGCGCCACAGCGACGTGCAGTGCACCGCCTTCACCGGCGCGCCCCGCTCGAGGAACGCCGCATTGAGACGATCAGCCAGATCCTGGGTACGGGCATTGAGCTTCTGGTACAGCTCGCGACCGCTGCGCTTGAGGTGTTCGAGCGACGCCTTGGCCGCAGCAAGCGCAAGTGGATGCCGCACGAACGTGCCGGCAAAATAAGTGACCCCGGCTTCCGGATACGAATCGTCTCCGTACTGCCAGTGTCCACCGTCCAACGCATCGATCCAACGCGAGCGGCCGGCAATGGCAGCGAACGGCAGCCCGCCGCCGATGACCTTGCCGTATGTTGCGATGTCCGCTCGCACGCCGTAGAACTCCTGCGCGCCACCGGGCGCCACGCGGAAGCCCGTCACCACCTCGTCGAATATCAGCGCGCAATCGGCCGCATCGGCAATCTCTCGCAACTGACGTACGAACTCGCGCGGCTGGAATGTCGGGTACTTGTTCTGGATCGGCTCGATCATGATCGCCGCCAGTTCGCGGCCACGTTCCTTGAGAACCCGTAGAGCTTCGTCGCTGCCGTAGTCGAGCACGATCACGTTCTCGACCGCGCTCGCCAGGATACCCGGCGCCGCCGACAGCGAGCGCAGCTGCTTGGTGCCGCGTACGATCACTTCATCGAAGATGCCGTGGTAAGAGTTGGTAAAGATGGCGATGGTCTTGCGGCCAGTTACCGTGCGCGCGATGCGCATTGCACCCATCACCGATTCCGAACCGGTATTGCAGAACGCCACGCGCTCCATGCCGGTGAACTCGGAGATCAGGCGCGCCACGTCGGCGGCGAGCGGATGCTGCGGCCCGACCTCGATACCCGCATCCAACTGCTCATGCATCGCCTTCAGCAGATGCTCGGGTTGGTAGCCCAGCAGGTTGGCGCCGAAGGCGGACAGCAGGTCGATGTACTCATTGCCATCGAGATCCCACATCCGCGCCCCTTTGGAGCGGTCCACCACGATCGGATACACGAGATCCTTCCACAGTGGATTGAACCCCGTAACGACGCGCGGATCGCCCATCGCCTGGCGATTCTCCTGGCTGAAGGTCTTGGACTTGCCCGAACGCGCGTTGTAGCGCGAGATGAAATCATCAAGCCAGCTGCGCTGCTCGGGGGTGAACTGCAGCTTCGCATCCAGGGTGATGCGCGCCGACGCCCCGAATGGTTTTTCGACGAGTGCCTTGACGGAAGGTTGAGCGGATTCCGTGGCCCCCTGCACCGTTGCGACAGGCGGGGCAACATTCGGCACAGCAGCTGCCGGCAAAGATTCGGTGAGCTGCGACGGCACCGGCGCCGCCACAGACATCATAGGAACGGCCGCTCCAGGCAGCATCGCGCGCACCAGGCGGAGCTGTTCTTCGATCAGCTGCAGCTGACGGCCGAGCAGCGAATCGCCCGCTTGCAGCGTGAGCGCGGGCGACAATGCCACGGGACTAGCAGGAATCGAGTACTGCGCAGCAGACGCCTGCACCATCGCGGACTGCGCGGCGATGGACACGGGAGCCGCGGCCGGCTTGAACTTGTCGGCGGGCATTTCCTGATCGAGCAAAGCCGCCAGCTTGTTCAGGGTGTCGAGATCTTCGAGCAGCCGGCGAAAGCGCAGGCGCACTCCGAAAACGCGCTCCAGCTCGAGCACGGCCTGCGTCAGCGACAGCGAATCCATTCCCTGTTCGAGGAAGGTGGAATCGCTCTGCATTTCTGCGGCCGGCACGCCCGACACGTTGCTCAGAACTTCGCGGAGTTCCTTCTCGATCACCGGCAAGCGGCTCATGGGGACTTCGACCTCGAGTGATGAAACTGAAGGCAGCGGCGCGGACGGTGCAGCCGTCCCAGCCATTGCGACACTGGATTGCATTGCCGGCGCCGACGCACCAACGCGACGCGTGAACCAATGGCGTTCACGCGCAAACGGATATGTGGGCAGTGCTGCACGCGCTGCGGCAGCCGAGACCGGCCAGGCAATATCGACGCCAGCGCACCAGAGCGCACCGGCACCTTGCAACGCCTTGACGGCCGGGTCGCCCGGATCTTGGGCAGGACCGAGTAGGGAAACGATGGCCGGAACCTGCCCCTGCGCCGCGCGATGCTGCCGCAGCAACGCCGTCAATGCCTGCCCCGGCCCCACTTCAACAAACACCGTGTTTCCGTGCGCAACCTCTGCCTGCACGGCACGGCTGAACTGCACGGTGGCGCGCACCTGCCGCGCCCAATATTGCGGGTCGGTTGCTTCCTCGGCGCTCAATGGTGCGCCACTGACACAGGAGTACAGGGTGCGCGATGGGGCATTCAACTTGATCCGCCGCAACGCCGCAGCCACTTTCGGCAACGCCGCGTCCATGGTTGCGCTGTGGAATGCGTGCGATACACGCAATCTCGTTGTCCCGATATCCCGCGCTTCGAGACTTGCGGCAAACGCATCCAGCGCAGCGGCGGAACCCGCAACGACAGTGAGTTGCGGAGCGTTTGCTGCGGCAATCTCGACACCCGATGGCAAGAGCTGCGTTATCGATTGCGCATCAGCGCGTACGGCAAGCATCGCGCCGCGTGGCTGCGCAAACATTGCTGCGCCACGGGCGATCACCGCCCCCATTGCATCCTCTGCTGACATCACACCCGCGTGACAGGCTGCAGCGAATTCACCGATGCTATGGCCGATCATCGCATCCGGTTCGACACCCAAACTGTCCAGCCATGCCGCCAATGCATAGGACACGCTGAACAAGGCAGGCTGTGCGTAGCGGGTTTCGGCAAGCAGCGCAGCAATCTCGTCGTCCTGCGGCGAGGCAGCTACCAACCAAGCACGCAAGTCGACATCCAGCAGTTTCTCTCCCGCGGCTATGCAGCGATCCAGAGCCTCACGAAAAGCGGGCGCAGTTTCGTACAGGCGACGTGCCATGCCCGGGTGCTGTGATCCCTGCCCCGGAAACATGAAGACCACCCGTGGCCGCGACATCGCCGCAGTGGCGGACTTGACCGCTCGCAGTGCACCGATCGCTTCATCGTGGTTGCCAGCGACTACGGCAACTCGATTCGTCATGGGCTGGCGGCCGCGTGTGAGGGTCGCAACGACCTCAGCCACGCGTACATCGGGGTGATCTTGCAGATAGTCGGCAAGCTGCTGCGCACGGCGCAGGACAGCCTCGGGCGTGCGCGCCGACAGCGGCAGCAACTGCAGTTTGTCTTCTTCACCCAACGACACGCCTGTGCCCGTCGGCGGCGCCTCTTCGATAACGACGTGAGCGTTGGTACCGCCGACACCGAATGAACTGATGGCTGCGCGGCGTGGCTTCTCGTTACGTGGCCACGGCGTATTGCTGGCTACGACATGGAACGGCGTCGCCGCAAAATCGATCTGTGGGTTCGGCCTGCGGTAGTGCAGCGTCGCGGGAATTACTTCGCGGTGCAACGACAGCGCAGCCTTGATGAGGCCCAGGACACCTGCAGCCGCGACCGTGTGCCCGAGATTGCTCTTCACGGAGCCAATGCCGCAATACTGGCTGTCTTGGGTGTCCTCGCGCCACGCACGCGTGAGCGCCGCTATCTCGATCGGATCACCCAGCGAGGTGGCGGTACCGTGAGCTTCTACATAGCCGATGCTGCGGGCGTCGAAGCCGGCATGATCGAGCGCCATGCGAATGGCGCCGGCCTGCCCGCTGACACTGGGCGCTGTGAAACTCGCCTTCTCGGAGCCATCGTTGTTCAGGCCGACACCGCGAATGACGGCGTAGACCGTGTCACCGTCGGCGATGGCGTCTTCCAGGCGCTTCAGCACGACCACCGCGCCGGCACTGGCGAATACGGTACCGCTCGCATCCGCATCGAATGGACGGCAGCGGCCGTCGGCCGATTCCATGCCGCCTTCGACGTGGAGATAACCGCCTTCCTGCGGCACGACCACCGAGGCGCCACCAGCCAACGCGACATCGCACTGACCTGAGGCGAGCGCATGCCATGCCTGTGCAACTGCGACCAGGCCGGTCGAGCAGGCCGTATGAATGCTGACAGCGGGGCCTTTGAGATCGAGGCGATTCGAGATGCGGGTGGCGACGTAGTCCTTCTCGCTCGCCAGCATCGCGGCGAACTCGCCGACCTGCGTCACCAGTTCTGGCTGTTCCTGACGCAGCTGGACGATGTACGAATTGTTCGCGGTGCCTGCATATACGCCGATGCGCTGGTCGGTGCGTTGCGGGTCGATTGCTGCGTGTTCGAGCGCTGACCAACTCAGCTCGAGCATCAGGCGTTGTTGCGGATCCATGATCGTCGCTTCACGCGAGGATATTCCGAAGAACGCGGCATCGAACTTGTCTGCATCATCCAGCGCACCCCGGGCCGCGACGAAGTTGGGCCGCTCGCGTAGCGACGCAGGGATCGATGGATCGAGTTCCTGTGGGCTGAACCGCCGGATACCCTCCCTGCCCTCCAGCAGGTTTCGCCAGAACGCATCCACGTCGGCAGCGCCTGCTGTGCGTGTCGCCATGCCGACGATGGCAATGCCGTCGCTGCCTGCAGCGCGGCGCCTGGCGGCGGCACTCCTGGATTTTGTACCCGGCTGCCTGTTCATCCCCGACGCAATCCCGGAGATGGTGGGACGGTCATAGACGTCCGCAACGCCAACGGCGAAACCAGCGTCCTTCATGCGCGCCACAAATCGCAGCACCAGCAACGAGCGGGCGCCGAGATCGAACAGATTCTGCGCATCGTCGATGTTCTCGACACCGAGCAGCTCGCGCCACAGCGTGCGGATCACCGACAGCGCATCCTTCGCAGGGCCTGTCGCAGACGCTTCCTCGGCCGGCAGCGGCAACGAACGGCGATCGATCTTGCCGCTGGGCGTAATCGGCAGCTTGTCGAGAATCACGAACCGGACCGGAATCATGTACTCCGGCAAGCTCTTGCGCAGATGCCCGCGCAACACCGTCGGCAGCCCCGACTTGTCGAACGAGCCGTCGTTGAGCACCAGATACGCGATCAACTGCTTGCCGATACCCGGCAGCTCCGGCGCAGTGACGACCGCTTCCTTCACGGCCGAGTGCGCCATGAGCACGACTTCGATCTCGCCTGGCTCGATGCGGAAACCATCCACCTTGAGCTGCTGATCGGCGCGGCCCAGATATGTGTGAATGCCATTGGCGTCGCGACGAACCAGGTCGCCGGTGACATACCAGCGCCCGGGGAAATCCTCCGGATTCTCCAGGAACCGCTCCGCAGTGAGCTCCGGCCGGCCGAGATAGCCGTTGGCCAGCGTCTCACCACCGAGCAACAATTCACCCTGGTCGGTTTGCGTGCGTCGCCCCGTTTCCGGATCGCGCAGCGCCAGCTTCACGTGGGGCAAAGCCACGCCGATCGGCGGAATGTCCGGCCAGTCGGCAGCATTGCCGCTCAGCTCGTGGGCCGTCACGACGTGGCTCTCGGTGGGCCCGTAGTGATTGTGGAGCTCGGCCTGCGGCAGACGCGCGAACATGGAACGGATCGCTGGCGTGATCTGCAATTGCTCGCCTGCACTAATCACTTCGCGGAGATGTTCCGGCACCTTTTCTCGCGACGCATCCGCGATCATCTGCAACGCAACGTAGGGCAGAAAGATCCTCTCGATCCTCTTTTCGCAGAGAGCCCGATGCAGCAACGCAGGATCGCGACGGACAGACTCCGACACCATGACCAGCGTACCCGCACAAGCGATGCTTGACAGGATCTCCTGGAAATGGACGTCGAATGACAGCGGCGCGAATTGCAGAGTGCGCGCTGCACGCCCGAGACGTCGGTGCGACGCATGGAACTCGATCAGGTGCGCCAACGGCGCCAGCCCCATCGCCACCCCTTTCGGACGTCCGGTCGAGCCGGAGGTGAACAGCACATAGGCCAGCCCTGCATCCGCTGCGAATAGGCTCGAGGACGCCAGTGCCGGCTTATCGAGGGTCGGTAGATCACCCACGACCCGACGCAGCTCCGCCAACGCCGCTAGTTCTCCAACCACCGCACGCGGCTGGGCGTCGGCGATCATGGCCCGGAGGCGCTCCGGCGGATACGCAAGATCCAGCGGCACATATCCCACCCCAGACTCCAGAGCAGCGAGGATCGCCACAATGGTGTCGGCCGAACGCGTGGCCGCAATGCCAAGGCGATCGCCCGGAACCAACCCCGCATCGGCCATCTGCGCAGCGAGCGCGTCGACTGCGGCCTTCAGCTGCTCGTACGAAAGGGTGACGTCCGGCGTTTCGAGCGCAACCGCGCCCGGGCTGCGCTCAGCAGCGATGCGTAACCAATCTGCAAGAGGTCGGACGGCATGACCCATGGTCACGTTACTTCCCGCGCGACCCGCTGGTCGTGCTTCATCACGAATACCGTAATACCGTATTTAACAATGATCTAAGGCGTTGAATGTGTGATGAAACCAGCAAAAAACCCGGACGGCAACCGGCCGTCCGTCCAGTGACCAGACCGATGGCGATAGTGACTCCGTGAGCCGCATCGATTGTCAATTTTCTCGACACTCGTTCGACTGCCGCCGAGTCGCAGTGCCGCACTCTGTCGACTACGGAGAACCACAAGTGACAGGTTACGGATTCGTAAAATACTTCAGCGGGTGAACGCGGCATCATCGCCGTACAGTCGAGTCGTCCCCTCTCGTCACCTGGCTAGCTTGCACCTGCTGGAGCAACTGTCATGGGTGCTTCGTCAAAATCCTTTACCAGCTCCGTGGTCACGACCCGTGCGCTCAAAGAGCACATCACCTGGGCGGACATCCAGAGCTTCGACCCCGAGCAAATCACCCCGTTTCACCACGATCTCGCCAGCGAACCCCTGCTGAGCCTCGCAAGCCTGCGGCCGTTGGCGAATCGCATGTACGAAAGAAAAGAGGTGAAGTTCAAGCCGCCCGAGCCGACCGAGTTGTTCAGCACTCGGGACACTCACAGCAAGGGTTGGTCCATCGACGAGGCATTCGACCGGCTCGAACAGCCGGGTTCATGGCTGGCCATTTACCACATGGCCAGCGACCCGCTGTATGCCGACTTCTGCAAGGATCTCCTACAGGAGTTGAACAGGCACATCGGCAGATCCGATCCAGGACTACATTCGCCAGATCTCGCGATCTTTCTTTCCTCGCCGCCGACCGAAACACCCTATCACATCGACCAACACCCGGTGTTCTTCTTCCAGCTCAAAGGAAGAAAACTCATGGATCTATGGGACTCCCACGACCCGGAAGTCGTCCCGCCGGCTGCCGCCGAAGAGTTCCTGTGTTTTCAGCGACAGGGCGTGGTCAGATACAACGAAGCCCTGCATTCCAAGGTGGTTGAAATCGAGCTGTCTCCCGGCGAGGGCGTCTACTGGCCAGCAACGACTCCCCACTACGTCCGCACCCAGTCCTACTGGGCCACACCGGGCGATGGCATCTCGCTTTCATTCAATATCAGCTATTACACCGCAGCGACGCGCAAGCGCCTGTGCGTGTCTGCAGTCAACAGGTTGCTCAGGAAGCGCTCCACCCTGCACCCGTTGCCTTACGGCAAATCGCCCTTGCGCGACAACGTCAAGTACCCTCTCGGTCGCGCGTATCTGCTCGCACGCCGGCTGATTACTCATGAGTATTTGAGCAAGGAGCAGAAGCTCTGACTGATCCTGCCGACTGCCTTAGGAATTCAGCACCGTCCGCAGGAGGCGATCGGCACGCCCCACCTCAGCGCGCCCGAGAGCTTCGTGCGTCGGCAGCGTGAACAGGCGACCGGCCAATTGTTCGGCATTGACGAATCGGCTCAGGCTCGCCACCTGAGACGGAATCCCGGCTATGCGATTGATGGGCTGCGCGTAAAACGCAGATGCACCCAGCCCAGCTTCCCCCAATACCCTTACGATGCGATCTCGCTGATCAGCGTCGGCGGCCAGCAGCGGCAACCGCAACAACGGACCGACGGGAGACTGATCCGAGCCGGCGACTCGCACAGCGGTGATACCAAGATTGGACCAGCCATCCAGCACCGGCCACCACCGATTCGCTTCATACCCGCAATGGCCCTGGAATCCAGGCAGTGCCGCGGCGAAGCGACGCGGCAGCACATCCGTGTCCTCGATCACCTTCTCCAACGGCGAATAACGCGTCTGCCCGACGCCCAGCCCGGGCAAGGAGGCGGTCCAGCCGTAGAACGGACGCATCGTTACCGTATTGAAGGCCAATGCTGCTGCGGCACTGGACATCAACGTTCGACGCAACCGGGCTCGCCCATCCATCGACGAGGCGATGGTCCGGGTCGCCTCGAATCGTTCGGCAGGCAGCAACAGCGCCCCACCGCCGAGCAGATTGAGCGGCTTGCCTCTGCCGAAGCTGAGCACGACATAGTCCCCGACCCAATCGGGCCGTGCCTCGACCGACAGGAACTGCGCGCTGTCCTGGATCAGGAAAATACCGCGATCGCGCGCAATCTCGCCCACTGCGGATGCCTGGTCGCCAATGCCGCAGAGATTCACGGCCAGAATGGCTACGGTCCTGTCGCTCATGGCCGCTGCCAGCTTGGAGAGGTCATATCCCCAGGCGTTCGCATACGTGTCGACCGGCACCGCACGCACGCCGGCGAAGACGCAGGCAGCCACCAGATCGGGACAACCATAGGCTGGAATGATGACTTCGGGTGCTTCGACGCCCCGACGACGATTGGCATCCAGGATCGCCGCTGCCAGCGCCTGCGTACCCGACCCAAAGAAACGGATGGCGCGTGGGCCTACCCAGCCCTGCAGGACCTCCTGAGCTCGCGCCAGGGACAGCCGACGCGTTGGTACCACCCGCCTGACGGGCGGGATCGTCGATGGATTCATTGAGGGATGAGCAGCATCACAGCTTGCATGGGTGATCCGTTACCTTGCCACATTCCGGAGTCAGACCGCACGAGACGCTTTTAACCGGTTCTGGCGGCCGCAAACTGTGACCCGCTCGAACACGAGCGACCAATGGCTATAGGGACAATACAGGGTCGACACACCCGCGTTACCATTCCCCTCTTCGCTGCCGGCCCGGATTTCAATTTGTCATCTCATAGCCAGCCAATCAGAGCGCTGCACATCATCTCCGGAGACTTGTGGGCCGGCGCCGAAGCACAGGCCTTCACGCTGCTGTCAGCATTGCGGAAACGCGGCCTGGATGTTCACGCCGTAGTAATGAACGAGGGTGAGCTTACGCGACGACTCAAGGCCAATGACATCACGGTCACGATCCTGGACGAACGCCGCATGAGTCCTGTGGGCATACTTGTCGCACTTCGGCGACTGATGCGGAGCTGGCGCCCCGATATCGTCCACACGCATCGCATCAAAGAGAATGTCCTTGGGTCGCTGGCCAATCGCCTTGCTCTGAATGTTCCGAGCCTGCGTACCGTCCACGGTGCCCCGGAACACAAGGCAACAGGCATTGCCCAGTTGCACAAGCGGGCATTTCAGTGGCTCGATCGGTGGTGTGCAAGGCATCTGCAGGAGCGACTCATAGCGGTATCGAGCGACCTAGCGGTGAAGCTCGCCGTACAACTGCCGCGAGAAAAGATAGTCGTCATCGAGAACGGCGTCGACGTCGAAGCCGTTCGTGCTCAAATCAAACCTGTGGATTTTCGCACGCGCGAACCGAACGCCACGCACATTGGCATCGCCGGCCGACTGACACCGGTGAAGAGAATGGACATCTTCCTGCGTACGGCGCAGCTGTTGAGCCATCGATCGCCGGAGCGCGATTGGCGCTTCCACGTGTTCGGTGATGGCCCTCTGCTCACCACATTGATTGCCCAGGCTGAGATGTTGGGAATTTCCGGTATCACGACATTCCACGGCCATCGCGAAGACATCATCGCGTGTCTTGGTGGGTTGGATGTTCTGGTGCTGTGCTCGGATCACGAAGGGCTGCCGATGATCGTTCTGGAGGCGATGGCCGTCGGGGCGCGCATCGCTTCGCACGCAGTAGGCGGCATACCCGATGCCTTGAGTGGATATTCCGGGGCTGCTCTTGTCGGAACCAACGATGCTGAAGCGTACGCATCCAACATAGGCGCGTTATTGCACCCAGCGGAGCTTGGCTCGTCTGTACCGTCGCATCTCGACGAGAAATTCTCCACAAGCAGCAACGCCAGCTCGGTTATTTCCTTGTACCTGCAACTACTTCGCTGCTCCCCTGCAACGGGCGGCAAAGTCGTCTAATTAGATGATTCCCATGGTGCGAGACCTTACGACGCAGTCAAGGTAGATCGCGAACCAGCGCTTTAATGATACGGACAAATACGCCCAACCATGAGTAACTCGCAGTCGCAGGCCCGCCGCATAGTCAAGCACTCGACGATCTATGCGACCGGCAACGTGATTCGACAGCTTGCGGGTTTCCTGATGCTGCCGATCTACACGCGCTATCTCACCCCTGCGGACTATGGGGTAGTTGGCCTGCTGACCTTCGCCATGGCCATGATGGAGCCATTGTTCGGCGCGCGCTTGATGGCAGCGATGCCGAAATATTATTTCGAGCAAGATGACGAGAAGAGCAGAAATTCCGTCGTCTCCACGGCGTTGATCATCACCGGCGCGATCAGCGCGCTCACCTCCTTGGTTCTGTTCTTCCTGCGCGACGAAACCTCATCGTTGTTGTTCGGCACATCGGGGCACGCGCTGATAGTCGGTCTCTTCGGCACACTCATCCTGACACAAGCCGTCGAGTACTACGGCATGACGTTCATCCGGATTCAACAGCGGCCCGTGCTCTTCATCAGCGTAAGCCTGTCGAAACTGGTCCTGCAGCTGGCTCTCAATATCGGCCTCGTGGTCTGGCTGAAGCTGGAAGTAATGGGGGTAGTGATCAGCGGCGTAGTGTCTTCAAGCGTGTACGCGCTTGGCTTGGCCGGCTACATGGTCTTCAAGACCGGCACCCGCTTCGACAAGAAGCTTGCTGGCGCCATGTTGCGATTCAGTTGGCCACTATGGTTCGCCGGCCTGACATCGCTCTACATCTTCTCGGGCAACCGATACTACATCAGAATCTTCGAATCATTGACCGACGTCGGCCTTTACGAGCTCGCAGCGAAATTCGCGGCCATCCTCTCTTTTCTCGTTTGGACGCCCTTCAATCAGTACTGGGGAACGGAAAGGTTCAACTACCATCGCAGCGCAGATGCCCGGAAAATATTCGCCGGGACATCGGAGTTCATCACGGTAGTCCTGGTGGCCGTTGCACTGTGCATTGGAATAGGCGCCGAACCCGTCATTCGCATCATGGCCGCGCCCTCTTTCCACGAGGCGCATCTGGCCGTCCCCCTGCTGACAATCGGCACGCTACTGAGCAGCCTCGCAACATTCGCCTCATTCAGCTTCCTGGTCACCGACAGAACCAAGGAAATGAGCTATATCAGCTACCTGACAGCTGCGATCGTCACCGTTTTCAATCTGACACTCATTCCTCGATTCGGATACATCGGTGCAGCGGCAGCGCTGACGATCGCGCTGTTATGTCAATTCATCGCCACCTATCGCCAGGGCCGCGCTCTTTACGACATGGGCATAAGGGCCCGCCAGACCCTACAGCTCCTCGCATTGACCTGCACCGCATTCGTTCTGAGCATTTTCGTTTTCCATTCCGACGACATCTGGATCGACATCCTTCTCAAGGCGCTGCTGCTGATGATGGCGCTAGCAGCCCTGGCAGGCATCGTATGGAAGACCAGTCCCAACCAGGACTACATCCGATCCCTTGTCGTTTCGCTCAAGGCCAGGCTTCCCGGACGGACGTAATGCCTTCCTTTCACGATCGACTGCACGACCAACCGCCGCACCCGGCTCCACTTCTCCTGCTCCGGCGAGACGTCGGCTCGGGGTGCTTCAGCGCCCAAGGTCCCGCCCGCTATTTCCAGGGATACCGGCTCCCCGGGGAATGGAACGGCGTCCCGCAGGGAGTCTGGGCTGAGTGGACATGGGACGGCACGGAACTGGTGGTGCGGAACGATCGCCTGGGCTTCTCACCCATGTTTTGGTTCGCGAACAAGGACGGGATCGGGGTGTCACCCGTGCTTGCGGAACTGATTCCCCACCTCGACAGCCGCGAACTGGACGATGACGCGCTAGCCGTCTTCCTCCGGTTCCGGAGCTTCATCGGCGAGGACACCCCCTTCCGGGAGATTCGCGCACTACCTCCGGGAGCCACGCTCCGATGGTCGGGTGGGATCGCGCGGCTCGAAGCGCTCGGACCGATCCGCTTCGAGGCCGAGCCGGGCGCGCGGGGACGCCGCCAGGGGGACTACGCGGAGGTGGTTCGCGACGCCGTGGGTCGCGCGCTCGATTCGATCCCGGGTCGGACGGCGCTGCCGCTCACTGGTGGCCTAGATTCCCGGCTCCTCCTCTATTCCATGCTGCACCTCCGACGCCCGCCCGAGCTCTGCGTCACGGTCCGGCACCATCCGCCGCGCCAGGACGAGGATGCCGAACTCGCCGCCGAGCTCGCCCGTGAGGTCGGCCTACCGCACGTGGTGCTCGATCAGGAGCGCGACCGACTGGGCCAGCAGCTCCGGAACTTCCATCGCACCCATCTCTGCACCCATGAGCATGCCTGGTACCACCCACTACCCGAATATGTTCGCACGGCAGGATTCGCTTCGTTCCTCGACGGCATCGGCGGCGACCTCCAGGCGGAGCCGAATTACATCACGCAGGGCGTCAATCGGCTGATGGATGCGGGCCGGATGGAAGATGCAGCCGCGAGCATTCTGAAGGAAGGGTACCTTCCCTCGACGATCGCAGCCAACACCCACAAGCGTTGGTCGCACGAGCGCGCAGTGGCGCATCTGGTGCGCCACGCGGCAGCGTTCCAGGGAGCCGCTGATCCCTGGGGCAACTTCCGGCTCTTCACCCGCACTCGGCGGAACGTCGCGCTCATGCCCTGGAGCCTGCACCTAGGTGGAGCGGTCGGTCTGGCTCCTTTCCTCGATCGGTCGGTCGTGGAACTGCTCGGCCCAATCCCGTGGCAGGAACTTGCCGACAGGACGTTCCGGAAGGCGGTGCTGGCTGACGCCTACCCTAACCAGCCCCCCTTGCCCAACGAGCACGCTGACTTCAGCAGCACTCGTGATCGAAGGCAAGTGTTGGCATATGGCCGATCAGTGGCCCGTTGGGCCGGCGGAAGACTCTGGCGCTCGCCGTTCCTCGAGCCCTCGTTTTTGCCGCTCCGACTGGTGCGGGCGCACCTCGACCGAGGATACTCACGGGAGCTGCCAATGGCGTGTGAGCTTTCGGTATACCTGCTCGAATTGGCGCGTTGGGCCGAGCCCCCCCCCTTACAGTAAGGCCAGCGAATAACATGCATATCCATTCGAGCAATCACACACGACTCTGACCAACTAAAAATGGCCGGCATACTCGTACTATTTCATTGCGAATCGAATCCAGGGTTCGCAGCAGCAAGTCATGAAGTCACGTTCTTCCGGATGGCAGAAAACATCGCACGATCCCACAAGGACATCCACTTCGCCTATCGAACTCTGGAAAGCGGTCTCTCCCCGACTCTCCCCAAAGAGCTGGTCAACATCATTGAATTCGACGCCGCATCCGAATCAGCCGAGCACCTGACCAGAATCGAGAACTACATCCGGGAACACAGCATCAGCATCGTATTCGGGTTCGATCAACCTGTGCGTAGGAAGGCGTACGCCTACCTACGACGCGGCGGTGTAAAGCATTTCGTTTCCTACTGGGGAGCCCCCATGAGCAGCGTTGCCCAAGGAGCAAGGCTGTTCCTTAAGCGACTTGATGTTGCGCTCGCCTTCAATCAACCGGATCACTACATCTTCCAATCGGAGGGCATGAGGGACTCTGCGGTATACGGGCGTGGGATTCCTCTGCGAAAGACCAGCATCGTACGGACCGGCATCAACACCGACCGCTTTTCCCCTCCTGTTGCAGCTGATTGGTACGCCCATGACCAATTCGGCATAGATAGAAGCCGAAAAATTGTTTTTTTTTCCGGGCACATGGAGGAGAGAAAGGGAGTTCACATTATCGTCAAAACCGCCGTTCATCTGACGCACGAACTTGGCCGGAAGGATGTGCACTTCCTGATCCTTGGCAACAAGCATGGACAAGAGAAGCGTTTTTTCCCGCTCTACGAAGGCACAGCCGCGGAACAACACGTCACATTTGGCGGATATCGCAGTGATGTTCCGCAGCTCTTGAAATCCTGCAGCATCGGGATGATCGCTTCGACCGGTTGGGACTCGTTTCCCATGTCGTCGGCAGAAATGGCCGCCTCTGGCTTGCCACTTCTCATCTCCGATCTCCCCGGGCTGCGTGATGCCGTTACACCAGAAACGGGCCTGCTGTTTCCCGTAGGCGATCACAAAGCTGCTGCAGCGCAAATGGAGATGCTGCTGGACAACGACAGCCGGCGAAGGGAGATGGGGATGAAGGGCCGTCAACGCGTTCTCGAGACCTTTTCCAACAGCCAGCAAATTTCAGGCATGGAGCGAATCGTGAGGTCGGTCGCAGGCTTACCACATGTTTACGGGTAACACTACTGCCTCAACTCCTCTCCGCAGCGCCGCGTAACATGTAGCACGCCACCGCGAACCGATGAACTACAGACGAGAAGTGGACGGACTGCGCGCATTGGCAGTTCTCCCTGTCATTCTTTTTCACGCCGGCTTTTCCGCTTTCAGCGGTGGGTTCGTCGGCGTCGATGTCTTCTTTGTCATCAGCGGCTATCTGATCACGTCGATCATATTGGCCGAGAAACAGGCAGGCACTTTCACACTCGTCAGTTTCTGGGAGCGTAGAGCGAGACGCATCCTGCCGGCATTGTTTTTCGTAATGCTCGCCTGCTTACCGATTGCCTGGTTGTGGCTGCTTCCGGAGGACCTGAAAAGCTTTTCGCAAGGCCTGGTGGCAGTCGCCACGTTCGCCTCGAACATCTGGTTCAACATGGCCAGCGGATATTTCTCGCCCGCATCCGAGCAGGACCCCTTGCTTCATACCTGGAGCCTGGCTGTCGAAGAACAGTATTACCTGTTCTTTCCCGCCTTCCTGATGCTGACATGGCGTCTGGGGAAACGCTGGGTAACCGCGATCCTGATCACCATCGCTGTCCTTAGCCTTGTGGCAGCGCAATGGGGTTCCGTGGTGGATCCGACGGCTACCTTCTATCTCCTGCCGACACGCGCCTGGGAGCTCCTCATAGGCGTATTCGTTGCGTTCTATGCTTCATCCAATAAGACACAGCAGCCTGGCAGGATGGTGCGTGAAATTGGGGGCGCCGTCGGACTGCTGCTCCTCATATACGCAATCCTCGCGTTTGATAGGCAAACGCCGTTTCCAAGCGCATATGCACTGGTACCCACCATTGGCACGGCGCTGATCATTCTTTTTGCTTCGCATGAGACATTTGTCGGCAAGCTGCTGGGATACAAGTTGCTTGTGGGCATAGGCCTAGTCAGCTATAGCGCGTACCTATGGCATCAGCCGCTGTTTGCGTTCGCTCGGCAGAGAAGTCTGTACGAGCCAAGTCGATTGCTGTTTGGGTCCCTGGCTCTTGCCGCCATCGTTCTTGCCTACTTCAGCTGGAAATACGTCGAATTACCGTTCAGGAGTAGGCAGCACTTCAGCCGTCGGACCGTCTTCACCTATGGCGCAACTGGCAGCGCACTGCTGATCGCCGCAGGGTTATCTGGACACCTGACCAAAGGTTATCCCGGTCGCCTGCCGGCGTCCGCACACATCACGGCTACTGGGTTTCCGAAAATAGACAACGGCTGGTGCTTCTACAGCGTGGACACCATAAAGAGCCTCCCTCTTGGTACCAAAGGATTAGAGTGCTGGCTCGGAGACAAAAAGGCGCAGATCAGAGGCGTGCTGTTCGGAGACTCGTTTGCCGGGCACTATGAGCCGCTATGGGACAAGGTAGGACTGGATGCCAAGGCTGGCATCAACGCCATCACCACGAACTGGTGCTACCCGAGCATGAACGAGGACTTCACCGGACCAACGAACAGCCGCGCATTCGATCAATGTCTGTTCAACAGAAAATACATCATCGACAATATTGAAAAGTATGATTTCGCCGTACTAGGCAGCAGTTGGGGTGCCATCTTGTCGCAGGGCAAGATGGATGAGGTTTTCGAATTCATCGACTACATCGCACCAAAGGTGGGGACCGTCGCCGTCATGGCCAGTCCAAAGCAGTTCGACCTGAACATCACAAGTTCCTACAGAAGAGGCATCCTGCACAGCGGTACCTTTGATATAAGCAAGGTGAGTGCTGTCAGAGACAAGGCGCAGTCGGACGGCAACAGCATGCTCGCGGAATACTCAAAGAAATACGACAACGTTATTTTTATCGACCGAGACTCGCTTTTCCTAGTGGACGGGAAACCGTCCGACGTTACTGCACAAGGCGTTCCGTACAGTTGGGAGGGTAGTCACCTGAGCATTTACGGCTCCACGTCAGCCGCGGATACCTTCCTCGTGTCGCACAAATATTTTCATTTCCGGAAAATGGTGCAGAGCAGCGCCATTGTAGAGGGTCGCTCAACCCAAGCACGCAATGGGCCCACAGGTGCAGCGGCTGTCAACATGACTGATCAGACCTAGAAATGGCTTACTCAATCGCTCGCAACAACTTCGATCTCATCCGGCTCATCGCCGCGCTGCAGGTAGCGGTGCTACACGTGCTGTACTACCTCACGCCTCAGTGGGGAAATGCCCCGCCGTTTCAATTCTTGTCGTGGTTCCCTGGCGTCCCGATCTTTTTTTTCATCAGCGGATTTCTAATCAGCCGATCTTACGAAAAGACAGCGGATACGGTTGAGTATGCGAGAAATAGAGCCCTACGCATATTCCCGGCGCTACACGTTTGTGTGCTGCTGAATCTTGTAATGGTCTGGGCAACCGGCTACTTCAGTGACGTGCAGGCGAGTTTTCTCGACATCCTTCTGCTCTACTTAGGTAAGACGACGATACTCCAGTTCTACAATCCGGAATTCATGCGGCAATTCGGTGACGGGGTCCTGAATGGCAGCCTATGGACCATCTGCGTTGAATTGCAGTTCTATGTCCTGACACCATTCCTTTACAAGCTATTGCTTCAGGGCCGCCGACTAAGTCCGAACGTTGTCCTCATCACCTGCATCGCTGTATCGATAATCTGCAACCGACTGCTGTACAGCTTGCAGCCAGAATTTCACGAATCGAACCTGTGGAAACTGGCACGCGTCAGTTTCCTTCCATGGATCTACATGTTCCTGACTGGCGCGTTAGTGCAGCGCAACTTCCAAACCATCAGCAAACTAATTCGACCAAATCTATTCGTCCCATGCATGCTGGCGTATTCGGCTTATGCTTGGCTTCTATACAGAAATGGATTCGCGTTCAACAACAGCATCAGCCCGTTACTGTTCTTCCCATTAGCCGCCGTCACGCTAGTCGCAGCCTACTCTGGGCCTGATATCGCGCGTCGCCTGCTAAAAGGCCACGATTTTTCATATGGGATTTATGTTTATCACATACCGTTCATGAACATGTTTCTTTACTATGGATTACAGGGAAAGATCAGCTATGTCGCATCAGTGATCGTGGTTACCATAGTTACCGCCATTGCATCCTGGTTCCTAATTGAACGGCCGAGCCTCAGACATAAGCGCCGCGCGACCCATCCAATCAATGACCCCGTCCAGGTAAGCAGTGAAATGGACGTCCGTAGTACCTCCGATGCGCCAAAGTAGGAATTAATCCCGGAGGCCGCCGAAACTACAGAGAGGGGACCACTTTACTGGAAGCGCGATGACCCATTGCTGAGATCTTGCGATCCTTTGGGGTTCTAGCACTTATCTCAGTTCGCGAGCCATTACCACAGCCTCACGATTCCGGTGGCTGTCGTGCCCGTCGCCCTCACCTGATCCACGCAGACCGGCAGCACCGAACCTGCGGTAACGCCAGTAAACGTGACGTTGTTCTGCCCGAGCGCCATGCGCACTGTGAGATCGCCCGCCCCGGCAACGTACAGCCCTCGGGTTGCCTCAAACACCGTCGAGTCACTGGCTGTCACGGACTCGGCATAGCCTGCCGCCTTCGCTGTCGCCGCAGGGTCTGTAATCGTGATGCTGGTGAACGTATCCGACACACTGCCGACCGTGACAACGGTATTTGTCCCGGTCGAGTAGCTCGCGCTGGACGTATGCCGGGCCCGAACCGTGTCGTTGTTGTTCACATCACCGGCGGCACTGGTAAACACCCCGCTACCGTTGATGTCGTACTCACCTCCCGTCACACTGATGGGCGATGGGTCGGTGATGCCTGTGATCGTGACCGGCGCGCTAGTGACCGTGCTTGCAAGCGCGACACCGGACTGATCGGTGAACGTGAACTGATCGGGCGTCGTGTCCGAGCCCTCTCCCGTCACCGCCTGGGTGCCAATCGCGCCCCACTCGGTCCCGTCGTGCGCCCGGACATCGAAAGCGGTAACAGCAATAGCGGCGTCAAACGTCGCATCGTCATTGACCGTCACATCCGCAATGGTGCCGCCAACGACGTTGGATATCTCCAACTGATCGCCTGGGGCCAGATCGGCCACAGCAGTGATGCGGTGCGCCGCCGTGCTATTCACCGACATCAGGTCAACGTACGATTTGCCGGCAGGCGCGGTCAGCGTGATGGCCTGGTCCGAGAACTGCGTATCTGCGTTGGTTACCCGCAGCGTGGGCACGCCGTAGCGGATATTTCCCTGCGAAACGTTGAACTGAATCGACGTTGCGGTCTGCGAGTCAATCGACTGCGACTCGACGACAGAGCCATCACGCAGCGTCACCGTCGCATTGTCGAATCCCGTGCCGGTAGTGACAACATCCGTCTGCGTCGCGGTGATCGTGTTGTCGCCGTCAACGTCGGTGATGGTTGGCCCGGACGCCACTACAGGGCCGTCGCCCGCCCACGATTTTATAGTAGAGGCAGAGGTGTTGTCGGCTTTGAACCCAAGCCCCGGAGCCAGCCCCGTTGTGTAGCTCGTATCGACGATCGTTAAGCCGGATATAGCTACCCCGTTGAGATACCCGGTCAACCTGTTGGTACCGGGAACCCAGTCGATAACGTACAGGTCGCCACTGACCGGCGCAGCAGTGGTTACTCCAATCAAGCCGGAGACGGTTCCAGCGGCATCAAATTTAACAATACCTACCGAGGTGTTGTTTATGCTTAAGGCGTACCCTGCCCCTGTATTATCGATGAGACAGACTCTGATGAGATCAGAGACTCCAGCATTTCCGATCTCTACCTTGGCGCGGAGAGTGACACCCGTCTGCATCGCGCCGTTGTATCGGATACGACGCAGACTACTCTGTGCTGTGGTGGAGGGTCTCAGAACCCCACTCAGAATTCGAACCGGACGGCCCGCGTCTATCTCAGTGAGGGCCGCATTTGTGTATGGGTCTGTATTCGGCAATCCAGAAAAATCAATAGCAAAATCTCCAGTAGCAACAGTCATACTATCGAGCCCGAACCGATGAACTTGTTGCCAAACTCGTCAACGTTGGGGATCGTTGACGCCTCTTTGTGGTAGACAAAATCCTGGATGTAGCAAGTCTGGTCTTGTGGAGAATTGCCGTTCCAGTAAGTGAAGATGTAGAACCCGTCGAGCGCCTGGTCTGTATCCAACAAAATGGGTTTATCTGTAGCTGTTTGAGTTTGCCAACCTGAGCTCGTGTGCCACTTGTTGAACTGGCCAGCAGTTCTCTCATACGCCAGTAAATCGTCGCACCAAATGCGCTCTATACAATTGGCTGCCGTGGCGGACGCCTTTATGTATCCGCACACCCAGTGCCACACACCTCGCTCACCTAAGTTTCGGTCGCAGGATTTAACGGTCTCTGTTGCAAAGCGCGGAAATACTTCACTGAGAATTCCCCAGCCCAGAACATTGGACGTACCAACAGAGTCGGCAATGCCGTTCACAATCATGTGTTCGTTTTTGCCGGTGGTCGATCTGACGTGCGTGTCTTTATGCCACTGCCCTAGGCGGATGTATTTCAGTACAGGATTGGGGGTCGTGAAATCGAACCCAAGTGGGAACATGATTCTCATGGCCCACCAGATTTCTTCACCCTCCAACACCTGGGCCTCGCCGAGAGAGACGATCCCTCCGAATGCACCAGTATTTGCGCCCGTGCTTCCTCCGGCAGGGTCGCCGTCAGAACCTTGTTTGATGCTCAGGGCACAACTGGAAGTCTTCCCAGTGCATTTAACAGCAGTGGTCGCCTGAATACCGAATCCGTTGTAGAAGCCTCGGTCCCCAAGACACGAAGTAAACCGCTTGCCCTCGACTGACCCCGGATCGTTTGCTGTCGGAACAACGGACTGACCGTCGGACAACCCGTCGAAGTTGATCCGATATAGCGGCACAAACTCCCCGCCTGGCGGCGTATTCGTCGAATACCTGCGCCCGTTGAAGTCGGCTAGCTGCCACACTTTCGGCTGGATGTTTTTTGCCAACGTGGCTCCAGAAACAAAAACTCCGCTCGCGGCGGGGTTAGGGATAGCATCGGATGGTCAGAGGCTATAGGGCGTTTTGTTATAACACAACTGCTGTCCCCGGCCCAAACACGATCGGGCTGCGTCACGTTGAACGCTCGGTTCAAGGTATTCTCAGCCACCGGCAGGCGATGCGAGGACTTTGTCGTCGCACGCCATTTGCGGGCGCTCTTCGCTCGAATCTGCGCCGCTCGCATCAGCTCAGCAACGTGGTTCTCGCCAACGCAGAGGCCTTCTGCGCGCAGTTCCTGCGTGATCCGCACCATAACAGCGGCGTGAGCGCCGGTGGGCCTCGCGAATCCGCCGAGCAGCCGACGATTGGCTTGCGCTCGGGCGCTCTCCGGCCGATTCAGCCAGGCGTAGTAGCCGGAGGGCGAAATCTCGGTCACCGAGCACATCAGCTTCACTGCAAAGCGACCAGCGTTGTCCTTGATGGCTCGGTACTTCATTTGCGCTCCTTCGCGAAGAACGCTGCCGCACGTTTCAAAAAATCGCGCTCCTGGTCACCCGGGCAAGCTCCCACGAAGCCGAACGATCTCTTCCTGTTCGGCCTTCACGGCACCGCGGGTCTTGCCGGGCCGCCCCAGCTTTACGCTCCTCGCGCATCCAGCGATGCAGCACATTGGCGTTGACGCCGAGCTCCCGAGCAATCTGCGTGACCGGCTTACCCGAGTCATTCGCTAGCCGAACCGCCTCCGACTTGTATTCGTCGCTTGGACTTCCCCCAGGATCGTAGACACCGCCGAGCCTCACGATGAGGCACTTTCAAATGCCTCAGGACTGACGCCGCCAAGATGACTGTGGCGTCGGGTTCGATTGTAGAACACCTCGATGTAGTCGAAGACATCCGCCTTGGCGAGATCTCGCGTTCGGTAGATCCGTTTTCGGATGCGCTCCTTCTTCAGACTGCTAAAGAACGACTCCGCCACCGCGTTATCCCAACAGTTGCCGCGACGGCTCATGCTCGGCTCGAGATTGTTGGCGCGGCAGAAGCGCAGCCAGTCATCGCTGCCGAACTGCGAGCCCTGATCAGAGTGCACGATGACCTGCTGGGTCGGCCGGCGCCGCCATACCGCCATCAACAGTGCATCGAGCACCAGCTCACGAGCCAGCGTCGGCTTCATCGACCAACCGACGATGTTACGGGCGTATAGATCCATCACCGCAGACAAGTACAGCCAGCCCTGCCAAGTACGGATGTAGGTCACGTCCGTGACCCACACTCGATTCGGCTGCTCGACCGTGAACGCCCGTTGCAGCTTGTTGGGCGCAATGATCGAGGGTCGGCCGGCGATGACACGAGGCGCCTTATAACCGCGCAGCGCCTTGATTTTGTGGGTCCGCATGATGCGCGCCACGCGATTCTCGCCGCAGCGTTCACCGACCTCGCGCAGGTCTAGGAAGATCCGCGGTGATCCATACACGCCATGGCTGGCGGCATAGGAGGCGCGGATCAGTCCCAGCAAACGCTGATCCTCGATGGCGCGATCGGACAACGGCGTGTGCCGCCAGGCATAGAATCCGCTACGCGCCACCTTGAGCACTCGGCACATGACCGCGATGTCGAACTCGTGCCGGTGATCCTGAATGAACGCGTACTTTACTCGGGCTCCCGCGCAAAGTACGCGGCGGCCTTTTTTAGAATGTCACGCTCCTCTTCGGTGCGCCGCAGTTGCGCGCGCAACTTCAGGATCTCGCCTTTGGCCTCGACCAATTCGCGGGTGTGCTGCTCGGTCTTGTCTGGCTTCACCGCCTTGACCCACTTGTACAGGCTATGCGCCGAGACCCCGAGTCGCTCGGACACTTCCGATACCGCGTAGCCGCGCTCGGTGATCTGGCGTACCGCCTCGTCCTTAAACTCCGGCGTAAAACGTTGCTTGCTCATTGCTCTCTCCTGGGCTCAAATCATAGCCCGGAGGTGTCCACTGTTCCGTGGGAAGTCCAAT
>Ga0182738_1000208_pt1 | contig 91456 bp, 62 predicted proteins | sample eDN5th30CBELigMG_FD_128876 | JGI IMG/M metagenome (GOLD analysis project Ga0182738, IMG submission 128876) | Enriched Miracle-Growth compost microbial communities from Emeryville, California, USA - eDNA 5th pass 30_C BE-Lig MG (version 2)... ... | reverse complement strand
TTTTGCTAACGATTTGAGGGGTTTAATTTTCTGCAGTCGAGAGGTACTCACTACTGATACGTTCCGCACTCACCGGGTTAAATTCAATATTCAATATTTCAATTTTTGACACAACAATAGTTTATTTACAGAATTTGATAAATCAAACTGGCTAACTGCCTCAAGACCAAACACTCTTCTTTTACCTCTCTGAATTCCTAATGGGTGAACTTCTTTCTAAAAGCTCAAGATCATTTGCTGATTACCAAAGAACCGATAAAATCATCTACCATCCTATTTTGGGTGAATTTCTTCAACTTCAAAATCGTGACACTGGAGATGTTGTCATTCAAAAAAAAGTCAATCAGAGTCAGCTAGAAGGCGCCAACCAAACTCTCGTTCGAACAAACCTTCTCCTCTCACACCCCAACATCATTAGATTTGAAGGCTATGAGAAAAGCACCAACTCACAATACTTGACTTACTTTGAAAATTTTGACCATCCCTTAAAACAAGAAATCCAGATGAGAGCTACCTCAAACACGAGATTTACTGAAAAAGAAATCATTAGCTTATTGAGAAATATCAGCTCTGCTCTCTCCCACTTGCAAGGAAATAGAATAGTCCACGGCCAAATCAGAAGTGAAACGATCGTCAAGGTTGGATCTGAATATAAGCTTCTTAACATGATTCTCTTTGGAAACTCTAAAAGTACCTACCAACAAGCCCTCGAAGAAATGAGAAAAACCCAAATCAGACATCTTTCCCCACAACTTCAAGACGCCTTGTTCAATCAAATCGTTGATCCAGTGCATGAAGGATATAAAGATGATGTCTATGCTCTTGGTGTTGTCATTTTGGATGTCATGACTTTAACTGTAGATTCTGCCGTGCCTGTCGCTGAAAAACTCAAAAGAGCGACTGAAATCTACTCAAAAAGCCTCATTAGCCTGACCAATAAAATGCTGGAAAGCATCATGTCGCTAAGACTTGATTGTATTGCCTGCAACACGGTTATTGAAAATATGTATGTTCAAAAAGACGTCATTCCTCAAGGCCTCTATTCATCAAGGATTTCCGTCAGGAACTCTTTCGTTAGTGAATATAGAAATAACGACCCAGAAAAGGTAAATACAAACTTTCTTTATTCCATATCTTATCCATTTACAGCGTTTATCAACTGGAGTCTCTCTGAATGATTTGAAAAAGTATTCACCAGTTTATAGAACAGAAAAACCTGTACCTGAACAAACCTTTTCACCAGCAAGACATGTGAGAAGCAGGACTACATTCCATGATGAAAGCCCATTAATTATCAATTCAGACACTGGATCCGAAGTCCGTAAAAGAAGAGACAACTCCCACTCTTTACCAGTTGAAATAGTTTTTTAGATTTTGTCCTTATCAATTTCTCATAGGATTCGATCCTCGCTCAAAGTTATGCTTTACAATCCAGCAATACTCAAACCCCAGAAAGATTATCTTCAGCAGCTATTTATCAAAGTCAAACTTTGAGTGGTCAAATTCTGAGACCTCATATTGCAAGATCAGGTTATACTCAATACAAAAATTCTCAAGCCTCCAGTCCTTCTAGAGTCAGCGTCACTGAAACCAAAAAAAGTTCTCGACCAGGTCCTGACCCAACAAGTTTAACCAATTTGGCCTCCAGAAATTTCTCCCCTGTTATTAAAAATGATCCTTTGATCTGCTCAATCCTCGCACAAAGCAATAAATTTAATGAAAGACCTTCCGCAACAACTAATCCATACTCAGTGCGAACTGATCACTCCGCAGTTCTTGACAGGCTCAAATCATCAGGTGTCTCAACATCTGCCTATAAAATGAGCACACCATCAACTCAAACTCACACGTATCAACCTTTATATGGAGTGAGTACTCCCCCAAAGCTTGGTCATGCAAAAAATACATATAACCTTCAAGTCAACACTTCCAAAAATGAAGATTTCCAAGCACACAAAAGAAGTCCTTCTCTCCCAATTACTCAGATTGATCCTGGATACTTGGAACCAATGCAAATCGATAATTCTCCAATTGTAACTATTAACTTTAATATCTCTTTATCTCATAAATTCTCCCTAGTATACTGGTTATAGTCAAATTGAGCAAGACGAAAAAGACGCAGGACACACTGCTAGAAGAAAAGGAAGTGCTGCTGGCAACTTGATTTATTCGATGCATCTCAACTCAAGTAGAGTCCATTTTTGAAAAACTCGCTATAGTAATATAAATATGAATTAAATTTCAGATTTCGTTTTTCTTCCTCGTAATCTATCTATCAATCATTTGGAACTATTACTCTGATCTATAAAATCGTAAATTGTTGTAAACAGTATTTTTTCATATCATCAACGCCATGCAAATTCCTTAATTGATCTTTTGCTCTGAAAAAATAGAGAATGATACAGGGATTTTCAGTTAACAAACATACAAGCAAGATTAATTTGCAATATTTTATTCAACTTTTTGCTTTCCTTGAGTTTTGACCTCAGAAGGAGTGCTTTTTCCAAATGAAAAACCTTTGGCAAGCTTCTTAAGTCTGCCGATAGTACGGTAGGAAAAGATGACCCAAATGATTCTTCGTGAAAGCAAATAAACATCACCCTGTTGTTCTCCAAAATAATTGCTCAAAGGTTGAAAATAAGAAGCGTCCATATGGACTCTGAAAGCACTCTCAGGCAAAGAATAAATTAAAATTGCTGGTAAAATCTTTACACATGATTTAGAAAGATTTCTAAAAAAAAAAGTTACTATTCTAATGGCTTTTGTGATGATTGTATTCTTTGAGACCAAACCACCAGTCACATTTTCCAAGCTTGAGGTCTCAACAGGTGGTTGCTCTTCAACTAATTCTGTCTTTTCTTCACTTGGTTTGCTGGTGGTGGTTTGTGAAGCTTGATAACTCTCAGTTAAGTTCTTGAGCAATTCCTTCTCTGCATCAAGCTTTTTTTGTAAAGTAATCATCTTTCTTTGCATCTTTGAATATTTGGCATAATCAGAAGGATTATTATATTTTGCTGATTCTTCTGATAATTGAGTGATTTCACTTTGAATGTCAGAGACAAGCTTTTCCTTTTCAACCAACTCAGCAGACTTTTCAGGCTCAGCAACAGGAGTCGCTTGAGGTTGAGTTTTTGCTTGTGGTTTCACATTAGCAGAATCATTTGATTTTTTATTCTTTTCTGTTATGAAGTCCAAGAATAAATCAAATGCTAAAAATAACACAAAACAGAGGATCAATGCCATCAGAGAGATTCCTTGAGGAGGATCTATGTGAGATATTAGGTTGGTTGATAAAGAAAACTCTTATACTTTTTTTCAAAATCTCAAATTAATTTCAGAATTATGATTATATTTTTTTTGCTCAATTATGAGGAAAGGAAAAGTTTTTTTTTCATTGATGAAGAACATACTTCGATTTCAATTTCAATATATATATATATTCCAACATATCAACAAGCAACAAGCAACAATTTCTATCGAGTTATTTTGCAATTTTTGTTAAATTTAAACCAGAAACAATTTTCTTCTCAATTTGTTCAATCTCTTCACGAGTAAACTTTTTAGAAAAGTACATTTTAGTTTCTTGGATCGAGTGGAAAATAATGCAATAATTCTCATTTCGATTCAATATGAGCTTGAAAGACATATCTGTTCCTTTTAATTTTGTTGGCTTTGTTGTTTTCTCAACTTTGAAGCCAATACCCTCTAATTCTTTTATCAAATTGTTATAAGATGCTTCTGCTTTTTCGAGCCAAAGCAAATAAGTTGGAGCATCTGAGCCTGCGGCCTCTCGGATTTTAACGGTGTATTCTCCACTTGTATCCTTTCGGAGTTCTCCTTCAACAAAATACAACTTCATAGGAGGAAGCTCAAATTTATCCATTTCATTAAATGTTTTGTTCTCAAAGTATCCTCCTGCAATAATATTCTTTTCAGGAAAATCAATGTGAATTTCATGATCTTCATCATACTCGTATTTTTTAATGTGATTGTCTACCTTTAAAAAGAAGGTATCTTGATCATTTTGCTTGGCAGAATAAGATCTTGGGACAATCAAAGTATTTGGATTGATTGTCTTTATAATTGATGATAATTCACTATATGTCAAATTGGGATCCAAGGGACATCTTGCTATTTGAATTTTCTGAAGTGAAAACGGTCTCATCCAATCAACCTCTTGCATAAAAGGATCTGTCAGCAATAATAGTGGGGTTCCCGTTGTTATTTTCTCCAATATCTCCAAAAACTTTGAACCATAACCAATTCTAAAACTTGGATGGCTGATTATATAGATGCTTGAGCCACCGCCATCGAGAACCTGATGACTATAATTTTGGTTCCTTTGTTGGAACTCCTCAATAGTGCTATAGAAAACGAGCCTATTTGTTCTTGCTAATTCCTTCGCATTAAACGGAACTTCTGGGTCCACTGAGTAAATTTTATTCTGTACGATCTTGTTTACGAATTCCACATTAGCATTAGCATATCCCATAATCTCTTCAAAACAGCAGCCAATAATATGAATCCGCATGAAATTGGTTATTTTCACTCTGAACAAGTCAATAAAGTCCAAGAAAAACAGCGAGTTACTCACTGGAATCAACACGTGAGAACTCGTACTCTTCTTCAAATGAGTATTCAGAGTGTCAACAATATTATTCACCAAAACATCCGCATTAGTCATTCCTTGAGTCGTTATTGGCTTCGTAAAGTCAATATTGAATTTATTCACAATATCCTCAACAATAAGAATGTCAGTATCTTTGAAGGCATCTCTGTCAAATACGCTTGGGTGTCGATAAGATGATGCGGAAGAATTTGATATGTAGCCAATTTTCTTGGTGTGAGTCTCAAATATCCAATTGCAGGAGCCAAGACTGTATCCAGAACTCACTCCTGTTATATTCACTCTTTCGTTTAACTGATGGATCTCATTAAAATTGAGCACTGTCAGTTTGTTAAATGCTCTTTCAATCTCATCTTTGTTGTAGAGATCGAGCCAGTCTGCAATATTAAGCCCTTCACTTTCAAAGAGCTCAAAAAACTTGCTCTCTTCAAACAAATCATTGTTGAAAATGAAATTCGTCTTGTTTCTCAACTCAACCATTTCGTGGAAATTCTTTACAATAAAAGATCCAAGTTGAGCAATTGGGAAAGTTGTCAAAACCTTTCCTTTGAATTTAGAATATTCTGTAATGTAAGGAAGAGCCAAAAGATTATCCAAATTGCTGATAAGTATCGCATCAACCAAAGCCAAGTCAATATTATCAAATGATGACAGATCGAATTTCACTTCATTTCGAATATATTTCTCTCCTTTAATCTCAATGTAATATTCATTAGATTCAGGCTCCTCAATCACCATTGCTGTCGAGGTGCTGTTCTTTGCCGAGTTTGATCTTTTAAGTTTTGTCGTGTCATATAATTTGGAATCATCCATAAAAGATCCATAGTTTGGAATAAAATGAGCCAAATGAGAAAGGGTGAGTGGCACGCCAATCAAAATATGAAAAGATTCAAGTTCAAGGAAATTGACATTCGAGTCCTTGTAACTCTGCTTGAGAGAATAAAATCTCATTTTGACTTTTTATCTGCCAAATTAAATTATGATATTTTTCTAACGAGGCAAACAAAAAGATTGATCTCTCTTGTGAAAATTTAGTTTCGAGTTATGACAATTTTTATAAAGAACTTTTTTATCAGGTCAAAAACATTTTATTTATTAGATAAGTCACGAATGAAGTATGAAATAGATAGGGTAGTACATACTTTTTCTGAAAAACACATCATCAAAGTATCAGAGTCAAATAAATAACAACAATCCTCAGGTTTTTTAGCGAGGCAAACTTATTATTTCGTAGAATCGATAACAAAGGCCTTTTCTTCCACTTGCCATTCATCAGTTTCGCTTAAATTATTTACATCCCGTTGGCTCACATTCTCAATTTTTTCAGTATCGTTACTGCTACTGCGGTGACTGCTGCTACTTCCATCCTCAACAACAACAAATTGATCAGACATCTGACTTTTTATTTCAAGAGCATCGCCAACACTATCGCTTTTAACTCCATTGCTTCCTTTGTTACTTTCATTTTTGTCCAAGTCAAGCGAAAACTTTTCTTGTGCCTTGCCTTCTATAAGAAAGATTATGGAATATAAAATCCTAGCTAAAAGTCTCTTCATATTCTCTTCTTCTGAAGCTCCTTTCACATCAACTGTATCAAGGAGTAGTTGGAGATTTGGATCGGAATTGAAAATCTCTTTACAGATCTTGTCACTGAAATTGCATTGATTCATAAAATCTTCAAAGCTCTTAAAGTCGTTTCTGTTTGGCATCTCTAAACTGGTTGGGTCCAACTGGATGTATTTTGCTTGATTGTTCGAAACAAAATCAATCTTCAATTTTAATTCCTCGTTCCTATCGAGTTAGAAAAAAGTTCAACGATCTCTTTTACGTTATAGTCTGATTCAAATAAGGCTGCAAAATATCCACTAGACTTGTCGTCTTGACAGGCAAATCCGCCCCTCGCTCAGCTTCTTCACTTGTTGAAGAATTTCTTGGACTCTTTCTTTGTTCCTCGTTCTGGTTTTCAGTTTTTCCAATCATCATACCCACATCCTCATTCAAATTTGTTATAAACTCGTTAAGCTCGTTTTTATACAATTGAGCTATTTGTATAGACTGGCGAAAGGTTAGACTCATTTAGGTGGAACAAAAAAATCATACTTTCTCTTTTAATGCAGAGAGCCAACTCATTGAGGTTGGATTATTTCAGAATTTTTGAACTCGATTTGTCAAATAGAAATAATTTATTGGGGACAGAATGCACAAAATTAGTCTACTGTTTAAATCGAAAAATTAAATCATTTCTAAGGACAAAATTAACACACGAAGAGTGAAATGTTTTTTTTCGCCTCAATCAATTCCTCTAAAACTGTCCGCCTCAGAAAAAAAAAATCTCCCGAAAAAAGCGGATCCTTCAAAAAGATTAAAGAATTGATCTTTTTATTTTTTCAAGCGTTTCAAGAAAAGCGAAAAAACTTTTTGAAAAATTTTGTGAGATTCTAAAATTACAAACAAAAATGTTATTATGAATGATAAAAAGAATACAACAATATCAATCAACAAAGAACGATTGGGAAATATTTCTGTCTTATTCCTTTTGCTCAAAATCAACTGCTTCAACTAATTTTACCTATTTGAGATAATAATTTAACATGAAATTCATCTCATTCAAAAATTACTTCCGGAACATAATGCAGCAACATTCTTTCAATACCATTTTTCAATGTGATTGCTATAATTTAAAGTTAATAGTTTTTAAAACATCAAAATCTTACATGAACTTGGACATCCAGAACAAGATCCCTTCATTATTATTCTCACAATCTAATAAATAACCCTGTAAACATCTCTTTCACAATTAAACAATACTCCTTTAGCTTCATCGAATTCTTTGTAAACAATATCTCCTCCATCTTCTTGTACCAACGGTCTAACTCTTGTCTCCAATATTTCTTTTATTGCAATCACAACTGGTGTATCATCATCTTTTATCATTGTATCCTAATAATTTTGCGTTGCTTTTCTAGGGGGAAAAAAGTACCTCTGCAGGAGGTTCATCAGTAAAGAGATCTTCTCCACTTTGAAAATGCTCTTGTATTGTGCTAAACACTTCTGGTTTCAAAATCTACAATATTTCATTTAAACATCTCTATTCTCTTCAAAAAATCTACATTCCATTCAGCATCGTCCTTTTTTCCAACAGAAATATGATCATGTCCATAGAACACTCTATTTACACCGTCAACCGCAAACAATTTTCTGGCCAATGGTGAGTTGAAAGTATAACGAGCAGCTGTGTAGTCCATTGTTCCTTGCGAAATTAATAATAAATAATCCCATAGCAAACCATTCTCCATAACTTTCTTTCCTGTTGGAACAAATTTCAAGAAGTTGGGATTGGGAGTCTTGTGTGAAGAGATTAGCAAATTCCTAACACAAACTAAAATTATGTGAGGTGTTTCAAGGACTGTTTACTGTAAGCTATATTTTTGAAGAAGGCTGAATTCGATTTTTTCAACATTTTCTTTCAAGCTTCTTATTAATCCGAAAATATATTTTATCTCGAATCAGGACAATTTTTGCCTATTTTCTTTCTTAAATTATTCAAGTTAGATTTCAACTCTTTAGACTGAGAATTTTATAATCACTTGAGATATTGTTACAAAGGGACAAAAAAAACTCTACCAACAAGATAAAATATAAAGAAGTAATGAATTATACTTTCCATATGAACATCAATTTAATAGTTTGTTGATAATCGGAGTTCTTTTTTAAATCGCATTTTTGGAGGATTTGAGTGGATTGGACTATTTGGTTTTTGGAAATTACTTCCGACAATTATTTGCCCAGAATTATTGAAAGCTGAATTTTTTCGATGATTATGATTTCTAAACTTTATCGATTTTAACAAAGATATTTCAGATCTTCCTCCAAACCCAACATCTTTTTTCAAAAATGGATTCAAAGGAAATGCTTGAGAGTCAATAGGGACTTTCTTTTCAAAAATAGTATATAAACTTGTATCACCAAGCTCATAGATACTCTCAAAATTTTGGTTTTGATTTTGGTTTGGAATCAAGAATTTCTTATCCCTATATGATTGTTGTGCTGGAAGCGTAAAAGAAACTGACGACAAATTTTGGCGAGAGAATTGTCCTGCGATTTCCTCTTTATTCTTTTGCTTCGTATTTTCTTCCACTTCCACAAACTCTTCTGTCAAAAAGTTCTGAGGAGTGATATTGGTAATTGTTGCACATTCTGATGGAGAATCAATTTTATAAGAAGACTTTTCTGTTTTCGCCAAATCCTTCCAGAATGGCTGCTGTTGTTGGCTTTTTATATTTTTTCGACCGTAAGAAGCAGTAGGTTGGTGAAGTATGCTTGACAACACTTTCATTGAAGTGCTTTCGGGGCCAGGGCTGGGACTGGGCTTGGCTTTCGGAATTGATGGGGAAAGACTTTTGCGAGCTTCAAGGTTGCTTGGGCCATAAGAGCTGGTTTGTAATAAGCTCCAATTCGTCTTTGATATGTCTGCGAGGCCCTTCTTTCGAAGGCTAAAAGAACCAATTGGACTAATTGGCTGAATCACATTAGACTTCTTTACAATTCTTTTTTCTTCAACAACGACTTGGTCGCTTTGTTCAACATATGACTCAAGTCTTGGAGAAAAGGATGAAATTTGAAGTCCTGATGCATCAATTCGGTTCTTTGGACTATTTTTTCGATAACTGCTGACAAGATAGCGATTGAGACCAAGCTTCTTTCCTCGAGCAGGTTTCTTATTTGGAGTGCTTTCTGAGGTGATGTCAGGTGTTGTCTCAAATCTTTGAGGAACAGAAGCTAGCTGAATGACAGGCGATTCATTTTGTAATTTCAAAATACTTTGATTCTGCAAGAGATGAGAGAGTTGAAGCGGGCTGTTTATCGGACTTGGGGAATGTGGAGTTGTTGTATTAACAGTCATATTCTTTGAAGGTTGCACTGCTCTTTTTTTTAATAATGATGAAGATCCAGGAGTATGTGCCTTGTTGTCCAACTCCCTCACATTCTCATGGTCAAGTTTTGACCCCAGGCAAGCTAGCACAGGATCTTTTAAGTCTGACTTGTCTGCTAAAGTAGAGTTGAAACTTTTCAACAAAGTCCTCTTCTGGGGAAATGAGGTTTTTCTCATAAAAATCTTATTCTATGATGCTTGTATATTAATACGTTATTTATACCAGTGATTATCTCTCTCTTTTTTCTACAGTATCACCTAGGTTAATTGTTGGTTAAGTCATCTTTAAAGAAATGACCTTGACAGATTGGTCTCACTGCTTTTGTCTTCCATTTTTCTCTCACCTACTTAAAGGAAACATTTTCATCTCATATGAATGGACTTGCTTAAAATTAAAACTCAAGAATTCAAAAAAGCTTCAAATATCTCTCCCATCTTCTTGATTTGTTTTCAAGCCCCAAGCTCACTATGTATGATTTTAAAATTCCTATTCCTCATCTTCCTTGTCTGAAGAGATAATGAAAAAATAATTGAGGGAACAAATAAGTAAATCCAAATATTTTCCTGTCAGAAGAATGCGATTTTTTGTCCCCAAAAATAAAGTCGTATGTTTTTAAGAATCCAAATATTTGAGTCCCAGAAAAAACTCTGCTTGAATTAAAATTAAAGCCTAACATGATTTCAAGTTCCAGATTAACAACTTATTATGTATAACAGAAAAAAAAATAATGGGTAACCTTCTGATCATCCTCCTGACCCTTGGTGCCATCTTTCTAATCCAGACTCATGCCATTACTGATAGGATAAATACAACAGCACCGCTTATTCTTCAACAACGTCCACTTCACAACTGTCAGCTCAAAGTAGGATTTGGAGGAGCTTATCTCTGTGGGAACACATCTTATTTCATGGGAGACATTTCATCAATTCAATCTTATTCAACCCTCAAACTCTCTTTTCTCAATACCTTAGATGTTGATTCTGATCAAGAGTATAGGGTTCTTGTTCTAACTGATAAACTCCAAGTATACAAAGAAATGAATCAGATTGTTCATGGCGATGTCGCCAATGAAACACCTCTGATGATTAGAATCAAAAAAAGATCCCAATACATTTGTGTTGTGATGCTTTCTCAACTTCCTCCTCATGAACTTGAACTCCATAACCAAACCTCCAGCCGATTCTTATTGCGCACTTTTATAATTGACCAACTTGTCAATGTTCATGAAATTGACTTCCCTGATCAAAACCTTGCTCTTGGAGCCAACAGCTTCCTTGGCCTCGCTCTTCTTGAAGATCGCACATTCGGCAGAGAGTATATTCTAGTTGCTCTGAAACCAAACTGGGTCTATATTGCTAAAACTTTCTATCAAGACGCAGAAATTGAGGAGTCTGCTTTGGTTAAGCTTCAGACAGACTATCAAATCGTCGATTTCCTTTCCCAACGAGACTATTTATTCATTCTCTCCTCTCATCCAGCTACAAATCAGCTGAAGGTCTCAATCTATAGAATCCAGGATTTCAACAACGAAATAAAGCTTCACAACCAATGTGAAATCACCATTCCCAACCAACCAACTTCTGACTTGAAACCATCTCTCAAAGTCAAAAACATCAGAAACCTCTATATTTTTGCTGTCAACCTCCCTGGTGACGAAATTCTTGTTTATCACTTCCAAGAAACTTGGTATAATAAACTCACAAATCAATGCCCTGAACAAGGCCCCAGCATTAAATATGCAGACTATCAAATCCAAGGACAATATGGCTATTCCTTTGACTTTGTCATCATCCCTGCGAGAGTTTCCGTCCTCCAAGGATTCCTCTTGACTCCAATTTCAAACCAGGTCAATAGCTCAGTTTTTATCACGTATTGCTTCCCCAATCACTATCTGCTCAGTACTACAGGAGTTTGCGTCCCCTGTAGAGAGAGTTCAAGCCCTGGCGGACCTGCGGCTCAGTGCAAAGAGTGTGAAATTGACAATCTTCACACCTTTGTTCAGCCTTATGATCCTTATCAAGGGACTTGTCCGGCTCAGTGTAAACAGAACGGCAAATTTGGACCTCAGTGTTCCGCATGCGGCGATTATATGAATTCTCTCAATCTCAATTTACCAGTTGGAGCTTACTGGTCCGTTGATACGAATTTGCAATGCAATTTGTTTTGTAAGGAAGGGTTCGCAGATTTGACAACGGGCACATGCTTAACTCAGCAACAAAATGAAATCAAACTCAATAATTGTGAGCAATTAAAAGACTGTTATAACTGCTCCCTGAGTCTCCATTGTACGTGGAAAAATGCAACTTGTCAAAGCTTTGCTCCAGTATCTGGGCATACATCAAAATCACAGTTCATAACAGACTTTATTGAGCCAGGTTTATCCTGCAAAGAGAAAGCGGTCTGTGGCCCTGCTTTGCCCTTCTCTGATATGGGTGGTACTATAGAGCTTGGCGGAGACTTTATTGGAAAAAATCAAGTTTGTGCCTGGGAAATCACTGTTCCAGAAGGAAAATTCAGAGATATTCTTGTGAGTGTTAATGCCACAGGATTAAATGCAAAAAGAGCTGATAATCCCAATATTATCTTTGTCACATGCTGCATGCTCTATAAATCAACCAGACGCTGTCAGATCCAGGCCTTTCCGATCAAGAATAATGCACGTAATATCACTTGTGCCGGAGGAAACTTTGCCTATTTAATCTATTGGAACCGCAAAAGTAGTGAAGGTGCTCTCGACAGTTTCCGGATCAACTACAATATCTCCACAAGTTCTGCCTTTGGAGATTGGACTGAGTTGATCGAAAGCTTCATCGAAAGAGTTTTCAAGTGGTTTGTCAGTTTTCTAGTCTTCCTTTCAATCTTTTCTGCCTTGACCAGATTACAGGCTCGACGAATCCGAAGAAGATTCCTTGTCGAACTTCAGGAAATGGGCAATTTTGATGAGCTCAACCAATCTGAACAAGATCATGAACCCATCAATATTCAAGAGGTCCTTGAGAATGATCGGTTGGTGAGCAGAGTGAGTTATCATGAAAATATCCTCAACGAATATCAGCAATCAGAATGCCCCATTTGTTTGGAAGAGTTTAAAATCAAGGAGAGTCTCGTCAGACTCAACTGTAAACATCTTTTCCATATCAAATGTTTTGAAGACTGGGCCGCTGCTGCCAATAATAATCATATTAAATGCCCTGTTTGTAATAATGTCCTCATCTAAATTTTTTGTACATGTCATCTCATAAGGATTTCAATGGCTCAAATCTTTTAAAAAAGATAATTCACATTTGATCTGATTGTATGGTTTAATTCAACAGAAGTGAAAAACTTCGTCTTGTAAAAATCTTCTTTCAAATAAAAATTCTAGAAAATTTATCAATTCGTTCAAAATATTCAAATCAGTTAATTTTTTTTTATGAGAAATTTCCAGATTTGAATCAGATCATGTCTCATCAGAAGTCGCTCTAGAATCTCAAATCCAACAGTACTAACTCTTTTTTTCTTCTCTGCTATTAATATCTCTTGAATTATTGAGAAAGTATAATCAATCTTTTAATCAACCTAAAATAATCAACAAATGAACGTCGATCTTCTTCATCCTTCTTTTGAATTTGAACAATCTCAACACAAGCTCAAGAGGCTTGTTCAATCTCCCAACTCATATTTTATGGACGTTAAGTGCCCAGGCTGCAGTTCTATTGCCACAGTTTTCAGCCATGCTCAGAACGTTGTTGTCTGTGAAGGATGCTCCCAAGTACTCAGCAAACCATCAGGAGGCAAATGCAAACTCACTGTGGGTACATCATATAGAGTTAAAAGAGATAACTAATTGATTTCATATGAGTATTCAACAATCTTTCATTATTTAATTTTGTTGCTTTTATTTATTCTCTCAATTTTGTTTGACTGATCAAAAAATAAACTCCCCTTTTCATCTAGAAATAATAATTTGAGCGATAGAGTTTGGACAGTACAAGAATTCTAATAGAAACCAAATATTTTTATTACATTATTCAAAAGATAAATTATACAAAATAACAATATGAAAAATAGGAAAGCAGAATTTTTTCTCGATCGAGTTGATATTCAGAATTGAAAAAAAAAGACATTGGCAAGATTTCATCAATTACTGAATCTTTGTTTGGCAAATTGGACAAACACTTTGTTTTTTACTCCAATCTGTAATACATTTATTATGATATTTGTGAAAACAAGCCAAGAATCGGACATTATCGCTCTTTTTAATCTCACATAGACAAATAGGACATTCATTTTCCGGCAGACATACAGACTGTTTTAATAAATTTTGAGTTTCCCTCATTGGAGCTTCTGGCTTTTTCATCAAACTTAAACACTCTTTGACATGGATCTCGTATTGTCTAGGCTTGAATTGTTTGCGGCAGCCATTGCAAATCACCTTTATATTCTCTGGATTTTTATTGCAGAATTCTGCATGCTTTATCACTAGATCGCTTGGTAATTTTTCTGCGCAAAATGGACAAGGAGTATGTCTATTTGCTGGACTCTGTGGGCATCTTCTGAGATGATCCATATAAACTCCAATTTCGACTCCTTGTTGGCAAAACTCACAATCAATTTTCGTGCTTACTATTTCTTCCTCTCTGCGGCCTGTTCTGAGACTTTTCTCTTCACAGGTTCCTAAATGTTGCTGATATTCAACCAAGTTAAACCTATTTGAGCAGTTTGAGCATGATGTAAAAATATGGAGAGGATTTTTGTGACACATATTTTGATGTTCCGCTATCGCACCTTCAGGAAACTGAAGTGTACAGTATTTGCAATAAGCGACAGGAATGTACCTGCCAGACATCCTTGAACCTTCACTCTTTCCAAACAACTCTGATTTATGTGCAATTGGAGCAGCAGAAGCTCTTTGTTGCATGCGAGGAGGCCTATGTGTGTTTCCCATGTCCAAATATTCGCGTATAAAGAGATCAATAAATACTAAAATTAGTGAAATTATTGGGCTTGACAATCTTATAAGAAAAATTATTTCAGTATTTAATCGATTTACCACCATAATAATCTCGAAAATTCAACTCTCAAGAGGCAAATTCATATCATTTTCGACTCGATTGGCAAGAATTTTTCCAGCCGAGCTCAAGGACCAAAAGGAGATAATTCCTGAGGCTGCAAGATGACATCATAGATCAAAACCAATTCGAAAACTTCAATATCTGAAGGGAGAAAAATCTTCTCATCAATTCAACATCTCCCACTTAGAGAAAATTTTTTTTAAATATTTTTTCTTGAATTCCAGACAGAAATTTTTCAAAAATAATTTTCTATATTTTCTCCCAATTCTAATTCCAATTCCAACACCAACACTAATATATTTTAATTCAAAGAAAATGTCAACAAAGCTTGTTTCCTTAATTGACGATCTGAGCCAAGCTAGGCTTTATACACCAGCTATCACTGCTATTGACCTTCTTTCTTCTCATGGACAAAGTTATCCCAAGGATTTCAAACTGAGTTACAATCAAAAAAATTATCGAGATGGAACGACTCTTAAAAACTCCATCTTTTTGAGCTTTGATCCTTCCAAGGAAACTCCAATTATAGAATTCCCAGCTTTTTCAAATGTTGAAAGTGGCGTTCTAACTGACAGCTATTCCCCAAGCAGAAGATTCAGAGCACTCTTTAGAAAAGGGACTGATAAGATCACCCTCGAAATTTGGACCAAGAATGGTTTGTGGAAAAGCTTGAGAGTCTCAGACTTTCATGATGACATCTATGCAGACGAAATTTTCTGCTTATATTCAACACTTGTTTGGTCTGAAGATGAAAAAAGAATATTATATGTTGCAGAAGAGAAAGAAAAAAAGATCAAGAAGTACTATGAAGGGTTCGACACCACAGAAGAATTATCTCACACATATGACAAGTTTGAATATAAACAAGATTTGGGTGAAGGATACGAAGGAATGAAAAAACCTTTGGTGTTTGTCTTTGAAGTTGAGCAGGAAATTTTATACCAAGTTCTCAATATTCCAGACAACATCCTTCCAACCTATATCAGTTTCACAGACAAGGAAGGAAAGAAAATTGTATTCAACGGAATAGATCGCAAAGGACTGAAGCTTGGTATTCGATACTGTACGAATCGCCCTATGCAACTACACTATGCAGATAATTTGGTGTTGGAGAAAGCTGAAAGAAAAACAGAAAATAATAAGAAACATCAAGATAAACCTCACAATGACAAGGAAAAAAATCTGGCTGTGCAAATAAACCAGGATGCTATTTCATTATGTCCTGTCTTGAGCCCGGATAAGACGAAAGTTGCATATTTCTCTAGTCCGTGGAAATTCTTACATGCTATGAGTTATGGCCTTAGAGTCCTGAAACTTGGACAAAATACGACAGAATCGATTATTGACATTGTTCAAGAAAAAAATCTCAATGTTGATTTTGCAGGAATTACAGGATTTGTTGACACTTTGTGCACGATGCAGTGGCTCAATGAAAGATTCCTTGTGATCAACACTTATAGTGGTTGTTCTTTGGGTATCTTTATCGTCGATACTGAAACAAAAGAAATCAAGAGAATAGACCAGCCAAAGTACAGATCTGAAGAATGGACCTTCAAAAATATCTCTGAAGGTCTGATTGTTGCAACCATTTCTCATATGAACACAGGCGGTAGAATCGGAATCTTTTATGGAGTAAACCTCAACGCCCCAAACCTTGAAGGTGCAGTTCGTGATGCAAAATGGGCATTCTATGAGCTCAAATTTAATGGATTTGATGGAGCAATATTGACTGACCTTGAAAAAGAAAATCATATTCAAGAAAAAATTCTTGAGGTGGATGGAGTTCAGAGCCTGTTTTTCGGAGTGTACGATCCCAGTAACCCAAATGATTTCAGAACTGCAAACTCCAAGAGACCACTTGTTGCATTTTTGCATGGAGGGCCTCATGACGTTTACACAGGAATGTCGACTGTCATGAGACAATGTCTTATTAAAAAGGGATACAACCTCCTAATGCCTTGCTTTACTGGAAGTTTGGGATACGGTCAGAAATTTGTGGAGGATTTAGCTGGAAAAGTTGGAGAGACTGATGTTGATGAGATCATTAAAAGTCTTGAATATTGCGCAAAAGAGGGATTCTACGACAGCACAAAGGTTGCAATGTTTGGAGGAAGTTATGGCGGCTTCTTGACTGCTGTCCTTGCCGCAAAACACTCTGAAAAATTTAAATGTGCCGTTATCCTCAACCCAGCACTGAATCTAGTTCACTCCTGGGAAACTTCAGATATCTCAGAATGGGCGACTGGAGAAGCTTTAAATAAAGATACCGTCTATGACATTAATTCTGACGAAGTCAAAAGGATGTACGATCTCTCTCCTGTCAGCATGTATAAAGATGCCAATGTCCAGACAAATATCTTACTGATGCTTGGCGAGAAAGATAAAAGAGTCCCCTGGGGAGCTGGCCTCCAATATTATAATCTCCTTCGCAAGAAAGGAGCTAATGTTAGACTCTTACATTACCCTGAAGGTGATCATAGTTTGGCTGGAAAACCAGAAATGGAGTTTGATCTCCTCATCCAAACTATTAATTTCATCAATGAAAATGTATTAGCTGCAGAGTAAAAATGATTAAATACATATAAATCAACTCATTTTAAATAACATACTTCAACCCATCAAAAAGCAAATTTAATTTCTCGATATGCAATGAATCATTTCTTGTTTTATTGAATATTTGCGCGACACATTGGACAAGCTTTCTGCTTTTTGGTCCAATCCTTGATACATTGATAATGAAACTTGTGGAGACAAGCTAAGGATCTTTTAATTTCACAAAGGCAGATAGGACATTCTTTTTCTGTTTGACCGATAAATTTTTTCAAAGGATTTTGACATTTTTTCAGGTGCTCTTTGTACTTTACCTTCTTGTCACAGTCTTTGCAAGCTACTCTTATATTCTCTGGATTCTTGGCACAAGAGAGAGTACGGGTCATGAATGAAATGCCTGATAGTTTTTCCTGACAAAAAGGGCAAGGTATGATGACTCCGACTGAATTCAGTGAAGGACCTTCGGCGTCTTCCGTCAAATCTTTTCCCCCGCATACTGCTGCGTGGGGATGATAATCTTTCAAATTGAATATCTGGTGGCAGTCTTCGCATGTTAAATAAATGTTGACAGGATTTTTGAAGCATTTTCTTTCATGATCCATAACTCTTCTTTCAGAGAAACAATCAGTGCAGTATTTACATTGAATCAATTCAGTAAAACCTTCAAGGTGAGATAATTAGAATAAATTGATACTCAGGCTCAGGGTTATTTTCTCCTGAAATGTTATTTTGTGACTGGCTACGTTTAGAAGTATTGCCCATTTTTTTTTGTGGTAGTAAGTTAATTAAAAAATCATTAGAATGGAACTTCAATAAATAGAAGTGATTTTCTCTCCCTCTTTTATAGGCAAGCTAATTGAATGAAATTATATGGCTTTAAAATATTTCATTGTTTCGTTTTCTGATATTATAGAACAATCTAATTTTGGAATTCCCACCAAAAATATAATTTATCAAAAAATTTTCAGACAAGCAATAAAATTAAATCCCTCTAAGGAATAAACTCTCTCCACAAACAAGGTTCCTTCTTCATATTTCCCCCAAACAAAACATTAAGGGGGCTTCGGATTCCCAAGGTCTCAAGCAATGAAAATAATTGCTAAGACTTCAAGAAACTTTCGAGGATTCTTCATATCTTGCTCTTCTGCAAATTAAAAACATCTTGTCATTTTGCTAATAATTTGGTCTTTATTCAAATTAAAAGGGTCACTCAGATGTCACACGTATGCAAACATTTTAAGCTCCCTTGAATAAAATATTTGATCCTCATTAGAAGCGTTAAAGTAATTTATGTGTCAATCTTATTATTACAAACCAAGAAAACTTAAAAAATATAGGGGCCATCAAAATCAGGTCGATCTCATGTTCATGGGCACACAGAAACATTTTTGAATTCTCAAGACAAGAACGAAAACTATCTTTCTATCCTAACGGTTAAAAAGCAACTTTTAATCCTTAAAAAAATCAAATGGCCTTTCTCAGAATCAATTCCGATCCAAATTACCCACTCCAATTTGACGAAGCGCAACTTTAGGGTCATGCAAATTACGTATTTCTGACTCTTTTTTTTTGCATCATTCATTGGCTGACGCCTTGCCTCTTTTTTATCTTTAATGTTATTGAAATTTTTCTTTTTGTGATTTCTGGTGAATTTCGACACACCAGAAGTCGGAGAAAAATTTCTAATCATAGAAGTCAGATCAATGCTTATTTTTAGGTTTCATGAGCAAAATGGAGGGCCAGAAATTTGTCAACAACCAAGAAAGCCTCTGAACTCTCAAAATCCTTCCTTGATGAAAGCAAGAAGTGAATCATTTGAGTCCAAATTTCGTAACATGAGACAGATAAAATTCTCAGTTGAGTACAAAAGATAACCAACCAATATTTTCAGAAGCACGACTTGAAACACCCAAGAATTTCTTTGGCAGACTTTTTCTTAATCTTTTCAGTTTTTTAAATGGAGACATTAGACATTGAGTTTGTTTAGTATCGACAAAATCTGTACTAAAATGCCTAAAAATCTCATCAATAACCAAAGGTTTTATCATACATAGTATTAACGAAATTCATTTGGAATTCTCCTAAGGGATAGCAGTTCGACAGACAGGACAATTTTTGTTCTGCTTGGTCCGAACAGCAATACATTTTTCGTGGTATTTGTGGAGACAGCTTAGGAATCGAACAATATCACCCTTTTGGATCTCACCAAGACAAATAGGACAGTCCTCTCCTGATTTATCAATTATTGATTTTTGGTTATTTTTCAAGTGAGATTCGATATTTTTCCCTTGAACTTGGATGTCAGAATGGAAGTGTATTGATTTTATATTTTCTGGATTCAGGGGACAATATTCAACATGCTTCATTATTAAATCACTTGGGAACTCCTTTTCACAAAATGGACAAGGAGCATGTATATTTATTGGATTACTGTTGCATCTCTTGACATGATGTTCATACAATTTAATTTTAACAATTCCTCCACAAAACTCGCAAAAAGTGCCATGATCCTGTGGTTCAAATTCATCAGGTATCGTAGAGCTGTGTTCTTCGGGCATCGTGGCGCTGAGATCAATAAAAAACCTGTTCCTTCGAGAGATCTTGCTACTGTTAGAAGCAGAATCCATGAAGGTAGTTTTTTGCGTAAAATAAATTTATTTATTATTCCTTTTGAGCGAAATTTAATCTTACTCGAAAATTATAATTATTTTCTTGAGATCAGAATTTATTCCAAAGATTAAATGTTGGGCTCTTGAGTTTTTAATAGCTACCTTAGAAAATCCAAAATTTAACTCATTTGATAGGAGAATCTTTAGGTTATTCTTTTGAAAATTCAAAAAAAAAACTTGAGAAGATTTCGGATTGACTCTCGAAATCGTCACCTACTCAGGTTGATGCAAATATCAAATTTCTATCTCAAAATATCATGCCAATAAATCCTTGTTTCCTCTGAAAATAAGCTAGTTTACAAATAGTGAATAATTATCAGGCAGATAAAGTTGCCAAGTTGTCTCTCAAGGAAATAAAAATAATCTTTTAGATTCTTTCTATTTAATCAACCAAACAAGCAAAAAAGAGTAGAAAATCCAACACTAATTTTATAACATCTTGTTTCTTGCAACAGTCATCCCCTCAGAGTGGATTTATCTCAAATAGAGTGTCAGGAACGCAAAGATCTATGAAGTAAGGATACTTATTGTTAAGAACTTTAAATACAATGTCGAAAGAGAGATCCAAAGGAAATTAAAATTTAGACAAAAAAAATTTTTAACTGAGGCAAGAAGATCAGATTTCGGAGAAATTGATTTTATTCAAGTACTGAGTTTCAAAATTCAAATCAGAGATAAATTTCTGAGAAACAAAGTCTTTGCGTTGTTTTCTTTCAGCGATTCTGAATGAATCCTTCGGCTCCTTTTGACAAGAACAGGTTGGGGCATTAAATTTTTTAAAATTAATTTTTTTAGAATTTTTCTTTATTTCTGATGAAACCTTGCGTCAAAGAAGTAGCTAAAAAATTTCTAATTATGGAAACTTGATAATAAATGAGTCTTTTTAAGTCTTTTGCCCCTCTCTCTCCATCATGAGAAGAAAGAACTAAATCTGAATTTCAAATCTGATTAGCCCTGAGTTCACCCAAACTTGAAATCAGATTTTCTTGGAACTTTTCACAATCCAAGACAAATAAAAAAGATTGATGCAACAAGAGAGCTTTGAAACTGAGCATGACAAAATCTGAGAGAACTACTAAATTTAGTTCCCTTCAAAATTTCTCGTATCAAGTTCAATCAGAAGTCAATAATTAGGGTCTTGAAATTTCAAGAGACTGAATTAAAAATTTATTTCCTGAATTTTGTTCATTGAGTTTTTGAAATTCCTTCGAAATTCAAACCATTTCAAATGTTTTCTTGACACTTTTTGACTCAAATAATGAAGACCTTGACAAAATTTGAGACAAAAAATTTTGTTGCAAAATTTTCAAACAGAATTAATGTGGTGACTTCTTCTGGTCGGGTTTTTCTCTCTTCAATATCGAGATTAAATTTATTTACAAAAGGCAAGTATTTCTACAATATAATATAAAGACTGAAAGATGAAATTGACGAAAACAGATGTAGTCAGAATTGAAAAAAAGACATTATTATTTTACTTCATATAGAATTTCTTTTAAGGAGTAGCAGTTCGGCAGATAGGACAATTCTTTGCTCGTTTGTTCCAATCAGCGATACATTTCTCATGATATTTGTGGAGGCAGACTAAGAATCTAATAGCATCGCTCTTTTTAATCTCACAAAGGCAAATAGGACATTCCTGCTCTGGCTGAATACAGTTTTCAAATAATTTCTGACACTTTTTCAAATGAGCTTCATATTGTTTCATTCGAATTTGACTTTTACAATTATAGCATGTTAGCTTCATATTTTCTGGATTTTGAGGACAGTAGAGAACATGTTTTCCCAATAAATCACTTGGCCACTTCTCTTGGCAAAATTCACATGGAGTCCTGATGTTTATTGGATTCTTATCACACATTTTGGTATGATGAGCATATCCTTGAATTATTACAGGTCGTCCGCAAAATTCACAAGGAGTATTCTGATTTTGAGCTCCATTATTTCCAGATCTTGATATTGTGTTTTTTGAGTTACAAGCAATAAAGCATTTAGATTTTCGAGAGCTTCTGGAATTTTGAGAGCCGCATTTGTAGGCATTGCCCATAAAGGTAGTTGTTTGCTTAAGTTAATTTTTGAATTATTATTTTGCAAAACAAACCTCATTAAATAAAATTCATTCATATTGTAATTTCTATCAGAATTTATTTTCAATAACCCTATTTCATTAATTTCTGATATTCACTTGCCTAATTAAGAAATAAATAACATTAAGAGGACTTTGTTTTTCTATTTTTATTTTCAATCAGTGCGTAAACTCCTGACCTGATGACCCTAAAAATTTCCTCTTTTAAAATCAAAATAAAAAAATAAAAAGACAAAAGCATCTGACCAAGTCTGATCCTTTGAGTGAATTTAATAGATAGAGTCGATTTCCGTTACAAATTTGGGAGATGAAAACAAAAGAGAATCCAAATAAGAAAATCCAGAATTGTGAAATTTGAATTTACCATGCGCTGATCATTCTAACTTGCACAAATGAAAAATAGAAATCAACCAAAAGGACCAGATTTTAGAAATTTGATATTCGCGTAATCTGAATAAAATTAATCTTGAAGAGTTTTTCGATTTGAAACAAGAAAAAAGTCGCATGAAAATTTGAAACTGTTATGAAAAAAACGTTTTTTTCTGATCTTCAGAGATTTAACAGAAGACAGTTACACTCTTATTCGAGTAGAAAGCTCTAGTCAGATCAATTATTCCCCAGAGAGAAGAGACTTCAAACTGCTCAACCCTTTTTAAACCTTTGAAAAATTACAAATTGTTGTTTATCAGTAAGAAATGAAATGACTTTCTTTTTGAAAAAAGGACCATCTAGAGGAGGCCTTGAAAAACCTTATGTTGGGAATTTTATTTTGTTCCTACTGTTAATTAATTTGGAAATTTCCAGGTTGAAATGCATCATCTGAATTAATTAAAAACTACCTTCTCGAAGACTCCATATAACTGCACTAACTCTTTTATCGTTCCTCCTTCTTACTTATTTAAGCTTCTGTAACTCGCAGAAATATATAATCAAATCTTTATTTTTCAATTCACCATGAACATTGATTTACTCCACCCCACTTTTGAATCTGAACAATCTCAACACAAACTCAAAAGACTTGTCCAGTCTCCTGACTCATATTTTATGGATGTCAAGTGTCCAGGATGCAACTCTATTGCCACTATCTTTAGCCATGCTCAAAATATCGTGACTTGTGAAGGATGTTCACAAGCATTAAGCAGACCAACTGGAGGCAAATGTAAATTGAGTATCGGCACCTCATACAGAGTCAAAAGAGAAAACTAACTAATCATTTAAGATATATGCATAGTTCATCATGATTTGACATATGAAAATTACTTAAGGTGATGTCTTTTTCATTTTCTTCACATTATGAATCGATTTTAATTACGAGCAATGAATGCTCTTTAAAAATAATTGAGAAGGAAGTCTTCAGAGTCAGAGCCTCAGAGTTCTTCGTGATTCCTGAAACCTATATTTTTATGAATAAATTATATTTGTTGAAATCAAAAGATCCAATAAATTTTAAGTGGAATCATTTTAGTGTTCAAGTGATTTAAAAGATAAACATATTTTTACCTATTTGATCCAACATTTTTACAAGAATTGTTTACAATATATAGTAAAGGGAAAATAAATAGAAAACATTGAGTGAAGCTTCTTAGTTCAGAATGAACATTTGGTTAAATCTTGTTATCCGAAGCAATGACAGTTTTTAACCAACAAATCAACCATTTCTTTCAATTTCACCCAATATCAGCCCTGCATAGGGGGCAGACATTTTGTTTCTTGCTCCAATCTGCGATACACCTCTGATGATACTTGTGCTGACAAGGTAAAGACCTAGTATCATCGTTCTTTCTGATCTCACAAAGACAAATAGCACATTCGTCACCTTGATGACTAATTCCTTTTTTTGTGAAGCCTTGACACTCTTCCAAATGGGCTCTGTATCGTCTCACTTTAATTCGGCTGTTGCAGCCATTACAGCTGACCCTTATGTTATCAGGATTTCGAGAACAGAAGACGGTATGTTTCATGAGTAAATCACTTGCGAGCTCCTCATTGCAGAATGGACAAGGCCTTCGCATATTCAATGGATTTTTGCAGCATCTTTTTGTATGGTCCTCATACCCTCTCTCGCAAACTGCTTTTGAGCAAAACTCACAATATGTGTAGGTTTCAGATTCCTCTTCTTGTTCGACTGAATCTGAATCTGATTCGTAATCATTTTCAAACAAAGAACTTGTATTAAAATAATACTTTGCGCCACACATGATAGCATGATGCTCGTACTCGACCAAGTTCATTTTCTTTGCGCACCTGTCACATTTGAGAAAGATGTAAAGGGGATTCTTGCGGCATTGACTTGCATGATCTCGAACCCGTTTTTGGGAAAAAGAATGAGTGCAGTACTTACATTTTGTTGCAGAAATATATCTATAGGGGATTATTAAGAAAATGGGGAAAGATAAAATTGTACTTTGACTTGCATTTTCGAGGAGTACTCTCCTGTGTTTGGCTGCATTGATGAGCGTTACCCATCGAAGTAAGCTTTCTTATCTTGATACAAATTAATTATAATCTCTATGAGTAAGAACTCCAAGAAATAATTTGAGACTTTGGCTGCACTCCAATGATAAATGTAAATTTAATACAAATTTGTTTGCCAGCACAATAATATCATTCAACTTGACAATGGGAAAAATTTGATTCATTTTCATCCTCCCCTAAATGTTTGTCCTCATTTTATTTCAGTTCTTTTCTCTCAATTCATGCTTTCAATTCGAATCGAGCTAGATCAAAAATTCAATGAGAGCGCCTCATCACTTGGCATTCTTGATTCCTTGTGGTCATTCTCTTGCCTAGCAAATAAATTGTTCAAATGTGAATGAATCTTTTTTCGATCAATGGAGGACCTAATTATCTGTTCCTCGAATTTTCTTCGAGTTTTGTTTTTCGACTTCAATGTCGGAGAAAGGTCATCATAAACATTACTTTCAAGATTGCCCTCAGAAATAAGATCCTAATGTTTCGTATCAATCTTCTATTCAAAGAAAAAAAATTATTGAAAAGTAGGCGCAAAATTTTCATCAGAGTAAATAACAGTTATTCACGAAAGAGTGTTATTGCATGTAATTATTCTCTAGGATCCTATAAATTTGAACTTATTAGAGGTCGAATTGCTTCTCATTACTCCAAATCTTTAATTTAAAGAAAAAGAATAAGGGACATTAATATTCTGGCAAGTTTCTATTAAGTCTTGCTTCCTCCTTATATTTCTTCCTCCTCCTTATTTGAAAGATGCTCGAAATAATTCAACATAATTGTTGATTCTGCAAGGGTCATAAAACAATTCTAGAGCTCTTTTTTCTCAAGAGAAAAAGGTTCAACCACAGGAATCCCAAAGGTCTATTATGAGGACTTCTCTTGTTTATTATTTGAGAAATCCGTCGATTTTAGAAAAGATAAAACGTCCCCTCTGAAGCTCAAGGGTTCTCTTGACTTCAACAAACCTTAAAATTTTTTTACAAATAAAAATACCTCCCTTGGCCCCTGATTTCCTTCAAGACAGCAAAATCTGTTTGAACTGCCATTCAGACTAATAATCTCTTTCATCATCAGCCTCCAGAGTCCCCTTTCCGTTAATTTTATTATTTTATCCGAGCCATTGATAATTCTGGAAAATTCTCGATTGAAATACTTTCTCAGAATTCCTCAAACACCAACTTCTTCTAGATGAGCTATCACAACGGTCCTAACTCCCTTCCTCTTCCTTATATTAATACCCTTTTTCACACAGAATGAATAATAAATACATTTTTAACTTCAATCAAAATTTGCAAGGAGAGATATCAGAAATGAACGGTGATTTACTTCACCCCACTTTTGAATCTGAACAATCTCAACACAAACTCAAAAGACTTGTCCAGTCTCCTGACTCATATTTTATGGATGTCAAGTGCCCAGGATGCAACTCTATTGCCACCATCTTTAGTTATGCTCAAAATATCATGACTTGTGAAGGATGTTGGCAAGTACTGAGCAGACCAACTGGAGGCAAATGCAAATTGGGTATCGGCACCTCATACAGAGTCAAAAGAGAAAACTAACTAATCATTCAACATATCTATTTCTTAATTCAGAAATTATGGCTGGCGCCTTTATTTCGAGTATCAAAATTTATAATTGTCATTTTTCTTTCAAAATCAAAAATTTAAAAATCTGAAATCTGATGCCAACAAGATTAATTTTTTTTAACATAATTTTTACATCAATTAATTAGTTTTTCAAGCTAGGAGGTATAAGGTTTTCCGCAGCCTAGCCTAGAGATTTCTTAAATATTTATATACTGGTATCTAGAAATATGTAGAAGAATAGAATCCAATAACAAATTGATGAATGAAAAAACTCATCACATCACAATCAAATCAAGTATTTAAACATCAATAAATAAATTACACTTTTGAACAGATGAACTTGAAACAAACTCACTGAAAGTTGCAGATTGAAACAGAATTTTTTAACAGTAGAGAGAACTCCTTTTATTCGTCAGAATTTCTGTTTGTTCTTTCGAAATACCCTCTGCTACTTGCCTGTTCAACGCCAGGCCCAAATGTACGAGAATTCGGCCAATCTATCTTTTTCTTTTCTTGCTTAGATTTATGAAGGTCTAGTGCTGAAGTGCTGGAGGATTTTAGCTCTTCTTGGCCTTCTTTTTCTCGTGATCTTCTCTCTAAATCTTTCTTTATCACGCTCAATTTATTCGAATCTGCAGCATCGTCCCCGAGCCCTTTAATGTTTGATTGCTGTGAATCTTTGCTAGAATGGTTACTAGCAGCGGCAGCAGCAAGATTTGTTTGGAGCCCGGTGGGGAATTTTTCAGAGTTTGTTTTAAGCATCTTCAAGGCACTCAAATTTGTTGTACGTGGAGGACTTTTACTCCTTTCAGAATCCTGTCTCGGTTTACTTATTGGCGTCGTTTGACTTGCTTTCACGCTCTCAAGAGCATGGATCAATTGATAATTTACCAATATCTGATAGTCTCCGCAAAACTTTTTATAATTACGAATCAAATCATTTATTTGGTCTATTGTATAATTATTCTTGAATTTCATTATAATTGAATCAATTTTATCCTTCTCACTTTCCACATATTCGTATCCCAGCTTTGAAGCTTTCTTCAAAAAGTTACTAATTCTACCTGCATAATCCTCCTGATATTTTGCAGCATTTATCAAGTCAAAAAACAGATTCATTTTATTTTGTGTCTTTGCTTGACCGCTCATTTTATTTGAACCTGCTTGTAGTTGAGATCCCGCTAACACTTCGGGCAAAGAATCTTCTTTGATGGATTCTCTCAACATCCCTCTTCTGCTCGAATTGCTATCTGTTCTTCTTATTCTGTCCATATTACTCGATTCCTGATCTGAAGATTTTGTAGGGGCTAGTTTCGGCTTCGTCGAGAGCTCAAAAGATTGGTCTCCACGACTTTCAGATCCTCTTCTTTCAACGGCTTGCTGAGGAGGAAATATCTGATCAGAACTAGACCCTCCAACTCCGGCTCCAATTTTGCTCACAAGATTTGAAGCAGCCTTCAGTCCCAGTGACTCTTCGTATCTTGTAATTGGAATGGGACTCGGAACTTTTTCGGCACCTTGGAGATTGAAAGCCATTGTGGATCTTCCATACATTTGTTTCAACAGGTCACTAGCCACTTTGTCTTTGCTTCTGTTGAATATAAAGTTGAGGTTTAGATTAAGCAGCATTTTCAAGCTTTCTAATTTCTGAAGCCATTCGATCGCTTTAAACAACATGAGCAATTTGAGTTGGTCGTCGCAGTCAACGATATATTGAATAATGGCAAGGGCTCTTCCCGCGAGAGTACGCTTCAGCAAGTCTTGATAAATATTCGTTGTGTTCTCCTCGATGAAAGGCTCTTCAGTGAAGAGAGGGCTCACCTTGAAAAACTTTTTCATGCTGGAGAAGAATGCTTTGAAATGGTTATATTTCACAAAATTGCATTTTTCCCATTCGATTTCAAGGGCCCGATTCGTAACGAGGTATTTATAGTCCAGAGTGATATCGTTATTCTCAAGGATTTTATGAAGGATTGAGAAATACTGCAATAGAGAATTATGCTTAAGTTCAGGAGGGTACATAAGAAGGATATTGATATAGAAATTCAATGATGAGTTATCCTTGAGGTCAAACCTTTTTTCCTCGCTGAAAACATCAAATGCGCAATACAAAATGTCCACTGCATTCTTTTTTAAACAACATCTGCCTGCTGAAAATACAATGTCATTTATCAGCTCGTTTTTTATCTCGAGATTTGATGGATCTTCGATATAATAGTCGTATTCCGACAAATTGTTGTTCTTATTGGTCTTTATCAATGGATTATTTGCGATTAATTCAAATCTGGAAGTTGCGTCGTTTTGTTGAGGCAATTGCTGCGCATCAATATTCAGTCTTATACCTCTTGAAGGTGAAAAAACGAATATCTCCTCTGCTAAAGGGTTGTCTTCGATGGTATGTTGTTCGTTCATGACAATTGAGGCAAGTGATAATATTTATTTAACTATCAAATTAAAATATCTTTGTGGAAAATTAAACAAGGCTAATGTTCGATTTATATCAATTGCATTTCATAAAACTCCCTTACACACCTCTCATATATCTTTTCAAGTCTCTTTTTCTATAAAAGATTTAAAAGTTTAGCTCTGTTATTTGAGAAATCATGTGAAAGAACTCTTCCCTGAAGTTGAAGCAACTTCTTTCTCCTCTCTGCCCCACTGAAAAAGGTCTTATTTAGAACTGCTTTAGCTTGAGGATTCATCTTAAATATTTAATTGTAAATGTATGTTGTATAATTCAAGTTAAATTTAGATATTCTGTGGTTTTCCTGTTTACAATAAAACTTGGAATTCCCTGTGTTTTTAGTTCAACATGAATAGATTTTGGTATCGCTTTATTTCTTTTTAAAATCGCTTTTTGAGCTGTTTCATCTGAAATCGATTTGAAAATCTAGAAAATAAATATCAATGATAAGACTGTCTTCTTAGGCAATAAGCAAATTCCCAGAAATATTTCCGATTGGTGTTGCTAAAGATGAAACTCTCAAGAACTTTTATTTAAAGTAACTCAGCAAGGAAGAATCATCTCAAGACTCCCTCAATTTAAAGAAATTAATCAAGACAAATATAAAGGGCTAAATCTATATTTAATGCAACTAATATCAAATCACTTTTCTAGAATTATGTATTTCGAAATATTTTTTCAAGGAGAATCTCATGGTTTCATTCTCTCTCTTTCTTCACAAGAAAAAAGTTATTTCCTCAAGAAACTCATTTCAAAGAAATTCTTCTTCTTTGTTATAAGTTCGAAAATACCATGACCAGATTCGCTTTCTCTTGAGCAAAAAACAAAGCTAAATAAAAAATTTCTATTTATGAAATTCATTCAAGAAAATATTTTATTGTCTTTAAAGCATTCAAAAGTGTCTCCTTCAACTCTTATGATTTTCTTGAAAATTAATATGTCAATATTTGGAGGAACGGAGGATATAATTTTTATAAAATTTCAGATTAACTTTCTAAAATTCAAATTTCAAAATGACTTGACAAAATTTACAATTGGGAGGTTATTTAAAAGACAAAATACTGAACTCTAGACATCAATAATAAGAGTGATAAAATTAATTAGAAGAAAAAACAAGAATAGGTGTAATACATCAAAATTTTATAATAGTTCAAGTGTTCACTCTCGTTTGCATCTAAAAGATATAGTTGCTCACATTCAGAACTGAAATCTCTGATTTTTCTCGTTTTGCCAATTTGAGTCCTCTTCCTCCTCATTCTCTGAATCCTCTTGATCACTTGACTCTAAAAGACAATCATCTAATCCGAGAATCTCATTTGGACTTTCAGACCTGCTTCCTGGTTCAAACATCTTTTGACTTTTTGGTAAAATCTCAGCTGATTTTGATTTCTGAGCTGAAGAGCTTTTTGATGAAGAAATGGGCTCCGCAGTTATTAAATAAGGCTTAAAGCTAATGGCTCTGACCTTTTTATCCACAGATTTCATTTCATAGTTCTTCAAAACTCTAAGAGTTGGAAACTCCGGCAATTTTGAACTTCGAGGGGACAATTCATTGAAGAAAGCAGCGCTTGTATTTTGAGATTTAGTCCTTGAGAGAGCCTGAAGGCTCTCGAATTCTTGAAGGATTTTCTTAAATTGGTCTTGAAATGAAGCTAAAAGAGAATTGATATTGCTTTCCAGATTTTGGTAATAACTCTTTGGATTACAGACAATCGTCCCCTGAACAGCACAGATTTTATCATTTTCCCTGCCTTCGATTGTGGCTTTTCTTTGTAAATTCTTTCGCACCCTCACCAGATTTCCCTCCAAGTCCTTTATATATTCAGAAATGTGATTAAGCTTTGTAACAACAATTGCTTCTTCTGAGTTGAGATTTTGGCGATTCTTCAAGCCAATACTTGGACAAAGGGACCCTTTTTGAGTTTCTTGTTGAAGAGAGCATCCAAGTTTTTTTATTGTTGGCATCATACAAAACATGTAGTAATAATTCTTTCGAGTTGTTTCAAATTATCACAGATTTTTTTTATTATAATTATCAAGTATGCGTGACTCAACAAGATTTGAATTCAGTAATTATTCCTGCATCTATTTTTAGACGATGAACCCTGCTCAAATTAATTCGATGAGTTCCAAGAGAATCTATTTTATGAATCTCATATCAGCCAAGGATGTCAGTTTGTTGACAGTTTTTTGCCACATAATAGCCCAAGTTTTGAAGAGACGAGAACCCTTAAAAAAGATTTTTCATTGAATGAGTTCAGTAATTTATTCAAATATTTGGGCATAATTAGCAAATTATGTTTTCTGATTTGCCAGCTATTATTAGCATAATTTTTTTTCGGTTTAAAATTAGACAAACCCGTCACTTAGCGCTCATTGTACGAATTTCAGTCACAAATCAGGCGACTCCTTCTATTGACTCTAAATGACAGAATTTCTTTCTGCCTTTGCTTTGAAAAAATTGCTGGCCTCTTCTGATTTTAGAAACTAGTTAATTCAATAAAATTGATAACTCTGATGCATCCTAAGAGATCAAATCTTCTTTGTTTAGAAAAATATTCTTCAGAAGGATTGCAGATTCATGAATAGTTTCTTCATGGTGAGAAAGTTTTTCCATTATGAATTTGAATTCACAACTTTTTAAAAAGGAAAAGCCTTGTTGAGTTAAAAATCAGGTGTTCACAATTAATTTAATTAAATTTTATATCTTCAAACTTTTGATTTATTCATCTTTTCATGAGTACTTTCAGTTTCAACTTTATTCAATTTTTGGAAAAAACTGCGATTAGTTTACTATTCAAGGAAATAAGGAAAATTCAAGGCAAGCGAATGGCTCAATATTTCTGAGAAAATAATTTAAAAAATGGACTCAAGAAAGTTAGAATTAGCTTACATGTATTGAATCAAATTCAAATATCCTTCCTTTAAGATGAAGTTCAAATAACAATTTTAAGGAATTTTTAATATTAGGAATATTGTTTACGACATCCAGAGGAATCATAGTAATCATTCTTGTAGTTTTCCAAATCTTGACATCGGACTTGATGAGAAGGCTGAGCCAAAAATAAACTACGAGAAGGATGATCATAAGGAGATAAACGACCAGGATAATCTTTTGTATATATGATGCTTGTGAAAGAATATCTTTCAAAAAATCCGAAAAAGTCAGGCAAACTAGGCACTTTGTTGAGCCCTATGTCTGATTGCAAAAATAAAGGCCCCATTAGATTCAAGGTTTCCTATTTGCGATTATCTCCACAAAAAAGAATTTTTTAGAACTTGGATAATTTTATGAGAAATTGGGAAAAATATGAAATTAGAAAAAATTAACCTTGTCTCCATTTTTAAAAAGAAATAAATTAGTTACCAAAATTTCCAAACCCTGAACTGAATAGATGAAGAATCGATTTCGTTCCAAAAATTTTGAAACAAGTTGTCCTTCAAAGTATTCTTTCATATTTCCTCAAGAAGAGATTGCTTGATCTCAAAGTTCAATTTTCTGCGAACTTTTTTCCTTTAAAAAATTCTTCACATGTACTAAAGATCCCATTAATTCGAATTTGTCTTTGATATTTTACAAGAGACTCTTCTATTCTAAAATAATTTATCGAGCTGAGCTTTTTATTTTTTTTATGGAGCACATCAATCTTGCCAACATTGAAAAGTTTATCGAGGATCATGAGCAATTGTCAAGTTTTGATATTTACTACTTGGGCTTTGTGACCAAGTACACTGGGCAAGAAAACCTTGAAGCTGCTTTAGGTGAAATATCAGCCTATCTCGAACTTGAATCAGAAGGATTTTTGGCTCTCTCTGACAAATTGCAGGGCTTTATCACAGTTCTTTTTGCAATCGTAGATGATAATAGTCTTCTTCCTGAGATGAACAAGGAATGGCTTGAGAGTAATCCAGAAGGGACAAAGGAAAATGGATTAATCGAGTACTTCAACCAGATCTATAATATCATCAAAGATTGTGACGGTATCATGAAGGTCGAACTATACTATATTGGGAACTTTCATGCACTGGATCCTTCCACTCAGATTGAAACGGTTTTCAGCTCCTTACAGAAGCTTGCAAAGGCCAGAGCCACCCACACTGTCGCAAAAAGAATCGAATTCGTTTGTAACATGTTCAAAAATAAGCTCAATTCCTCTCAGCGTCTCAATATCCTGAAATTTCCAAACCAAAAAGATAGAGTGAAGCTTGAGTCAGTCAAAAAAGAAGGAACGGGAATAGTTTTTGGTCTCCCAAAAGAATCCAAGAATCCTGAAATTCTTCCTCCTCCCCCTCTTACACAAGTTGTGACTGAGCAAAAAGAGAAGCAAACCAATGTCAAAATTGAAAGCAGCAACACTACAGATACAACAGCCGTTCCTCCTCCTCTTATTACTCAAGCATCAAATCCATGGTATCCCCCAACCCAAGGACGAACGAATCTTGGAATTTTTGAAGGAGCAATAACTCAAGCCATTCCAACAACAAATACAATTTCAAGTCTGCCAAATACTTTGAATCAAATAGATATTCAAAGCACTTTGACTCAGTTAAAGTCAAATCAGGTGATGACTCAAGAATTTGTACATGCCAATTTCTTAAATGACCTTCTCAAGTCAGAAAGCAGCGGTAAAGATTTGTCCTCCTCGACCCGAAGCCTGACCCAAAAAATAGTTTTAAACCAGCAGCCCTTAGGGAATGAAAAAGAACTTAGTTTTGGAATTCAAACGAGTATATCCAGTTTAAACTCTGGTAAAAATGAGCAAAGTAAACCAGAATCACCAAAGTTTCCTGGAAACTTCCCAGCAACTCAGAGTAAAAGTCTGAACAGTGAAGTCAAAGAAGAAGCAAAGGATCCTGAGAATAAATTATCTCTGCCAAAAAGAATTCCAGATCAATTACCAGTAAAAAATAATATACCAACAGTCGACTCTTCTTCTTCACCTCCTCCAAGAATTAAGAAAATTGCTGTTACGAATATAAAGAAACAGAATTTAGAAGAAACAAAGAGTAGTCTCGAACCTACTCAAAGAGTTCAATCCAAATCTTTTGTTTGCTTTATGTGTGAAAGAGTCATAGAAAGGAAAAATATTTTTGTCGTTTTGGAATCCTGTCAACACGTTTGCTGCGCTGATTGTACCGAAGATGCCCGTTGCTTTATGCATAATCAAATTCAGATGAGAAAACTTCCGCTCATCTGTCCACTTGAAAATTGTCACCAAGAAATTCAATTGTCAGATTTGGTCAACACTTTGAGAGGAGACGATGATATACCTGAAGAATACATCAAATACACCCTAGAAACCTACATTGAAAATCACGATAATATCAATTGTTGCCCAACAGCTGGATGCTTATATGCATTTGATAAACCCTTTGAAAATAAATTTACATGCCCATTATGTCAAAAATCCTATTGTTTACATTGCCGTGTTGACTGGCACGAGGGCTCTGCTTGTTCACACAGAAGAGTCAAAGAAGAAGACGCTATTCAAATTCAGAGACAAGTAAAATCCAAAAAGTGTCCAAAGTGCTCTTACTGGGTCATAAAAAGACAAGGGTATAAATGTTTAATTTGTCCTTATGGACATAAATTCTGCTACGACTGTGGTGCTCAAAGAGAAGAAGATGATTGCAAGTGTTTTGGCGAAACCAATAAAACGCCCATTGTAAATCCTGCTCTTTTTCATGAGTAATCTTGCCAATTTTAAAATAAAAACTAATTTCTTCAATTTAGGATTATGAAAACACCTCAACGACACCTTGATTATCAAATCATATCAGAGTTTAATGCTCGTCAAGAACTTCTTATCAAGGACCAATGTCCTTCCAAACTTCCAAAATTCCCCAGCATTGATATCCTTTATTGTCAAACAGAAAGCACAAAGTACGGTGATGGTGACCTGAGCGCAGAGGACGGAGATGACCTCAGCTATCCAAATGATGATTTAGAGGACGCTCGCACCCAAAACCTTGATGAAGAAGAGGATTATTTTCCCCCAACTATTCGAAAAATTACTGACCAAATTGAAAATGAAAACTCTTTTAGTGATGACATAAGCTGTAAGGGCAGTCCTCAAAATTCTCACAATCAAATCCAACCTTTGCCAAGAATGGAAATTGAATATTCTGATAGTGAAAATCCAGATAACCTTGATTTTTCTAATGATATTAGTTATCAAGGTTCATCTTGTGATAATGAATAAAAACAAAAGATTTTGTATTTTTATAATTTAAATTTACATTGTTGTACTTCTTCAACCAGGAATGTCAAAATGTATTTTCATCAATTAGCGTTCCAAAATTTCCTTCACGATATTCGTTGAGAATTAATTTTGTGTAATTTTCAGTAATGTGTGAATTCAAAATATTTATTAGGAAAAAAAATTTCTTAATGGATTTTATTGACATTTCTGAAGTTCAGGAGCGTATTCAAGATGAAAAGGCATTCCTGAATATTGATGCTTTTTTTGCAGGCTATGCCACTCAGGTTTACGGAGGGAATGATAGTTTAGAGCTCGTTACCTATGAAATGATTTCAGTTATTGAAGCTTTTGACGAAAAACGTATGAAGCCCATTGAAAAACTCAGTGACTTCGTTGACTTCCTCCTCACAGTCGCTCGCGACGAGTTTAAATTGTCAGTAATGAAAAAACCATCTGATAATCAACACCAAGGAGACACTCCAAAAGACATGTTGTTAAATTACTTTCAAAGCATTCAGAAGAAAATTGAAAATGACAAATCAATCAGTAAAGTTGGGCTGTACTGCATAGGGTACTTTCTCGCAGAACATCCGGCATTCCAAACCCAGAGAGTCCTTCGGATATTGCAAAATGCAGAGAAAAATCTTCCAAAGGAATTCAATTTGCAAAGAGCTCAAAAACTATTTTCATCACTTCAACAAGCACTCAAAGAAGAGGAAGAGGGGACTATCCAAAATGGAGTTCAAGCAAAGCAGGATCAAAAAGAAAAAGTGAAGACAGAGAAACCAGTGAAAACGGGAAAGAAAGATACGGAGTTAGAAGGGAAGACTGAGAAAGCTGAAAAGAATATAAAGAAGAAGAAGCAACAGGAGGAGGAGAAACCAAAAACTGATAAAAAAGCGCAGAAAAAAGAGAATAAGAACGATGATCAAAAGAAGAAAGCTAAAAAAGAGATAAAGACAAAAAAAACAAAGAAGGCTGAAGTCACCCTTGAAAGAAGTTTTGGAGGCATTCCTCTAGTTGACTCTTTCGTAATCTCTCAGCCAACTTTCCCAAATAAACCTCAAATTCAACAAGAACTTCACTTTGAAGAGCCATCTCCAAAAAAGCCAGTCAACAATCCTCCTCCTCCACAGCGCATCTTTGAAATCAGCCTTCAAAATATTTCTTTGGTGACTTCTCATGTCATTCCCCAAGCAAGAATTCAACATCAGCCTCCTCCTCCCTTAGTCCCTCACAACCAAGGGGCTGATATTTTTCCGAAAAGGATGGAATTAGAAAGTCCAATTGCAGAGCAAAATGACATTGTTGAAAGTGATCATTCAAGTGTCCATACAAGTATAATGAACTTGGAACAAGATGGCAAAGAAATTGAAGAGGAGGAAGAACTTCCTTTAAAAAATTCTTATAGTGGCGATCAGCAACAATTGTCATCTTTTAGAGTTCCAGAGTGGCAATTTGACACACCAAAGCGTCATATTTTAAAGGAGGAATCATTCCAAACCTCCCAAAATAATTTCTTCAACTTTTTCGGACTTTTTGATAGATTCTTTTGTTCGAGACGCAAAAAACCAAGTTCGAACAAGGATATGAATCTTCCTTCAACGCCAACGTCTCAACAACCTTTTATCACCCCATTCAAGCAAGAAGATGATTTTATTGGCATCACACCAAAAGGCACTCAAACAAAAGATTATCAATTCGGAACTCAGATGACAAAGTGTAGCACAGCAATGAATGATTCGAATGAAGCGTTTGTTGGTGGGCGAGTTCCTTGTTCAATCTGCTTGAAGAAAGTTCTGATTCAAGAATTAGGTCCGGCTTTCCAGGGCTGTGGGCATAAATACTGTCAGGATTGCCTTGAAACTCTCAAAACCACCTTCCAGAATCTTGTTCAACTTCATGATTTACCAGTCATATGCCCTTCTAAAGGATGCTCCAAGCCTTTATGCCTTATGGATTTAATGGATATTTTGAACGATTGGACGCTTGAAATTTATGTCAAGTATACTCTTGAAAACTACATCGATCAAAACCAACACATGAGATGCTGCCCAAATCCAGATTGCATGTATGCGTTCCCTACAACAATTGGAAATAATTACTTCAAATGTGTGAAATGTGAAAAAGCTTATTGCTTAGAATGTTGTACTGACTGGCATCAGGGTCAAGATTGTAACAAGAAGAAAAAACCTTCAACAAAGGTGTCTAAAATGAAATCATGTCCAAATTGCTCTGTTTGGGTCCAAAAGAAACTTGGAGAAAAGTGCTTGCAATGTAAGAGTTGCAAGGAAAGATTTTGTTTTGATTGTGGAAAAAGACGCCAAAAAGATTATTGTAGTTGTTATGGCGATTTGAATATCAAACCAATTGTCCCTCCTGAATTGTTTCACAAGTAACGAACGACCTTCTTCTTTTTGAAATCTAAATTTTTTTAGGATAATGAATGTTTCGCAAGAAGATATCGATCTGATTGAAAAACAAAAGATGCCGCCTCTAAAGACAAACAAAAATCCTATTGAGTTTGGAAATTTCCAAATTGGAACAAATATTTCTAATGATGAAATAAAAAATTTCATCAAAGAGAATTCTCAGATTCTGAAAGAACTAGGCTCAGATTGTTCAAATGATATTAGCTATCAAGGAAGCTTAGAAGAATTTGATTAATCTAATACCTTGTACCTTGTACATTTATTTATTGGAGATAACAAAACAAAGAGTTTTTATTGTCAAACAAATTTTTTGGGCTTTCCATTTCTGCTTATCTCATATATCTTTTTAAATAAACAAAGAATTTTGTGTGCATATCAGTATTTTCAGCAGATTTGTATTATTACTTTGTCTTGATTCAATTTCGATCTCAGATCTTTAAGAAAAATATCTTTGACAATTTTCTCCTTCCAATTATGAGAATCACTCTTCAGTTGGTAAAGTCACATTTCAAACAGCCAATCCCAGCCATCGTCCTGACAGTTGATTCTCAAAAATACCTATTCAATGTCAATGAGTCCTATCAAAGATTCTTCCGTCAACACTCTCAAAAAATCTCAAAAGGAACCAAAATCTTTGTCAGTCAACTTTCTACTGATCACATCTCTGGTTTATTTGGCCTCCTTCTTACATTTCAAGAACAAGGCTTCACTGAAAACATGCAAATATATGGACCACCTGGTCTTTCAAGCTACTTCCTCAACATCTTCTTTTTAAACGAAAAGTGGTTAACTCCTTTCAGTGTTTATGACTTTTGTAATAATCACACAAAAATACTGGGGACAAATTCCAAAGAACTGATGGAAAAAGCTGACCAAGAACAAGTTCTTAAAACAATATCCTTCAATATCAATGATTTCCTAGCAAAAGAACTACTCTCTCAAATGGAAGCTGTTAATGATCCTCAAACTTTTATTCAAAACAACTCTTTCTACAAAGACAAATTCTTGGAAATTCACCCCATCCATTTATCAGACCAAAAGGCCTCTCTCTGCTATATCATAAAGCCAAACAAAATCCCAGGCAGAGTCAATCCTGAGAAACTCAAAGCAGAAAATATCAAGTCAATTTACCTGAAAACCTTGTTCGAAAAGGGAGAGCTCGAAGTTAATGGTAAAATTTACTATGCAAAAGATTTTAAAGAAAGTGATGAACCATCACCAATTGCTATCATTATCGATTGCTCAAATGTTGAAAACTTGGAGAGGTTGTTCAAAGAACCAAAATTAATGGAATTTTATGCTAACAAAATTGATCTCAAAGAGAATGATCTGAAACTTATGGTCCATATCGTTCCGATTGGAATACTGACAGATAAGAGATATCAAGATTTCTTGACCAATTTCCAAAGCAGTTGCCAGCATATATTTGCGAGTGAAGAGATTCATCCAGGTGAAACCACCCTCCTTAAACCTCCTTATAAACATTTTACATTCAATAATATTTTTGCTAATTATTTTCCCAATCACTTCCCAGTCCTTCAAGAAACGAGAAGCGAGGACTATTCGTGCAACTTGGAAGATCTATTTCCACTCATTTCAAAAAAAGCAACATACCAGAAATTAGTAGAATATGTTGTTTCTCCTTCTAAACATGAAGGCTTTGCTGCACTTCCTGACCCTCACGAAAAAAACTCAAGTCAAATCAAATTCAAAGAAAACAACTTCTTTGTGAATAAATACAATAAATGGCTTCAAGCAGTCAAATCACCTTCAGCTTCCGATCGTCCATTCTTAGATCTCTTTGCAAAATGTGATCCTGAATTAGTTTTTCTTGGTGTCCAGTCAATGCTTCATTCATCTCATTGTAATGTCTCTGGAATGTACTTGAAATTTGGTCAGCATAACGATACTGGAATCCTGATGGATTGTGGAGAAGGCAGTTATCTCCAACTTTTAACTCACTATGGCATTGAAGAAGTGAAGATTGTCTTAAAGAATCTCAAAGTTATTTATATCACTCATTATCACTCAGATCATAACACTGGAATCTTCCAAGTGATGAAGGAAAGAGAGAAGATCACAAGTGAACCCCTTTATCTTATTGTTCCTTTCAACTGTGGTCCTTGGGTTTTAAAACACTCCCAAATAATTGAAACCCTCAATTACAAAATCGTTTTTAATCAACATCTTGCTTCGCCAATTAGCTCTCATAAAGCGGAGGAATTCAAAATTGATTCCGAACAAGAGACCAAGTTTGGTTCATATCAAGATGATAAACTCTACCAGGACTTGAATCAACTTGAAAAAGACTCCATCAAGAGCGCTTCTGAGTTCCAAGGTTTTCTTTCAAAAGAATTAGGAGTTATCGAGTTCAAATCTGTCGGAGTTGACCATATTCCACAGTCATATGCGCTATATATCAAGCATCAAGTCGGATGGAGTTTCTTGTATTCAGGAGACACGAGACCGAGTGAATCAATGGTCCAAGAAGTTGGTGATGTGACCATTCTTGTCCATGAATCGACATTTGCAGATGATCTCAAAGAACAAGCAAAAGCAAGAATGCATTCAACTGACAAAGAGGCTATCGAGATCGGAATAAAACTCAAAGCTTGGAGGACAATTTTAACACATTATTCTCAAAGATATACTGGGAGACTTTTCCAGCAAACTGATGAAAAAGAACTTGCAAAATATTTTAAAGAATATGCAGCAGAAAATGTAGTGAGAAGTTGGGATCATCTGGGATTCAAATTCTCTGAATTGCATCATTTGCCTGCCTTGAATAGGTGTATGCAAGTCATGTTTAATGAAACTCAATCTTCCAAAAATAAATTCCTTTAATAGGTATATTTTTTTATTATTATGAAGTTCATAAGAAAGTATCGAGAAATATCTTCTTGGTTAAATATCATTAGATGATAATTTTATAAAATCATAAACTTTATTCTCTTCCTTTTCTTGGACCTCAAGATCAAGACTTTCGCTACCAATATGAATAAATTGTTTAATGAAATTGATCCAGTCATTATAAGTGAACCCGCCAGCACCTCCAATTTGAATTCCATTGGCGAGATAAGTTGGAGTCCAAATAACGGTCTTATAATTAGCATATTGAGAGCTGATTAATGTGTCATAAGCCACGGGAGGATTTGACAAAAGTTCAGAGAAATAAGTAGCATTGTATTGAGGCATATTACTTGAAACTAAATTGACAAAATTTTGAACAATTTGAGCCTCAGTAAGGTCTTGGGTAGCGTCATTGTAGAACTTGTCTTGGTTAGCAAAGGCTAAATTAATAAAGTCCCAAACATCTTGAGTGTTATTTGAATATTTTGCAATCGCATGAAGACCCTTGGAGAACAAAAAGGCATTATGATGAGAAGGGATGGGGAAAACATGGAATGTAAATCTGAGATCTTTATTCTTTGAAATTATGAGGTTCTTCAACAATGTGGACATAATGCCATATGCTGCCTTGCAATCTGAGCAGGTAAGGTCGTAAAATGCTTCGAGATGAAGGATAGGAGTATTGGAGCCCATGCTATAGCCTTCTGGCTTTTTAGGAATCTCAAGAATCTGCTCAGCATTGACTGTAGTGAATACTATGCAAAGAGCAATAAAAATCAACAACAACGATTTCATTTTTTGAAAAATTTAAATTATCCAAAATTCTATCTTAATCAAAAAAGATTTATCTGTTGTTTCATTCATTGAGATATTTCTTCTACACTTGACGAGACATGTTTTTCAGAATAAAAAACTATTATTTACATGACATTCCATACATCATATTTCTTCTTAAATTCAAAAAACAGTAACGACATCTTTAAAGATTCGAACAGAATATAAAAGCTCATTATCAACAGATATTAAGTCGATATTTATTCTATCTTCTTTGATCTTAATATCACCAATACCAGATACAGAGTGGCCATATCTCAATTTTCCCAAACTATCCAATTGATTAACTGGACATAATTGCTCATGCTTAGTTCCTCCATTGCCAAGAACAAATTGATGCAAAAACTCATGTTGATCAACATTAGACTCTCTTGAATATTTCGAGTCATAAATATTGAAGGGGTGATGATTATTCAACCTGCTGTTAGCTTGAGAAAATCCAAAGCGATTTTGCGACTTTACGATGCCACATTTTGTGAGCTCAAAATGCAGAAACTCTTGCTCACTACAGTAAGATGTGTCCAAGGGAGTTTCACACTCTTCTTCGATTTCACTTTCGGAACTAGAAAATACCAAGGGGTTGATATCCAAATCTCCATGAGCAACTTTGTTTTGGACTCTCAAGTCTTGTCTTAGGTATTGAACGCTATGATCATGGCCTGAAAGGACCACATCGACCTTGTACTTATTGAGAATTGGGAGGACAAGCTTGATCAAATCTTCATTGTCTCCATGCCTAATTCCAGCAGAGAAAATAGCATTATGGATGACCACAATCTTCCAGACAAGGTCGCTATCTTGAGACATCATTGCGAGGGTAGCATCAAGATAGTCAAGTTGCTCTTGGATCTTCTCGGGTTTCACATTTTTCCACATACTCTTGAAGCATTCAGGATTACGTTTGTTTCCACAAACCAAATCGCAAGAATTCAAAAACACAAAACCTGCTTTCAAATGAGAAGTCCCAATATTAAATATCTTGTGATAATATGGTTCAGATTGCTTCCAAAGAGGGAACTTCTTGTGGAGGTTAAGAGCTGCATCATAACTTCCAATCAGATCATGATTACCCAGGATAGGATACCAATCAAGACCAAGCTGGGTCATTTTGAAGGTATCTTCGAGGAGAACATAGGCTTTTTTATCATTGATGGAAGTGAGACCATAAGGATAAAAGTTATCACCCAAACTGATAAAAAAGTCATAGTTAAAGAAGGTTCTCATGACTCTGTTGAAAATAAAGTCTCCGAACTTTTGCATTTCTGGGTTAGGTTTGTCGCCATCAACGTACCCAAAATCTCCAAAAACCAAAAAATTCAGTTCTTTGTCATGTGTTTCCTCTAATGAAAACATGAGATTTTTTTTATTCAATAAAGTTAGTTTTACTTTTAAAGACATCTTTTTGAGTTTTAAAGAACTGTTCGAGCTCCTCTTCATAAGAAACAATCTCTTCATTGCGAACAAAATTTTCAGAATTTGAAATTTGAGGCTCTTCAGGAACAGGAGCAGGCTTTTTATTTGGTAAGAACTTGTCCATACGAGCTCTAAGACTGTTTCCCACATGAGTGGCATTCAAAGAAAGACAAAGAAAAGCCAAGCAGAGCAAGATTTTCTTCATTTAAAAAAGGAAACTTTAGCTCACAATTATTAATTTAAAGGCATATCGAGTAGTATTCAATTTAAACTGTCATTCGAAAAAACCGCTTCTCAAATTAGTTCCGGTGGGAATACAATTAATTTTTAGATCTTTGGCCGCTAAAAATAGCCGCTGCCTTACAAGTATAAAAATTTCCTCCAAGAAAATTCTGCTCGTTCCAAGAACGTAATTAGTCCAAAAAACAATAATAGAGTATTGTGATTTCAGAATGGAACTGGTATTCCAGTTTCAAGGGGAAAGTGGTTAATGATAAAATTTAGCTTTTTCAACTTGGGATGAATATAATCGAAAAGAAATAATCATATAGGGAAAACTGTTAAAAATAGCCAGACTTCAGAATTAATTCAATGATGCAAAACGCATTTTGGCTGAGTCATACTCTGAAATTTGAGCACGTTTTGAGATGAAAACAGAACCAAAAGAATTAAACCAGGAATCTAGAACACGTGGAAATTGCCAAGTGTCTCATTTTTACTTTCCAATCTTAATGTTTATCGCATGTTGCTTGAGTTGGTAGGTAGGAGACTAGAAAAATTTCAAGCGATGAATAAAAATAAAATTCATCTTGGTTTGACTACTAAATTTGTGAGAAATTGAATTTTCTCGAATATTAAATAAATAAAAACGCCTTTTTGTGTCAAGTCAAGTCAAATCACATCACAGTCTTAGTCTCATTGATTAGAATTCAAGTACTCTAATTAACCTCCGAATTTTTCTTGAATATTTTGTTTATATGATTGTACTCTCAAAAGTTTCGAGATAATCTTCCATTTTTGGTATTTGTTACATAAATCTCTAGGAAAAAATTTTAACATAATTTTTTTTTTCAAAAAAATTCAAAGTATTTCTTAATTCCGGTCATTTTTCAATACAAGTCAAAAATCGGCACCTTTGACCAAAAACGACCACAGACCGAGATATAGAGACTTTTTTCCAGCTCTGAAAACTAAAAAAAAGAATTCTGATTTTTTATTTTTACTTTTTCCTTTTAAAAAGCTTGACTATCTTTTCAGTAGAAAATATTTTTCTCATCAAAAAATCCTGATAAATGGTAGATGAATTGGATTTTGTTGAAACTACACAAGAAAGAGGATGTTTGAGAATGTGAGATCAAATTCCAATCTTTCAGTCGAGACTTTCATATTTCTCAAAAAAATTCGTTTAATTTTCTCAAGTTTCGAAAGTTTCTTGACAAAAGAAAATCAAGGCAAGAATCAAAAAAATATGACCAATAAAATTAAAAGCTCTCCAAAAGAAGACTTTCAAAGGCTTCTTTGAGAAACCAAATTTAAAAACTCCGCATGTCCTCTTAAAATGTGAACCTTTCAGACTGTATGTAGGTCTATCCTGAGATGTCCACAAATTAAGGTACCACAAAATAATTAATTTTACAAAGCAGCGTTGAGACTGCTATAATTCCTAATGAGTCAGACTCCACAGAAATATCATCTAATCAAAATATTTATTTTAATTTATTTATCAAACATAAAATTTGTCCTTTCTTTTCCCATGTTATCCTTATCTGAAAACGGTGTTAGAGATCTTGTCAACAGAAAAGAAAACCCAAATGGATATCTTCTTCAAGTTCTTCACATTGAAGCTGTAGATTCACACTCATACACGTTATTTTATGTAAGAAACTAATGTTAATCGTTTTTTAGAGTCAGAGTCTCTGATGGTTTTGGAGCTGTTGACACAACTTTCACAAAAGGTGCTGCTGAAGATATCAATAAGAGTAATTATAGAATAACTATTATCAAGAAATGACATCTTCTCTTTTAGATAAAATTCTTGAGAAAATGATTGTCCAAATTAACAATTATGAATTTGATCGTTCAGGAGAAATTGAAACGTAATATTTTTTCTCTTGAGTAACTTAACTCCTTCTATAGAAAGGTTATTTTAATCAATGAAGTTGCTGTCGTTAAAAAGGTCAAAGTTACAATTGGATGTCCCTTAGATTATACTGAACTAAAGGCTCTTGTAAAACACTTTTTATGTTGAACAAAATCTCATCACCATCTAGGAATTTAAGAACCCCAATGGATCAAATAAATTGAATGTTGAAGAGGAGGGATTCCTTGAATCTCAAAGAGAACAATTTAAAAACCTTTTGATTAAGGGAACTGCAAATTTCAGCTTTTCTTTCCTCGCAGGTTTATGCGCTGCCTATTTTGTCAAGAAAATTGTCAAAGCTGCCGCTTTCATCACTGGAGGATTTTTCTTTACCCTTCAAATCATGGCTTATAATGGCTTGGTGACTATCCATTGGCATAAATTTAAGCCTGCCAGAATTGACTTTACAAAGTTGTTGAGAATTATGAGCATATCTTCTGGAGGTTTTGGTTTAGGATTTTATTTGGGAGTTAAAAAGGAAATTAGAGGCATTGTTACTTCTTTTATCTAAAGAGTGTCTCATTTTATTCGTTTTTCATTCAATGAGTTATGATAAATAGAGTTCGTTGTTGATTTATAAAAAGCCGCCAAATCATTTCCTGCATGAGTTTCTTGATTATATTAATACCTAAGGCAAGCAATTCCCGCTATAATAAAATATTAAAGTTTTTGTTTCTCATGTTCGATCTCAAAAAGCTCTGCTATTTCCTCGTTGCAATCAACGTTCTCGTCATTTTCTTCAACTTGACTTTCATTAGAAATGTTGATCCCCAACAAGGTTCATTTGCTCTGGTCTTCTTTTTCTCTAACAATCATTCAGAAATCGAAGTCATGGGCTCTTCAGAAAACAAAGGACCCAATATTGATATTGACATTTCAAAATCAGCCATCAAGCCTAAACCTATTGACAAAAACGCTCCTTACATTTCTGTTGACTTTGAAATCACTGGTAAAGTTCAGGGTAATAACAATTTCTTGATTTTCTTTATTCAACCTTACCATCTTAGGAGTCTACTTCAGAAAGTATACCGAACAAAAAGCCACTGAACTTGGTATCTATAGAGCATGGAACAAATGAAATTAATTCTCACTTTATAGGTCTTGTCGGATGGGTTATGAACACTCCTTCTGGATCTGTTGAAGGACTTATGCAAGGACCTCCTGCTAAAATCGAAGAAATGTAAGCAAAAGTGTTTATTCCTTCCGCTAAACGTTTTTAGGAAAAACTGGCTTTGTGAAACAGGATCTCCAACTTCAAAGTAAATCATAGATCTACTCATTTCCAGTAACAATTTTTAGGATTGACAAATGCAACTTTACAAATGAAGAAGGAAAGGAAAGCTTAACTTATAAAAAGTTTATTGTTATGAAATAAGTGTATAACTCGATTTGTATTATTTGTTTGTATACATTGAGAAGCATATAGAGATGTGTACAATTCACATATTTTTAATTAATCAAGTGTTACTGCCTTTTGTTCCCTCAATTAACCATCACTACCAATTTCTCAAAAGTAATGAATGAAATAGAACAATATGAAACATTAGTTTGACGAAATAAAGTTAAAAATATTTCTTCAAACAAAAAATACGAAAACTACAACACATAAGGTTTTTTTCTTTCCTCATTCGTTCTTCACTAAACTATCAAGAATATCACTCTAAAAAAGTTAATTTCTTCATAAATAAAAATCTCAGAGTACCATTTCTTTTCGTTCATTCAAAAAGGTGTTCAAATTTTTAACTCTTACTTCTATAATATTATTATAATCCCTCCATTCATTATCTCAAAATTCTACCATTTCTTGTTGTGATCGCTTCAAAGTCTCCCGTTTTATATTGGGTTTCAACCTGCTCCATACATTGCTGATATCTGTCTTTCGATTCAGCTGCCAACTTGCCCAACATTTGCATATTCCTTTGCTTTCTATATTCTTGGAATTCATTCTCAAGCTCAGTTTTAGCATCAGTTTGCGCTTTGCTATCCTTTTTCTCTGCACTCTTAGCTCTTTTACTCCTTGATTCGATTTGATCTCTTATGTCCTAATTATTCTTAATCCACTAATTCTTCATCCAATCTTCTTACTTCGACATCAAAAAGATTCTCCTTAGCATAAGTTTCCAAGATATCAAGGTTCTTATTCAAAGAATAATTTATTTTTTTATCAAGAGCACCAGTTCCCTTTGTGATGGTCGCTTCATCAAAAATTTCCATCTTTTTCAGCTCACTAGCAAAACTGCCAAGTGTCTTTCGAGCAAGTTCATTAAGACTGGTTGCAAAGTCATTAAAGTAGGCTGTCACGTTTAAGCCATATGTGTCATTCAAAAGGTTCTTGTCTTCCATTTTTGAATTTTCAATAAAAAACGAGCCAAAATTTATTTAAATTAAATACTGATTAGACTAAAAAATATTCTATCAAGAAAAGATTTTTTCTTCTTTTAATTTAGGAAAATTACGAATAAATGAATTAACGATAAATAATAATACTTTTTTACTCAAGAAAAAAAATCAAGGAGAAAATCCTGACCTTCAGATAACGGATAAACTATATAAGGTTTTCAAAATGAGAACATATTTTCCTTTCTCATTTCATTTAATACGAAAACAAAACAAAAATGGTTCATATTTGAACTCTAAAGTAGGCTCTTTTAATGAGCCCTTTTTTATACCTTAGTAACAAAAAAAGAAGATAATTTTCTATCATTAGTTGATATTTGATGGACCTCTTGGATAAAATTTAGGTCGATAATCAGGGGAGTTACTCCCTGACAATTGTTCATTAAGCTGCATCTTGTTCTTCAGATCAAATTCAATGGTTCGTTCACCGTCAATCGCTCTTCCTTTCATGGGATTAAATGATGGCTCAATCTTTGATAACGAAATGATTGACATGTATCTTTCGTCCAACCTTTGACTTGATGATGTGTTTCCAAATCCAAATGCCGGTAATTTACCAGTTGGCGCTGTTAAAGGAGATCGATGTCCTCTTTCTAAAGGAGAAAAATCTCCAATAGAAGAATTTGCTGCAGAATATTGGTTGGTGGCTGCTGTTCTAAGTTTTCCGACAGATTGTTGTCTTCTGATAGCTTCAAGACGCTTTGATAGGACTGGAGATTCTGATGCAGGTTCCTCTGTTTGCGTTTCCAAATGTGGTGAGTTTCTTTCAACTTCTTCAAGGGGTAAGTTCAAGTTATTATCCTTCAAGAAATTTCGATTGTAGTCTGTGAGAATACTCCTGTCTTTTTGTGGGGTTGCTGGAGAATGAGTGGAAGTCTGACTGGAATGATCATGACTTGTATTCATCATTCTGCTGCCTTTGACTATAACGGGAGTATTATGACTTGAAGAAAACTCTGTTCGACTCATATTTGAAGCTGATGTATAATTATTGGCTTGTGTTTCTGCTGTTGGTCTCTTGAAAATGTTCTTTATGCTATCTGAAATATCCAATTGCTTCACAGAATTCAATAAAGCCCTCATTCTTGATGGTGTCTCGTCCCCTTTTCCAACTATTACTGTGTTCTGATTTTGCCTCCTATGAGATTGAGTGAGTGATCAAAGAGTTTTTTTAGTTTACATTGGAGTAGAGGTCATCCTAGAAAAGCTACTGTCGAGGTTAGTGACAGATTTTGAAGGATATAATGGAACAGGTCGTTGCCATCTGACTTTATTTCTTTGATCTTTTTGCATAATGAGTTTTGATTTTCCCTGTTCATAAAAAGGCACAATATCTTGAAGCATTTTGTTTGACACTTTAAATTGAAGAGCTTTCTCAAATACCATGTCCTGAAAATATAAGATGAGATATAAAATAATAAAATGTTTTACATCATAGTCAGAAAGGTCTTTAAGCTCATTTTTCAAAAATATTGGAACTTCATCTTGATCCATCTTTAATATTGAAGCTTGATAAATCAAGAAGATTGCAAGACCAAATTGAATAAGAAAAGCTTTTCCTTTGAGAAAGTAGAAATTCCATAATTTAACAATCTATTGAAGGAATTAATCATGGAACCAAAACACCTCTTACTTTGGGAAGAGACATGTGGTAAGAATAAAGAGTAATAAACCAAGGAGTTGTGATATAAGAAACAGAAACTGGTTGACCATTAAGGTGATTTGAGACTGCAGGGAGATAATTATTAAGTAAGACTTCGAATTGATAGTTGAGAAGATGAATTGTTTCAAAGTTCTCTTTCAAAAGATCTTTGGCGTTGAGTTTTTCCAGCAGGTACAGCGTGGCCCAAAATGCTTGTTCTTCTTTCAAATAAAACAAAAACACACCAGCCACATAATTCAAGCCTTGCATATACCCAAGTTCCTTTATACTATTCGAAACTGCCACCAACACTCTCAACAATGATGCTTTCCTATTGGAAAAAATTAGATTGAACTATTGAATATTAATTCAGTACCCTTGTTCTGTGGAGTATTTATCGAGTTCAGGGAAAGTTCTGTCGACATCTTTACGGATATCTTTGATAAAACTGCAAGAGCGCACAAAGTGTTGGGTAAAAGCAGTTGGACGCTCTTTCTTCAGATGCTTGAAATTCATAAATGTATTCCAAAATCCGAATTGCTCGCCCTCATTCAATCCTTGTAATAAAAGAGCTAATAGTTTTCTCTTGAATTTCAACTTATATTTCTTGTCATTCCGGAACTCAAAGAACAGAGTCGAGAAATGCACTAAATCGACACAATCTAAGAAAGACAAAACAGGTTCCAAAATCTTGTCGTTCAATAGATATAATTTGTTCCTATTCTTTGTGTTAATTTTTTCACCTCTCCAAATCATTTTACCGCCCCAAGATATTGGGAATATAATGAGGATCAAATTGGTTAAAGCCATTTTTAAAAGAAGGAAGGATAGTTTTGGTAGGTGAGATTTCAGATTGTTTGCAAAAACCATCTCTTGGCTGCTGCTGGAAACTCACTTCAACATCATCCCATTGCATATTATTCCTGCTTGGAAGGTTTCTTGAACCGGTTGGTGTATGCTCATCAGACATTCTGGCAAGAGAGGTGTTCGCTTTACCCAACGTTGTCATGCTTTTTTTGCAGGGGCTTGCTATGGGAGTTCTCCCACCACCAAGATGAGCTAGAGAAGGAGCTTCAAGTTCTCTATCAAACTCTTCTGCATCTGCCGTCTCCAAGTTCTCGATATTTAAACGCATAGAAGAAACTTCTGCTTGCTGTCTTGTTGATAGTGTTGATTTCAGACTTTCCAAAAGTTGTGAGGATGACTTGGTTACTGTGGTTGAATTTGTGCTTGCCTTTGGTGGGGAGGTGCTCTCAATCCTTGGGAATGTTGAGGCGCTCTTGGCTTGATTGAAGGAGCTACGACGAGAAAGAGTTGGAATTACATTTTTGCTTCGCGCTGTAGGAATGTCCTCCACAGTTGGAAATACTTCAACCTTGGGAGTTTTAAGGCTGCATAGGTCTGCCATTGTGAATGGCTTCTGATCACCAGTGTTGATTCGGATGGGTCTATTCATTAAATAAAATAGAAATAGAGAATCGCGATAAGTAATTAAGAGTCTCTAAGAAACAAAGACCTTTATTATAAATTAAAAAACACCTTAAACCAAAATAAATTTTGAAAATTGCCATATATTTTCTTAAAATGAGTATTAATTCCAGAGTTTCATTCTGAGCTATAAAACTTGCTATTCATCTCTTAATTTCTGCCTTGAAAGTCATGCCTAGGCTGAGCTGCGAGTTTTAAGAAACCGAAGAAGAAGTTATAGTAGGGTGACTTTTTGAAAGAAAAAACCAAGAGGTGCGTTGATTAAAATTCGGATGGGAGAAGATAACAAACTGGATAAATATTAACAAGAAAAATTTTATTTCCTTATCGTCGAGTCATTAATTAAATTAACTGACGTCTTCAATCTTGTGATTTTATTGAAGAAAATTATCTCTCAGGAGAGAGGTGGAGTCGTTTAGGCCATCTTCAAGGGAGAATATGCTTCAAGGGACTCGGTCTCAATTGACAAAAAGAAATCTCCATTAAGAAAATGGGAAAAACAGATTCGACTTGGACTTTTTATTAGAAGTCTATAATATTCATCAATTACCGATGTTTAATCGGCTGAATTAAAATTAAGTTTTTCATAAACTCATATTCTCAGGCTGACAAATTTATCATTCCTTTTTTGTTGGAAGATTTCATTCACCATATTCTTTCATTTCTTCATCTCTTCAACTCAGTCCTTGGAAGGTCGGTCTTCAATTCTTGATTCACCTTTTCCTCAATAGATTATTAAAAGAATATCACATTTCTTATAACGGTTTCTATCAATTCTAGTCAATGATATGAATCTTTAGACATTCTGACATAGCTTCCATCATCTTTTTTCGTGATAATAGATACAAAGAAGACGGAACGAAGGTGATTTTAAAATTTTAATCAATTACCAATTCATAAATCATTTAATTTCATGACGATTAATAGCCTTTAGTTGTTCGAGTTAATAACTTCATCAAAGCAAGTGTATGGTCTTGCACAATCAACCTTTGAAACCTCCTCTCTCAACCTTGCAAGGAAAAACAACTATCTCCTCAAGTCTGAGAGTATCCTTCTAAACACAGAAAATTGCAGAGTATAAGAGACTAGATTTTAGATGGTTTGGGGTTTAATCTTCATTCCAAAACAGCGCGCTCGAATTACAATTCAATAATTGTTATATATTTCTCACAAAAAGTAATTTAATCCATTCGGATGTTTTATTTATTTCTTAATTTATTTTATGCTTTCAATTTTATGAACCACGTTGGCTATGTCTAAATTTTTTTCCTCTTTGAAACGAAGCTCCACATTTCCAAGCTGATCTAGTCTTCGAAAGTTTAAAGGGTTTGCAAAAAGACTTTGGCAAATCTATTCGAGAGTCAAATAGTTAGGAGAAAACAATGAGAGCTAGATATTTTAAAAGATTTGAAAATTCAGACTATTTTACAGTCAAAAAAGGTCTACTAGATTTCTTCAAAGTGAATAGGGGTCTGATCTGATGAAATTTGGGAATTACAATGTGATCATCTCCAATTGAGAAAATAAAAGTAAAGATTTCAGAAAATCCAAAGGCAGAAATTTCGTTGAGAAAATGAAAATCGAAAGGAAATTAATTAATTTTTCTGATTCAGAAAATCTTTTAGTGGCAATTCCTTTAAATGCAAGAGAGGATAATGGTCGTAGGCATTTATTGTTTGAAAAATATCATAATTTCTTTGAATTATCACTCAAGATTTTAACTACAAAACTTTGGATTTAACCTCAAAGTGTATTGAGTGAGAGATTATCAAGTTTCTAAGCTCATGCAGGCCGGTTTAGCCTCTTGGAGGGAAAAGAAATTTGTTCTTTCATCTGGTTTCCAATTGCAAGGAAATGAAAAAATATCCACCAATTCTTCATCAAAGTACAAGATCTCTCAGATTAATGCAACTTCTAATTAAAAAATCCCTATCTAGCACTCATAAACAGTCAAGATCATCTTTAAATAGAAAAATTATATGAAATTCTTCTCCAAATTTTTTGGGTTTGCTCGGATAATCTATGGATGTTGTACCCAATATTTCTGGGATAAAAAATTGGCTTTTACTGATGATTTTTTTTTCGGATATCAATGAAACCTATTCGAAATCTTGCCAATCCAGAATCCTAAACTTTGTAAATTCGGAGAAATCCATTCTTTTCCAATTGTATTTCTCAAAAGTTGTATGATATTATTGACTTATTTATTCATTTGTCTTGTATGAGTGGTGAAGAGATATGAAAACCTTTCTTTTGAAGGTCTAAACCTTGAAAGAATTTTTTTGAGAAATTTTTTGTTGAAATTCTTTTTCTGAAAAATATTTTTTTTAATCTCTTAAAATAATTTTTCAGGTTTAAGGGAAAAATTCTCAAAATCTGGAAAGTCTCAAGGTTGAGAGCATATTCATCTTGTTCGAAAAAATCCCGATCATTTTGAGGGGGAACTCTTTGTCATCAATGTGAGATTTTTATTGTTTCGTTCACATTCGTCTATTCTCTTTCTTTTAGAAATAATCAGGGGGATAAAAAGAACGGAGACTGAATGACATGAGTGGAATCAACTCACCCAGCTCTCCATCTCTCCGATTTTGACTTCTCAACCCCAAATATATTTCAATATCTTTGAGATTTAAGATTTTTCTGGAGTTTTTTTATCAATTATTTTATTCGCATCTATGAACAAAAGAATTGGTGGACTATATCTCGAGTGCTTGATTTGTTGATTCTTATCCAATCTTCCCCCATGCTGATCAAGAGTTCCATCACCCTTGAAAGATTTATTAAATCTCCTCAAAATTATTGAAATGCAAATTTTTCTGCTTCCTAGCCAGATGCATTCTTGGAGAAGTGCAAACTGAAATGAATTTCAAAATATTTTCATTCAGTTTTTTCACCCCCTTAAAAATTCATTCTTAAATTTATAAACTCAAAGTTCAACAATTTTTTGGATACACCTGATTCGAGTCTCTGCAATCTCTAATATCAAAGCCAAAGAAGAAGAAATTCACAAAGCCGAAGCAGAATATGAGCATAGGAGCCAGCCTCTCAAATCAAAAATATCTAATAATTTTCCTTTTTCTCGTTTTTCATATGAATCGATCTAACCAATAATCAACTTAAAATTTGTAAATATCCAGGAAATCTCCTCGGTTTTGTTTGATGGAAGAAAGAGTTTCAAGGAAGTTTTTCCAACTTTTTCTCATTTAAGCTCAAGATTGGAATTCCCTCATCAAGCAGGAATTACCAAACAAAGAATATCTACCTTCTGAAGAGATCTTTCGAGAGGAATTTATAAATTCGTGGATATTGTCTTTGTTGTCAGTCCTCCATTTCCAACAAAAAAAAAAGGGAGGAAAATCAAATTCTTGAATTTTTGGGGAAAACAACTCAGAACAGCTTTTTATTCACTTCTAGAGAAGTTATTGAGTATGAAACTCTCTCTCTCTCTCTCTCTCTCTCTCTCTATTGGAATTTCTAGAAAGCTGGTCAGAAATTCAAAGTGGATCCATTGATGTTTAATTGAAATAAAAAACAGTTCCTTAAAGCCTTGAGTCTCGTCTATATTTAGACAAATTTATTCACTCAATTCAAAAATATTTCGACCTCACAAGTTTTCATATTTTCCCTCTCAGAAAGAGATGTTGTCAAAAGGCTCTTACAAACTTCGAAAAACTCAGGTAGATGAAACCTTTAGTACGTTCCGGAGGAGAAGAAAATTTCATTTCTGTAGAAAAATCTTGATCTCTCAAAATCTGTTAAAAAGAAAAAGTTGTTAAAGTACTCCTTTTAGTTAGAGATTTGGATGGAAAGTGTTTTATTTATGAATCGTATACTCTCTGAATTTATTGTAACACAAGCTTCAACAGTTTATTTTTAATTGTGCTATGTTAAAAATTCATCTATATTCCTTCGAGTTAAATCTGATCTAAAAGACATTCAACCTGACTCAGAAACGTCGACACACCAATAAGCAACCTCCCTTGCTTGGTAGTCTCAACGTTTTGAGAGAAACAAAAGCTCTCTCACCTCTAGATATATTTATCTCTAATTTGATCTATTTTTAGATAAAAAACCCTGCTAAATATAGCTCGCCTCGCCTAATCAAGAATAAACTTCCAAGTCAACTGTTTTAATTTCAACTATTCCCTCTTTCCTGAGTTCGCAGACCTCTTGGACTCTATTCTTTCATTGTGATTGACATTTTTTACGAACTCAAAAATCTCTCAGATTTAAATAAAGTTGCCAATTGTTTATGATTTCTTGATCCTTTTCAAAAGATCTTATCGATCAATACATCTGAGTCTGATCTAAATATAGCTACTATGAATTCCAACACGACTTTCCAAATTATAAAAATATATTTTATTTAATATCAGTTGTCGATGGAGAAATCAGTTGTAGCTTCGACCAGAGAAAGCCAAAAAAAAGCTTTTATTACTCAAGAGAGGCAGGGATTTGAAAAGATCTCTACTGAAATCAAAGAGTCAATTTTCCAGGTCCTCTACCTTATTTTGAAAGATGAAGATGATTCACTCCTTGCTTTCATCTTTTCTGCAGGAGCCGACTACCTGCAAAATCTGGCCTTCTCATTCTATCAGAAAATTTATAGTGTCTGGAAAGCGACATCTCTTCTCAATTTTGTCTTTAATTTTTTTAATTTTTTCCAACTTCAGACATACTTTGGAAGCGCCTTCACTTATACCAATTACATCATCACCTTCTATCTCACTGTTGCCGTCATCATTCTGGTGTTTATCAACATTATCTACGTCTCATATGCCTTCTCAAAGAAAAGAGTGTCCGCAATCTGGCCTGTTGTCATCTTAAGATCAATCACAAGTTTGGTTTTCACTCTCTTCTTCTTGCCTCTGACACAGTTACTTGTCGAAATGATCCAGTGCCAAACAGATAGCGATGGAAGATATGTCCTTTCAAATTTTACAACAGTTGAATGCTTCAAAGGGGCACAGATTATTCATGCAACAGTGGCAATTGTCAGTACGGCCTTGTTTGCGATCATTGGCTTGGTCGTTTCCTTGGCCTACTTTGAAGTAAGAATGCTCACAGAAGACTCAACCGCTAGACAGCATTCAAGAGGAGACGTTATCTTCACAATCAATAAAATTCTTTTGCAGCTCGGCTTCGCTTTCTTCTCTGATCAATGGATTCTTATTCTCATACTTATTATTCCTGCTATCCTTCTGTGGTATGTCTATAATATTGAAGAGCCATATTATAACAAACATTGTACAATGTTCTTTCGAATAGCTACGACCTATTATTTATGGACTCAAGCTTTGGTTGCTGTGAGTAAACTTTTAGAGAATACAACCTTTACTGGAGGCCTAATCACATGGGTTGTCGGATTACCATTTATTGGTGCTATTATGCTGACATCATCAAAATCAAAAGCCAGTAGCTTGGTCAAGACATCCTCAAGATTCAAGACCAGCGACGATTTATTGGATCACTTAAGATTTGTCCTCCAACTCATTGATACTTACAAGACCGATAAGAATGCATCAATTTTATTGACAGGGTATATCGAAAAGCACAAGGATACTTGTGAGGAGGAAGATTGTCCTCTCAGAGTCACCAGGAAAAGAAGAGCGAGCACTGGTGGAGCTGACCAACTTGACCAAATGATTTTGGGTTTGATTCTTGTTGTCGATAGAATGTACGAAGCTGGAATGAAGAAATTCAAGAATTCGGCAAAATTGAGAATTGCTTACTGTGTCTTTTTGATTGAGAGAAAGAAAAACACCAAAAAGGCAGAACAAGAGCTGGCAAGAGCTAAAGAAATGAACCTTGGATTTGTCGATGAGTTTACCATTTTCAGATTAACCAAGTTGATCAATGATGGGTTTGAAGGAGTCGATGTAGTCGGACTGATTGCTTGGGAAAACTACAAGAATCTGTATAATGAATACGTTAAACAATCTGCAGATCTTCACAAGGAGTTTTGGCTCGAATTAAAGGAGGATCGACCCAATTTGTTGAAATTGAACTATCTGGGATCTAAAATTAACACAGCATTAACCTATGCTCAAGATTATTGGTCTAGACTTCAAAAGATTAGAAGTGACGATCCAGTTATCCTCAGAACATATGGAAAGTTTCTCATTGATATTCAGAATGATATTGTTGAAGGAATGGATATTATGCAAAAAGCAAAGAAGCTCATGGCCAAAAAAGTTCATTATCAGTTTGCTCGAAAAAATTCCTTTGATGCTGGCACTCTTCAGCATCCATACGTAGAGGTCATTGGAAACGGAAATGATATTGGCAAAATTAAAAGTGCAAATCTTTTGTTCACCATTCTAGTTGGTATCCACAGAGACGAAATTATTGATAAAAAAATCAATCATTTCATGCCAGATCTTTTTGCAACATATCATGACGCCTTTTTGAAAAATTACAACACCAGGGAAGAAGAAGTTGACACCAAATACTTGGATAATGACAATGAACTGTTCATCAAAAGCAAAAGTGGCTACATCATTCCCGTTCTTCTTCGTGTCAGCAGAATCAAGAGTGAGGAGGCTTCAAATCAACTCGTCTTCGGAGCTTGGCTTCGAAATGAACACTCAAAGAGAAGCTACGTCTATTTTATCTGTCAAGCTGATGGTACAATCACAGATATGACGGCAACTGCTGTTACAGTCCTCAACTTAAATCTCCAGCAGGTCAAGAAAACCAGAATGACCATTGACAAAATCGTACCAGGAGCTCTGACGGAAAAAGGCTTCAGAGAAAGGGGTAAAGAAGTTTTATACAGAACTGATAGCAATGTCTCCATGGTCCTCACAGCAATGATCTTACCTATGCAACTCAGGGATAAAAATAATGTGGATTTCAGAGATTTATACCAGACTTCAAATCCTGGAAAACCCGCTCTGTCAGCCAATGGTGATGTTTATGGGTACATTGTGAGAGTAGAAAAGATTGAGAAAAATGTTGAAGCACAAGGCAGTGGTTCATTTGACATGAGCAGGCATCTGAGTGAAAAAACAACCAATTCAAGAAGACCAAGTCATCTGCTTGAATTTGATCACAATTTCAAGGTTTCTCAAAAATCACAACGTGAAGAAGTTCAGACAAATGCTGGCCAAATTATTTATGGTTTTGATACAGAAAAGCGATCTCTAGAAATCAATGAACTCTTCCAAAATGATGGAGGAGTCAAGCTGGACTTTGAAAACCTTCTGAAAGGAGATGCTCAAGTCGAAAGGAATCATTTCGATTATGGAGAAGGAATCAGACATAAAAAATACATTGGAGGGCGATTAATTGAATTCGGTGATGAAGCAGAGGAGGCCGAACTTGCCAGACAAAAACAATGGGAAGAAGATGCTGAAGATGAAGAGAGCCTGTTTATCAAAGAAGACGAAGATTTAAATGGTTTAGATTCCAAGAAGCGTAAAGATAAACTTAGTGCTCTCAAAAGACTAGTCAAGAGTGCATTGGAAACCAACAGCAGAACCAGCGCGATTTCTAGACTCAAGGGCTTGACTTGCTTATGGATCCTCTCCATCATTGCTATCGGAATCCTGCAATATGTCTTTTTGCATGCCCAGTTTAATGACTATAATAAGAAATTGCAAGTTATCGATATATATTCACACCAAATTTCAGAAATCAATCAAATCAATACTTATATCATCGATTTCATTACTCTTAACACGGTTCCTGCTCTAGAAACTAGCTATGCTGACGCAAATATTGCTCAAAGAAGAGAAGATTTGAAATCATCTGTGACAGATGTTGTCAACCTCGCTGGACAGCTCAATGAAGATCAATACCTCTCATACTTAAAGAGTTTCGATGAACTAACCCTTGATATTGTTGTTTACACTGTATCAGATGAGATTGTTATTCAAAAAATTCAGAGTGAAGCCATCGCATTCATTACTGCAAAGGCTTACGCACTTCATCAAATGGATCTCAGTGATTTTACCCTTGATAACCCACAAGTGCAAACAGTCTTGTTTAACTATATCAACACCATTCTCCCAGCGATGAGAATTATGATTAATAAGTTTTCTGCAGATCTCACCAAGTCACTGGAAAGTTTCGAATCGCAATTCATCATTTTGTTTGCTGTCAATTTTATATGCGCTTTGTTTAGTTCATTCTGGGGAGTTCGCTCTTTGAACAATATTGAACAGCAAAAATCTGATGTTTTGCTTCTTTTCCTTGAAATCCCGCTCCGAAACGTAGAAGTCATTGGCAAAAAGAGAGACAAATTCATTGAATTCTTTGATGCAGTCACAAAACGAGATCTCAACGACCAACTAAGTGATGATGAGAGCGACGGCTCAATAGAACAAGAGGCTGGTCTTGCTGGAAGACCAGGAGTCTTTGACTCTTCACTTAATAACGGAGTACTTAATGTAGAAGATCTCAATACCAATGAAGAGCAAGAAGAGGCTTTGAAAAATCGAAAGAAACTTATTAAAAAATATCGCTCCATCAATTTCCAAAAAACCAAAGAAAACACCATCAAAGCAAGCGTTTTCATCTTGTTAAGCATCGTCTGCTCACTCTCAAACTCAATCCAATTAATTGTTACCAAACATGACCTCCTTCATTACACGCTCCAGTTTTCTACAAACAGCTTATTTTCTGATACTATCATTACAACCCTCAATAGAAACAGATTAATGCTGGTCACTCCAAACCTCATTTTAAATGGAATGAACATCGAAACTGGCGCTTACCAATCTCTCCAAGATTTAGACGCACTCGGAGATGATCTTCGTGACTTTTTCTTATACTTGACCAGTTTGGACAATACACTCAAAGACAATTCCAAGCAGTTTTACAACCAAAATGCTTGCTTGCAACTTACAAATCAAACTGAAATTTCTCCGTGTGAAACAAGCTTGAATCAAGCCTTGACATTAGGCTTCCTGAATCTGAGGGATGAAATTTTCAAGCTGGTTGTTCAGGCGTACGATAGTTATCAAGCTGATCCAAATCCTACTGATGATGATTATATCACGCTGTTTGAAATTAATGATAGCTACAACAGATTTGCTTATAATATTCTGTTGAACTTCAACTTAAATGAAGAAGATTACCTCGAAAATATACTTTCCAATGCATCAAGCTTACAAGAGATTATTATTATCGTATATCTGCTCGTTATAATCCTTCTTGCAGTTTACTTCTGGATCGCATTTATTCTCAAGTTAGATACTGAAATTTGGAGAACGACAAGAATGATTACTATGATTCCTTTGGACGTTGTCAATAATATCCCTAACATTAAAAACTTCCTTAAAAATATTATTCGAAAATCTTCTTAAATTGCCTTTTATTTGTATACGTAATTGTTAGTATTTTTTATAGACAGCAACCTTTGACAAAAATAAAATTCACACAAAAATTCTTTTGTTTTACTAGATTACGATGGAAAAAAAATGAATTGAATGAGGAAAAAATCAAAACCGCCTATTTTTGAGGAGGAAAAATACAACGATTAGGTTCAAGAAGAAAACAACTGCAAGTAATCTTGTCTTTTGATTTAATGCTTTTGTCATCTCTTGAGTTCTTTGCGATCGAGTTTCAGTTCGAGTCAATGCTTGACTTTCGTCGGGTCGGATTAAAGATGTGTTTCTTAATGATCCATCATCCGTATTCAAATTCAAATCGGAAGGCCATTCCTCAAAGTCTGATTCTATAATCTCTGTATGAACACTCTCATTATCATCTTGAACGACTTTTTCAAATTTGCATAATTTGGCACTTTCAGGGGATTTAAATATTCTACAAAAATAAGATTAGTAAAAAAATTGTTTTAAATAATGACTGATGGAATAGCCCAGGAGGGATAATAGTTTTAATCCGATGCTGATCTTCATGATGACTATGGTCAGTGGAACTCTCAGAGTTTTCTCCACATTTCCAGCAGAATAAAGACCCCTGTTTGCATTGCAAAATATGGCTTGGATTTTGATAATCAAACTCGATCGATTCTCCACAACAAGGACATATTTTAAATCTCTTGAATTTACAATTTCCTTCCAATTCGCAAAAGTTATTAAGGTGCCATCTTTGAAGACAGCTCATACAATATTTACTTTTGCAAAGGGGACAGCTAAACCTGCTTTGATCTTTCTGTACAAAAGCAAATGGACAGCCTGCCGTAGGGCAGCATATAAACGCTTTATTTCGATCAAAATGTTTGGTTATTGTGAGTTGGACAAATTTTTCTAATGCACTATCATCAACAATATCAATCAGATCAAACAGCAAAACTTTGTTAGAGCATCTTGCTTTTGGGCATTTTATCTCATCAATATCGTTCCTTAAATAAGTCATTACATATCTTGAGAGACAGTTTGCATGGAACACGCAAGCACAATTTTGCAGAAAACTTGCATCTTTATTCTCAACGCTCTCTTTACAAATCAGACAAATCTTCTTCTGATTATTATTGTGGACCAGACTTCTACGGCTACTAAACTCCAAATCTTTAAGAATTTCAATGTCATCCAGCTCGATAGAATGTCTGCCATTTGAACTGATCATCATGCTAGGCTTGAAAAACTTGTCAATGCTGTTCATAGATTTCAAAAAATCGCTTTCTTTAACAACATCCTGCTTTTCTTCTTCCTCCTCTCCTTCTATAAATTCGTCAACAGATGAATGTTGATCACTTGTTTCAATTTTTTGTGTCCGAATTGAAGCTGTTCGCTCAAACTCTTGTGATCCTTCCTTGAAATTGTTGGCATTCACACTTGGACTTTTTGGAATTGGAAACTCCTCACTTTCAATTTGAATTTCGTGATTTTGATTTGAAACAGCAGGTTTAGTTGCTGGGAGGTATTTATTGAGAATATGAAGAATATTTGAATTCAAAGATGCTCTTTGGTAACTGAAAGAGTTGTTATATTTTGGTGAAGAGTCTGAACTATCGTCATCATTCTCTTCTTCTAAAAAACTTTTTTCTTGTTTTTCTTGACCGTCTACAAAATCTTCAACGATGATTTTCTCTCCTGCATTGCAAATTTCGCTCACGCCACTTATTTTGCTTTGAACAGAATTCAACAACAAATTATTATTTTCATTTGGTAGATTCAAAATATTTTCTTTTTCACCTCGGTTGTTTATTTTATGGTTAAACATATTCATTAGAAGATCGATTTTCTTGGTTTCACTCAAACTTCCTTTCATCTCAAGTTCATTCAAGTTTTTCATATGATGAAATAATTTTGCAATCCTGTAAGAGGGGAGCAAAGCATGAAAGCGTCCAATATAAAATGCTTCAAATTTGCTTATGCTTTCAAATCTTGACAATATTTCTGCAATCTGAGAAAAATAGCTATTCAAGATCTCCTTTTCTGTTTCGGTTCCTCCCTCTTTTGTCACGATAATTTCCTTCGTATTATTCAAGGCATTCCAGAGAATATCAATCAAGAGGTCCATCTTTTCAGAACTTGTCATAAGATCTTGTTTGAAAGCTTGATTCAATGATTCAACATGCTTGCAAAGTTTTTCTAGAGTCAAAGATTGGATAAAATAGGAGGAAAAGCCGATGTAGTAAAGGTCTATTCTGGAGAAATCTTGGCGTATTGAGATGAGTTGCTGGACTTGGGTGTAAAGCTCGAAATTCATTATTTTAATAAATTCCCTCTTTCGTTGAAAATTTTGCTAAATTTCAAGATTTCATTTAATTTTACCGATTGTTTCTCTTAAAATCTGTCAACTTGAATCATATTAAAACGAGCATATGAAAATGGTCAAGGAAGAAAGGAAAAAGAATTTCCAATTTTTTTGTTTGGATTAGATAAATGTCATAAATTGCAGAAAAAAATTCAATACCTTCCCTCACCCTTCTACTTTTGAACAATTGACAAAATATGGACTGTCTTCTATCTTCAACAGTTGTAATACAAATCATTCTCCCAATATTCCCAACTAATAATTAAAAAATTTTGAAAATGAGAGATCTTGTTTTTAGTTTTGCCTTCTCCCATCTGAAGAGAAAAGAGAACAGTCTTTTGTTAAACAATCAACGCAACGAATTTGTTATTAAAATACATTCAAAAGAAATTTTACCCAACCCAAATTTCGACGTTAACCCATCTTATCAAGTTCATCAAATTTAGCTTCTATAAATGTTTATTCAGCTCATTAGCATCAAAAATAAAAACCGATTCTTGCAATAATAACGTGGAGATAATCAACAGAGGATTCCATTCCTTCTATAGCTCTTCCAATATCATCAATCTTATGGAAGGACTCCTTCATTTTATCATCTATATTTATGCATTAATATTCGCTTCAATATCTTGATTCATACAGAATTGGGAAGTGATTTGAACTTCTTCCTTTATTTTTTCCAATTTCTCAAGGTTCTTCTCATAAACTTCATTTGTCTTTATATTCATATCATTCAAAGTTTGAATCTGTAATTGACTGACTATTGGATATTATTATGATTTTCCGCATCGATTCTTATTATTACGTTTAAGTTGTCCTTCAGCGAATTTACTGATATTTTGAAGGTACTCTTCAGAAAGTGAGATGACTTTTTTGCTTTCGGTGGTTCCAGCATTTTCAGCAGCAGCAGTAGTCGTTTCAGGAGCTGATTGATTTTGGTTTTGAGCTTCCATCCTATTTTTATTTAGAATAAAATTATCAATTTACAATCTGTGCAATATTTTCAAAAAACACAGCTCTTATTTTGATTGAAGAAAAGTGCCAACGAAAAACCATTTTATTTTAATTATAAGAATGATTGTTTCAAGGGATAAATACAGACAAGGTATTCTATCAATAGCAATAGCCATATCAATAATTTCAAATACACAAACAAAATCATACAAAAGTCAATTTTTCCAAAAGAAGATTCTTCTTCCTCATTGTTTACATTTTTATTAGTAATCTAACCTATTCAAGACTGTAAGACATCCATTTCAAAATCAAAGACTTACTATCCATTTGGAGAGTGGCACCGATGGCAGGCTCTCTTTTTTCACCTTTATTGATGATGGAATTATATATGGCGTTCAAATCTTTTGAAAGTTGTAATGAGTTCTTTTTACTCTGATATTCAATCTTTGAATGATTTGCGATTATATTCTCAAATTCCAAGTTATGCTGAGCAATCTCTTTATTCAGAGCTCTCAACTTTATCTTGATATTACTCGACAATATCTAAACAAAATAAATTTAAAGAGTCCTCAAATACACTACCATTGGTGGTTGTTGAGTCAATTGCAAATCAACTCCTGCTCCTGCTTTAAAACTCTTTGCGTGGAGTTCGGGAGTCTTGTCACTGTTATGTCTGACAAGCTCTTCAGCTTTTGAAGGAAGGCCAAAAGCTTTATCTCTTCCTCGATCTTCATTGTCTCCTTTTTCAGAGGCAGCTTTTATATCTTTCATCTTTGGATCAAATTTAAACTCTTGGTTTCCGACTGGCGAGAGATCTCTTGTTCCTTTAACTTTTTGGTTGATCTCATCCATGATCTTATCGACCAATGATGCTGTATCTTTGAAATTCATATAATCTGTAGTTCTTGTTTTATTCGTTGTTTCGTTTGTCTTGGAAACTCCACCTTTATTCTCAGGGGTATTTACTTGATCTTCACTTGCTGGTGGCTCTGATACTACAGTCACCCCAACTTGTTTTGGAGGATTTGAACTTATAATTTGAGTCTTTACAGACTCATCTGGCTTGACTTCTGGTGACTTATTCTCCTCTTTCTTTGCCAATTTACTGAAAAGATTTGTATCATTTGTTTTTGGGTAAAAGTCTGCCAGAGTAAATGGATTGGCCCCACTGACAGTTGAGGACTTTTTAGTTCGGAAAGTAGTCACTCCTTTTGGTGTCTTTGACTCGAATTTTTCTCGAGTTTCTCCAATTATTTGTTGCACGCTCTTCTTCTCTTCCATTTCTAGATGAAGCCCTGGCTCAGTATCCACTCTATCCTTATATCTGCTAGATTCATAGCGGAGATTGGGAGATACTGATCTTTGCTTATTGCGCTTGGATGGAGAATTGTTATTGACGGCAACTGGCTTCGGGAGACTGACAAATTCTTTCGTCAAATACAGAATATAAGTGTGATTGGTTGCTTTGTCAAGGAAAATAGTAAGATCTTGCTTGGTAGGCTTTGTGTCTACCATTGGAGCAAATTGAGGGGCATCTGAACCTCCAAAAGTTTTCTCCACGAGTTTACTAAAAGTTAGAACGAAAATTCGCAATTTTGCAGAAAACAGTTCAGCAATACTTTCATAAAATGTTTGCTCTGAATTGCTGACTTCGTTCATCCAACGAAAAGTGTTTTTTCGGTAGGCAGTATCAAGCTTCTTATTCTCTAAAATCTTTACCAGGATCTTCTTGAAGATCAAGATGCAAGAATTGTACAAACTTGAATTATTCTTCACTTCTTCATAGAACTTTTCAGTTAGTTCTTCTTCCCCTAAATTCTTTTCCACGCTATTCTTCATCAAAGGAACCAATTGTTTATCCAGGTAACTCGAAAGAGTCTGTATATCACTATCCAAATTGCTGATCTTGGATTTCAGCATCTGTGAAAGCGAAAGTTTGCCTTCTTTCTTCTTATTCTGGACATATCTTTCAAAAAATCCAAAACATATCGCGTAAAATACAGACTCATGAGGCTGATTAAAGCTCCTCACTAACCCAAATGCTGGCATATATTCTGTGATCTTTTCTCCTTCTAGGTGAACTGCTGCTCGAATCTGAACCAAGAAATTCTCATTTGTATCAATTTTGCCCCAGTTTGGACCCATTGATGTGTTTGAACCTTGGGTTCCTTTTCCACCCAGACTCTCTCTTTGTTTATTATTCTCATTGGCAATTGATGGAGCTTTTGAAACTTCTTTATTATCCGATTGATTTGAAATATCACTTGTATGAGTTGTTTGTGCGGCTCGCGGGGAAACATCATGAGTTGATGAAGTGGTAGATTCTCGAGCGCCAGGCTGAGATATAAAAGAAGATTTTTCCTTCAATAAACCAAGACATGCTTCTTCAATTTTTGCCCGGGAATTCATGTTGAAATAGATGTTTTTCTTCAAATCCCAAAGTTTAGTGCGATTTTGGTCAGATTCGTTTGATAGATAGACTAATTTCTCCATGAAGGAAGAGAATCCTTCAAGGAGTTTCGATGCTTTCTGAAATGATTGTGCAGAGGAATCTGCCATTTCAATCAATTAATTCGTATTGCTTACTTTCTTTATTAAGAATGTTGTATCAAGCAAAGACTAAATAAAATCTTATTTTTGAAAATTTGATTTTGAAGGATGATTTCTCGCGTTACATTATTTATTTCTCCTTCATCATTTTGAGATGAGATGAGAATCTTCGATATTTTCAATATTTTGACAACCCTGTCACTTCAATTCTTCTGAAGAGAATTCACTTGGACATATCAAGTCCTTTAGAAACAAATGTGGCCTTTTTAAAAATGAAGCAGTTGTAATATGAATATTTCCCGGTTTGAGCAAACGTCTTAAACTGATCTGTAAACACCTGCAGCCAACACAAAAGAGTAATTTTGGTGATATTCCACTTGGGACATTCATTCTTTTCCTTATTCGCTCAGTAGAGAAAAGAACCGAGAAGGGAGAAAAATAAAAAGCTATTTTTTCTAAAATAATATGTCATCTTCTTCTCACCTTGATGATGATTCAAATGAATTTTTTTCTTCAAAGCTCTTTTTTTGGGGTTCTCTCTGGAAGACAAGAAACAGAAAGTTTTTTTTTCAAAATCAATCGTTCAAGGATGCGTTAAGTTGATGCTGATGCCAAAAAATTCAAGATTCAAATTTAATTCTACATGATTTTTAAAATATCCATCATTAATTAAATCGGAATTTTTACCGAATTCACAATCCTTAAAGCTCCTTATTTTCAGATTGAGCTTTTCTCCAAGTCAAAAATATTATGAAAAAAAATTTACAAATTTCACAGTTTGAATCTCCAATCTCGAAGGGTACTTTTGTCCTCTTGAAAAGTTGATCTAGAAAGAGTCCATTCCTCTTCGAGTCTTCCTCCAAAGCATTTGGTTCGATTTCTTGGAGCGTTTGTCGTCAGAAGATTTGAAAAAAAATCCCATTAGATTCAAATGATCAATTTGGAAGATTATCTGATTAGATCATTTTTTTCGTTTTTTTAAATCAGTTTTAACTTCAGGACTCATTCATTTTATATGATGGTGAAAATATTGAATACTCTCAAGTTTGAAGAAATAAGCCTTATCTTGTTTGATTTTGTGATCATCATTCCCAGTTTTTTTAATTCTAGGATGAATAATTTTTGCATAATTCTTGGATGAGATGTTATTTTTTTTTTTTTGAAAATCGAATTTTCCAAAAGTGCCAAAACAAAACAAAAAAAAAACTCAAAAAATCATAAAAATTTTATTTCAACAAGAATTCTTTCAATGAGACTTCTCCCTCTGTTCTTGAAAATAGGTGCCTTCTGAGGACAAAATTGCTTCAGCTCATCCCAGAAATCATTTTTTTTCCCATTAAGAGGAGCATGAGAAGTCATGCCTGAAAATTTATTTTCACCTTGAAGAGGGAAGGAACTCCTTCCTGAATTAACCTGCATTTTTTTGTATTCGTACTTGTCGAAATTTTTTTTTTCAAGGAGGAATCTATTCCTTCTACATCATTCGAGATATCCCTAGGTTGAATATCTTTTTAGTTTTTTTTTAGGTTTTTTTTTTGTTTTTTAAATTTGCATTCACCCGCAAAGGTTTTATTGCTGAAAAACTTCATTAAAAATAGATTAATGGAAAACTAAACTTTTCAAGCTCAAACTCATTCTTCTTTCAACTCTCTCGAGACCCCTTATTCTTAGGAGCAAGGGATCTTTATCCTTCAAATTCCTCCGAAAAAGGCACTTAAAAGACCAGAAGCAGGCAAACGACTCACTCTGGAATAAGTTCTTATTTCATTTTGATCAAAGGGTCTAAATAATTTAATTCAGCTTCAAATAATCAAAAGCAATTCAGACTTGATATTAGCTCAAGAAACAAAATTTCTCCTCCAATTCTAAATTTTATTAATTTCCTTCAAAGGACTAACTCTTGACTTGATGTGACCTCTATTGTGCTTCATTTTCAGGCAAGCCTTATAATATTTATCAACGTGCTTAAATATTCCTTTTCAGAATTATCCAGATTATTTGCAATATCCTTTGAAGATCTCCTTGAGAGCTATCATAAAGTTCCTGAAAGTAGTTTTACTTTAGCCCCGAAAAAAGTGAATTCTAGTTTCATGAGGGTTCTAGAGATTAAGCGCCGCATAATTAAGAGAATAAAATATATCGTCTACTTTTTCTTGATTCTTTGCAACAAATTGGTTTAATTCAGTTTCTTTGGCCGAAATTTCGAGAAGAATTCTTCCATTGTCTTCCTTCTGCCAAGACCAAATAAATTTTACAGATTATTTAGATCTAAGCAAAGATTTAAACCCCATTGCTTGATTTTTAGCTTCTCTAAAATTCATCTTTTGACAACTTTTCAAAGAAGTCACCCCATTTCCTACCAGGTACCCTCAATCTCTCTTCCATCTTTGGCATCAAATAAGAATTCAATGAAAATCTAACAGTTTTGATAAACAGAATCTGACCGTTAAATTTAACCCTTCTTCCAAGAATTACTCTGGTACTCCGAATTAAAAACTTATGAATTTCACATTTAAAACAAGCTATAGATGTTTCTATCACCTTTTCCTATCCAAAGTTCTTTCTTTCTTCCTTCTTTACAAAGTCTGCTCTCTCTTCAATCATCAGACTGACCTACATTTAATTCCATAAACGGTCAGTTAGTAAAATTTCTAATTCATATTAATGAAAAAACAACTTTCAATTCGATGCAACCCAATTCAAAATCCTTTAATATCTCAATATATCATCGAGTAATTCAAAGTATTAATTATATTTATAGAATTAAACCAGAGTAAAAATTCTAACATATACTTTTAGTTTTGTTTATTTAAAAGAGATATTATGGGATGCTCACGGTCAAAACCCGACGAACCTTCTCTCAGAACTTCATATACTTATAAACCTCTCCAACCTCCTTCTCGCCAAAAAAAATCTCACCATTATGCCCAAGATGAGTTCCTCCTTCTATATCGCAGACTTATTGTAACAAATTCTCCTTTGGATTTTCTCACCTTCTATTAGAAATGGAAAAGCGTCTTTCAGCATATGCTGAGTAAAGAAGGGAATGTTCAGACCTTTCCTGAATGGGGAACAATCCAAACAGCTTTGAAAGCATATATCACAGGATTGGACGAAGAATTGTTGGATGAAGACAAGGTCGCGATGCAGTTAAGCACATTAACTCGACCAACAACTCTTACGTCTTATTTCTCCACTCGAGTTGGCTCTCAGTCCATCGATCCAAGCAACGGTCTTGAGGAAAAGATGTCATCTCTGTTCATTTCTCCCTCAAGTTCCACTGATATTGATGCCTTGCAAAACCCACAAAGAGACGTTATTAATTTGTCAATTTTGTCCCCAAAACTACCAGTCAAGTCTCATATGCAATGTAGCTTTGAGCTCAAGCCATCAAACAAACAAGACTTGAAGAATCATTTCCTCAAACAAATTGATAAATCTGCACGTTTTATTTCAGATCTTGTCAAACAATTTATCACAATTCACCGCCAAATTTTCGGAGAGCAAGTTCAAAATATGAGCCAACAAGATGAATCCACAGCAAAACATCAAGCTATCTATCAGAGTGTTACGATTACAATCAAATATTTTGCATCAGTTTTGGCAAAATTCTTATATTGGATCTGTGAAGAAATGTTTATCCAGTATAAAGAAGAACTTGAACAAGATTTTATGAATCCCCTTTATTTCATTGACGCCATTGTTTATGAACTCATTTTCAAAGGCTCCAAAAATCACCTCAAAGACATGATCTTCTCATTACTTCGCCTAAAACATAGAGAGAAACTCACCACCTTCAGAGAAATTCTTGCCAAACTCAAGGAAACTCCTCTCTCCAGCTACGATGATGAAGTTCTAAAATCTTCAACAGAACTTCTCTTACCACTCTCTATACCACATCCATACTCCCAAGTCACCCAAAAAATCCAAAATATTAGCCAGGAAACCAGTCCTTTTTCCAAGCTTGAAGCTGTCAATGTTATATTTGAAGAAGAAATGTGGGACTGTATCAAACAATACTATAAAGATGCCGAAAATTCTTCCCAAATTTTATTGAAGTTGAAAAGCAAGTTTGGAATGGAGGCTAGGTTCCCAATAATGATATATTGTGTTGTGCAGGCCCAGAATGAGAATCTCATCATTGAACAAAAATTCATGAAAGAGTTTGTCGATGCCGAGTTTCGATCTCTTTCTATCGCATATACCTCATTCAAAAGCTGCTTTGATCAACTACTCCATGAGAATGACAATAAAGAATAATTTTCTCTTTGTAGGAAACTATTTATCAATTGAATTAATAACACGATTTTTCCTTCTCTGCTGAAAACCAAAAGCAAAATAAAGAACTGAAGGATTGGACTGAACAGATTTTAATGTCAAAACAATTATTTAAACTCTGTTTTGCTCTCTTGATTTTGAATTATGGTTTGTTCATAGTAAATATTGCTGATGACATTTTTACCTGCCTTTTTTATCAGGGAGAGAAAATGTCTTGTATGTTTTTCCACTTTCTAGTTTGATGTTTATCCAAAAATCTAGAAAGGTATTTATTTTAATGATTTTCAACGACCAAAAAAATTTTTCTCATGATAATTTTTTCTTTTTTTTTTCTGATTGTCAAAGCAGGTGAGAGAAAAGCACAGAGAATTCTCAGAAAATGAAACGATTTTTTCTTCTGGTTATTATTCTTAAACATCAACACAAAAATACTCCTAATAATGGAGTATTCAAGATTTATTCATTTGTTTGTGTATAGTAAACGGTATAAATTCATAAGAAATATGAAAATACTGTATCAAGTATCTATAAAGATAGAGAAATAATCAGCAGAAACTGATTTTGAAATTTGTTTGTTTAAAATAAATTACAAGCTTGGAATCACAAAAGATTCTTTCATTTCTTTCATCATCCAAAAATTGCTATTCAATGGACAAATATAATCCATCAAAGCAGAATTTTAATTGGTTTCGTCTTCCTCGATAATTGCCAATTTGAGGGAGACAATACAATTTCTAATCGCAAGGTTCAATTGCTCATCTTCAGTGCAAACATCATCATCCATAGTATGATGAATAATTTTGTCAGAAAACTCATCAGCAATCTTCAAGTCCTTATCTTTAAAACATCTAAACTTGAACTCTCTATTCTTGTACTTTGAAGAATAATTCAAAGTTTCCTATTGTCAATGTTAAACAGAATTTTCCCTTCAATTATTACGCATTTTCCAACAAAGTTTCTACGTGGAGGAGGAGCGAGCATTTCCAAGAATAAATTTTCATTATTATCAGCTTGGGAAAGACATTCTGAAGCTTGAGTTGTCACTTCAGCAGACAATGCTGAAGAGAGACACTTTTGTAACTTCAGACCATAATTATCAGCTCTATTATTGACTTTGTTTGTAATATCAGCAAGAGGGTTCTTTGCATATCTAGAAGTCACATGTGAGTACTTATTAGCTGATTTCATGTCTGTTTTGAAAATCTTCTTGGATTGTTGGAGAATAGTAGATCGTTTATTATTTGAATAATTCAAAACTGGAGTTTTGTCATTATTGCGAGGAACAACTTTAGATTTGGGCTTTAAAGGAGTTATAGGATTCTTAGCAGCGTTTGGTTTGAAAGGACTGATACTGAGTGGAGATTTGGGAAGTGGTCTGGAGATTGGGGAGACTGATGACCTGAGCTGGCTCTTTTGATTATTTAAATTTGAGTCCTAATTCAAGTTAGTTTTTAACGACTCTTAACTGAAAATTTTCAAATTCAAGCGGGTTGTAATAGCTAAGCGAAAGCATAAAACGTATAGTTTTTTAGGATAAGCTTCAAGGTCTCATTGAGAAAGTGAAGCGTGAATTTATACTTTTTATGCCTTAGAAACTTGGAAAAAGGTTGAATTTATTACTTTTCTAAAGCCAAAAGATTTCATTTGTTGTTTATTTTCCTGTTCTTCCTTTTGTTGTTTTTTCATTTGTGCGAGCAACATACCCCTGGAGACCTGAATATTTCCAATGAATGAGGGCTTTTTATCGACTTTGGGGATGTTTTTGATAGCGTTCATTGTTGTGGAAGACTACGAAGGGTCAGAGGGTTAATTGTGTGTTAATTAAGTTTTTTTTGAAATATTATAAGAGATGATTCAAATTTATAAGAAACTTCACAAAATTTGAATCCTAACAATTTTTCTCTCAATTTTTAAATTTAAACCAATAAACACTTTCTCGTATTGAGGAGTTGATTCTGTACTTGCTTCGTTTGATAATCAGGTTTTTGATTTTCGTGTGTGTAATCTTTTGAGATTGGATTTGGGGAAAAATTCAAAAAAAACTTTTTTCCAAGTTTTCAATAAAAACATTGCCCTTTTTGACAAGAGTCATCTCCAAAAGTTCAGTCCTTTATTCTTTTTCTTACCTCTTCTGAACCTTTTGAGGTTAGAATCCCTTTCTTGATTAGCCTGAATATTTTTTTATTTCTTAAAATAAAAATCTTTCGACAAAGAATGATTGCGATCTTTATTTATTTCAAACCCTTCATCATAACTTTTGTCAATGGAGGTTTGTCTAATAATAAACTTGATTTTTTTTTTTTGAAAACAAAGTCAAAGATGTCTTCTCACAAGATCAGAAACAGTCTCCAAATAATTTTTTTGTACATGTCATCACCACTTGAACCATCTCTATTCAACATCAGATTAATATATTATTCTGATTTCTGACTCTTGCATCCCGAATTTCCTTAAAAACTAGACAAAATTTAAGATAAGATTCATATTTATGCGTATTCAAAGAAACCAACTTTAATAATAATATTCATATTAATTTATCCTTCTTCGCTTACTTAAATTCCATCAAGATCCATGTCCCTTAATAGACATTATGGTTGGGTTATGCTCAGTGCTACCGCTATTGGATTGCAATGTATCTTCACTGGCTACACTGTCCCTATGAAAGCTCGTGCAAAAGTCTTTGGCAAAGAATTTATGGAAGCTAATTTCGGAGAAATCCACAAGAACGAAGTTGGAGGAACTCCAAGCAATTTAGGTTATCCTGATATGGGATCAGGAAAATACGCTGAAAAACTTCCTTATAAGGATTGGTATTATCTCAATAATGCCATGAGAGCTCATTATCATTTTGTTGAGCAAGTTGGTGTTGTCATTCCTTTGAATTTGATGGCTGGCTTGAGTGCACCCATTCCTGCTGCAGTCTTAGGCTTCCTTTTCTTTGGTGGTCATCTTATGTATACTCAAGGATATACTAGCGGTGGCCCAAAGGGAAGAGAAAATGGAGCTAAAGCTGCAGGTCTTGCTTTTGGTGGACTTGCTGGTTTGTCTATTTACAGTGCCATTAGGTTGTTGAGATATGCTAAATTCTAATAAAGCTTTCTTCGTATTCATAAAAGAGTTTTGCAAATTGAATATGATTATCCAAATTCATAACAAAACTATTCTTATAATCAGTCTGAATATTTTTATGAGATAAAGAGCTGTTTTATTGTGAATCTGAAAGAAAGATTGGAAGAAATAATAAATCAAGATTCTTCCTAAGAATACAGGGAATAAGACTATCGTTTAAACTTGATCGATCAGACCAAGGAGATTCCTTCAAAGGTCAAGTGGAGAGGGATTGACTTCTCAAGCTTTCCTCAATATATCCAAGTTTAGTATCTTATTTCGCTTATATTATTTGTTTTTAAGAAGTCATCCTTTGAAAAATTGAATATGAATTCCTTTTCAGTTGTTCAAGGCTTTGGTTTCTAACAAAAGAAAAAAATCAAACAAAACAAATTTATGAAGGAAATTTTTACAAATACACAATGATTCTAGAAATTCATAAGATCTTGGTTCTTTCAGACTGAGGTTTTTCTTCCTCTTATCAGAGTCTTTTTCTTTCAAAGAATTTGATAGAAACCAACATTCCCAAATTTCAAGGGAATTTTTAAGAGAGGATTCGAAAAAATAGACTTGTGTTTGAGGAAAGAAAAAGTTATTTTTATAGAATGGGCTAATATTTCTTTTCGAATCCTAGCAGTTTACTAGAAAAATTATGGCAAATTTATAATTAAAGATTTTGGAAAACATTGTTTTCGAGATTCAGAAGTTTCTTTATTTAATTTTTTTAACGTACAAAATTCTCTTTAAATTTCTTTCTACAAAGTTCCAAATAATCATTTTTAAAACAGCCAAAATTCTCACTTCTATCCTTCAAAATGTTTGGAAATATTATCAAAAAAGGTTCTGCAACATTTGCTAAGTTTTTCAATCAACCTGCTTTTGCTGTAGCTGGTGGAAAAACCATCAATAATCCACCAACCAGCAAAAACTTTATTGACTACACGAACGCAGCTGGCCAAGAAGATACTGCCACTCAAAGAAAATATGAAAAAGAAATGCATGAAGCTGCCAAGAGAGCTACCGCAGAAATAAACGAAGCAGATGAGCAAAATATTCAACAAAGAATTCGACATGAACAACAGGAAAAACTTGGGCAAAGAGATGTGGCCTTTGAAAAGGCTGAACAAGGCCAAAGAGATGCACAGACTGGACTTGGAGAAACTGGAGTTGGCAACCGTCAATGGGAAAAATGGGTGAAACAAGGCCACGATGATAATTCAAGATTCTATGAACAAGCTAAAGACAGTGCTGAGAAAAAAGGCAACGATTGGGCTAAATCGATGGAATCTAAAGGGAAAATGCCTCAATAAAATAAATTACTTATGTATGTAGATTTCAAGAGAATATAATATCATATGAGTACTTTAAATATTATCTAAAATAACGGCATATTGTTGTTTATACAATCTCATCTCATATGCAAATTATTATTTGCTCTGCTCTGAAAAATTCATTTCTTCTCTCCCCCACACACGACTGAATAAGAAAATTTTTTAAAACCATCAGAAATACCGGTAATACACCATTAAGATATTTATGAGATGAATTCTATTCATTGTATTCGTTGCACTTTGTCAAACAACAGTTCATCTTCTTCTTCTCTCTGTTTTCGCTCTAAATTCTTTTTCTAAGCTTTATCTTGACCCATTTCTTGAAAAAGTGAATGAGGATCCCTTTTAGTTGCTCTGAGTTGTCCAAGGCTTTGATTTCTTTTTTAAAAAATAAGCAAAACATCTTTGATGAGAGATTCTTTATCTCTAAGGCATAATGATTCTAGAAAAACCATAAAAACTTGGTCTTTCAGAACAAAGTATTTTCCTCCTTCTAACAAAGCCTTTTGAAGTCAAAATGACTCGAGTAGGACCTCAAAATCCCAAATCTCAAGGTCATTTCTTCGCAAGAAGATGGAATTAAAAGAAAATGGGCTCATTTTCAGAACAAAGTGAACTTTTCTTTTCGAATCCCCAAAGGAATGACAAATTTATAAGTAAAGATTTTCGAAAAAACTGCTTTCGATACTCAGAAGTTTCTTTATTTAATTTTTTTATAAAAAAATTCTCTTTAAATTTCTTCCAAAACCTTTTCAAATAATCATTTACAAAAAAAAAAACAAAAAACAAAACAAAATACTCTCTCCAGAATGTTTGGAAATATCATTCGAAAAAGTTCTACAACACTTGCTAAATTTTTCAATCAACCTGCTCTTGCCGTAGCTGGTGGAAAAACCATTAATAACCTACCAGCCAGCAAGAACTTTATTGACTACGCACAGTCAGGAGGTTCAAAAGAGACTGGAGGGGCAACATTCGAAAAAGAAATGAAAACAACAAACAAGATAGCCGATAAGGAGGAACAACAACAACGTCGACATGACCCACAATCCGGAGCAACGAATGCAGCTTTCCAAGAACCAGCAAAAGGTAGTGCACAAAGTAATTTTGGGAAAATGGATGTACCAGATGAGAGGCAACATAAAAAATTTACAGAAAAAATCAATCAGGATGAATCCAGATTTTATAAAGGGAAAAAAGATCCCGCTGAAAAACAAGGAGAAATTCTAAGAAAAGTCAAGGAGGGCGCGGAACAAAGGAAACTGTGATCAATAAATATTCTATAGGAGTACTTGAAATATTTTCTAAATTATCATGTTGTTTATAAGATATTCCTGTAGATATAGACCAAAAAATATTATCTCGTATTCATATGCACAGTATTATTATTTATTATATTCTGAGAAATTAATTTCCTATTCCTTCCAAGGAATTGTTTTATTATTCTCTGATAGTTGGAATGTCATACTTTCTAGATTCAGAATGTCCTTGTTTTTTTTTTAACAGAAAAGAAAATACCAAAATTATTATATTGATCTTTCAGCAAACAAGGATTTTTTCTTAAGAGAAAAAAACAATCAAAGGAAACAAAACTTTTTGAAAGCCTCAAGAATTTATTTATGAGAGCTAACATTCCAATAACAGGAGCTTGTTTCTAATCAAAAATAATCAAAAGAGAGGAAAACTAATTCCTTGATTAAATTGTTCCTCAATTGATCGAAATAAACAAAGTCTATTAATTTTCTTATTTAGACATGGGCCAAATTAATAATTCTATTATAGAATTTTCGTCATATTCTTCTATTTTTCTCTTCCTTATTTTTTTAAGTTTTGGCTGCTGATATTCTGTCATCTTAGATGATTCTCACCACATCAAGAGTCCCAATTTCCACAGTCTTTCGAAATTTGGAAAAATTCTGTTTCCTTAGTAATATTTTGCTTATTTGTAAATTTCTATGCAAAAAGCTTTTTTTCCGCTTCTTTTTGCATTTCTGACTCCTCCACTTCCAAAAGAAGCATGAGTTCACAAAGCCTGTCTCAGATTCCCTATATTTGCTCCAATACATCCAAGAGATCCTTTCTAACTTATATATACATTCGGCGGAAAGTTTCTTATAATTATTTAATAACTTGAAACAAATAAACCAATTCTTTCGATGTTCTCGACTACTCTTAAAAGAACTCCCTTGAGACTTTACCAAAGTTCCACCAACTCTTTGGCGACTCTCACTCTTCCTAACCCTGCTTATTTAAATCTTGTCAGACAATTATCAGCTTTCCAAAGCTCATTGGATTTCTTCGCTGGTGGAAAGAAAGAAACCATCGGCAAGCCCAGCAAGGCTAAAACTGGTCTTGTTGCAGAAGTTAGAGAAAGTGATCGCGAACACACTGAAGGAGCTGACCAATCAGGACGTGACCCAAGCAATAGAAAATATGAAGAATGGACTGAAAAAGCCAGAAATGAAGTCGGTAGCTATCACAAAAAGGCTTCATTCCAAGACCCCACTGGTGGAAGAAAAGTTTAAGAAGCTTTGAAGCTTCCTGTAGATATCAGGGTTTTTCCTAGTATTGTATAGAGTATGAAGCTAGAAGTATATATATCTATATAATTGTCGATTTGCATCTATAAATTTAGCTTTCATTCCTGAAAAAGGAAAAAAAACATCTCAATTAAAATACAATATTCTCTTTGATTTTGATATGATTTTCAAATTACTACCATTTATTACACTCTTTACTCTCCTCCTCGCATCGACCTCAGAGTAACTGTTCCCCGAAAGAAACTCATCCCTCTAATCTCTTAGTGTGAACAAATGTATTCCGACACATCTGCAATTGTCTCTCGGTGATACATATTACTCAATGGTCAGACTAAATGATCTCAGACTTCCTTCTGAGCATATCAACGACAATCAAGCTTATCTTGTCTTCCAAACTCAAGTAACAGAAAGGTTTTGTTATTCAATTTCATTTTTCATCTAGGAACCTTGCCAATTCTTGATCCAGATTCAAAAAGCAGGTGACGATCAAGTCTTAATTGAAAAGTCTGTTGATTATGTTCATGATCCTAATGCTGCTGAAGATGCAGTCGAAGGTTTAGTGTTTCATTCTCAATCTTAAGGCTCATAAATTTGAGTAGAAGTTGAAAAGAGCCCCAATTCTGATCCCATTATTTACAATGTCCTTCTTGAAAACCTCTCCTATGAAACCCAATATCAGTATACCATCTTTGACCATGAAGCTAACCCCGTCGCGTAAACCAACAACAAGTCATTTTTTTTTTAATTTCCCAACAAGCGGACCATTTAAATTCAGATTGACCGATCCTCATACTCTTGATGAGTCAAGAAAGATTTTGATTGCAGGAAGTTTAAGTAACCAAGAACAAGCAATCACTACTATCAATCAACTGAGCTCTTTGGTACATAAATTTCAATTCTTTTGTTTCTGAAAATTTGAATTTTAGGCCAGTTCAAATTATCAAGACTATGCCGCCTTCCTTCAGTTAGGAAACATTCACTTGGAAAATGTTGACCAACAATTCCTTGAAACTATCCGTTCATTTACATCTGTCCTTCCCACCTCAGTAACAAAACAATTTGAATCCAATGAATTAACATCTCGCAAGGTTAGCGTTGATGGAACTGGAGATTTCAAACACCAACCAATTAGAAATCCTTTATACAATATGACACATAACCATTACTTCAGTTTCAATCTTCAAGGAATCCACTTTGTTTCTATTAACTTCGACTATTATGAAGCAAGTCCTTCTGAAGTCAGAGACCAAATCGACCGATGGCTTGAAAATGATCTTGAACAAGCAAATGATGCTGCTCATCGTAAACTTTGGCCTTGGATTGTTGCTCTCACAAATAAACCTACCTACTGCGGCTCAGAAATTTGTGAAATTACCCAAGACCAACAAAAGCATTGGGATGAGTTCTTCTCTAGCTACAAAGTCGATCTAGCCCTCTCCGGAAATATAGGAGAATACCAAAGGTTTTGAGAATATTTTTCAGAGAAATAATTTTAAAATAGACTTGGTTCTGATGAAGGAAACAACAATGATAATATCTCACGTCCAACTGCCCCAGTTTATATTATAGAAGGAGCTGGCTATAATAATAGTAAAATTTGAATAAAGAAAAAAAATTTATTTTCCCTCGTAGGTCAACCAGTAAGCAAGCCAGGCTATGGTATGATCACCATTCAGAATAACACAAATGAAACAAGATTGGTTTATGAGCATTACGATTCTGAAACTCAAACCAAAATTGACTCTTTGACCATCCAAAGAACATACAAGAAGACTGATGAAGAGGTTGTTGTTCCCCAAGAAGACAACAAAGAGGAGGAGAAGGAGGTTCTAGCTCCAATCAGCAATAATGGCATAAATATTAAGCTTATTTCTATGATCGCTCTTGGGATTGGAGTCGTTGTGGCAGCTGTTGTGGGAGTGATTATCTGGAGAAAGAAAAAAGGAGCTGAAAATGATGATCCAGAAGTGGAAGGATTGAAAAAGTCAGAATTGAGATCCAACAAGATCTATACCAATAAGAAGAGCGATAAATCTATTCCTATGGTCGATCTTGTTCTTTAAATTGTTTATATTGTGATATCCTAAATGTTCTATAAGTTTCAAATAATATTGTTAAAAAACGGGACCTCAAGTTGTAAATTAAGTCATCATCATTATTATGAGGATTGTGTACGAACAGAATAATTACAAACTTAAATACTAGAAATAGAGTATAAAATATCACAATTATTTCTTCAAATCTTTCAACATTTTTCCAATCACCTCATTTTGTGCTGAATCATAATTTGAAATATATAAAGCTTTATCCTATATGAAGTTATTAGCTTCTCTAAAATCAACAGAACTCCTTACCTTGATATTATTAGCAGGCTTTTTCAAGCCAATTTGAAGCCCTCGGCTGGTTATCTCGACGACTTCAAGGTCATGAGAAGGTTCGAAACTCCATAATAACTTCTCTTTCTTCACACTCCAAGCCATCACTATTTCGTGAGCACAGACTAAAATCATTGCATTCTCTTTATTCTCATCCTCTCCAATTACATAATAGGCTCCTACCATGCCCACATCCTTCGAGGTATGGATATTCATATCGTAAATAACCAAAAATCCTTCTTGATTAAAACTCTTTTCACCTTTCTCTTCCTCTTCTTCTTGAGAAAGCGAATCCAACATTCTCACTTTATATTCATGAGATTTGTCCTTAAATTTCATTAGATTTGATTGCACCAACAATTTCTCGGTCTCATCTTCTCCAGCTATCGAATCCAATTCTCCTTCAAGCTTTTTGACTATTGGTTTTGATGGGTTTTGACTCACATTCAACATAACTCCTTTCATCTTCTTTTCTTTTACGTTCTCTGTTAGAGTATTTAAATAAAATCCCATCTAAAAAATTACCACCAATATCATAGGCATGAGCATGGACAACAACTCCTTGGTAAATTTTCTTCTTCTCATCGACAGTGGTCGCGAGAGAAGATTCCTGACTCTATTGAATTCATATTAGAAAACGTTTTCCTCAAATTTTTTTACAAAAGATAAACGAGGAGTACCCGCGACAGAGGAGGTACGAGAACTCACATAACCAGCAAATCTAGCGACATTCTGAGGTCCAAGCAATCCAAACGATGGGAACCAAAACATTCTTAGAAATCCTGGGCAGAGACTTTCTAAGATCCCTGTTGGACTTGGAACAACCCCAAATGATGAGACCCACTTTAGAGCCACTTTTGACAGATTTTGAGCATAGTTTTCTACCAAAGTGTCAAGGATATGGTCCATTGAGCCAAAGACATCAGTCATGTGAGTCTTTTCAGCAGAAATGGGAACATTATTCAGCTTGGCAAGACCGGCTCCAAGCTTGAAAAGCAATCTTTTGATTAATGAAAAGTTATCAGTAATGAAATCATTAGCATTCATTTTCAAAGAGACATTGAGGGAAAGAGATTGAATCACAAAATCTTTAATAAAGACTTCTTCACAACTTTTGCTTATCGGGACAATTTGCCACTCTTGCTGTTGCGTTTCATCTTCTTTTTGACGATCTTGTAATTGAAGACTTTCTGAGGGGATCATTTCACGCTCCAAAACAACATTTTGGATGTTTTGGAATGTTTTGCAGATATTTTGGATGAAATGTGAGTCCAAATTCACAATTGCCTGATCAAGGAAAACTTGAACAGTCTCCAAATATGGCATCTAATAATAATTAAAGCGATTTACCTCTCGAATTTCTCTTACATGAATGTGGTATCGTTGAACAACCAAGAGATCTAAGAATTGTTTTCTGCTGTATTTTGAAAACATTTCTTCATTCATTGGGCCAAAAGCCTTTACAAAAGAGTTTTGGTGAGCCAAATTATCTCTTAAGCACAAACTTCTGAAAGCCAAACGACAGAATCTCTTTTCATCTGTTTCAACAAAAGTCAACCTGACTCCAGCCATCTTACTGTACAAGATCTCTTGTCTCACTTTTCCTTCGTTTTCCTTCTCCTCCACTGCTGCTGTCACTCCCAAAGCGATCTTCTCCAAATTGACATGAATATCATAATTAACTGTTGAATTTTTCTCTGTATATTCTTCTTCTTCTTTGTCCACAAATCTCAAGATGCGAATACCACTTTCAATTCTCGTTTCAGCTGTTACCTTTACCTTCTGGTCGTTTTCGAGAGGAATCTCTCCAGTTATTGGTTCATTCAGGTTATTGAAAGTGAACTTGTATTGATCATTATGATGCTTCACAGCTCCTTCGGCAATAAAATCGACAGTTATTTCTTTCTTATTGTTCAAGAATCTCCAACTCCATGGGACAATTTGGCTAGGTTTCACTATTACCCCTCTTGAAGGATGTGAACCGCTTTGGTAGACCAATAGATCAAGCCCTGAGCATAAATTTTCGATTCGATAAGGAATTTTTGCAGAATCCTCTTCTTCAATAACAATAAATATACTGGCTTTCTCCTTTGTTACTGATGCTTTCAAGTACTTTATTTCATTTGGAGATCCTTCTTTCTGAATCATAAAGTGATTTGTGGTCAGATCAAGGAGGTTCAGATCTCCCGACCAAGACCAACACCAAAGAGGTTTCTCTTCTTCTGTATCGACTGGTCTTATGCAAATATTCTTTGTTGGTTTTGACTTTTTCTTCTGTTGCTTCTCATTCCTATTGAGATTTTAACAATTTTTCTCATAAATTATTGTTTACTTTTTCTGATCTGCTGGTTTTTGAGGAGAAATGAATTGGCTTAAAGGTTTTCTAATATCTCTCTCGATCATCACAGGTTTTAAATGCCAACCGGGTTGTATCAACTCAACAGCAAACCCAGTCTTATTCAGAACAACATATCGAGGACTTATTGTGACAACTTTTGTTGTCAATTTGTTGGTTTTATCCAAGATTATCTCATTTACATTGACTCCAAGCTCAATTGAATGCAACTCATCTTTCTTCATTCGAAGCTCCAACATGCTATTTCCAGTCTTTTCGAGATTCAATACCCCAGAATATTCTTCTTCTTCATCTCCGAATTTACCTTTCACTCCAAGGTTCTCAAACTGATTTGCCAATGTTACGCTTTGATTCATTATTTCCTCACACTCCTCCTCCTCTTCTTCTGATCCATGGGCCTGACTAAACAGTTGGACCCATTCTTTGTTTTTAATCACATTAAACAGAGCAAGACTGTAAGGAGTCTCATTCATAATGCAGACTTGACTGTAGAGGATTATCTGTCGATTGCCATTCGGCTCAAAATAACTAAAGAACCCAATATTTAAACCATTGCCTTGAGAGTCCTCCATTTTAATAACCTTATGGATATTCTTTCGATCATTTGCAGTAAAAACAAGTTGCTTAGAACTCCAGCCGGATTCTCCAAGCTTTAAACGAAGAGAAATCTCTTCGGAGGCTAATGAACAGTTGAACTCATAAGTTGTTTGTTGAGGATTAATTACACATGTAGAAATAATTCCTTCATTTTCAACCTCATTATGGTAAGAAAGCTGATATTTCAAAGGAGTCTTGCAGTAATTCTTGATGCTCACCAATGGTAAAATATTGATTTGATAATATTTTATCTCATTGTGAAGTGGCTTCGCTTCAACAATAAATATAGAGGAACTCAATTCAAATTCCATGATTTTCCTTGGAGCTCCATCCTCTGGTAAAATTTCATTAATTGCAATAGTTTTGGAGGGTTTTTCATCAGGTCCATAGGGACGGAAACTCAGATAGGAATGTTCTGTGAGATCAATAGGAAGTCCAAAAGTACTATTAGGCTTGACATGGAATTCAGATTTATGGTCTTGGAAGGTCAAGATAAGATCAAAGGGGAATGGTAATGAGTTGTAGACTTGAATGCAAGATGTGAATTTGATAAGAGTTTTGTTGGAGGCTTGAGTGAGGTGACACAAGATGTTGAAATTATATGGAGAATCTTCTTGGAGAGTGTTATAATACGAGATCTGGCTGCTGAGCAACTGAATAGGTGTCGACAAAGGCAGCTTTTCATCATTATATAGGATAGCTGCATCCATAAAGAGATCATCAAATTGGTTGAATTCTTCATTATTGGAGAATAAATCGATAAAATTGGATTCCAAAGAGATCTGAAGAGGAGATGAGTTGCTCTCGATTTTATGAGTTTTTGAAGTGTTATTTAGGCTGACAAGGGTAAATTCAATAGGATAACCAGTCTCATTGAGAATTTCAAAAGGTTTCAAAAGTGATTTTGAGGGTTGTTCAACAATCTCTTGCTGATCTTTATTGTTAAAGTCTTTGATTAATGTAGTTATAACAGATGTCTAGTTTTCGTTAGTGAGAAATCATCCCCAAAAAGAATACCATTTGGTCAGAAAGATTGAGATTTAAAGCACTAAATTTCTCCAAATTCATGATTTTCAAACCAATTCTAGGAGATTCCTGCGTTTCAAGTTCCACATCAACCCCAAATTTATCAATCATAGGACTCCATTTGAAGGTCTCAGGATTATAATATCCACAATCAAATATTAATTTTCCATCAATCTTCTTCTGCTCTTCCTTTATAATAACATTCGACGTCAAATCATGAATTCTAAGTCTTAATGCTGGTGCCAAATATCCTCCATCTCTCACCAAAAGAACCTATTTATTTTTTTAAAGGATCAACTCTTAAATAACTTACAATTTGTATATTTTGGCTTCCTTCAATATGGAACTCTTCAATCTTTGTATTATTTGAATTAACCTTTAAATCTCGGGGGCTTATTTCTGTACTTCCTGAAGCTTGTCTTCCAGCTGGATGATTGCTGCCTGATTCTCTTCTAGCCAGATCATCTTCAATCTTCTTTTGATAGTTCAAAATTTGACTTGAGAACAAGGCAATATCTTCCAAGCTGAATGCAACAGCTAGGCCATTCACTTTAGCATTATTCTTCATATGCGAATAGAAGCTCTCTTTTTCTTTGTTAAATCCTTTGTAAGTGCTGACAGAATAATCCAATGAAGATGGCAACAGAATATCCTTTCGTTGACCTTGGAGGTCTTGAATATTAGCAATAAATATGCTTGTATCTCGAATCTCAACATCAACTGAATTCAACAACAATAATCTTTCATTTGTCTTTTTACTCTCTTGTTGTTTATAACCTTTATATCGACATAGAATATTTCCAGTAGCAGCAAAACTATCTTGGCTTTGTCCTTTTTTTGCGATTGGTAAAATTAAAATATATTTCTTTGCTTCAATTTCTACAGTTACATCTGGTTTTCTTTCAGTTCCTTCATCAACCACTTCTAATTTTCTCTGATAGGAAGGTTGAATGATCTCTTCTTCTAATCCAATATCAATAGACTTCATTTTCTTTGGTGGTAATTTAATGTCTTCACGAATATCAAAGAATTGGATAAATCTTTGAATAACTGGCCAGACAAAATATCCTCTCAAATTTTCCACATCAATCTTCATCTGAATCTTCTTTGATTCTTCCTCTTTCATCATCAACTTTACATTTATATCCTTGTTCTCTTTCTGATCCCAACCGATTAAAGATTTCTCGATGACTCTCCCTTCTTTCTTGAGCTGTTTGAAATAATTTGCCTCTAAACTTTCTCCGTTGATCCACATTTCTATTCGACCGTTTTCACTCTTCTTCACGCCCAAATCTACATCCTTCAAGTATATTCTCGCAAATTGTGCCTTGTTTGATGATCTTAATACCAGATCCCAATGTTCAAACTTTATTCCAACTCTCACTGGTTCTATTCAATATTAAAAATTTATTTCACAACGAATTTGTTACCACCTCCCGCTGCTCCCTTTTTATCTCCATTAAAATACCCATTTAATTTATCATCATAAGCTAAATTACATTCGACACATCTCATTAGTGTCACATAATCTTCATGATCCCACTTCAAACCAATCCCAGCATTAAATTTCATGTCAACATTCAAAGAGCCATCCAAAATTCCACCTTCATCTTTTATCAGCCGCTTGTAATATTTCATATATAAGGGCTTGGATACGCTCAATTCTGCCTCAAATGCTTTCATTGTCAATTCTCTCAGAGCCTCCTCATCATTATTTACCCTCTTACAGATCCTTCCTTTGCATATATTGACATCATATTTCTCACAAAGAACTGATCTAAAAATTGTGTTATATTCAGCACTTAATCTTCCTCCATCTTTCACCAAATCATTTGTCACGACAACTTTTTCTAATTCCAACTCCAAGCACTCTCTTGCTTTAGGATATGGTCTTATCATCACTCTGGGCTCTGAGACCTCAACATTTATACTTACAAAATCATATCTTTCCAGTTTCTGAATCAAGCTTTCTATGGTAATAACTTCACCCTTGCTACTCCTCAGACTTTCTAAGCTCAATTCTCCTAAAATGGCAGGAATAAACTGTTCTGTCAGATAGCCTCCAATGAGTCTGTCAAACATCTGTTGCACATATTCGAATCTTGGGTGGTTAACTTTTATATCCAAAAATGAGAAGATCTTATTCTGGTGATCTGCATGAGGATGTCCATTCATGTACTTGTAAATTCTCAATTCAAAGTTCTTCTTTGTCATCTTATTGTTTGCAGTTTCAAATATCACAAAAGGCTCAATCAAATCCAAGTCCAAATTTCCTTTTTCGAGATTTTTCGTCAAAGTGTAGGGATAGTTTGTTGTATCGATCAGATTCATACTATCCACTAATGCCTTCACTTCTGTCAATAATTCCTTCTCTAAAATCACCACTTGTGTCTCTTCTAAATAGATTTCTCCCAAACATATTGGAAGGCTCAAATGTAACAACTTAATTGAGACTTCTTTGAATGAAATCCTTGAGTTCACAATCACATGATCTAAATCCAAATTATGCTGAATCTCACTATTTTTCGGAAGATATTGCTCAGTATCAAGAATGACAATATCTTTCAACGTTCCAACAATTTTTTGAATCATATCAGGCTTAAAATTGAGCTCTATGTGCTCCAAGCTTGAAGTAATTTGGATGTCCCCAGTGTGCTTATCATAATCGGGATGGTTCTTGCTAACCTTGATCACTTGTACCTCTACATTATTTCCTTTTTCACTCATATTGCTGCTCCTTCTTCTCACCTCCAGGTTATTCAAAGAAGATATTCCTAATGATCTATTTGTCATTAATTTGTACTCTCTTGTGTCCATATCTTCATCTGAATATCCAGATATCTCTACAGTATTTGCTTGGAAATTCACTCTCAGCATGGAATGTAGTTTTTCAATACTCACATTCAAATCTTTGGCATATGTTCCAAATAATTTTCGACCTCCTTTCTCAAGCATATTTGCTTCGAAATGCCCTAAATGCACTGACACTATAGCTATCACCTTGGAATAATCAACTTTTCCTGGACCTCCTGAACTCACAACACTCCCCCTTCTTCCTTTTCTTTCTAACAAAGGATGAATTTCTTTTTTCGCTTCTTGAGAAAAGATCTGACCAATACTCAAGATTTTTGTTAAAATTTCTGGGGTAATCCTTGATGATATTCTATCAATTCCAACTTCAACGTTCCAGACAGGCTCTCTTTTTACATCTTCATCATCTCCTTCTTCAAATGTCTTTTCAATGTTCAATCCAATATCGACTTCTTCTACCAATTCCAAAACCTCCTTCATCAACTCTTTTTCTTGCATATTCAAGGTCCCTTCTTTTTTCATTTTCATGCTTTTATTCTTCTTATCAAAGAGACACTGGCTTGGCCAATATTCGATCTTCACCTTCTTCAGATTCACCTTATCATCTTCACCAATCTCTATTACTGAAATATTTTCTCCTTGTTTGTTCACTCTGCTCACCTTCTCTTCATCAATCATCTGATCAAAACTCAGATGATCCAAACTTAGCACCCAGCATTCACTATCTTCTGCTGGATTTCCTGAGAAAGGCAACATAATCACTGAAGACTCCATCTTTATAGATAAAGCTTGTTTGTGCCCTTTTATGCCTAACCTTGCATCCAAATTATCTCTGGCTTCATCTCTCATTCTCATCATCATTTCAAATTCATCCAATGCAGAAACGTCTCTTCTTGTCTTCATAAAGTTATTCCAAAATCTTATCGAATATCCGATCAATCTTGGCCTCCATATCACCTCAAGGCCACTGCATTCAATTTCTGGAACTTTTATTGGTCCTTCTGTTCTCATAAAACTATCGTAAATCATTGAAAAAACTTCCTTTGTTGAACTTGATGCTTCCCAGTGATTAAATCTCCTGATCACCGGCACTTCAGTGTAGAGCTCATTTTCTGCAAGCTTTGTCTTGAATAAAGCGTTGAAATCCTGCATAGTCACATGAGTAGAAATCCTTTCAAAATCTTTCTTGAATTTCAAGCTTAGCCCTTTAAATCCAATCGTTATTGCATCTTCATTTGCAGAAGTCCCAGTATCTGTCAAACAGATACTTCCGCTCGCACTCATTAAATTAATCAAAATTATCTGCTTATCCTCTTCAAAATCCATCAAACTTCGAGGGTCTGTCTCAGTACTGATCACACTGCCCTCTCTACCCTCTGATCCATCCTTCAAATATCTCTCCATTTCTTGAACTTCTTCCACCGCAAAAAATGTTTCCTGAGGTTTTGTCTCCTTCTTTTTATCCTTAGAGAACCATCTGGAAAACCATCCTTGATGCTGTTGCTGCTCCTTCTTCTGATCCACTTCAGCTTGTGCTTGAATCGCAAACTCTTTATTCAACCTATCAGTTTCCAGCCTAGATGCGACTCTTTTCACTGCCTTCGAAATCTCATCTTCATTCAGTCCCAAAATATACAATTTAAATTTCTCGAGATCTTCTTGATCATCAAAAATAGCCAGTAAATTCTCTTCTCCTACACTCCATTCTTCTTTATTCTCGTATTCCATGAGTCTCTTGCACATTCCTTCAAATTCATCTATGCATCTTTTCTGATCTTTCTTTAACAAAGCTTTCACTTCTTCCTTTTTCTTGGTTAAAAACTCTGCTCTAAATCTCCATCTCTTTTCAAAAAGATTCAACAATTGTGTCAACTCATCAAATTGAAGCTTATTCAACTGCATTTCTAATGGTGACATCTTCACATCAATCTCATATGTTGGATCTGTATCCTCCTTTCCCTTCTCATCTCGATGTAAAATATGAATTTTTGCTGAGACTACACCAATATGCTCTCCACTATATTTTGTCAATTCTTTATCTCTTGAAATCTGTTTCTTCATTGCCTCATTTATTTTCTCTGGCTCCATTTTCCCATAAATCTCAGTGACCTTTGGTGTCCAATACAATGAAAAACTCTTGAATTCAACAACTCTTCGAAGAGGAATATGCTTATTTGCGTGCTTTGTACGATCGATAAAATCTTTCCTCCATTCAGTATTCGCTGTAAATGATGTCACCTCATCCAATGTGACACCACAAGCATACACCAACTCATTAAAAACTCCTTCAAATCTTATATGTACATTCTTTATCGTTATCTATATGGAAATTAGAAGACTATTATTACTCTCAAGTCATTACTTGAAGGTTATCAATAACTTTTCTTGAAATCTTTGAAAAAAGATTCGATCCTTTACTCTTTTGCTCTGGAACAGGAGTAGCGGAAACTTCACCTTTTTCTTCTTGAAAATCAATGTCAGTATACATCTCCAAATACTTCTCAATCATTTGCAACCTCTTTAAAACCAACTTATAATCATCTATTGTCCAAGCTCTCCTCTCGACAGGCTCAATAATCAAAAATACATCCTCCAATACAACTTCAATAGGTGCTTTTCCCAATGATTTCCAAGGCACTTGCATGGATAAATGGCCAACATGACTGTAAAGCATTTTTAGAGGGAGGTCGAGTGATTTAATAAAGAGGGGATTTAAAGAAATGTTGTCAATAGTAACATCACCAGACCAGAAACCAAGTTTAAGGTTTTGCTTGTCGAGTCCATTGATGAATTTGCCGAGATTGGAGAGGAGGACACGCTGTAAAATGGTTTCAAACATATTTGAAAAGAATATGTGAAATTAGAAATATTAATTTCGTTTGGAAATTTACTTAAATTTTAAAAAGGCAAAAAATTAAATTTGGATAATTCTATTTAGTGTAGTGTTTTTTCCGCCTAAAGGTTTTGATAAGAGACTTTATTTTAAATGATTCATTAATGTTTCGTACTCAATTTGCACATGAAATAGCTATTTTTCTTTCCAATGAAAGGTCATATTTAAATTAAATTTTTTGAAGGTTTGAGCATCTTGAAGAAAGTAGGAAAAATATTTTTTCCTTGATACAGGAGCGTCCAGCTTCAAAAAAACCTCAATCAACTTGAGTCTCTGTAAATTTTTTTGTTGCTGAGAAAATTGGTTTGAGAGAGGTAAGCCTCATCACCTAAATTGAGAGAACTAGACAATTTTGAAGTGGATGATGAACTTCATCTCTCATGAATTTCCTCGATTCATATTTCTGAAAATAAATCTCTCTAAAAAAAACCTTTTCAATAATCAATGGGAATTTTTTTTTGCAGTAATTTTTCAAATTTGTTCATCTGAAAAATGGAAATTGAAAGTTGCTTCTTATTGAGAAATTAAAAAATATATATTCAGAACTCATTGAATGCAGAATCCGATATTTGTTTTTTCAAGGCCGAAAACATGATACATTAAATCCTATTTTTATTCAAAAAATATTTTCAATGTAACCAAACTCTCATACAGATTCTTAGACAATCGTCAGGTTTCACATGAATAAAATTTTGACCCCTAAAAATTCTGATCTCAAGAGAATCTAGATGAAATTTATTTTGGAATAATTGCAAAAGGTTTTTTCTTTAAAATCTTCTTTTCAATTGTATGGTACGACATTATTTACAATACAACAAAAACGTGAAAATACCCATCATTATGCATTCTAAATGGATTATCCACTGAAATTGAAGCAATATACTCATACAATACAAATTCTTTAATTCAACAAATTCTTAACATCTTCTTCCATTTTGCTTGGAGCATCACCAGGTCCATAATATCTAATGACCTTACCATCTCTATTAACCAAGAATTTAGTAAAGTTCCATGGAACTTCTTGGATCAAGTTCGCCTTAGGATCATATAAATCGGTGTTGGCTCTCAAATATCTAAAGACTTCATGAGTTTGAGGTCCATTGACATCGATCTTGGAGAACATTGGGAAGTCAACACTGTAAGTGCTCTTGGCAAAGTTCTTAATATCAAGCTCACATTTACTTTCTTGACCATGGAATTGATTGGAGGGGAAAGCTAAAATTTCAAGACCTTGATCCCTAATGATGTAATTTTAGTTGAATATTCACAAGAAAAGAAGAAATTACTTGTATTTATTGTAGAGTTCGACAAGTCCCTTGTAGTTAGAGCCAGTGTAACCACAAGCAGAGGCAACATTGACGACGATGAAAGCCTTTTTACCCTTGAGGTCTTCGAATTTAAGATCATTTCCATCGATATCCTTAGCGTGGAGTTCCCAGAAAGATTTGGGAATGTTGAATAAGGATTCTTTGCTTTTCTTGAAGATGAGGTTACCCATTTGTTTGAAGGAGGAAAAAATTATGTAATTAAATTACTTTGTTTTTATTAAAATTATTAAATGTGTTTTGTCTGGAGCACTATTTATAATTGAGTGTACAAAGGGGTTTTAACCCTCTTTTGCCTGGTTTTCTGACACATACCTAATACAACTAATAAAATTTTAACACAAGAAATTTGTCTCCAAATAGTTTTTATTGGAGAAAATCTGTATTAATCTGAGCGAAAGAGTTTATCTCTGTTTTCTAGAAAACTTCTTGACCGTCAACAACTTTCCTTCTGTTTTTAGGAAAAGAAACAAGGTAAATTTGGCCAGAAACTCGTTGTGAGGAGACAAAGATCCAGAACAACTTCTCAAAGTTATTTATGTTTAACCATATGAAGCTAGATATGATGTGATATGATGTGAAGTGTAGTTTACGTATTATTGAATCAAATTACTTATTAAATAATTCGTCATGAGAGTTTATGAGGTAAATTGATGAGGTCATGAATATTAGAGTCGTAATATGACAGAAATTTCCTGAAAACAAATTTTAATTCCATAAATACTATTTTACTCCAATATCTGGGCAAACAGGCGACTCTCTCCTGGAAAAATTTCCTTTCTCATTTCTCTCGAAGTTTTCCAAAATCTCGTGAAGAAAACTCTCATCTACCAAATGATCTGGCAGTTTGCCTTTCAAAAAATCTTATTTTTGCCATCCAAGTTTTGCAGGACAAGGAAAATATTGCTTTGGGAAATTATTGATATTTCTTGACTGACTAACTTTTCGAACATTCGAAAATCTTATTAGTATTGATAATCCTCATAATACAGTCCTTTTTATTCAAAGAAAGCATTCCTATTTCTGTTGCCTTCCAACTGGCCTCCAAATATGAATAATCCCCACTTGGGGAAAAATCCCCCAAAAAAATTTCTGACCAAAACATAAAATTCATATGAAAGGAAAATTTTTCACACAGCTACTTTGAAAATCGCATCTCATAAAGATCAGCTCATGAGGAATTTTCCTAAAACCAATCCGAGTCACACAATCCAATGAAATTATTTTTTTCGAACAAAATATTATTTCAATCGAAACATGCATATTTCAAGTTTAATGAAACAAAAACGATGAAGAAATAAAACTTGAGCATTAAAATTTGTTTTCCTTCTTGTTTGTAAAAATCAACTTTTGAGAAGTACAACGAGGATTTTTAATTTTAATTTAATTCCAGTTGTTAATTGCAAAGGTTGAAAATAAACAATTATTCTCTTGGTTAAATTTTTCATTGTTTCATTTTTCAAACAAACGAAAACTGTATTTTTCGTCAAAAGGAAAGTCCGATCTAAGAGATTAAACGAGATCTATTTTTTTAAAGATTGGTATACAGACAGTTAAACAAGACACAACTCTTTAACCAATAATAAGAGTGTCTTTTCGATTATACACTCGATATAGTGGACAAATTAAAAAAAAAAAAAGGCAGATAAATGGTGATGTGTTCTCGAAGCGTGACTCAAGTCAACGACTTCTACAATCTCACCCGCCTCGATTTGAGTAAAACTGATGAACAATAACAACAAAATAGAGAACAAGATTTGAAAAAAAGCAGGATTTGTATATGTATTTTATGTATGGT
>Ga0182738_1000207_pt1 | contig 91638 bp, 79 predicted proteins | sample eDN5th30CBELigMG_FD_128876 | JGI IMG/M metagenome (GOLD analysis project Ga0182738, IMG submission 128876) | Enriched Miracle-Growth compost microbial communities from Emeryville, California, USA - eDNA 5th pass 30_C BE-Lig MG (version 2)... ... | reverse complement strand
GTTCTTCGGCGCGCTGTTCTACGCACGGCAGTTCTCGGTGCCGTGGCTGGGCGGCGAGGGCGTCAAGGGCATCACCAAGTTCCTGCTGTGGAACAACTACGAGATGGCCTGGCCGACCAACGGCCCGGCGGATATCGGCGGCGATTTCGAGACCATTCCGGCGTTCGGCCTGCCGGCGATCAACACCGCGCTGCTGCTGACCTCGGGCGTGACCCTGACCATCGCGCACCACGCGCTCAAGGCGGGGAATCGCAAGATTCTGAACATTTTCCTGGCGGCGACCTTCCTGCTGGGCTTCATCTTCGTGTTCCTGCAGGCCGAGGAATACATCCACGCCTACACGGAGCTGAACCTGACGCTGGGCAGCGGCGTGTACGGCTCGACCTTCTTCATGCTCACCGGCTTCCACGGCTTCCACGTCACGGTCGGCGCCATCATGCTGACGGTGATCTGGTTCCGCTGCATGAAGGGCCACTTCACGCCGACCAACCACTTCGCCTTCGAAGGCGTGGCCTGGTACTGGCACTTCGTGGACGTGGTGTGGCTGATCCTGTTCGTGTTCGTGTACTGGCTGTAACTTGGAATTGCGGCAATGACGGCGGGCAGATCCGCCGTCATTGCTTGACCGTTTACCTGCCGAACCCGTGCGGTTGCAGCAGTCCCTGCGACCAGGCCAGCAGCAGCAGGATGAACAGCGCCACCGACAGCGCCACCCGCACCGTGAGCGCCTTCACCATCTTCTTCGACCCGCCCTTGTCGTTGACCAGATGGAACATGCCGGAGCCGAGGCTGATCAGAATGGCGATCAGGCACAGCACGATGAGAATCTTGATGAGAGGCATGGCGCTAGGGATTGAGAGGCGAAGGGCGCTCGCCACCGGCAGTATATCGTGAGCACCGGCCAGGCCACCCGGCGCTTTTCTCCCTCGGTATTCGCGACGCTGCTGACCATCGTCGGTGTCGGACTGTTCGTACGGCTCGGCTTCTGGCAGCTGCATCGCGCTGACGAAAAGCAGGCGCTGCTGGATCAGTACGCAGCGGGTCAGCATTCGACGGTCGATCTGACCGCAGCCGCTGTCGGCACGCTGCCGCGATATCAGCAGGTGCGGGCGAACGGACACTACGACCCGGCGCACCAGATCCTGCTCGACAACATGCCGTCGCAGCACGGCCAGCCGGGCTATCGCGTGGTCACGCCGTTCGAGCTGGAGCAGGGCGGGTCGATTCTGGTCGATCGGGGCTGGATCGCGATGGGCGCGACCCGCGACGTTCTGCCCGATGTGGCCGTTCCCGCCGATGCGCGAACCATCGTCGGTCGGCTCGATGTCCTGCCGCGCGCCGGCGTTCAGCTAGGCAACGAAGATGGGATGCCGACGGGCGGCTGGCCGCATGTGATGAACTTTCCGCAGCATGCTGCTGTGGTGAAAGCGCTGGGGCGCCCCGTGCTCGAGGGGCTGATCCTGCTCGATCCGGCGCAGCCGAACGGCTACGAGCGCGCCGCGCAGATGCACTTCGACTCCGGCTCCGAATTCGGGCCGCAGCGACACCTGGCCTACGCCGTCCAATGGTTCGCCATGGCGGCCGCCGCCGTGGTGATTTACCTGATCCTGGGATTCCGACGAACTGCTGACTCAACGCCTGATGAACAACGCAACTGACTCCGCGGCCCCGCGCCGCCGCTCGCAGCTGTGGCTGCTGATCGCCATTTTCTTCGCGCCCCTGGCCGTGGCGTTCCTGCTCTATTACGGCACCGACGGCTGGCGTCCCGCCGGCAGCACCAATCATGGCGAGCTGATCACTCCGGCCCGGCCGCTGCCGCAGCTGACACTGACGTCGACCGCCGGCACCAGCCTCGGCAACGAGTTGTGGCAGGACAAGTGGACGGTGGTCTACGTCGGCGACGGGCAATGCGACGCCGTATGCCGCGATGCGCTCTTTCTGACGCGTCAGACGCGATTGGCGCTCGGTGATGACATGACGCGCGTGCAGCGGGTGTTCCTGGTCACCGCGAACTGTTGCGACCAACCCTACCTGGATACCGAGCATCCGGATCTGACCGAGGTCCGGGCCGACGACGCGGCCGGCCAGCAGCTGCTCGCCGCCTTCCCGGCGCCGGCCGTCGGGCGCATCTTCATCGTCGATCCGCTCGGCAACCTCATGATGAGCCACATGCCGGATGCGCATTCGCGCGGCCTGCTGGAAGATCTGAAAAAACTGCTCAAGTTATCGCATATCGGCTAGCCGATCCTGTTAGCGATTTCCCCGGTGCGCCGCATCAGGGATTCTCTTCCCATGCGAAAAGTGCTGTGAGACACTCGGGTCGACTGCCCTTCGGCCCCCGAGGAATCAGCCTGCCACGCACGCGATGCCGTCCATGATCGCCTGGAGCCACATCCCGTACTTCGATCCGCCGGACCGCCCTGGCAGCAGGCACGCCGAATAAGTTGAGGGTTTCCCGGGTGCGAAAGACAACGAAAACGATGAAGAGGTACTGCTCACCACACCGTTGAAACTCGTACTGCACCGGGGGAAGCCATGAAATGTCTCTACTTTCTTGCGCCCACGCTCTCCAGCACTCATGACGTCTCGGACGACCTGCATGAGATCGGCATCAAGGACTTCTACCTGCACGTCATCTGCAAGGATGAGTCGGGTCTGAAGCAGCAGCACATCCACTCCAGCAACTACCTCGAGACGCTCGACGTCCTGCGCAACGGCTTCATCGGCGCCGCCCTGGGGCTGCTGGTCGGCCTCGCCGGCGTCGCCGCGCTCATGTACTTCAAGCCGTTCGGCGCCAACGTCGAGATCCCGACCCTGGTGTACGCCGCCCTGGTGGGCGTCGCCACGCTGTTCGGCGCCTGGGAAGGCGGACTCACCGGCATTGCCAGCGAAAACAAGAAGCTGGCCCGCTTCCACGACGATATCGAGGCCGGCAAGTACCTGATCCTGGTGTACGTGCGCCGGCAGCGCGAGGACCAGGTGCAGCGGATGATGAAGGAGCGGCATCCGGAAGCCGAGCTGGTTGCGGTCGACACGCACTTCGTCAACCCGTTCAGCGACGTCGCCCGTGTTTCCGAAGCCCCGCGGGCGCCGCAGACCCAAAGACAGACCTGACGATCGATCCGGCGATGTGATCCCGAGCTTGAGACTCAACGACGAGGAGCAAGCAGATGGTGTTCGCAGTGGTCTTGATCCTGCTGGTACTCGGCACGGTGCTGTTTCATTTCCTGAGCCCGTGGTGGTTCACGCCGATCGCCTCCAACTGGCAGATGATGGACGACACCGTGCACGTGACCTTCTGGGTCACCGGGGTGGTGTTCGTCGCGGTCAACCTGTTCCTGGCGTACGCCGTCATCCGCTACCGCCATCGCCAGGGCGGTGAAAAGGCGCACTACGAGCCGGAGAACAAGAAACTCGAAGGCTGGCTGACCGTCGTCACCTCGGTGGGCATCGCCGCCATGCTGGCGCCAGGCCTGGCGGTGTGGGCCAAGTTCGTCACCGTGCCCGAAGATGCCGCGGTGGTGGAAGTGCTGGGCCAGCAATGGGCCTGGAGCTACCGCTTCCCTGGCAAGGATGGTGAGCTCGGCGCCACCGACGTACGCCTGATCAGCGTGGACAATCCGTTCGGCATGCAACCGGAGGACACCAAAGGCCACGATGACATCCTGGTGGCCAGCCCCGAGCTGCACCTGCCGCTCGACAAGCCGGTGAAGATCGCGCTGCGCGCCAAGGACGTGAACCATCAGTTCGCGGTGCCGCAGTTCCGCGTGAAGATGGACATGGTGCCGGGCATGGTCACCTATTTCTGGGTGACGCCGACCCGCACCGGTGCTTTCGATGTGCTGTGCGAACAGCTGTGCGGCATGGCGCACTTTGCGATGCGCGGCCGCGTGGTCGTCGATGAGCAGGCCGCGTTCGACCAGTGGCTGGCCAAACAGCCCACCTACCAACAGACCCGTGAATTGACCGCCGGCGATGCCACAGCGGGCCAGGCGCTGTTCGCGACCTGCACTGCTTGTCATGGCACGCAGGCCGAAGGCAATCGTCAGCTGAATGCGCCGAAGCTGGCCGGGCAGGCCGGCTGGTATCTCGCGCGGCAATTGAAAGATTTCAAGGAAGGCATCCGCGGCACCCACGAAAAGGACGTGTATGCCAAGCAGATGATTCCGTTCGCGCAGACGCTCGCGGACGACGCCGCGATCCGCAACGTGGTCGCCTACATCACCTCGCTCCCCGACGCCCGTCCGGCATCGACGGTGCTGGGCGATCCGAGTCGCGGCAAGAAGCTCTACGCAACCTGCCAGTCCTGTCACGGCGTCGACGGCCGGGGCGTGTGGTCCACCAGCGCGCCGCGGCTGGCGAACATGAGCGACTGGTATCTGGCGCGGCAACTGCAGAATTTCCGGTCCGGCATCCGCGGCACACATCCGCAGGACTTCAACGGCGCGCAGATGGCGGCCATGGCCAAGGTGCTGGCCGACGAACAGGCAATCAACGATCTCCTGGATTACGTACACACGCTGTAACGGGCGCGCGACGAACGCGCCCGACACGGTAATGACGCGGAGGAGTTGACCGATGGCTTATGTGGCAATCGCGGACCGCGATCACGAGCACGCGCTGCACGATCCGCAGAGCTTCATCCGGAAATACATCTGGAGCCAGGACCACAAGGTGATCGCCATCCAGTACGCACTGGTGGCGATCGCCATCGGCCTGGTGGCGCTGACGATGTCGGTGCTGATGCGCCTGCAGCTGGGCTTTCCGCAGGTGTTCTCGCTGATCGCGCCGGAACACTATTACCAGTTCATCACCATGCACGGCATGATCATGGTGATCTACCTGCTCACCGCCCTGTTCCTGGGCGGCTTCGGCAACCTGCTCATTCCGCTCATGTGCGGCTCGCGGGACATGGTGTTCCCGTACATGAACATGCTGAGCTTCTGGTTCTACCTGCTGGCGGTGCTGATCCTGGTGGCCGGTATGTTCGTGCCGGGCGGGCCGACCGGCGCCGGCTGGACGCTGTATCCGCCGCAGGCAATCCTGCCGGGCACGCCGGGCGCGAGCTGGGGAATCATCTGCATGCTCGCCTCGCTGTGCGTGTTCGTCGTCGCTTTCACCATGGGCGGCCTGAACTACGTGACTACGGTGCTGCAGGCGCGCTGCCGCGGCATGACCATGATGCGTCTGCCGCTGTCGGTGTGGGGCATCTTCATGGCCTCCGTGCTCGGCCTGCTGGCATTTCCGGCACTGTTCGTGTCCGCCGTCATGATGATGCTGGACAGCGTGCTCGGCACCAGCTTCTTCATGCCGGCGATCGCTTCGATGGGCGAGCCCTCCAAGATCCACAGCGGTGGCAGCCCACTGCTGTTCCAGCACCTGTTCTGGTTCTTCGGCCACCCCGAGGTGTACATCGTGGCGCTGCCGGCTTTCGGCATCGTCTCCGACCTGCTGAGCACGCACGCCCGGCGCAACATCTTCGGTTACCGCATGATGGTGTGGGCGATCCTGGCGATCGGCTGCCTGAGCTTCGTGGTGTGGGCGCACCACATGTACGTCAGCGGCATGAATCCGTACTTCGGCTTCTTCTTCGCCACCACCACGCTGATCATCGCCGTGCCCACCGCGATCAAGGTCTACAACTGGGTGCTGACGATCTGGAAGGGCGACGTGCACCTGACGGTGCCGATGCTGTTCGCCATCGGCTTCATCTTCACCTTCATCAACGGCGGCCTGACCGGTCTGTTCCTCGGCAACGTCACCGTCGACGTGCCGCTGTCGGGCACGTACTTCGTGGTCGCACACTTCCACATGGTGATGGGCGTCTCGCCCATCCTGGTGGTGTTCGGCGCCATCTATCACTGGTACCCGAAGATCACCGGCCGGATGCTGGACGATTTGCTCGGCAAGATCCATTTCTGGTGCACCTTCCTCGGCACCTACGCGATCTTCCTGCCGATGCACTACCTGGGCATTCTCGGCGTGCCGCGCCGCTACTACGCCTACAGCAACGCCATCGATTTCATTCCGCCGTCGGTGCAGCAGGCCAACGAATGGATCTCCCTCTCGGCGCTGTTCGTGGCTGCGATACAGCTGGTGTTCCTCTACAACCTGGTCTGGTCGTATTTCCGCGGCAAGCCGGCGAGCCCCAATCCGTGGCGCGCCACCACGCTCGAATGGCAGACGCCCGACAATCCGGCCAAGCACGGCAACTGGGGCAAGGATCTGCCGGTGGTGTATCGCTGGGCCTATGACTACAACGTGCCCGGCGCCGAGCAGGACTTCATTCCGCAAAACGTACCGCCCGACGGCCACATTCCGGCGGGACGCGAGCACGGACAACACGCATGAGCCTGACGGTTGCCTATGGCGCGCTGATCACCGGCATCGTCGTATGGCTGGTGCTGGTCACCAGGCTGTCGACGAAGTCCTGGCTGGCACAGCCCGCGGGCGCTGCCGCCATCGAGGAACCGCCGCGGCCGTCGGCGGCACGCGTGGGTCTGTGGATCTTCCTCGCAGTTGTCTCTTCACTGTTCGGTCTGTTCATTTCCGCGTACTACATGCGAATGGGCCATGGCGGCGCCATGGCGACGGACTGGCAGCCATTCCCCGAGCCGATGATCCTGTGGATCAACACCGCGCTGCTGATCCTGGGCAGCGTCGCGATGCAGTGGGCACGCGCTTCGGTTGCGAACGGCAATGCCGAGCGCACGAGAGCTGCCTTGCTGACCGGCGGGCTGCTGACGTTCGCCTTTCTCGTCGGACAGTTCCTCGCCTGGCGGCTGCTGGTCAGCACCGGCTACTTCATGCCGCGCAATCCGGCGGTCGCGTTCTTCTACGTGCTCACCGCTGTGCACGCCCTGCATCTGCTGGGCGGACTGTACGTGTGGGGCCGCACGTTTGTGCGCCTGCAGCGTAAGGATCTCGAGTTGATCGACGTGCGGCAGAGCGTGGAGCTGTGCACCGTCTACTGGCACTACCTGCTGGTGGTCTGGCTGGTGCTGTTCGCGCTGCTGCTGTCCCACTCCATCGACAGCCAGATGATATTTGAGAGGTTGTGCTGATGACCCGCGAACCCACGACCGTGCTCGAAGGCCTGCCGGGAGTCACCGCCGACTGGTCCGCCGACAAGCAGGCGTTCGCCGTGCCCTGGGGCAAGGCGATGATGTGGATCTTCCTGCTGAGCGACACCTTCGTCTTCTCCTGCTTCCTGACCTCGTACATGAACGTGCGGATCTCGACCACGGAACCGTGGCCGAACACCAGCGAAGTGTTCGCGCTGCAGGTCGGCAGCCACTCGGTGCCGCTGCTGCTGATCGCGATCATGACCATGATCCTGATCACCAGCAGCGGCACCATGGCGATGGCGGTGAACTTCGGTTATCGCCGCGACCGCAAGAAGACCGCGCTGCTGATGCTCGCCACCGCGGTGCTCGGGCTGTCGTTCGTCGGCATGCAGGCACTGGAGTGGACCAAGCTGATCGTCGGTGAAGGCGTGCGGCCGTGGGGCAACCCGCTGGGCGCCTCGCAGTTCGGTTCGACGTTCTTCATGATTACCGGCTTCCACGGCCTGCACGTCAGCTGCGGCGTCATTTATCTGAGCGTGGTCGCGTACCGGGTGTGGAGCGGCTTCTACGACCGCAAGGGCAGTTACGAAACCGTGGAAGTGGCCGGCCTGTACTGGCACTTCGTCGATCTGGTGTGGGTGTTCATCTTCGCCTTCCTTTACCTTTGGTAGGAGCTCGCATGGATCAGGCCGTACACGAGCCTCTCGGGGCACACACGCAAACCGCGCATCACGGCGACGGCCAGCAGCATCCGATCCGCATTTACCTGTTGATCTGGGCGCTGCTGTTCGTCTTCAGTACCTTTTCGTATCTGGTGGATTACTTCCAGTTCCAGGGCTACCTGCGCTGGACGCTCATCATCGCGTTCATGCTGATCAAGGCGGGCTTCATCGTCGCCATCTTCATGCACATGGCCTGGGAGCGGCTGGCGCTGAAGATCGCCATCCTGACGCCGCCGCTGGCGCTATTGATCCTGATCGGGCTGATGGCGATCGAAGGCGACTACACCTTCGTGACGCGCCTGGCCGCGTTCGCGCACTGACACGGCCTTGCAACAGCAGCGGGCAACACCGGTGGTCGTGACGTGTACGTAACCGTCCTGTGGATCTGTGTCGGCCTGGCGGCCGCGGTGTTCGCGGTGATGCTGTATTCCATTGCGGCCTTTCGCCAACCGCCGGGCCCCCGTCTCGCGCAATATCGGCACAGCAAGCTGGTGGAAGTGCTGTGGGCCATCGTGCCCATCGTGATCCTGGTGGGCATGGCCGCGCCGGCGGTGAAGGCGCTGGTCTGGATCGATCCGGCCGGCGCGTCCGCACCGTGCCAGCCGGCCGCCGCTGCGGGCGGCGGCACAGATGTAAAAGAATGCTTTCCATAGCGACGCTCGCTCGCTATAAGACTCACCCCCTTGAGGCTTACCCGCTTCCGACATGACTTCGCGTCTGACCCTGTTTCGCCGCCTTGCGCTGGCGGGCGTCATCCTCGCCCTTGTGGTCGTCGTTCTCGGCGCATGGGTCCGCTTGAGCGCAGCGGGCTTGGGCTGCCCGGACTGGCCCGGCTGCTACGGCCACCTGACGGTGGACCAGGCGGCGCGCAACGTCGATGCCATCAATCAGGCTTTCCCGCAGCGGCCGTTCGAATATCACAAGGCCATCAAGGAGATGGTGCACCGGTACTTCGCCTCCAGCCTGGGGCTGCTGATCCTGGCGCTGGCGGCGCTGGCCATCGTCAACCGCAAGGATCCCAATCAGCCGGTGGCGCTGCCGGTAGCGCTGGTGGGGCTGGTGATTTTCCAGGGTCTGCTCGGCATGTGGACGGTCACGCTGCTGCTCAAGCCGCTGATCGTGGTCCTGCACCTGCTGGGGGGACTTACGACCCTGGCGCTGCTGTGCTGGCTGGCCATCGATCCCGAGCGGCGCTCGCGTCCCCGGGAGGAATCCGGCCTGCGCAAGCTGGCGCTGGCGGGATTGGCGATGCTGGTGCTGCAGATCGCGCTCGGCGGCTGGACCAGCAGCAACTACGCGGCGCTGGCGTGTCCCGATTTCCCCACCTGCCAGAACGCCGCCTGGCCGCACATGGACGTGAAGGATGCCTTCGTGCTCTGGCGTGGCCTGGGAATCGACTACGAGGGCGGTGTCCTGGATCATCCGGCCCGCGTCGCGATCCATTTCTTTCACCGGCTGGGCGCGGTGCTCACGGCGCTGCTGCTGGGAACCCTGAGCCTGCTGGCCTGGCTCAAGGGGCGGAATACTTCGATCCGGATTGCCGGCGCGGTGCTGGGTGTCGTGCTGATAGCGCAGCTCATTCTCGGTCCGCTGATGGTGGTGCGCGGTCTGCCGCTCGTGCTGGCCACTGGGCACAACGGCGTAGCAGCGCTGCTGCTGCTCAGCGTCGTGCGCCTGAACCGAATGCTGCGGCCACTGCCTTCGAGAATTTGAGCGCCGGCTGCGTGTGACTTATCGTGCATTCCGTGGACACTTCTTCCCCCCTGCAACACGCCACCTGGCGTGATTATTACGAACTCGGCAAGCCGCGCGTCGTCATGCTCATCGTCTTCACGGCGATCGTGGGCATGTTTCTCGCCGCACCCGGGCTGCCGCCGCCGAATGCACTGCTGTTCGGCACGTTGGGCATCGCGCTGGCCGCATCTTCTGCGGCAGCGATCAATCACGTCCTCGATCGTCGCTTCGACGAGCAGATGGCGCGCACGCGCAATCGTCCGCTGCCTACCGGACATGTCACCGAAAGGCAGGCGCTGAGCTACGCCGCGGTCCTGGCGATTCTGTCGATGGTGATGCTGTGGGCCTGGGTCAATCCGCTTACCGCGGTGCTGACATTCTGCTCGCTGATCGGCTATGCGGTCATCTACACGGTGTGGCTGAAGCACGCGACGCCGCAGAACATCGTCATCGGCGGCGCCGCCGGCGCCGCGCCACCGGTGCTCGGCTGGACGTCCGTGACCGGACAGGTCGATCCGTACTCGCTGTTGCTGTTCCTGATCATTTTCGCGTGGACGCCGCCGCATTTCTGGGCACTCGCCATCGCCCGCCGCGACGAATATGCGCAGGCCGGCATTCCGATGCTGCCGGTGGCCTACGGCACGGACTTCACCCGGCTGCACATCCTGCTCTACACCATCCTGCTGGTGATCGTGACCTTGTTGCCGTACCTGACCGGCATGAGCGGCCTGATCTATCTCGCTGCGGCGGTGTCGCTGGGCGGCTTCTTCCTGTACCGCGCGCTGCAGCTGAAAATGCGCAGCGATGAGCGACTGCCGATGCGTACCTTCAGCTTCTCGATCACGTATCTGGCGCTGCTGTTCGCCGCGCTGCTGCTGGATCACTATGTGAGGATCAGGCTCTAGGCCGTTGACCCTGAGCACTGCGGTGGAAGGCAGACATGGTTCACCTCGCTACCGCTTCATAGCGTTCAAGGCCTGGCGCCGTCCCGATGCCGTCCCCACGCTCCGGTAGTCTCATTCCCTGGCTGCTCGTCGCCGTCGTGGCGCTGATCGCGTACGGCTCGCTGTATCCGTTCAATTTCAAACCGGATGCCATCAGCGGCGGCGTACTGGAAGCGTTGCGCGAATTGTCGTGGGCGCGGGCAGGGCGCGGCGATCGCATCGCCAACGTGTTGTTGTACCTGCCGCTGGGTTTTTGTCTGTTCCTGTCGCTGGCGGAGCGCTGGCATCGCGGCGTCGCCGTGCTGGTGGCCACCGTGTTCGGCTCGCTGCTGTCGCTGACGATCGAGGTGGCGCAGGTCTACATTTCCAGCCGCGTGCCCAGCCTGACCGACCTGACGCTGAACACCAGCGGCACCTTGCTCGGCGCCACCTTCGGCGTGGCCTGGGGCACCATCGGCGGCTGGATGCATCTGCCGACGCGCTCGGAAAAGCCGAGCCGCGACCCGTCGGCGATGCTGCTCATCGCGCTATGGCTCACGTGGCGGCTCGCGCCGTTCGTGCCGCACCTGGATCTGGGCAAGCTCAAAGCGGCGCTGCGCCCGCTGTTCGATCCGCACATCGAGTTGAGCAGCGTGCTGGTGTACCTGACTTACTGGCTGGTGATCAGTCAGGCGCTGTCATCGCTGGTCAGCCGGCCGCGCACGCTGGAGGCGCTGTTGCTGCTGATCGCCAGCGTGCTGGTCGGCAGGCTCGTCGTCGCCAACCAGACCTTCGTGCCTTCGGAGCTGCTGGCGCTGATCGTGCTGCTGCCACTGGTGGTACTGACCTACCGGATGCGGCCAGCGCCGAAGCGGCTGTTGCTCATGGCGTCGATCCTGGCGGTGTTCGTGTACGAGCGGCTCACTCCCTTCAGTTTCGCGGATCGCGCGACCAGCTTCGATTTCTGGCCGTTCCTGCACTGGTTCCAGGCCGGCCTGCCCGCCGCCTGGCTGTCGATCGACTGGGTCGGCTTCTTCGGCGCGATCTTCCTGTTCTCGGCCCTGCTGTGGGTGCTCAGGGCCTGCGGCACCTCGTTCAATCTGGCTGCGGGCATCGTGCTGGCGCTGGTGCTGGCGACCGAAGTCCTGCAGCTGTGGCTGCCGAATCGCAGCGCTTCGGTCACGGACCCGGTGATCGCACTCGGCGTGGTCGTGCTGTTTCGTTACACGCAACGACGGCAGCGCCGCATGTTCGGTGGCCGGTCTATCTCCCGACGTGCGCACAACCTTTGAATTCCTTGCCGTCGAGCGTCGCGCGCGCTGCGAAAGCAAAGTACTCGCCTGACATCGAATCGCGGCACACCTGCGAGTCGATCAGCAACTCCACGCTGTGACCAGCCGCAGTAGCGCGATAACTCACGGTGCCTTCCGCATCCTGCGACTGCAGCTCGCCGAGCTTGATCTCCTGCGGCGCTTCCGGCTGCTTCCAGACCATGCCGTCGTCCATCACCTGCAACGCCCAGAACGGCTCGTTGCCGCGCGCGGCGACGATGTAATCCGGCGCCGGCTTGTCACAGCCGCCGGTTTCGCCTGAAACGCCGGCGTACAGGAGCTGCTCGAGAATGAAAACACCGGCCTGGCCGCGCGCCGCCGGCACGTCGTCCGGCACGGGCGCCCGCTCGCCGTAGACTTCGACATAGGCGGCCGTTGCGTCTTCGGTCAGCAGCTCGGTCACTGCGCCATCGCTCTCATCGATCACCCACAGTGGCGTCTTGTCGTCGCAGCTCTGGAACGAGACGTGATCGCCCTCGGCTGTAACCACGCCGCGCTTGATTGCGAGGCTGGACTGCGTCGGCTCGGTGGCGGGGCCTGACGACAACTCGCTGGTCGCGGCCGGTGGTTGCAACGGTGCGGGCGCGACTGCGCCCTCCTCGTTTTGCTTACGCGCACAGCCTGCGAGCGTAATGAGCGCAATGCCCACGACGGCTGGCGTCCAGCGGCAAATCATCGAGCCTCCCGTTCCTCGTCGAGGAAGATTCATCAGCGTTCGCCACAGAATAACGTGGAAGACTGGCGCTCAGCCAAGGCCGCAGCGATGTTGGTGCGGGGTATCCGGTGCAAACTGCAGGCATCCGCCCCGCTGCCGGTCGAGTCGCGGCGAAGCCTGGTTCCGTCATCCCTGCGCAGGCAGGGAGCCAGAAAGAGAGCCCGATGGATCCCCGCCTGCGCGGGGACGACGAGGCAGTGCCTCGTCGGTTCGGCGTTTGCGCCCGGGCGAGCTACAATCGCGTCCCGTCTTCGCCGCAAGCCTCGCTGGTTTTCCGTATTCTGATGGACGTTTCCCCCATCCTCACAGGATTGAATGACGCACAGCGCGCCGCCGTGACGGCACCGCTGGGGCCGACGCTGGTGCTGGCCGGTGCCGGCAGCGGCAAGACGCGCGTGCTTACGCATCGAGTGGCCTGGCTGGTGCAGGTGGAGAATGCGTCGCCGCACGGCATCCTCGCGGTTACCTTCACCAACAAGGCGGCCGGCGAAATGCGCGGCCGCATCGAATCCATGCTCGGCGTTCCCAGCGCACCGCTGTGGATCGGCACGTTCCACGGCATCGCACACCGATTGCTGCGCATGCATTGGCGCGAAACCAATCTGCCGCAGGCATTCCAGATCATCGATGCCGAGGACCAGCTGCGCGCCATCCGCAAGATCGTCAAGGCGCAGGGCCTGGACGAATCGCGCTGGGTGCCGAAAGAGATCATGTGGTTCATCAACGCCCGCAAGGATGAAGGCCTGCGCGCCAGGCATCTGAAGGATGAGGGCGATCCGAACCGGCGCCAGTTCATCAAGTTCTACGAGATGTACCAGGAACAGTGCGACCGCTCCGGCAGCGTCGACTTCGCCGAGCTGCTCCTGCGCGCTTACGAGTTGCTGCGCGACCGGCCCGATGTGCTGTCGCACTATCGTTCGCGCTTCAAGCACGTGCTGATCGACGAGTTCCAGGATACGAACACCATCCAGTACGAATGGCTGAAGCTGCTGGTCGGCCCGCAGGGCCTGCCGTTCGCGGTGGGCGACGACGACCAGTCGATCTATCGCTGGCGCGGCGCCAAGGTCGAGAACCTGCAGCAGTACCGTCGCGATTTCCCCGGCGCGCAGCTGTTCCGGCTGGAGCAGAACTACCGCTCCACCGGCAACATCCTGGAAGCGGCCAACGCGCTGATCCGCAACAACACCGGCCGACTCGGCAAGAACCTGTGGACCAGCGGCGAGCCGGGCGAGCCGGTGAAGATGTACGCCGCGTTCAACGAGCGCGATGAAGCCGATTTCGTTGTGAACCGCATTCGCGACTGGAGCCTGAAAGGCGGCCGGCGTGCGGATTGCGCGATTCTCTACCGCTCCAACGCCCAGTCACGAACCTTCGAAGAGGCGCTGCTGTCGGCACGCATTCCTTACCGTGTCTACGGCGGCCTGCGGTTCTTCGAACGCGCGGAAATCAAAGACGCGCTGGCGTACATGCGCCTGATCTTCAATCGCGCGGACGACGCATCGTTCGAGCGCATCGTGAACCTGCCGGCGCGCGGCATCGGCAACAAGACGCTGGATACGGTTCGCAATTACGCACGCGCCAATGCCTGCTCCATGTGGGAGGCGGCCGGAGCATGCATCGGCGAGCTGGGCAGTCGCCTGGGGCAGAACCTGCACGGCTTCTTGCTGCTGATCGAGCAGCTGGAGCAACAGACGCGCACTCTGCCGCTGCACGAGCAGGTCGACCACATCATCAACGCCAGCGGCCTGGTCGCCTACTACAAACAGGAAAGCAAAGGCGATCGTGGCGAAGCAAAAGCGGAGAACCTCGAGGAACTGGTGACGGCCGCGCGCGGCTTCGAGCCCGACGAGGCCACGCAGATGTCGGCGCTGGCGAATTTCCTGGCGCACGCGGTGCTGGAATCCGGCGAGGAGCAGGCGGACGAATGGGAAGACAGCGTGCAGATGATGACGCTGCACACGGCCAAGGGCCTGGAGTTTCCGGTGGTGTTCCTGTGCGGCATGGAAGACGGACTGTTCCCGCACCAGCGCTCGATCACCGATGTCGCCGGTCTCGAGGAAGAACGTCGCCTGTGCTACGTCGGCACGACGCGCGCCATGAAACAGCTCTATCTGTCATATGCCGAGCAGCGCCGCCTGCACGGCGTGGACAGCTACGGCACGCCGTCGCGCTTCATCAAGGAAATTCCTTCCGAGCTGCTGGAAGAGATCCGGCCGCGCATCCAGATCTCCCGCCCGGTCTATACGCCGCGGCAAGGTCGCATCGAAGAAGAAGCGCCGGCCAACGGCATCCGCCTGGGCCAGCGCGTGCGCCACGGCAAATTCGGCGACGGCATCATTCTCGACCTGGAAGGCCAGGGCAGCCACGCCCGGGTCCAGGTCAATTTCGAGCGCCAGGGCACCAAGTGGCTGATGCTGGCGTACGCGAACCTGGAGCCTGTATGAGACCAATGGACCGCGCCGCATGAAAATCATCATTCTCGGCGCTGGCCAGGTCGGCAAGACGGCAGCGACCCACCTCGCCCGCGAAGAGGCGAACGAAGTCACGGTGGTGGACATCAACGACGAGCTGCTGCGCGACCTGCAGGATCGTCTCGATATCCGCACACTGGCAGGAAACGGCGCGTTCCCCACCACGCTGGACGCGGCCGGCGCGAAGGATGCCGACGTATTCGTCGCGCTGACCAACAGCGATGAAGTGAACATGGTCGCCTGCCAGGTCGTGCGCACGCTGTTCAATAAGGACGCCACGCGCATCGCGCGCATTCGCTCCGCCGACTACACACGTCACTCCAAATTGTTTACCGATGAAGATCGCGCGTTCGCGGTCGACGTCACCATCAGCCCCGAGCAGCTGGTCACCGATCACGTCGTGCGGCTGATCCAGTATCCAGGCGCGCTGCAGGTGCTCGATTTCGCCGATGGTCGAGTGCGACTGGTCGGCGTCAAAGCTTTGCGCGGCGGTGCATTGGTCGGCCAGCAGCTCAAGCAGCTGCACACGCACATCAAGGGACGCGACGCGCGCGTAGCCGCAATCTATCGCGGTGGACAGAGCGTGAAGCTGCAGGGCGACACCATCATCGAGCACGGCGACGAAGTGTTCTTCCTCGCTGCGCGAGACGACATCCGCTTGGTGATGAACGAGATGCAGAAGCTGGAAGATCCGGTGCGCCGCGTCGTCATTGCCGGCGGCGGCAACATCGGCTTGCGGCTCGCGCAGCGGCTGGAGCTGGAACACCAGGTGAAGCTGATCGAGCGCGATCAGCGTCGCGCACGGCGCATCTCCGAGCAGCTGAGCAACACCATCGTGCTCAACGGCGACGCCGCCGACGAAGATCTGCTGCTGGAAGAGAACATCGACAGCGCCGACGTGTTCGTCGCGGTGACCAACGCGGAAGAGGCCAACATTCTTTCGGCCATGCTGGCCAAGCGGCTCGGCTGTCACAAGGTGATGGCGCTCATCAACCGTCCGGCCTACGCCGAGCTGATGGAAAGCGGCACGATCGACGTGGCGCTCTCGCCCCAACAAGTCACCATCGGTTCGCTGCTGGCGCATGTTCGTCGCGGCGATGTCGTCCGCGTGCATTCATTGCGGCGCGGTGCGGCCGAAGCGATCGAAGCGGTCGCGCACGGCACGCAGGGCGAAGGCCGCGTGATCGGCCGGCGCATCGAGGACATCCCGCTGCCCGAAGGCACCACGATCGGCGCGGTGGTGCGCGGCGACGAAGTGCTGATCGCGCATCACGACACCATGATTCACCGCGACGACCACGTCATCATGTTCCTCACCGACCGCCGCCACATCGAAGCGGTGGAGCGGTTGTTCGATGTGCCGAAACGCAAGGGCAGATGAGCGGACACCCGGCGCCATCAGCGCCCGCAGGAGAGAAGAACAAATGCGTTGTCCTCGTACCGCGTCCCCTTATCTGCAGCGCGGCCCCTCACCCGCGCTGCGCGCGACCTCTCCCGCGAGGGGAGCGGTAAAGAACCGGGTTCGCGTCCGGCATCTGCCTGGTCAGTCATGAATTTCTTCGTCGTCCAGCGCATCCTGGGTCTGCTGCTGATGCTGTTCAGCCTGACCATGCTGCCGCCGGTGTTCGTGTCGCTGCAGTTCGGCGACGGCAATGCGATGCCGTTCTTTCATGCATTCCTCGCGCTGCTCGTGGTTGGCGCACTGGCGTGGTGGCCGGTACGCACGAGGGTGCGCGAGCTGCGGTTACGCGACGGATTTCTGATCGTGGCGCTGTTCTGGGTAGTGCTGGGTGCCGCCGGCGCGGTGCCGCTGCTGCTCTCCGACCAGCTCGATCTATCGCTCACCGACGCCATCTTCGAAGCCGTGTCCGGCTTCACCACCACCGGCGCCATCATCTTTCCATCGATCGAGAGCCTGCCGGCTTCGGTTCTGTACTACCGCGGCCAGGTCGAATGGCTCGGCGGCATCGGTATCGTGGTGTTGGCGGTGGCACTGTTGCCGATGCTGGGCGTCGGCGGCATGCAGTTGCTGCGCGCGGAAACCCCCGGGCCGGTGAAGGATTCGAAACTGACGCCGCGCATCACCGAGACCGCCAAGGCGCTCTGGATCATCTACGTCGCCATCACCATCGCCTGCGCGGCGGCCTACTGGGCGGCCGGCATGACGCCGTTCGACGCCATCGTCCACAGCTTCTCCACCGTTTCCACCGGCGGCAACTCCACGCACGACTCGAGCCTGGCGTACTACAACAATCCGGTCATCGAGACCATCGCCATTGTGTTCATGTTCATCGGCGGCGTGAACTTCTCGCTGCACTTCCTGGCGTGGCGTCATCGACGGCTGATCAGTTACTTCCGCGATCCCGAGTTCAGGATGTTCGTGCGCATCCTGGTCCTGAGCATCGCGCTGTACACGCTGGTGCTGTGGCTGACGCGGCACATCCACGAGCCCGGCGAGGCGTTGCGGCTGGCCGTGTTCCAGGCCGTGTCGATGCAGACCACCGCCGGCTTCGTCACCGACAACTTCTCGCTCTGGCCGGGAGCGCTGCCGGTCATCCTGGTGTTGTCCGCCTTCGTCGGCGGCTGCGCCGGCTCGACCTCCGGCGGCATGAAGATCGTGCGCTGGCTGCTCATCTGGAAGCAGGGTCAGCGCGAGGTCAACCAGCTGGTACACCCGAGCGCCGAGCTGCCGGTGAAGCTCGGCGCGAAACCCATCGACATGCGCGTGATCGACGCCGTGTGGGGCTTCTTCGCCGTCTACGCGATCGCCTTCGGCATCCTGATGGTGCTGCTGCTGGCAACTGGCGTGGACCAGGTCACGGCCTTCTCCGCCATCGCGGCGTGCATGACCAACACCGGCACCGGCCTGGGCGAGGTGGCCTCGAACTTCACGGCGCTGAGCGATCCGGGCAAATGGATCTGCGTGCTGGCCATGCTGCTCGGCCGACTGGAAGTGTTTCCGCTGCTGGTGCTGATCTCGCCCACGTTCTGGAGGCGCTGAAACGGCCATCGGCTTTCCGTCATTCCCGCGCAGGCGGGAATGACCGGAAGTGGGCGCAAGAGCCGCTCGCAGCAGTGGCCTACAGCCGAGGCTCTCGTGGCAGGTGACGGCAACATGCGACAGACGCGCCCTGAATTCCCCGCGTAAACCTTGCCATCGCCGGGCGGGCTCACCAGAATTCGCCACCGCTTTGCCAGAATCGCGGACCACACTTACGGCAATTTGCGGCAAAGGGTTCAGCCCGCCGCGCAGCCACAGCCTCGAGGAGGCGGAACCTTTGTCGGTAAATTTCCCTTCTGTGCCAGCCGGTGCCTAACGCTCCCGTCCGCCGATGCCAAAACTGAACAAGCTCCGCTCCACCTTCAAGAAATTCCGCAAGCAGATCCTGGTCGGCGCGGCGCTCGTGGCCGGCGTGGGCCTGATCGCGCTCCTGGGCTGGCTGTTGTATCTCGACCGCATCGTGACGGAGCAGTTCGAGGGCCGGCGCTGGACCCTGCCGGCACAGGTCTATGCCGAGCCCACCGAGCTGTACGTGGGGCAATCCTTCAGCGCCGACGCGCTGGAAGGCGAGCTGCGGCGGCTCGGCTACCACCGAGTCGATACGCCCAAGGATCCCGGCAGCTATCGGCGCCGCGGTTCGCGCATCGACTTCGTCAGCCGTTACTTCGCCTTCTGGGACGCGGAGCAGGAATCGCAGTCGCTGACCGCCGTCAGCAGCGGCAACGCCATCGAGACCTTGCGCAGCGGCAGGGAGGACGTGCCGATTTTCCGGCTCGATCCGCTGCTGATCGGCAGCATTTTTCCGATCCACGGCGAAGACCGCGTGGTGGTGACGCCCGATCAGGTGCCGGCGCAGCTCACCGCCGCGCTTAAAGTGGTGGAAGACCGCAAGTTCGACACGCACCACGGCGTGAACGTGAGCGCCATCCTGCGCGCCGCCTGGGTGAACATGCGCGCCGGGCAGATCGAACAGGGCGGCTCGACCCTGACCCAGCAGCTGGTCAAGAGCTACTTCCTCGACAACCGCCGCACGCTCGGTCGCAAGATCGAAGAAGCTTTCATGGCCATGCTGCTCGAAGTGCATTTCGAGAAGCAGGACCTGATGAACGCCTACATCAACGAGATCTATCTCGGTCAGGATGGGCGACGCGCGATTCACGGCTTCGGCCTGGCGAGCCAGTTCTACTTCGGCAAACCGCTGGCCGAGCTGCAGGTGCACGAAGTGGCGCTGCTGGTCGCCATCGTGCGCGGTCCTTCGTACTACGATCCGCGGCGTCATCCCGAGCGCGCCAAGATCCGGCGCGATCTGGTGCTGAAGCTGATGGCCGAATACAAGGTCATCGAAGAGAGCGAGGCCAAGCGGGCGATGGCGCGACCGCTGGGCGTGGTCGGCTCGGGCACGCAGGCAGCGAGCTACTACCCGGCTTTCCTCGATCTGGTCCGTCGCACGTTGCGGCGTGACTACCGCGAGGAGGACCTCACCGAAGCCGGCCTGAGAATCTTCTCGACCTTGAATCCGCTGGTGCAGCAGCGTGCGGAAACCGCGCTGTCGCAGGAACTCGACCGGCTGGAAGAGATCCGCAAGAAAAAGAAGCCGCAGCCGCTCGAAGGCGTGGTGGTCGTCACCGCGCCGCAGAACGGCGAAGTGATCGCCATGGTGGGCGGGCGCCAGGCAAGCTTCGACGGCTTCAATCGCGCCCTCGACGCCAAGCGCTCCATCGGCTCGCTGGTGAAGCCGGTGATCTATCTGGCAGCGATGGAATCGGGCCGCTTCAATGCCGCCACCATCGTCCAGGATGCACCGGTGGCCGTGAAGCTGGCCAACGGCAAGATCTGGGAACCGAAAAACTATTCGCAGGAATTCTACGGTCCGGTGCCGCTGGTGCGCGCTCTGGCGCAATCGCTGAATCTCGCAACGGTGAACCTTGGACTGGATGTGGGCCTGCCGCAGGTGACGCGCGAGTTCAAGACACTCGGTCTGGAGAAAGAGCCGCCGCAACTGCCGTCGGTGCTGCTCGGCGCGCTGGATGTCTCGCCGCTGGAAGTCGCTCAGCTGTACAACGCTTTCGCTAATGGTGGATTCAATACGCCGCTGCGCGCCGTTCGCGCCGTCGTGGATGCGGAAGGCAAGCCGCTCAAATCGTTCGCGCTGACAGTCACACCGGTGGCAACGCCGCAGGCCGTGTATCAGGTGAATCGCATGATGGTGCAGGTCATGGAACGGGGAACGGGTGCCTCGGCGCGCGCCAACCTACCCTCCGGGCTGGTGGTCGCCGGTAAGAGCGGCACCTCCTCGGATTATCGTGACAGCTGGTTCGCCGGCTTCTCCGGCAGCCACCTTGCGGTGGTGTGGATCGGCTACGACGACAACAGCCCGACCGGGCTCACCGGCTCTTCCGGGTCGTTGCAGGTGTGGTCGCGTTTGATGGGCTCCATCAACACCACCTCGCTCAACCATCCCATGCCGGAAGGCGTGCAGGAAACCTGGGTCGAATTCCGCACCGGCTATGGCGCCAAGCCCGGCTGCGGCGATGAGGTCATCTCCATCGCCGTGCCGCAGGGCACACAGCTGCCGATGAAACCGGGCTGCGAGGGCAACCTGTTCCAGGAAGCCGGCGCCCGCGCCCGGGATCTGTGGCGGAGTATCATTCAGTAGCGCCGCGGTGCCGTGCCGGGTGCTTTTGTCGAGGCCACAAGAATCCTAGCGATGTACAGACTCTCCGCCGTAGTTCTCGCCGCCGTTGCCCTGAGCGCCTGCGCGGTCCAGCAGCCAACCCAGCCTCCGGCACCGGCGCCCGTCCCGGCGCCAACGCCGCCGGTGCAAACCCAGCCCGCACCGCCGCCTCCGCCGGTGCAGGAGCCGGAACCGCTGCCGCCACCAGTGGTGCGCGAGCCCACGCTGGGAGCCGCTTCGCGTGCGCTGGTCGGCCAGGCGCAGACACAGCTGGCGTCGAAGAATTTCGCCGTGGCGGCCTCGTCGATCGAGCGTGCGCTACGCATCGAGCCAGACAATCCGCTGTTGTGGATCGAGCTGGGCAAGGTGCGCCAGGCCGAAGGCAACTATGTGCAGGCCGAGAACATGGCCCGCAAAGCGGTGTCGATGGCCCCGAACGCGCCACGTGCTCAATCCGCCGCCTGGAGCCTGATCGCAGACTCGTATCGGGCGCGCGGCAAGAACGCCGAGGCCAGCGAAGCCGACGCACGAGCCGGTACACCCAGGTAGGCGCGAGCGACACAGGTGATGTAAGTGGCGGATGTCGGAAGTCCCTTTCCTCGTCCACGCCACCTACATCGCCTCTATCGCCAGCACGAACTCAACGACGCAGTTGATCCAAAGACCAAGCGGCTTGCGGCGCCGCGGCTTGTCCCGTACGAGCCGCCTCATCGCTGCGCGGCGCAAGATTGTTCAGAAACTGCTGGGTTGCTGCCTCCCACGTGTGTTCGAGCGCGTAGGCGCGACATCGTTCGGGATCGACCCGCAACGCGGCCAGCGCCGCAGTCCGCAAGTCCTCATCGAGCACGCCAGTAACGCCTGATTGGACGACATCGACCGGCCCGGTTACCGGATAGGCCGCGACCGGCACGCCGCACGCCATGGCTTCCAGCAGCACCAGACCGAACGTATCGGTGCGGCTCGGAAACACGAACACATCCGCTGCGGCGATGTGGCTGGCGAGTTCCTCGCCGTACCTGTAGCCAGCGAACTTTGTCTTTGGATACTGCGCTTCCAGGGCCTTGCGGGCCGGTCCATCGCCGACGACGACCTTGGTTCCCGGCCACTCGAAGCGCAGGAAGGCTTCGATGTTCTTCTCCACCGCGACACGACCGACATAGATTGCGATGGGACGCGGATAGGACAGATGCCGTTTGTCGCTGGGCTTGAACAGCTCGACCTCGACGCCGCGCGTCCAGCGCACGATGTTGCGAAAGCCGCGCGCTTCCAGTTGGCGCTGCAGGCTAGGCGTAGCCGCCATGGTGCGTACCGCGGCGCTGTGGAAGCGACGCAGATGCGCATAACTCAACGACAGCGGAATCGGGGCGCGGGCCCGCACGTATTCAGGAAACTGCGTGTGATAGGAAGTCGTGAACCCCATCCGGTGACGCAGACACCATTTGCGTGCGGCCGCTCCCAGCGTGCCCTCTGTCGCGATATGAACCGCATCGGGTACGAACTCGCGCAGCAGCCGATCCAGCGGCCGATAGGGCAACCAGGCGAGCCGGATTTCGGGATACGTGGGGCAGGGAAAGGTACGGAACTGCCCCGGCTCGATCACGCACACGTCATGGCCGAGCTGCCGCAGCCGATCCGTTGTGGTGGCCAGTGTCTTGACGACGCCGTTGGTTTGCGGAAACCAGGCATCCGTGACGATGGCGATCTTCACGCGGCCTGCGTCTGCGGGCGACCGCGAATCGAGCCGAGCAGGCCGCTGTGCGACACCACTTCCTTGGTCTCGGTCCAGCGCAACAACGACAGGCGGCCGCTGAAATCCTCGGTCAGCGTGGTGCAGCTTTCGACCCAGTCGCCGTCGTTGCAGTACAGCACGCCATCGATGTCGCTGATCTCGGCACGGTGGATGTGGCCGCAGATCATGCCGTCGACGCCGCGGCGTTTGGCTTCGTCGGCGAGCGCCTGCTCGAAGTTCGCGATGTATTTCACCGCGTTCTTCACCTTGTGCTTGAGATACGCGGCAATCGACCAGTACGGGAAGCCGAAGCGACGGCGGAAGAAATTCACATAGCGGTTGAGCCCGAGCACGAACGAGTAGGCACTGTTGCCGAGCACCTCCAGCAGCGGACTCGCCTTGATGATGCTGTCGAACTCATCGCCGTGCAGCACCACGAAGCGCCGGCCGTCCGCGGTCTCATGCAGGGCCTCGCGGCGGATCTCGACGTTGCCGAACACCATCCCGTCGTACTCGCGAAATACGCTGTCGTGGTTGCCCGGGATGTACACGACGCGAGTACCGCGCTTGGCCTTGCCCAGGATGGTGCGGATGACGTCGTTGTGCTGTTGCGGCCAGAAGAAGGATTTCTTCAGGCTCCACAGATCGACGATGTCACCGACCAGGTAGAGATTCTCGGTCTCGATGGAGTGCAGGAAATCCAGCAGGTAGCCGGCGCTGCAACCGCGGAAGCCCAGGTGGACGTCCGAGATGAACACGCTGCGGAACTGGAAAATCGGCTTGGCGGGATTCGGGCTCATGCGCGCCACCCCTCGGACACCCTTCAGTTGGCGCGCAGACTGCGGGGCGGGGATGACTGCCAGGTGACAGCGACGCTAAGAATATTTGACGCGCCAGCCGCTTGGCGGTGACTTCTCCATGACAGTGCAGCAGCTCGGGTAACTCCTCGGCGAGCTCTATCGCCGGAAGTCGGATACCACGCGTCCCGGAGGCACGGACGCCAAAACCGGGAGGCTCCGCCGACACCGTTGTTGGCCCGACAGATTCGATTGAGCGAGCAGTCGCGCCTCCTTCAATCCCCCACGAAATGCCCACAACTCGGAAGAAAGTCCGCGCATGAGTGTCACATGACTTCCTTTTTCACTACTTACGGCACCTGAATTTCCACTCTCCTCGATAAATGTCGCCAGAACCTCCGGAGTTGGTGACTTCTGATGGTGATCGGACCATGACGGTTCAAATGGGAGCTCTTAAGGGCAGAATTCGAGGCAATTTTGAATCCTAGTGGGATATGTCGCCTCATTTTTCCAAAGACCTCGGACAACAAAGCCATTGTCCGCCCAGATCACCCGACGCCACCCACGACGCCTGGCCTGCCGCTTCGGCGTCCCCTATCCTGCCGCCCCCTATGATCGGCTTACTGCAGCGAGTTTCTTCCGCGGGTGTCCAGGTCGGGGGCCTGCAGATCGGGCGCATCGACCGTGGGCTGCTGGTGCTGGTTGGCGTCGAGCGCGGCGATCGCGAGGCGCAGGCCGACCGGCTACTGGAGCGGCTGCTGAGCTATCGGGTATTTCCCGACGAAGCGGGCCGGATGAACCGCAGTCTTACGGACATCCAGGGTGGCCTGCTGCTGGTGCCGCAATTCACGCTGGCCGCCGACACGCGCAAAGGCACCCGTCCCGGATTCAGCCCTGCCGCGGAGCCCGCCGAGGGCGAGCGCTTGTTCGATTACTTCGTCGCGAGGGCACGACAGGCGCATTGCGCTGTCCAAACAGGTGAGTTCGGAGCCGACATGCAGGTTTCGCTGACCAACGAGGGACCGGTGACGTTCTGGCTGAGGGTGGCGCCGGCCGGCGAGCCTGTCGAGCGTTAATGCTTGTTAATGAAAGTCCGGGCGTGGCTAACTGTGGGCCAATCGGCGATTGGCGTATGATCCGCCGGCTTTTTCACCGGGAGAAATGCAATGGGTATTGGTTTTCGTGAGCTGCTGATCATTCTGGCGATCGCGCTCGTCATTTTCGGCGCCAAGCGCCTGAAGACCATCGGATCGGACCTCGGCGGCGCGGTGAAGGGTTTCAAGAAGGCCATGAACGAGGGCGAGGAGGAGGAGAGCAAGCAGCTTTCCGCACCGGAAGACAAGGACGCGGACTTCGACTCGACGCCTTCGTCCAAGGCCGACAGCAAGTCGTCGCACGTCTGAGCCCCGCGCACCGCGCTCACCTGGCTGACATTCCTCGATGTTCGAAGTCGGATTCACCGAGATCGTACTGATCGTCGGGCTAGCCCTGCTGGTGCTGGGCCCCGAGAAGCTGCCCGCCCTGGTCCGGAAGGTCGGCCGCTGGACGGGTCGTGCCCGCGCCATGGCACGCCAGCTGCAAACGCAGCTGGAGCAGGAAGTGACATTGGACGAGTTCATCAAGTCGCGGCCGACGCAGCCGAATCCCGGGCAGCAGCCGGAAGCGACGCCCGCGGAGGATGACACCGCCGCCGAGCACCGCACCGGGCCGCAGGACCCGTCGGCGCCGACGCATCCTGAGGAGGGCCACTCCGAGGACGTTCATCCCCAAGTTCACCCCGAGGAAGTCCATGCCGCCGAAGTGCACCCGGCGGAGGTCCACGCCGAGGAAGCGCATCCGGCAGAAGTTCATCCCGACGTTTCGACGTCGACGCATCCGGACACCCACGACCACGATACCGAGCGGTCGGCCCAGGCCACCGCGGCCAGCGAAGCCGCCGGTGCGGACAGCGCCACTACAAAATCCACTCAATGAAAGATTCCGAAGAGGCGCGCGAGGCGCTGGCCGAAGGCTCGCTGATCTCTCACTTGGTAGAACTGCGCAACCGCCTGCTGCGGGCGGTGATTGCGGTTGTCGTCATGTTCATTCCCTGCGCCTTCTTCTCCGACCAGCTGTTCACGCTGGTGGCGCTGCCGTTGATCGAGAAAATGCCGATGGGCGCGACGATGATCGCGACCAGCATCGTTGCGCCCTTCATGGCGCCGCTGAAGCTGGCGTTGCTGGCGGGACTGTTCCTCGCCATGCCGTACGTTCTTTATCAGGCATGGGCGTTCGTCGCGCCGGGGCTGTACCGGCACGAGAAGCGTTTCGCAGTGCCGCTGGTGGTCTCGAGCATCGTGCTGTTCTACGCCGGCGTTGCTTTCGCCTATTTCGTAGTGTTCCCGCTCATGTTCGCGTTCCTGACCAGTGCCGCGCCGCACGGCGTGCAAGTCATGACGGACATGACGAACTACCTGGATTTCGTGCTGCTGCTGTTCTTCGCCTTCGGCATCGCCTTCGAGATCCCGATCGCCACCGTGCTGCTGGCCTCCACCGGCCTGGTGCGCATCGAGAAGATGACTCAGAACCGCGGCTACGTCATCCTGGGCATCTTCATCGTCGCCGCCTTCCTCACGCCGCCCGATGCGGTGTCCCAAAGCTTCATGGCGGTGCCGATGTACCTGCTGTACGAGCTGGGCATCGTGATGTCGCGGATCCTGCTCAGGAACAAGGCGGCGCGGCAACAGGAAGAGCAGGAAGAACAAGAGCCAGAAGAGCGGGCAGAGGATCCGAAGTAGCCGGCAGCCAGCTTGGCGATGGCGCTCGAAACAGTCCGCTCACACGCCCGCAGAAACCTGCCCGCGACTGCTGCTCGCACCGGGCGACTGCATGTACGAATCTGAATGCGCCCGAGTTCAACCGGTCGCGTTGCGACCGGATCCCACGATCCGGGTTGACGAGTTCGAGCCTGCGCCAGTCGCAGCGCCCGTCGCTGCAACTTTCGCGCGCGAATCCCTGTTTCGCGGAAAGCATCTGTATACACCGCAGCCGCGACCCCTTTGCCGCTTTCACCTTCTTGCCGCCTACGGCGCTAATCGGTGAGACTGCGTGCGTCGTAAACCAAGACGCTTGAAGAACACTTAACCGACGCCGGTCCGCCGCACCTGAGCGTCCCAACCTTCCAGGTGGAGCACCGCGTATGAACCAGCTGGCCGAGCAAGTCCCCACGTCTGCTTCCACGACCGGTCCGCAGGTGCTCGGACATCCGCGCGGCCTGCTGACACTGTTCTTCACGGAGATGTGGGAGCGTTTCACTTATTACGGCATGCGCGCCTTGCTGGTGCTGTTTCTGGCCGATTCGGTGCGCGGCGGCTTCGGGCTCGACGATAGGATCGCGAACGCCATCTACGGTCTGTATATCTCGGCCTCCTACATCCTTTGCCTGCCCGGCGGCTGGGTGGCCGATCGCTTGATTGGTGCGCGCCGCGCCGTATGGCACGGCGGCATCCTGATCGCCATTGGTAATGCCCTGCTGGCGATCGGCTCCACACCCTCGACGTTCTACGGCGGCCTGATCGTGATCGTCTGCGGCGTGGGCCTGCTCAAGCCCAATGTCAGCACCATGGTGGCCGACCTGTATCCGGAAGGCGGCGCGCGACGCGACGCGGGCTTCACGATCTTCTACATGGGCATCAACATGGGCGGCTTTCTCGGCCCCATCGTCACCGGCCTGCTGGCGGAGCACTACGGCTGGCGCCCGGCGTTTGCGGCGGGTTCGGTACTGATGCTCGCCGGAGTGGTGCAGTTCACGTTGTTCCAACGCCATCTCGGCAGCGCCGGTCAGCATGTGTCGGGGGCGCACGGCGAGGCAGGCAGTGAAGTGGCTCGACGCGGTTGGCTCACCGTAGCCGCCTTGGTTGCTGGCATCGTGGTGACGTACCTGCTGGTGCTCACCGGTGCGGTCAAGATCAATCCGCTGACACTCGCGCAGACCACCGGCATGCTGCTGGCGCTCATCACCGTCGGCTACTTCGCTTACATGTTTCTGCTGGCGGGGCTGGACCGCACCGAACGCAACCGCATGTGGGTGATCCTGTTCCTGTTCATCGGCTGCGCGCTGTTCTGGGCCGGCTTCGAGCAGACCGGCGCGTCACTCAATCTGTTCGCCGAGCGCTACGTGGATCGCAGCATTGCAGCGCTGGACTTCGTGATTCCCACGGCCTGGTTCCAGTCGCTGAATTCGGTCTTCATCCTGATCTTCGCCGCGCCGTTCTCGATGCTGTGGGTGGGATTGGCCAAGCGCAACCTGGATCCGTCGGCGCCAGCGAAATTCGCTTTCGGCCTGATCCTGCTGGGCCTGGGCTTTCTGTTCATGGTTGCGGCCGCGAGCATCGTGGCCCGCGGCGAGCAGGCCATGCCTTATCTGCTCGCGCTGACTTATCTGCTGCACACGTACGGTGAGCTGTGCCTGAGTCCGGTGGGCCTGAGCTACGTGACCAAGCTCGCGCCGTCGCGCTTCGTCTCGCAGATGATGGGCCTGTGGTTCCTCGCTACTTCGGTGGGCAATCTCACCGCCGGCCTGCTGGCGGGCATGTTCGAATCCGACAATCTCGCAGCGATGCCCGGGCAGTTCATGAAGTTCGTGTGGTTCATCTGCGGCGCGGGTGTGCTGCTGCTGTTGCTGAGCAAGCCGGTCAAGAAACTGATGGGCGGAGTCCAATGAGAAAAGCGACACACAGATATTCGGTTCTGGCCTGTGCGGTTTCCGCGGCGCTGCTGACGTTGACAGGCTGCGGCAAGCCGCAGACAGCAACGGAAAACTCCGCGCCTGCTGCCACGAAGGAAACCGCCGATCAGTTCGTCGCGCGCGTCAACACGGAGATGAAGGATGCCGGCCACGAGCTGGCCGTCGCCGGCTTCACCTACGCCACCTTCATCAATCCCGATACCGAATTTCTCAACGCGCGCGCCAACGAACGCTATCTCACGTTTTTCAGCAAAACAGTCGAGCAAGCCAAGGCTTACGAAAAGCAGCAGCTCGAACCGACGACGGCGCGCGCCATTGCGTTGCTGAAACTCGGTGTCGCAGCACCGGCGCCGAACGATCCTGTCAAACGTTCCGGTTTGGCCGCGATCACTTCGAAGATGGAAGGCATGTACGGCTCCGCCAAGTACTGCCCCCAGGGCCCGGATTCGTGCCGGGATCAGACCCAGCTCACCGAGGTCATGGCGAAGAGCCACAACTACAACGAGCTCACCGAGGCCTGGACCGGCTGGCACTCCACGGCACGGCCCATGCGCAAGGACTACACGCGCTTCGTCGAACTGGCGAATGAGGGCGCGCGCGAGTTGGGCTATGCCGATCTTGGCGCCATGTGGCGCTCGAATTACGACATGCCGGCGGACGAGTTCACCAAGGAAGCGGCGCGCCTGTGGGATCAGGTGAATCCGCTGTACACGCAGTTGCACTGCTACGTGCGCAACCGGCTCCAGAAAGTGTACGGCGCCGAGCGCGTGCCCAGCGGCAAGCCGATTCCAGCACAGCTGCTCGGCAACATGTGGGCGCAGCAGTGGGGCGAGATCTATCCGCTGGTCGAGCCCTATCCGGGCGTCTCGGATCTCGACGTCACCGCAGCGCTGGTCAAGCAGAAATACGATCCCGTGAAGATCACGCGCTCGGCCGAGAATTTCTACGTCTCGCTCGGCTTCCCGAAACTGCCGGAGAGTTTCTGGCAGCGCTCGCTACTGAAGAAGCCGGCCGACCGCGAAGTGCAATGCCATGCCAGCGCCTGGCACATGGACTCGCAGCAGGACGTGCGCATCAAGCAGTGCATCGAGCCGACCCAGGAACAGCTGATGACCGTGTACCACGAGCTCGGTCACGTCTTCTATTACCTGTCCTATCAGGATCAGCCGGTCCTGTTCCAGGGCGGCGCCAACGACGGCTTCCACGAGGCCATCGGCGACACCGTGAATCTGTCGATGACGCCGGCCTATCTGCACAAGATCGGCCTGACCGGCGCGGTGAAGCAGAGCCGCGAGGCGACCATCAATCAGCAGATGAAGCTGGCGCTGGACAAGATCGCCTTCCTGCCTTTCGGCAAGCTGATCGACGAATGGCGCTGGAAAGTGTTCTCGGGCGAAGTCACGCCGGCGAACTACAACGCCGCATGGTGGCAACTGCGTGAGCGCTACCAGGGCGTGGTCGCGCCGGTGCCGCGCACCGAGGAAGATTTCGATCCGGGCGCGAAGTACCACATCCCGGCAAATACGCCGTACACGCGCTACTTCCTGTCCTACATACTGCAGTTCCAGTTCCACCGGGCCTTGTGCCAGGCGGCCGGCTACAACGGACCGTTGAGCGAGTGCTCTGTGTACGGCAACGCCGAGGCGGGCAAGCGCTTCCGTGAAATGCTCGCACTCGGCCAGAGTCAGCCCTGGCAGGATACGCTGGAGAAACTCACCGGCACGCGCGAAATGGATGCGACCGCGATCATGGATTATTTCGCGCCGCTGCAGGTCTGGCTGGATGAGCAGAACCAAGGCCAGCAGTGCGGCTGGTAAGAACAAGAGGCCCTTTCATGAAACCCGTTCCCCAACTCACGGCGCGCGCCATCATTCTGTCGGTCATCCTGGCGATGATCCTGGCAGCGGCGAACACCTATCTCGGTCTGTTTGCCGGCCTGACCATTGCCACCGCGATTCCGGCGGCAGTGGTGTCGATGGGCGTGCTGCGTGTGCTGGGCGGCGGCACCATCCTCGAAAACAACATCGTGCAGACCGGCGCATCGGCGGGCTCTTCCATCGCTGCCGGCGTGATCTTCACCATTCCCGCACTGATCATTCTGGGCTACTGGCAGGACTTCAAATATTCCTGGGTGCTGGCGATTGCCGGCCTGGGCGGCCTGCTCGGCGTGCTGTTCTCGGTGCCGCTGCGGCGCTCGATGATCGTGGAGGAGCCGCTGCCGTTTCCTGAAGGCAAGGCCGCGGCGGAAGTGCTCAAGGCCGGCGAGAATCCCGGCCCGGGCCTGAAGATCCTGGCGCTGTCGGCCACTCTGGGTGGCGCAATCAAGGCGGCGGCCGCCAGCGGCATGCAATTGATCCCCGACAGCGCAGCGGGCGCCAGCTTCTTCGGCAAATACCTCGGCTACATCGGCACCAACCTGTCGCCGGCGCTGCTGGGCGTGGGCTACATCGTCGGCCTCAACATCGGCATCGTGGTGGTGTCCGGCTCGATCCTGTCCTGGCACATCGCCATTCCGCTGTACCACACGTTCTTCCTGGACAGCGACCCGGCACTGGCACAGCGCATCGCCGGTGCCGGCGCCGCAGATATCGCCGGCGCGATCTGGTCGGCCAAGATCCGCTACCTCGGCGTGGGCGCGATGCTGATCGGCGGTGTCTGGACGCTGTTCTCGCTGCGCAAGTCGTTGCTATCCGGCGTGAAGAGCGGCATCGCGGCAGCACGCAAGGGCAGCGGCGAAACTGTGGCCGAGACCGAGCGCGACCTGCCGATGAAATGGATGCTGGTGGCGCTGGTGGCCTTCGTGGTGCCGCTGCTGCTGCTGTACCAGGCCATCGTCGGCATGTGGACCGTGAGCATCCCGATGGCGATCATCATGATCGTGGCCGGCTTCCTGTTCGTGTCGGTCTCGGCCTATCTGGCCGGCCTGGTCGGTTCGTCCAACAACCCGGTCTCCGGCATCACCATCGCCACCATCCTGTTCGCCTCGGCCGTGCTGCTGGTGCTGCTCGGCGAGGGCGGACGCATGGCCGTCGGGATTAACGGCTCTCCACTGGGTGCCGTCGCCGCCATCATGATCGGCGCGGTGGTGTGCTGCGCCGCGGCCGTGGGCGGCGACAACCTGCAGGACCTCAAGGCCGGCTACCTCGTCGGCGCCACGCCATGGAAACAGCAGCTGATGCTGGGCATCGGCGCGTTCTCCTGCGCGCTGATCATGGCACCGGTGCTGAACTTGCTGGCGCAGGCCTACGGTATCGGCGCGCCGACGCCGGAACATCCCAATTCGCTGTCCGCGCCGCAGGCCACACTGATGGCCTCGGTGGCCAAGGGCCTGTTCGGTGGCGAGTTGCCCTGGACCGTCATCGGCATCGGCGCGGTGGTCGGCGCGGCCATCATCGCCTTCGATGAATGGCTGAAGGCCAGGAACAGCAGCTTCCGGGTACCGGTACTGGCAGCCGCCATCGGCATCTACCTGCCGCTGGAGCTGATGGTGCCGATCTTCCTCGGCGGTCTGCTGGCGTATCTGGTGGAGAAGCGGCACGGCATGGTGGGCGTCAAGGACGAGTCCGCGCGCGATCGCCTGCATCGTCCGGGCACGTTGTTCTCGGCCGGCCTGATCACGGGCGAAGCGTTGACGGGCATCCTGATCGCGATTCCGATCGTGGTCTCGGGTCGCGCCGATGTGATCGCGGTGCCGGAGCCGTTCCGGCAGGGTCAGTTCGTCGGTCTGGTGGTGCTGGCGATCGTCGGCTGGCTGCTGTACCGGGTCGCGTCGGTCAGCCTGAGCGGGACGAACGACAAGTAGGGCATCTCACGTCCTCGGGACACCTCGAGGACGTTTGCCTCAGCGCCGTCCCGAGATCACCTCGATCCGGCCGTTGCCGCCGATCAAACCGGAGGCGACCCAGGAGGTAAGGCTCACCACCAGCGAGGCGCCGATGGCGGTCCAGAAGCTGCTGATGTGGAAGCCGCCGAGCAGCAGCGCGACCAGGCTCAGCATGGCCGCGTTCACGACGATCAGGAACAGGCCGAGCGTCACCAAGGTCAGCGGCAGTGTCAGGATGATGGCAATGGGTCGGATGATCGCGTTCACGATGCCGAGCAAGAGCGCCGCGGCGAGCAGCGTGCCGGCGGTATCGAACTGCAGACCGACGAAGATCTTGGCGGCGAGCCACAGGCCGAGCGCGACGATGGCGGCACGCAGGAAGAAGCCGGTCATGGGAAACTCCTCGTCGAGGTCACGAAAGAGCGGAGCATAACAAAGCTGCCGATGCCTCCTGGGTTGGAGGCAGAATTGGCACGCGTCACTCCGGGAGCATCGCATGCACTACGTCGCTATCGTCACCGTTCTCGCGCTGCTGGAATTCTGGTGGTTCGGCATGCTGGTGGGCCGTGCCCGCACCAAGTACGGCATCGCAGCACCGGCCATGTCGGGCAATGAACTGTTCGAGCGCCAGTTCCGCGTGCACATGAACACGCTGGAACAGCTCATGGTGTTCCTGCCGGCGCTGTGGCTGTTCGCCCACTATCTGAATCCAATCTGGGCCGCCGCGCTCGGTGCCGTGTTCATCGTCGGCCGCGCCATTTACGCGACTTCCTACGTTCGCGATCCGAAAAGCCGCTCGCTGGGCTTTGCGTTGTCGGCGCTGCCTACCGTGTTTTTGCTGATCGGCGTGCTGTGGGGAGCGGTCCGCGCGATCATCGCGGGCGGATGAGCATCACCCAGCCTGCACGCGCCGCAGCTCCCGATCCTGCTGCATGCGCTGATTCGCGAGGATCATCAGTTCCTTCGTATACAGATGATCCTCGGGAAAATTCGCGGTGCCGAGATTGGCATTGGCGCGGATGAGACGGTTGGCCACTGAGACCGTGCCTGCGTAGACGTTGTTTCGGATGCGTTGCGCGATGACCGCACCGGTGCTGGCGTCAGCTTCCGTCAACAGCACGACGAACTCGTCGCCACCGAGTCGGGCGGCAACGTCGGACGCACGAATCGAACGCGTGATCGCGGCAGCCACCGACACGAGCACCTCGCTACCGGCCTCATGCCCCAGTTGCTCGTTCACTACGGCCAGGTTGTCCACGTCGATCATCGCCAGCGTGTAGGTCCGACCGAAGCGCTCCGCCTTGCGATGCTCCTGCTGCAGCACTTCTTCGAACGCCCGCAGGTTCAACAGGCCCGTCAACGGATCGGTGGCCGCCAGGTCGCTGATACGCTGCACGGCGCTCTGCATCTGCTCGATCAAGGCGCCGAGAATGAGCGCAACGGCCAGCCCCGGCGCCAGCTTGCTGAGCAGCAGCACCGCGAACGCGGCGCTGTGTATCTCGATGCCCGGCGTCAACGCACCGAGCATGAAGCCGAGGCCGGCGATGACAAGCGCCAGCAGTGCGACCAGCCACCAGCGGCCGAAAGCCAAGGCGGTTGCGGCAAGGGGAATGAGATAGAGCGTGACCACCGCGCTATGCGCCGCACCGGTGGCGATTGCCAGCAACGTGACACACACGATCAGTGCCACGATGCCAATCCAGTACTGCCGGACAACGGGTCTGCGCAACGCCGGCAGTGTTTGCACCAGCAGAATACTCATGGTCAGCAGTGCCAGCGCCAGCGCTGCGGCCATGGGCTGCTGCACGGTCGAGGGCGCAAAGACGAACTGCAATACGCCAATCGCCAGCGTGAGTATTTCCAGCCAGAGCAACGCCCGGGCTGCGAAGCTTTGCGTTGCGTTCGTCGCGAGGTTCGCGGCGCGCATGCTGGGAGATCCTAGGGCAGTCGACTCTGCCGGATCGGGTGCGCGGCATCCGCCGGCGAATCGTTCTTCAGCAGGCCCAGCGCCAGGCGCAGCTCATAGTCGGCCGCCAGATCGCCTGCCACCTTCTGCACATCGGTGCTGCCGTGCGCCTCCAGGTCCTTGGCATCGACGACCACGTCGGGCTTGATGCCGGTCTTGTGGATGGACGCGCCCGAGGGCGTGTAATAGCGCGAGGTGGTGAGCTTGATGGCGTGGCCGTCGGAGAGCGGCATGACCGTCTGCACCGAGCCCTTGCCGTAAGTCTGCTGGCCGAGAATGGTGGCGCGATTGTGATCCTTCAGCGCCCCGGCGACGATCTCCGAAGCGGAGGCGGAGCCGCCGTTGACCAATACCACGATGGGCGCGCCGTCGAGCTCATCGCCCGGCTCGGCATCCATTTCGAAACGCGCGTCGGCGGCACGGCCGTTGGCTGTCACGATCACGCCCTCGTTCAGGAACACGTCGGATACGCCGATGGCGGCTTCCAGCAGGCCGCCGGGATTATTGCGCAGGTCGAGCACCAGTCCGCGCAGTTCACCGTGGCTCTGCTGCTTCAGCTTCTGCAACGCCTGTTCCAGGTCCGGCGCCGTGGTCTCGCTGAAGTGCGAAATCTTCACATAGCCCAACCCGGGTTCCAGCAGCTCCTGCTTCACGCTGTGGACCTGTACGGCGGCGCGGGCGAGCGTGAAGTGCAGCGGCTCGGCCACTTCGCCGCGCGCGATGGTGATCTTCACCTCCGATCCTGGTTTGCCGCGCATGCGGTCGATGGTGTCGTTGAGGTTGTCGACATTGACCGGGACTTCATCCACCGCAACGATCTTGTCGCCCGCGAGCACGCCGGCGCGCGCTGCCGGCCCGCCTTCGATCGGCGTGACCACGTTGACTGCGCCGTTCTCCAGCGCAACCTCGATACCGACGCCGGAATATTCGCCGGCGGTGCTGATGCGGATCTCGTTGAGTTCTTCCGCATCGAGAAAAGCCGAATGCGGATCCAGGTCGGCGATCAGACCGCGGATCGCCGCTTCGATCAGCTCCTCGTCGGAGATGCGGTCGACATATTCGGCGCGTACATGTTCGAGTACTTCAGCCAGCAACCGCGTCTGCTGCCAGGGCACCGACGATTGCGCATGGGCTGCGGGGTGCTGCTCGATCTCGCGTTCCGCCTTCACGCTGCGGCCCACGGACAGGCCGGCGCCCAGCATCATGCCGATCGCGAGTAGCAGCAGAATGCGCAGCGGCTTGGGCAGACGGGTCATCGGGAAGGGCGTTCTTGTCACGTCGGGTTCGAGAATAGTACAGGGCCAGCGCAGGGGCCAACGCGGGTAGCGGACACAGGCAAACCCTGAAAAGCCCGCCGCAGCCGCATCGCCAACACCGTCAACCCGCCAGACGCGCCGGCCGGGATGAACCGGAAGCGCGGCTGACACCGGCACTGCGCAGCAGCTCCTGCAATACCAGTTCCAGCGAGCGCGGCCGGCCGATGGCAAAGCCTTGTCCGTAGTCCACCCCGAGGGCACCGACGCTGGCCAGGATGTCCTGGCTTTCGACGCACTCCGCAGTGGTCTTGAGCTTCATCGCCTGCGCCAGCTGCACGATGGCCGTCACCATGGCCTGCGAACGCCCGTTGCCGGTCGGATCTGGGCCCGCCAGGTCGCGCACCAGTCCGCCGTCGATCTTCAGCTCCGACACCGGCAGCGACTTCAGATAGGTGAGCGAGGACAGGCCGCGCCCGAAATCGTCCAGCGCGATCTCGTGACCCAGGTCCTGCAGCCGGCGGATCAGGGTTTCGGCGCGCACGATGTTGGCGACCGCCGCGGTCTCGGTGATTTCGAACGACAGCAGGCCGGGCGGCAGCGCGTATTCGCGCAACTTGGCTTCGAGGAAAGCCGGAAAATCCTCATCGCCCACCGATTGTCCGGACAGATTGACGGCAAAACACACCCCCAGGCTCTGCAGCACCGGCGCCGCCGAGGACAGGATTTCCAGCGTGTACTGCACCACCCAGCGATCGATGTCGGTGCCGAGCTGGTAGCGCTCGGCAGCCGACAGGAATTTGTCCGGCGCGATGCTCTCGCCGGCTGGACCGATCATGCGCAACAGCAGCTCGAAGCGCCGCACCGGGCCATCGCGATCCAGCCGCACCAGCGGCTGCGCCTCCATGCGGAAACGATCGTTGGCGATGGCCTCGCGCAGGTCGCCGACGATGGTCACGTCCTCGTAGCGTTTGACGATGCTCTGATCGGCATCCTGATACAGCTCGACGCGACCGCGGCCACGATCCTTCGCCGCCTTGCACGCGACTTCCGCCGCCGCCAGTGCGTGCGACAACGGATATTTGGTCTGCGGCACGATCGCCAGGCCGAAGCTCATCGACAGTTCGAGCTGCCGGCCGTCGTGGCTGAAATCGAGCTTCTCGATGCGCTGGCACACGCTGGCCAGGAATTGCTCGGCCGCTTGCAGGCCGGCGTTCGGAAAGAACAGCGCGAAACGATCGCCGGAAATGCGTGAGGCAGTGACGTTCGGCGGCAGACTCACGCGAATGGTCTCGGCAATGCGTTCCAGCGCCTTGTCGCCAACATGCATACCGTGATTGTCATTGATCAGGTGCAACCGATCGACATCCGCATAGCCGACGCAGTGCTGGCCGTTCGCTTCGCTGAGCGTTGCCAGGGCACGCTGCTCGAATGCCGGACGCGTGAGCAGACCGGTCGTCGGGTCATAGGCGTTCTGCAGCACGTAGGCGATACGGCGCGCCATCATCTCGACGATGCGTACCTGACGCGTATCGAAATCGGCAGCCGACATCGGTCGGAACAGCACGAGAATTCCCGAGACCGGCTGCGCGCCGTGGCGAACCGGACAGGCGAGAATCTTGTAGGGCAGCGTGCCGAGCGGGCTGTTTGGCGGCGCTTTGTTGAGCGTCAGCGTGCGCCGCTGAACCTGCGCCCACGCAAACAGATGGCGCTGCGTGCGCTCGAGCAATTCCGCATCGGTGCGGCGACTCGCGGCGTTCGCCGAGTGCGCAACGGCAATCTTCTTGTCGGGAATCATCAGCGTGCCGAGCGCGCAATCCAGGTGGCCGACGCAGTTGCGCACCAACTGCTCGAAATCGTCGCTGCCGCTTTCTTCAGCGGCGCCGCTGGCATCCAGCAGCAATGCCAGGTCGCCATCGCGCGAGGAAAGATTCTTCTGCAGGTCGCTGACGTTGTACTGATTGACCAGCTCGCGGCTGAGCACTTGCAGCGCTGGCCGCAACAGACCAGCCAGCAGGGAGAAGGGCCGCGTGCCACTGCCGGCATCGCGACAGGCGAGCGCCACGGCGCCCAGCAGATGAGCGCCATCGCGCAGGATGAACACATACGCAGTGTCGCCGTCCCAGGAGCGAGCGAAACCGTCGCGCTCGTTTGGATCCGGTGCGCCGCTTCGGGCGGAATTGAGCGCTTCTTCGGCCAGTTGCGGCAGGTCCGCCCCGCCGCAACCGTCCGAGAGCCACAGCGGCGTGGCCATGCGGTCGTAGATCGCGATGCACAGCGCCCGCGGCAGCAGCATCTTCATCAGCTGGCCGTACGGGTCCAGCGAGGTCGACAGCGCCTGCGCCTCGATGGTGTCGTCAGCGTCGAGAATGGTGGCCACGGCTCGCTTCCCGCCCGTTCAAGGGCTGCGCCTTCCCCGGGAAATATGCGAAGCATCATGGGCCGCGGCACCGGCCGGGTTCCTTGAAGTCCGCCGCAGTTTTCACCCGGTCGCCTCAGGCGCGATGCCGGAAAACACGCGGGGAACGCCGCCGCAGCAGCAGCGTGACCCGAATCACGGTTCGCAGGGTGGAAGCGGCGCCGGCCCCGTCAGGGTTTGGCCAGCCAGGCCGCCGGATCCAGCGCCTGCCGACCCTTGCGGATCTCCAGGTACAGGCCCGGCTTGCCGAAGCCGGCGGCGTCGCCGACCGCAGCCAGCGCATCTCCGGCCGCCACGCGATCGCCGACACGGCGATACAGCTGCTCGTTATGGCCGTACAGGCTCATGTAGCCACCACCGTGATCGAGCACCAGCAACAAACCCAGCCCCGGCAGCCAATCGGCGTACACCACCCGGCCCGGGAAGAGTGCGCGCACCTGAGTGCCGCGATTTGCGCCGATCACCACGCCCTGCCACTTCAGCGGGCCGCCGGAACGCAACTGTCCGAAACGGGCCAGCAGCGCGCCCTTCACCGGCCAGGGCAATTTGCCCTTCACACGCCCGAACGGCTGACCGGCGAGATCCGGAAATTCTTCGATGGCGCGACGCAGCTGCTCGATCAGCTTTTCCAGCGCCTGAGCTTCGCGTTGTACTCGCGCCAACTCGTCATTCCGCGATTTGATCGTGGATTGCACCTGCGCCAGCGTCGTCTGGCGCCGATCGCGCGCGCCCGCCAGCGCTTTGACCTCGCGAGCATTGTCAGCCTCGAGGGCCTGCAGTTTTTCGGCCTCGGACGCGATGTTCTCGGTGAGCAGATCCAGATGCGCCAGGTGTTCGGTGATGGCGGTAATGCGCTCGGCGCGGGCCCGGCCGAAATAGCCGTAGTAGGCCATGACGCGGCCGAGCTGCGCCGGATCGCCCTGATTGAACAGCACTTTGAGCTGCTCTTGGTGGCCATTCATGTAGGCCACGCGCAGCTCGCCGGCCAGCGCATCGCGTTCGCTGTCGATCTTGCGCTGGGTTTCGTTGCGCTCGTCTTGCAGCTCGCGCAGGCGGTTCTGCGCGGCCTGCCGCTTCTCGCGAACCTCCGATAACCGTTCGCGAGCGGTCTGGATCGCCAGTTCCGATTCTTTCAGCGCCGCGGCAAGTGAATCGCGCCGCTCCGCCTCGGCATGGATGGATTTGCGGATCGAATCGATCCGGCTGCGGACTTTCTTGAGCTGCGCTTCCTTGGCAGCCGCATCCGCCGGCGTTGCCGTGCCGGCGGTTTGCGCCATCAACAACCCCAGGGTCGCCATCAGCGCCATGACGATCCGCGACACGCTTGATCTGCCCGGCATCGCTACGACGCCACCCCAGGCATTGGGCCGGGAATCGACCGGCGATGAACCGCGGCTTCGCCGCAGCCGAAAGCGGCGCTCGAACTCAGGTAGCTCACAGGCTCCGACCCGCCATGGGCCGCAGATCCGCCGTCAGGGCCAGCCGACCGGCTGCCGGTTATCGATACCGCCCAGGCTGCCCGGACGGTGGCGGCTGCTATACTTCGCGCCCCTTTTTGGGCCGGCTGTCGGGCAACCGAGCGCGCGAGCCAGGCGCCACGGGCCTTCCAAAGGCCGAGGGCGCCCCCATGACCGAGTAGAGCCACGTACGACGGCGGAAGATCCGAAGCCATGAATCGTTTTTTCGAGTACACCACTCATCATCCCTTTCTGATCGCGGCGGCGGTAATTCTCGCCGTTCTGGCGATCGTGATCGAGATCCGCGAGCGCGCCAAAGGTTCAAGCCTGATCGGCACGGCCGACACCGTGCGACTGACCAACAGCGGCGCGCTGGTGCTGGATGTGCGCGATACGGCGGAGTACGAAGCCGGGCACATCATCGATGCCCGCAGCATTCCCGCCAAAGAGATCGCGACGCGGGTCGACACGCTGAAAAAATACAAGGAAAAGCCGGTCGTCGTCTGCTGCGAGAACGGCTTTGCCTCGGCCGCCGCGGCCAAGGTATTGAAGGCCCTGGGATTCACCAAAGTCGCTACTTTGCGCGGCGGACTGCGCAGCTGGCGGCAGGAGAATCTGCCGCTGGTGAAGGGCGGTTCGAAGAAGGACGGGAAGTAATTCAAGTCATGAGTGCGATGCCGAACATTGTCATGTATTCGACCGCGTTTTGCGGTTACTGTCAGCGGGCCCGCAACCTGTTCGAGCGCAAGGGCGTCGAGGTGCGGGAGATCAAGGTCGACGAAGACCCGAAAGAGCGCGAGATCATGCTCCAGCGCAGCGGCGGCCGGCGCACCGTGCCGCAGATTTTCATTGGCGAGCGGCACGTCGGGGGCTTCGATGACCTGGCGGCGCTGGATCGCAGCGGCGAACTCGATAAGCTGCTGGGACAGACGGCCTGACTCGTACCGGGGCGTCAAACCCCATTATTCCTATTCAAACCTGACGACCGAGGATTCTGATCATGGTTGACGAAGTACCCGCATCGAACGGCCAGGCTGCCGATCCCAACGCGCCCCAGTTCGCTCCGCAGGCGGTGTATGTGAAGGATGTGTCGTTCGAGTCGCCGGCCGGCCCGCGCATGGCGCCGAACGCCGGCAACCCGACCATCAACCTGAACCTCAACACCTCGGTGAACGATCTGGGCGGCGACCTGAAGGAAGTCGTGCTGACGGTACGTGTCGAGGCGCAGGCGTCCGAGAAGACGGTGTGGCTGGTGGAATTGCAGCAGGCAGGCGCCTTCGGCATCCGCAACGTGCCGGCTGCGGACATGCAGCGGCTGCTGGGCATTTTCTGCCCGAACTACCTGCTGCCGTATGCACGCCAGGTGGTCTCGGACCTGCTGACCAAGGGCGGCTTCCCGCCGTTCCTGCTGCCGCCGGTCAATTTCGAATCCCTGTTCAATCAGGCGGCCGCCCAGGCGCAGCAAGAGCAGCCGCAGGCGCCATCGGCTTCGGTGAATTAAAGCTCGAGCCATGAGCCGCACGCCGGAGATGCGCAAATCCCCGGCGTCCGCGCCCGCCGCCAGAGTCGCGGTGCTGGGCGCGGGTTCCTGGGGTACGGCGCTCGCCATTCAGTTCGCACGCACCGGTTGCGTCACCACATTGTGGGGACGTGATCGTGCGCATCTGGCCGAACTGGCGCGGGATCGCCGCAATTCGCGTTATTTGCCCGAGGCTGCTTTTCCCGACGGCTTGGTCGTCGAAGCGGACCTGGCGCAGGTATTACGCGCGAATCGCGACGTGGTGGTTGCCGTTCCCAGTCATGCCTTGCGCGGCATGCTCGAAGAAATCGCCCGACATCGCGCCGGCGACATGCGGCTGGCGTGGGCTACCAAGGGCTTCGAGCTTGCGACCGGCCTGTTGCCGCATCAGGTTGCGGAGCAGGTGCTGGGCGCGCATGTCCCTCGCGCCGTAATTTCCGGCCCTACCTTTGCACGCGAAGTCGGCGCCGGCTTACCGACCGCGATGACCATCGCAGCCAGCGATCAGAATTTCGCGCGCGAGCTGGCGCATGCCATTTCCGGACTCAACTTTCGTGCGTACACCTCGACCGATGTGATCGGTGTCGAGATCGGCGGCGCCATCAAGAATGTCCTGGCCATCGGCGCCGGCATTTCCGACGGCCTGGGCTTCGGCGCCAACACCCGCATCGCGCTCATTACACGTGGCTTGGTCGAAATGACACGACTGGGGATCGCGCTAGGCGCAAACCGCGAAACCTTCATGGGCCTGGCCGGCCTGGGAGATCTGGTGCTCACCTGCACTGACAATCAGTCGCGCAATCGACGTTTCGGCCTGGCGCTGGCTGCCGGCGAAAGTATCGAAGCAGCACAGAAAGCCATTGGCCAGGTCGTCGAGGGCGTGCTCGCCGCTCGCGCGGTACGGGAAGTCGCGACCCGAGCCGGCGTGGAAATGCCGATCAGCGAGCAGTTGTATCGAGTCGTACACGAGGGCCTGGATCCCAAGGCGGCCGTGAAAGAACTCATGAGCCGGGCACTGAAACCGGAATCGGACAAGACCTAGGCACGCAAGCAAGCGCGCGGCGCCGCGATCGGAGAATCCGCGAGGCTGGAAAGCTCGCCTGCCACTCGATCTTCTCCTGCTGGAGCGTGTAGTTGCTCTTGTTCGCTCGGGCTTGGCCTATCCCGCGCCGACAAATCCCAACTGCCGCCACGCCTCGTACGTCACCACCGCGACCGCGTTGGACAGATTGAGACTGCGATTGCCGGGCCGCATCGGAATCCGCAGCCGCTGCGAGGACGGGCAGGAATCGATGATCTCCTGGGGCAACCCGCGGGTTTCACGTCCGAAAAGGAAAGCGTCGCCGGGCGCGAACTCGGCCTGATCGTAACGCGTCACGCCACGAGTCGAGATCGCGAACCAGCGCGGTGAGTTGAGCGCCTGCATGCACTGCGGCAGCGAATCCCAGACTTCCATGTGCGCCAGCTCCGAGTAGTCCATGCCGGCACGGCGTACCGATTTTTCGCTGATGTCGAACCCGAGCGGCCGGATCAAATGCAGGCGCGCGCCGGCATTGGCGCTCATGCGAATCACGTTGCCGGTGTTCGGTGGAATTTCCGGCTGATAAAGAATGAGATGGAACACGGCAGACCTCAGGCTCGCCGCCATTGTCATTCGCGCGGCCTTGGGAATCCATCCCGCGGCGGGCTGGTTAGCGCATTCAAGTAGCTGATTCAGCCCATGTGCCACGCAACGGGAGAGTCCTGTGGAAGCAACCGTTCGGCACAATCGGGCCAGGCTCGTTTGAGGGGTGCAGGGCACCGCATCTGACGCGCTCACGACATCCGATGCGCATCGGGGTCGGAGGGCCGCAGCCTTTCCGCTAAACTTCCGGCAATCAAGTAACGGTCTGCCTCCATGACATCTGCCCCGTCCCTGGCGCTCGAATTCTGCGGCCTGAAGCTCGCTTCGCCCATCATGCTGCTTTCGGGCTGCGTCGGTTTCGGCGAGGAATACACGCGGGTCGAAGGCTTCTCCAACCGCGACGCCGGCGGCATCGTGCTGAAAGGCACGACGCGCGAGCCACGGCTGGGCAATCCGCCACACCGGGTCTATGAAACACCGATGGGCATGCTGAATGCGATCGGGCTGCAGAATCCTGGCGTCGATCACGTCGTTACCAAAATCCTGCCGACGCTGGATTTCACCGAAACGCGCTTCATCGCCAACGTCTGCGGCTCGACCATCGAGGACTACGTCGAGGTGACCCGCCGCTTCGAGGATTCGCCGATCGACGCCATCGAGATCAACATCTCGTGTCCGAACATCAAGGAAGGCGGCGTGCAGTTCGGCAACTATCCCGAAATGTCGGCGCGCGTGGTGGCCGCTTGCCGAGCGGTGACGAAGAAGCCGCTGATCACCAAGCTCTCGCCCAATCAGACCGACATTCGCGAGAACGCACGACGCTGCATCGAAGCGGGGACGAATGCGCTGGCGGTGATCAACACGGTGATGGGCATGGCCATCGACGTGAATTCACGCAAGCCGGTCATCGGCAACGTGCAGGGCGGTTTGTCGGGCCCGGCGATCAAGCCGATCGCGCTGCTCAAGGTGCATCAGGTGTACGAAGTGGCATGCAAGCACAACGTGCCGATCATCGGGCAGGGCGGTATTTGCTCGGCGAACGATGCACTGGAGTTTCTGATCGCCGGCGCGACCGCGGTCGGCGTGGGGACTGCGCTGTTCTACGATCCGCTGGTGTGCCAGAAGATCAATCAAGGCATCGCGGATTATCTGGCGCGCAACGGTATGCGTTCGGTTACAGAGCTGATCGGGACGTCGTCTGCTCATGCACCGCTGACGGTCACGAAAGCCGGTTAGCGCGAGTTTCGGGGATGATGTCGCAAGAGCCGCGTCTCGCGTCGTGCCAGGCGTCGTTCCGGCCGGGGCCACGAATTTTCAGGACCGCGCGTAAATACGTCCATGTAGGCTTGCTCACTCGAAACTTCCTGTTTCTCCTCTCATCCTGAAAATTCGTGGCCCCGGCCGGAACGGCGCCGATGCTTGATCTCAGTTTTTGAGAGTAAGAATGCACCGCAAGGCGGTAGCACGAGAGCAGGTCAGCTCACTCGTCATCCATCGCCAGCTCTTTCAGCTTGCGTGTGAGCGTATTGCGGCCCCAACCGAGCAAGCGCGCGGCTTCCTGTCGGCCACCTTCCGCTTTGCGCAGCGCCGCGCGAATCAGCGTGCGCTCGAACTCGGGCACGGCTTCGTCGAGCAAAGAAATTTGACCGGAAGCGAGGCGCTTGTCGGCCCAGCTCGTGAGTTGACGCGTCCATTCATCCTGTAACTTGGCCGGACTCGGCACGCCGCCGAGGTCGGCAGGAATGTCCTCGGCCGTGATTTCGCGTCCCGGTGCGGTGACGGTCAAACGGCGACAGGTGTTGACCAGTTGCCGCACGTTGCCGGGCCAGTCGAAACTCGAAAGCGCGGCCAGCGCTTCGGCTGAGAGCGTCTTGGGCTCGACGCCGAGCTCAAGCGCCGCCACATCGAGGTAGTGCAGCAGAAGCTCGGGAATATCTTCGCGCCGTGAACGCAGCGGCGGCACCTCGATACGGATCACGTTCAGGCGATGCAGGAGATCCTCACGGAACAGGTTCTGCTTGACCCGCTCTTCGAGTGCCTGGTGAGTCGCTGCGATGACCCGTACATCCACGCGCACCGGCACTTGTCCGCCAACGCGATAGAACTCGCCTTCCGCCAGAACACGCAGTAGCCGGGTTTGCAGCTGCGGCGACATGTCGCCGATTTCGTCGAGGAACAACGAGCCGCCGTCAGCCTGCTCGAAACGGCCGCGCCGCAATTGGTCGGCGCCGGTGAACGAGCCTTTCTCGTGACCGAACAGTTCCGACTCCAACAAGTCGGCGGTGAACGCTGAGGTGTTGAGCGCGATGAACGCCTTGTTGGCGCGCGGGCTATGACGATGCAATGCACGAGCCACGAGCTCCTTGCCGGTGCCGGATTCGCCAGTGATCAGTACTGTCATGCTGGAGCGCGACAGGCGGCCAATGGCGCGAAACACTTCCTGCATCGCCGGCGCCTGACCGAGCATCTCAGGAATACGCCGCGACTCGCTGACCGCTTCGTCGACCCGCTCCTTCTGTTGCGCGGCGCGGCGAACCAGATCCACCGCCTGATCGATGTCGAATGGCTTGGGCAGATATTCGAATGCACCGCCCTGGTAAGCGGCCACGGCGCTGTCGAGATCGGAATGCGCCGTCATCACGATCACCGGCAGCTCGGGCTGGCTGTCGTGAATCTCGGTGAGCAGATCCAGACCGCTGCGACCGGGCATGCGGATGTCCGTGATCAGCACGTCGGGCCGATCGCGGCGCAGCGCCGCCAGTGCGGTGTCGGCGTGATCGAACGCGGTCGGCGCCATTCCGCCCTGGCGCAGCGCGCGCTCCAGGACCCAGCGAATGGAGGCATCGTCGTCGACGAGCCAGACGTTAAGAGGCTTGGCCGGCATCGGGGGCATGGAAGGGCAGCAGGATGGTGAAAACGGTGGATCCGGGGCGGCTTTCGAACTCGATCAGGCCGTCGTGCCGGCTGACCAGGTCCTGTGCCACGGCCAGTCCCAGCCCAGTGCCGTCGGAGCGCCCGGTGACGAGCGGATAGAACAGCGTGTCACGCAGGCTGTCCGGCACGCCGGGGCCCGTGTCCTCGAACTGGACGCTGGCGACGAGGCGATGACGGCGGGTGCCGATCGTCTCGTTGATCAGTACACGGGTGCGCAGCGTGATGCGTCCACCGGCGTTACCGTTCTGCGTAATCGCCTGCACGGCGTTGCGGCCGAGATTGAGCATGGCCTGGATGATCTGGTGACGATCCAGCCGCAGTGGCGGCAGGCTCGGATCGTAGTCGCGCTCCACCACGATGTTCGGCGAAGCCTCCGCCGCCAGCAGGTGGCCGACGTGCTGCAACAGCTCGTGAATGTTCACCAGCTCCTTGCGCGGGTGATGACCGGGGCCGAGCAGGGTGTCGACGAGCGTGGCGAGCCGATCGGCTTCGCTGATGATCACTGAGGTGTACTCGCGCATCGATGCGTCGGCGAGCTGCCGTTCGAGCAGTTGCGCGGCTCCACGCAATCCGCCGAGTGGATTTTTGATCTCGTGCGCCAGCTGCCGGATCATCGCGCGGCTGCCGCCGATTTGGGTCAGCAAAGCGGTCTCCCGCGTAATGCGCTGATGCTGGGTCGCGTCGCTGATTTCGATCAGCACCGAGGCAGGTGTGTTGGCTTCTTCGTACGGCGCAACGGTGCAATCCACAACCAGCTCGGCCTCACCGTAAACCGGCCGCAGCGCCAGCTCGCGCCGGGAAAACGGTCGCCAGGTTTGCAGTGCGCGCTCGACGATCGCATCGAGTCCGGTGGCGTCCACCAAAAATTCCGCCAGCGGTCGGCCGCGAGCCTGGTTGCGACTGACGCCGAACAGGGTTTCGGCGGCAACATTGAGATAAAGCAGCGTGCGCGCCTGATCGACGATCAGTACGCTGGTGCTCAAGCCGTCGAGGATGCGATCCGGATCGACCAGGGCATTCGCTATTTTCGGATGAGCGGCCATGCGATGCGTGTCACCGCCCCGTTGTGGAGCACGACGCGAGGCCGCCCCGCGCAAGGTGCATCGGGCGGATCGGAGCAGAGACAGGGACGAGGCGAGCTACTTGCCTTTCGGTGTCGTCGGCTTGTTGGTCGCAGGCTTGGTGACGACCGGCCGGTTGGTGGCCGGATCGATGCGGGCAGTCTGCACTTCGGGGTGAAGCGAGACGTACGAAGGCTGCGACGTCGGCAGTTTGTTGCTGGCGCCACGCGGACGCGGCTGGGGCTTCGGCGGCGGACGCAACGTCGGCCCGACCGGCGGCTGGCCGATCGATTCCTGCCGCACCATGAACATCACCTGGTCCGTTTCCTGGACGCGATTGCCGCGCCCATCGGTGATGATCGCGCGCAACGTGTGCTGGCCGCGCGGCACTTCCGTCAGGTCGAACGACTCGGTGTTGTCGGGGAAGCCTTCGACCAGGCGACCGTCCAGATAGAGCGCCAGGGAATGCCCGGCTTGCAACTGCGGATCGACGCGCACATTGACCGTCACCTGACCGCCGGTGTTCGGGATGGTCTCGTCGTTGCCCGGTTTCCAGATCTCGAAATTGCGATAGGGCGGGCCGGAATTCGCCGGCTGCGCAGACGCGCTGCTGGATGCGGTGACAGGAGCCGGCGAGCTTACGTTCGTGCCGGTACTGATCTCCATGCGTGTCGCGCCCGGCACCGGGCGGTCGGCGTAGTGAGTGACGCCGTTTTCGTCCACCCACTTCCACACGGTCTGCGCCGCCAATCCCAGGCTCGAAAACCCGAAGCCCGCGAGCGCGGCGAGTAGCACGAGCGTAGTACGCATGAGGGACGAGCATAGCCGCTTCGCTCCGGGCTGACAAAAACGGCGACGACGGAATGTGAACGCCGTCACCCGAGCTTTCCGCGTGAGCGTGGCGGCGGGACTGAAGCCGTCCCGCCGCCCGATGACTCACACGCTGTAATACAACTCGAACTCCAACGGGTGCGTGGACATGCGCACCTTGGTGACCTCCTGCATCTTGAGCTGGATGTAGGCGTCGATCACGTCGTCGGTGAACACGCCGCCAGCCTTGAGGAAAGTGCGGTCGGCGTCGAGCGCCTGCAGTGCCTGCTCCAGCGAGTAGCAGACTTCCGGAATGTTCTTGGCTTCTTCCGGCGGCAGGTCGTACAGATCCTTGTCCGCGGCCTCGCCCGGATGGATCTTGTTCTGGATGCCGTCGAGACCCGCCATCAACATGGCGGAGAAAGCCAGGTACGGGTTGGCGGTCGAATCCGGGAAGCGCACTTCGACGCGACGGCCCTTCGGATTGGCGACCCACGGAATACGAATGGACGCCGAGCGGTTGCGGGCGGAGTAGGCCAGCATGACCGGCGCTTCGAAGCCCGGCACCAGGCGCTTGTAGCTGTTGGTGCTGGAGTTGGTGAAGGCGTTCAGCGCCTTGGCGTGCTTGATGATGCCGCCGATGTAGTACAGCGCCAGGTCCGACAGGCCGGCGTACTTGTCGCCCGCGAACAGCGGCTTGCCGTCCTTCGAGATCGACATGTGCACGTGCATGCCGCTGCCGTTGTCGCCGACCAGCGGCTTGGGCATGAAGGTCACGGTCTTGCCGTAGGCGTGCGCGACGTTGTGGATCCCGTACTTCAGCAGCTGCACTTCGTCGGCCTTCTTCACCAGCGTGTTGGCGTTGACGCCGATCTCGCACTGGCCGGCGGTGGCCACTTCGTGGTGGTGCACTTCGACTTTCATGCCCAGCTCTTCCAGTGCCAAGCACATGGCCGAGCGCAGATCCTGGAACGAATCGACCGGCGGCACCGGGAAATAGCCGCCCTTCACGCCGGGACGGTGCGCCTTGTTGCCGTCTTCGTAGTGCTTGCCCGAGCTCCAGGCGGCCTCGATCGACTCGATGTCGAAGAACGAGCCGGCCATGGTGGTGCCGTAACGCACGTTGTCGAAGATGAAGAATTCGTTTTCGGGGCCGAACAGCGCCTTGTCGCCGATACCAGTGGACTTCAGGTACGCCTCGGCGCGCTTGGCGATCGAGCGCGGGTCACGCTCATAGCCCTGCATGGTGGACGGCTCGAGCACGTCGCAGCGGATGATCAGCGTGGTCTCCTCGAAGAACGGGTCGAGGATGGCGGTGCTGGGATCGGGCATGAGCACCATGTCCGACTCGTTGATGCCCTTCCAGCCGCCGATGGAGGAGCCATCGAACATCTTGCCGTCATCGAAGAAGCCGGCGTCGATGGTGTGCGCCGGCACGGTGACGTGCTGCTCTTTGCCGCGCGTGTCCGTGAAACGCAGATCCACGAAGGTCACTTCTTTCTCTTTCAACATGCTGAGGACTTCAGCGGCGGTCGTCATGGGATCTCCTCCGAATAAACAGCGAGAGTGAGTGACCTTGGGGCCGCTCGCTGCACGACACCCGTGGGTCTGTTCGAAATCTGGCCTTGGGAATTGCAGGAACTGTGCCACCGCACCGTCATGGCGCAAGTCCTTGGATCTGATAGGGGTGCTCGCGTCCGCAGTCTACGCTTCGCACGATTTTGGTGCATATTTTTTCAGGTATGCCCTTTCATGGGGCAACGCTACCGGCTGCGGGGCAAGGCGAGTAATTCGGCTCGCCCTCGTGAGCAGCGGCTGCGGCCAGTTATACTCGTGGGCTTTTCGCGCCAGCCGACTTAAATCTCCCTCATTCCAGGATCTTGCATGGCTTCTCCCAAAGCTGACGCACCTCGGACCTTCCAGGACCTCATTTTTGCACTGCAGACCTACTGGGCTCGCCAGGGGTGCGTGATCCTGCAGCCCTACGACATGGAGATGGGCGCCGGTACGTTCCACACCGCGACGCTCCTGCGGGCAGTCGGCCCGGAGCCGTGGAGCGCCGCCTACGTACAGCCGTCGCGCCGCCCCACCGACGGCCGCTATGGCGACAACCCGTTCCGGCTGCAGCACTACTACCAGTTCCAGGTGGTGCTCAAGCCTTCGCCCGCCAACATCATCGACTTGTACCTGGGCTCGCTGGCAGCGCTGGGTCTGGATCCGTTGACCCACGACATCCGGCTGGTCGAAGACAACTGGGAGTCGCCGACGCTCGGCGCGTGGGGCCTGGGCTGGGAGATCTGGCTGAACGGCATGGAAGTCACGCAGTTCACCTACTTCCAGCAGGTCGGCGGCCTGGATTGCCGGCCGGTGATGGGCGAGATCACTTACGGGCTGGAACGCCTGGCCATGTACCTGCTGGGCGTGGAAAGCATTTTCGACATCGTGTGGTCGGACGGCCCGTTCGGCCGCGTCACCTACGGCGATGTGTATCACCAGAACGAGGTCGAGCAGTCCAAGTACAACTTCGAGCTCGCCGATACCTCGATGCTGTTCCGTCATTTCCAGGAGCACGAAGCGGCTTGCCGGTCGCTACTGGAGAACGGATTGGCGCTGCCTGCCTATGAGCAGATGCTCAAGACGTCGCACACCTTCAACCTGCTGGACGCGCGCAAGGCGATCTCGGTGACCGAGCGCCAAGGCTACATCCTGCGTGTACGCGCACTGGCCAAGAGCGTGGCCGAAACCTATTACAAGTCCCGCGAGGCGCTCGGCTTTCCGATGCTCACCCGCGCCGCCGCCGGAGCGTAACGCAGATGAGCAAGCGCGATTTTCTGGTCGAGATCGGCACCGAGGAACTGCCGCCCAAATCCCTGTTCACGCTAGCGCAGGCTTTCGCGCAGGGTGTGGAGCGAGGACTGGACACGGCTGGCGTGAAACACGGGCAGGTCGAGTGGTTCGCCACGCCGCGACGGCTCGCGGTTCGCATCGCGGCCGTGGCCGATCACCAGCCCAATCAGGACATCAAGCGTCAGGGGCCGGCGGTGGCCAACGCTTTCGACGCGAACGGTCAGCCGACGCGCGCGGCGCTGGGTTTTGCCGCCTCCTGCAGCGTGACGCTCGAACAGCTGCAGCAGGTCGACGGTCCGAAGGGCAAGGTTCTTCAATATGTGGGCGTGAAGGCAGGCGAGGCGACCACGACGTTGCTGCCGGCAATCGTGGCTCACGCGTTGAACGAACTGCCGATCGCACGACGCATGCGCTGGGGCGCCGGCGACCAGGAATTCGTCCGCCCGGTGCATTGGGTCGTGATGCTGTTCGGATCGAGCGTGGTGGAGGCCACCATTCTCGGTATCACAGCAGGCAAGCACTCGCGGGGCCATCGCTTCCACGCGCCTCACGACATCACCATTTCCAGTCCCGCGAAGTACGTCGAAGTCCTGCGCGACAAGGGCAAGGTCGTAGTCGACGTGAATCAACGCCGCGATTTCATTCGCGAGGGTGTAACGAGCATTGCGACATCGCTGGGCGGAGCCGCGGTGATCGAGCCTGCCCTGCTCGATGAGGTCACTGCGCTGGTCGAATGGCCGGTGCCGCTGGCGGGTCGGTTCGAGGCGCGTTTTCTGGACCTGCCGCAGGAAGTGCTGATCGCGGCCATGCAGGATCATCAGCGCTACTTCCCGGTGCGCAGCGCCGACGGCAAGCTGATCGATTCATTCATTACCGTCGCCAACATCGAAAGCCGTGACCCGGAGAAAGTACGAGACGGCAATGAACGCGTAGTGCGGCCGCGCCTGGCGGATGCAGCGTTCTTTTGGGAAACCGATCGCAAGCAACGGCTCGACGCGCGTTGCGAATCTCTGAAAGCGGTCACCTTCCAGAACAAGCTTGGCTCGCTGTTCGACAAGAGCACGCGGGTCGCAACGCTGGCCACGCGTATCGCGGAAGTTACCGGCGGCGATATCACTGCTGCACGGCGCGCTGCGGAACTGTGCAAATGCGATCTGCTGACCGCGATGGTCGGCGAGTTCCCCGAACTGCAAGGATTGATGGGACGCTATTATGCCGAGCACGATGGCGAATCCGCCGACGTGGCAACCGCGCTCGAGGAACAGTATTGGCCGCGCTTCTCGGGCGACCAGCTGCCGCAGACCCGGACCGGAATCGCGCTCTCGATCGCCGACAAGCTCGACACTATCGCGGGCATTTTCAGCATTGGTCAGAAACCGACCGGTGCGCGCGATCCTTTCGGCTTGCGCCGGGCGGCGCTGGGTGTGCTGCGTATCAGCATCGAGCGTTCGCTCGAGCTCGACCTGCGGCAATTGGTCGAAATCGCCGTGTCGTTGCAGCCAGTACCCACGCCAGCCGAGACGGTGGATGAGATCTGGAATTACCTGATGGAACGGTTGCGCGGCTCGTATCTCGAAGCCGACTCGGGTCGCAGCGTCACCACCGAAATGTTCGACGCGGTGCTGGCCAGCCGGCCGCTCTCGCCGCTGGACATCGATCTGCGGTTGCGTGCGCTGGAATCGTTCCTGGCGCTGCCGGAGGCGGAAAGCCTGTCCGGCGCGAACAAGCGTATCGCCAATATCCTGCGCAAGGTGCAGGGTGAAGCGCGTCCGGTCGAGGCAGGCTCCGACGCTCCGAACATGTCGGGTGCAGTGGATGCCGAACGGCTGCAGGACTCGGCCGAGAAGCAGCTGTTTCAGCACGTCATCGCCATCGAGCGCGCCGTGAATCCGTTGCTAGCACGTCGTGAATACACTTCCGCGCTCGGTCATCTCGCTGGCCTGCGCGAGGACATCGATCAGTTCTTCGATTCGGTGATGGTGATGGCGGAAGATGCCGATGTGCGCGCGAACCGGCTCGCGCTGCTGACGCGACTGCGAGGAGTGTTCCTGCAAATTGCAGATCTGTCCCGACTGCCCGGTTAAAGCCCGACCGGAGGCCGCGTGCAATTACTGCGTTCGCTGCTCTACACGACCTGGCTGTTCCTCGGGACGCTGCTCTACGCCATCGTAGTGCTCGCGCTGTTCTGGTTGCCCAATCAACGGTTGTACGTCATTGCCCGCGGCTGGTCGCACAGCCAGATGTGGATGCTGAAAGCGCTTTGCGGGCTGAGTTATACGGTCGAAGGCCGCGAGAACATCGTGCCCGGTGCCCACATTTCCATGTGGAAGCACTCGTCCGCCTGGGAAACCATCGCACAGGCCGGCATATTTCCGCCGCAGTCCTGGGTGCTCAAGCGTGAGCTGACATGGATTCCGCTGGTCGGCTGGGCGCTGCGCTTGCTCAAGCCCATCGCCATCAATCGCAAAGCCGGCGCTGCGGCCGTCAACCAGGTGGTGGAGCAAGGCAAGCAGCGGCTGTCCGAAGGACTGTGGATCTTGTTCTTTCCCGAAGGAACCCGGGTTGCCGCGGGCGAGACCAGAAAGTACGGCGTGAGCGGTGCGCTGCTGGCCTCGCGAGCGGGTTGCAAGATCGTGCCGGTCGCCCACGACGCCGGATATTTCTGGCCGCGAAGAGGCTGGGTCAAAAAGGCGGGAGTGATTCGCGTCGCCATCGGTCCGCCGATCGAGGCGGCAGGACGTGATCCACGCGAGCTGAACGACGAAGTTCGTGCCTGGATCGAGGCCAAAATGGCGACGTTCGCAGCAGAAGCCGGCAATGAACGGTCGCCTGCGGGCCAGCCCGACAGGGTCACTTCTCCGCAAGCCTGACCGTGGACAATTACTACGCAATGCGGCCATCCGTAGCCGCTGTATCGCGTGCCTGGGTTAGTTTTCTTAAATGTCTAAATTGGCGACCGAAAGCGCGTTCTTCTCGATGAAGTCGCGCCGGGGCTCGACCTGATCGCCCATCAGGGTGGCGAAAATGTCGTTCGCGGCCAGCGCATCCTCGATCCGCACCTGAATCAGCCGGCGTGAGTCCGGATTGATGGTCGTATCCCAGAGCTGAGTCGGGTTCATCTCGCCCAAGCCCTTGTAGCGCTGAATGGTCTGTCCCTTGCGCGCCTGCTCCAGCAGCCATTCGATGGCCTGCTTGAAGCTGCCCACCTCCCGACGCTGCTCACCCTTCGCCACATAGGCGTCCACCTGTAACAGGCCAGTCAGCGTCTTGCCTAGCTCTGCGATGCGCCGGTACTCGGCCGATTCGAAGAACTCGCGGTGGATGTGCTTCTCGGTCGTCGATCCATGCTCCGTGCGTGCCACGAGCAGTTTGGGCGCGCTGCCATCAGTTCCTGCCAGCGCACGCACGCGATAGCGACGTCCAGCATCGTCATGCACGTTGAGCTGCGCTTCGAAGGCTGTACCCCAATGCGCAAGCCATTCCAGATTGTCGTGGTTCGCCAGAGTGACTTCCGGTGCGTACAGAAGCTGCTCCAGCACGCGTTGATCGTAACGACGCGAAGAGCGCCGGACGATCGCTGAGACTTCCATCCAGCGGCGAGCCAGTGTTTCCAGCGCGGAACCTGATAGCGGCGGCTGGTTGGCGCTGGCGTGCAGTTCGGCGTCTTCCAATGCCTGGCTCAGCAGCATGGAATTGAGCTCGACGTCGTCTTTGACGTAGACCTCGTTCTTGCCCTTCTTCAGCTTGTACAGCGGCGGCTGGGCAATGTAGATGTGGCCACGCTCGATGAGCTGGGGCATCTGGCGGTAGAAGAAGGTGAGCAGCAGCGTACGGATGTGCGAGCCGTCCACGTCGGCGTCGGTCATCACGATCACGCGGTGGTAACGGAGCTTCTCGACATCGAAATCATCGGCGCCGATGCCGCAGCCCAGTGCCGTGATCAGCGTGCCGACCTCTGCTGAAGACAGCATCTTGTCGAAACGCGCCTTCTCGACGTTCAGGATCTTGCCCTTCAGCGGCAGGATGGCCTGAGTGCGCCGATCCCTGCCCTGCTTGGCGGAGCCGCCTGCGGAATCACCCTCGACCAGGAAGATTTCAGAAAGCGACGGGTCCTTCTCCTGACAGTCCGCCAGTTTGCCCGGCAAGCCGGCGAGATCCAGGGCACCTTTACGTCGTGTCATCTCGCGGGCCTTGCGAGCGGCTTCGCGGGCGCGAGCGGCCTCGACAATCTTCGAGGCAATCGCCTTGGCCTGGGTCGGGTGCTCGAGCAGAAACTCTTCGAGCTTCGCGCCGACGGTGGACTCGACGATTCCCTTGATCTCCGAGGAGACCAGCTTGTCCTTGGTCTGGGACGAGAACTTGGGGTCGTGCATCTTTACCGACAGGATGGCCGTCATGCCCTCGCGGGCGTCATCGCCCGTAGTCGCGACCTTGTCCTTCGCCGAGTATTCCTTCTCGACGTAATGATTGAGCGTGCGGGTGAGCGCGCTGCGGAAACCAGCCAGGTGCGTGCCGCCGTCCTTCTGGGGAATGTTGTTCGTATAGCAGAACATGTTCTCCTGATACGAATCGTTCCATTGCAGGCCCAGCTCCACCGTGGTGGCGTCCTGCTGGGCCCGGAACCAGAGAATGGTGTCGTGGATGGCGGTTTGATTGCGGTTCAGGTAGCGAACGAACTCGCTGATTCCGCCCTCGTACTGGAACACCTCGTGCTTGTCGTCACGTTCGTCCACCAGTTCGATACGTACGCCAGAGTTCAGGAACGACAGCTCGCGCAGCCGCTTGGCCAGGACGTTGTAGTCGAAATCGATGTTCGTGAAGATGGTCGAGCTGGGCTTGAAGCGGATGATGGTGCCGCGCTTCTCCGTCGTACCGGTCTCGGCCAACGGCGCCTGCGGCTCGCCCAGGCGGTACTCCTGGTTGTACAGCTTGCCGCCGAGGTGGATGGTCAGCAGCAGGTATTCGGACAGGGCGTTCACGACCGAGACGCCGACCCCGTGCAGGCCGCCCGAAACCTTGTAGGAGGAATCGTCGAATTTCCCGCCGGCGTGCAGGATGGTCATGATGACCTCGGCGGCGGAACGACCCTCCTCCGGATGGATATCCACAGGTATTCCACGGCCGTCATCGGCCACGGTGACCGACTCGTCCGCATGGATGGTGACGGTGATCTGGGAGCAATAACCGGCCAATGCTTCGTCGATGGAGTTGTCGACGACCTCGAACACCATGTGGTGCAAACCTGTACCGTCATCGGTGTCACCGATGTACATTCCAGGCCGTTTCCGCACCGCATCGAGCCCCTTCAAAACCTTGATTTTGCTTGAGTCGTAGACGTTTGAATCTGTCATGGTCGGCCCTGGTAGCGGAACGGCGGAATTATAGCATTGGGGTGAATTTCCCTTGTTCCACGTGAAACTTTCGCCCTATTTCGATACCCGCGAGACCAGCTTCGCTGACCGACGTGACGACCAGTTGAGACGGGACAGAACGGATCACCGCGAGAAGTTTCCCCAAATTATCCACATCCAGTTCGGCCGCCGGATCGTCCAGTAGCAGGCAGGTCGGCACCGTCGCGATCTGCGCTCGAAGTTGGATCTGGGAAAGAACAAATGCGGACGCCAGCATCTTCTGCTGGCCCCGCGACACCCGATCGCGAGCCGCCACACCGCTGACCTTGAAGGCAAGGTCGGCGCGATGCGGGCCGACCGTCGTGGTGCGGAGTCTCTGATCGCGACCCCGGGCTTCATGGAAGGCGTCGGCCAGGGACGCTTCGGCCGTCCAGCCACGGCGATACTCGAACGTCGCGGGCTCTTCCATCAGTTGAGCGGCCAGTCCTTCGAAGCACGGCTTCAGCGCCTCTGTGTACTGCAGGCGCGCCGCGTCGACGGCTACCCCACACTCCACCAGTTCTCGTTCCCAAGCGGCAATGACGGAAAGGTCTTCGCCCGTGCGGAGTGCTGCGTTTCGTTGGAGCAGCGCGCGTTGGTATCGGCGCCAACTGGCGATGAACTCATGTTTCACGTGGAACACGCCCCAATCCAGCAGACGGCGACGGCGCGCCGAGCCTTCCTCAATCAGGCGATGGACACCGGGATCGATCAACTGGATGGGGAGAATCTCCGCGACCTGGGAGATGCTGGAAATGCCTTGCCCAGCCAGTCGCGTCTTGGTCTCGCCGCCGCTGTATTCAGTACCCGCTACCAGCGAGCCACGTGGCGTTTCGATTCGGCCAACGATTCGGAAGAAGTCAGCCCCCCGACGGACGAGCTTGTCGCGAGTATTGGTGCGCAGCGATCGGGCGTGGCCCAGAAAGAAAATCGCCTCGAGCAAGCTGGTCTTGCCCGAGGCGTTGTTACCCAGAATGCCCGTGCCGTGGGCATCGAACTCCAGCCGTGCGTCTTCGATACACCGAAAATTCTGGATCTCTAGGGCGGACAGCACGGCTGGGACATTCGGACGCTTACAGTCGCATCGGCATGACGACGTACTTGGCCGACGGAGTGGCCGGCGAAGTCAGCAAGCAGCTGTTGTTCGCGTCCGTCAGCCCGAGCTCGACTTCCGCGCCATCGACAGCAGCCAGGGCGTCCAGCAGGTAGTTGACGTTGAAGCCGATCTCGACTTCATCGCCGGCGTAGTTCACTTCGAGTTCTTCCTCGGCCTCTTCCTGCTCCGGATTATGGGACTGCAGCACCAGCGCATTGGCCTTCACCGCCAGACGAATCCCACGGTACTTCTCATTCGAGAGAATGGCCGCGCGCTGCAAGGCTGAGCGCAGGGTTTCGCGGTCTGCTTTGACCTGCTTGGGCGGATTGGCCGGAATCACACGGCCATACTCCGGGAATCGGCCGTCAATCAGCTTCGAAGTGAAGCGAATATCGCCGATCTGGGCGCGAATGTGATTAGTTCCGACCGCCAGTTCCATGACACCGTCCGTGCCCAGCAGACGTTGCAGCTCCAGAACGCCCTTGCGCGGCACGATCACTTGCTGCGAGCTGTTGGCAGATGCTTCGAGCTCGGCTTCGCAATAAGCGAGCCGATGGCCGTCAGTCGCTACCGTTCGCAGCAATTTGTCGGCGATTTCCAGCAACATGCCATTGAGGTAGTAACGCACGTCCTGCTGCGCCATGGAGAAATGCGTTTTGTCGAGCAGTCGCTTCAGCGCTGGCTGCGCAATTTTCAGTGACTGCTGCGCCTTGATGTCCTCGACCGTGGGAAAATCGCTGGCCGGCAACGTGGTGAGCGTGAAGCGGCTTTTTCCCGATTTCACGATGGCGCGCTCGCCTTCAACCGATACGGTGACGTTTGCGCCTTCAGGCAACGCGCGAATGATGTCCAACAGCTTTCGCCCAGGCAGCGTGATTTCGCCTGCCTGCTGAATGGAAACTTTGGCTTTGGCGACCAGCTCGACCTCTAGGTCGGTAGCGGTCAGCGATAGATCCTCGCCACGCCCTGACACCAGCACGTTCGCAAGAATCGGCATGGTCTGCCGGCGTTCCACTACCCCAATGACTGCTTGCAACGGAGAAAGAATCGCTTCCCGTCCGGCACTGAACTTCATCGCGTCACCTGTAGGCTCTTAATCAAATGAATTTAGAGATATTTAAGAATTTATGATGATTACTAAGCGCTGTTCGCCTGTGGAAAACCATCTTTTCTTCAATTAAATCAGCGAATTATTCAAAGCATAACCGGGTCGTTTAGTCCCCGGACACGTTGTCACAAAACTGTTGAAGAGCTGTGGATGAAATTCGTCCAGTGGCAGCGCACAACTTATCCACATCAACCCGCCAGGGTTCTCAACAGGTTTAGATAATCCTCATTGGTACGGGTGTGCGACTCCCGCAACTCCTTGATGACGCGGCAGGCGTGCATCACGGTGGTATGGTCGCGGCCGCCGAAGGCATCGCCGATCTCGGGCAGACTGTGACTGGTGAGCTCTTTCGCGAGCGCCATGGCGAGCTGCCGCGGCCGGGCGATCGAGCGGTTGCGCCGCTTCGACAGTAAATCCGCCATCCGGATCTTGTAGTACTCGGCCACGGTCTTCTGGATGTTCTCGATGGTCACCAGCCGGTCCTGCAGGGCCAGCAGGTCACGCAGCGCCTCCTTGGCGAATTCCATCGTGATGGGACGGCCGGTGAACTGCGAGTTGGCGACGACCCGGCGCAATGCGCCTTCCAGCTCACGCACGTTGGAGCGGATGCGCTTGGCAATGAAGAACGCCACTTCTTCCGGCAGATCCACGCGGCTGACCGCCGCCTTGCTCATCAGGATGGCCACGCAGGTTTCCAGCTCAGGTGGTTCGATCGCCACCGTGAGTCCCCAGCCGAAGCGGGATTTCAGCCGTTCCTCCAGCCCGTCGACTTCCTTCGGGTAGCGATCGCAGGTCAGGATGATCTGCTGCTGACCTTCGAACAGTGCGTTGAAGGTGTGGAAGAACTCTTCCTGCGAACGATCCTTGCCGGCGAAAAACTGGATATCGTCGATCAACAGCGCATCGAGCGAGCGATAGGCGGTTTTGAAGTCGTTGATGGTGTTGTGCTGCAACGCCTTGACCATGTCGCCGACGAAGCGCTCGGAATGCACATAGGCAATGCGCGCTCGCTCGTTCTTCGAGCGAATGACGTTGCCGACCGCGTGCATGAGGTGAGTCTTGCCCAGGCCCACGCCACCGTAGATGAACAACGGGTTGTAGGCGCGGCCGGGATTCTCGGCCACCTGTGAAGCTGCCGCCCGGGCCAGCTGGTTGCTTTTGCCCTCGACGAAGTTGGTGAACGTGAAATCCGGATTCAGGCGGCTGCCCAGTACCGACGGCGGCTCGCGCACGGGCGCTCGGCTGGTATGAATCGCGGCGGGCTGGGCGAGTGCGCCCTGGGCCGCCCGTGAGCCGACTTCAAGGACGATGGACGGCCCGGGCTCGGAACCGACGGCGTCAACCAGCTCGGAGATCCGGCCGGCGACGTTCTCGTTCACCCAGTCGACGACGAACCGGTTCGGGGCGAGCAGGCGCAGCACATGGCCGTCCTCGACCGCCTGCAGCGGCCGGATCCATGTGTTGAACTGCTGTTCCGGCAACTCCGCTTCCAGTGCCGAAAGACAGCGATGCCATAACGAACCCTGCACGCTTTCGCCCCCACCAATAGTCCGCAATCCGAGAGACTGTCCGTCGTAAGAACTTAGGTCCAAAGAAGTTTTTCTGCGCCGGTCGGCCATGTCGGGGGCGCGAGAGGAAGGCGAGTCTATAGCGCCGGGCGCGGGTTATCCACAGCCTGCGAGGTGCTACTTGCCGCAGCGCTGCAGGCCGCATCGAGCTTGACACCGCAAGGGACGCTGCGTACCCTTGCCGCCCTTTCTTTTGGCCCACCATGTGCTTGTTTTAGCGCGATTTTCGCGCCACGAGATTGAAGCATGAAGCGCACTTACAACCCCAGCAAGATCCATCGTGCCCGTACTCACGGCTTCCGTGCGCGCATGGCCACCCGTTCCGGACGGCTGGTGTTGGCCCGGCGTCGCGCCAAGGGCCGCAAGCGGCTCACCGTCTGACGGCGTCGGCTTCGCCGATCGCCCTCGTTAGCGCGCGTTCTTGCAAGCACACGCCCGGCCGTTCACCCCGGCGCACCGTCTTCACAACAAATCGGATTTCGATCGCGTCTATAAAGAGGCGCGTCGCTTTACCGACGCCCTGTTCGCGGTTTTTGTTCGCCCCAATGGCGGCCCTTCGCCCCGCTTAGGCCTATCGGTTGCAGCGCGGCTGATCGGTGGCGCGGTCCGGCGCAACCGGATCAAGCGATTAGTCAGAGAGTCGTTCCGGCAACATCAACATGACCTGCCTGCGGTCGACATCGTGGTCAATGCGCGTGCCGGTGCGCGCGATGCCGACAACGCCAGTATCGTGCGCAGCCTCGAGAAACACTGGCGTTCGGTGAGCAAGCAATGCGCACCGTCCTGAAAGCACTGATTCGCGTCTACCGCTACTGTCTGAGCCCGATGCTCGGGCCGAACTGTCGCTTCTATCCCAGTTGTTCCTGCTACGCCGAAGAGGCCATCGAACATCACGGCGCCTTGAAGGGATGCTACCTGGCTGCCCGGCGCATCCTGCGGTGTCACCCCTGGCATGCCGGCGGCTACGATCCGGTTCCGCCGGCCGCGCCGCACACCCCACGCTGGAACCCGTTTTCTCATGGATAACCAAAGAATATTCGTCTGGGCCGGGCTCGGTCTGGTGCTGTGGCTGAACTACATTACCTGGCAGAAGGACTATGCACCGCCGCCGGTGCCCGCGCCTTCGGTGACGGCACCGGCCAAAGACAACAGTCAGGCATCGCAGGCCTTGCCGGACCTGCCCTCGGCAACGACGGGCACTCCAGCAGCTCCGGCTGGCACGCCGCAGGTTCCTGAAGCAGCCGCGACCGCTGCGCCTGTCGTCCGCGTCGTCACCGATGTGCTGGACATGGACATCAGCACGCAAGGCGGCGAGCTGCAACGCGCCGACCTGCTGAAATATCCCAAGGTCAAGAATCAGCCGAATAACCCGGTGCGCCTCTTCAATACCGGCAGCCCGGGACTGTTCGTCGCCCGCTCCGGCCTGCGTGCTGCGGATCAGCGTGCCGAACCGACGCATCTTGCGATGTTCCAGGCGGCCGCGACCGAATACCGCTTGAAAGCCGGCGAGCAGCAACTGGAAGTACCGCTGACCTGGACCGACGGTCAGGGCATCACGGTCACCAAGACCTACATCTTCCATCCCGGCAGCTATCGCATCGACCTCAAGTACGACGTCGACAACCAGTCCGGCAGTGAATGGAAAGCCGCCTCCTACGTGCAGCTGGTGCGCCACTACGAGCATGTCGAACGCTCGTACTTCAACGTCGAGACTTACGCCTATCGTGGCCCGGCCGTGTATGACGGCAAGGGCTCGCGCAAGCTGAACGTGGAAAAGGCCGACGATCGCAACTACAAGAACACGATCACCGGTGGCTGGGCCGCCGCCCTGCAGCACCATTTCGTGGCGGCTGCGGTGCCGCCCGTCAACGAAAGCTACGACTATCAGCTGAGCGTCGACGCCGACAACGATTTCATCCTGTCCTACCGTGGTCCGCTGGAGAGCGTCGCACCCGGTGGCAAATACACGTTCAAGGAAACCCTGTTCGTCGGTCCCAAGTTGCAGGACCAGTTGCGCGCCACCGGCCCGGAGCTGCAGCTGACGGCCGACTACGGCAAGCTCACCATCATCGCGCAGCCGCTGTTCTGGCTGCTCGAGAAGGTCCACGGCGTCGTGCGCAACTGGGGCCTGGCCATCATCATCGTCACCTTCCTGATCAAGCTGGCCTTCTACAAACTGACCGCTGCCAGCGGCCGCTCGATGGCCAAGATGCGCAACATCGCCCCGCGCATCAAGGCGATCCAGGAGCGCTACAAGGACGATCGCGAGCAGCTTGGCCGGCAGATGATGGAGATCTACAAGCGCGAGAAGATCAATCCGCTGGCCGGATGCTTGCCCATCCTGATCCAGGTTCCGTTCTTCCTGGCGTTCTACTGGGTGCTACTGGAAAGCGTGGAGATGCGTCAGGCGCCGTTCTTCGGCTGGATCACCGACCTGTCCACGCGTGATCCGTACTTCATCCTGCCCATCCTGATGGGCTCGGCCATGTTCGCGCAGTTCAAGCTGCAGCCCATGCCGACCACCGATCCGATGCAGGCGAAGATTTTCGCCTTCATGCCCATCATCATGGCGGCCACCATGGCCTGGTTCCCGGCCGGCCTGGTGCTGTACTGGTTCACCAACACCTTGTTGTCGATCGCGCAGCAATGGCGCATCAACAAGCTGGTAGCGGCGGAAGACAAGAAGAACAGCTGACGCGCTTATGCGAATTCCTGCGGGACTCTTGAGAGTCCCGCAGGTCGTGCTGCATGCGACAACGTAAGCGACCAGTCGACTGCGGATCGACAGCTGAAGTCCATGGTGATGACGATCGTCCTTTAGACCGGCAGATGCCGGCTTATTTCATCGCACCCTGCACGGTAGACTGGCTGCCGATTTGTGATCACCGCACCGTCCATGGCCTCAGGTCCGCTTTCCGATTCCGACACCATCGCTGCCATCGCGACACCACCCGGTCGCGGTGGTATTGGCGTGGTTCGTGTCTCCGGTGCCCGCGTCATCGGGATTGCGCAACAACTGCTTGGCGATCTACCGCAGCCGCGTCATGCGGCGCTACGCGTCTTTCGTGATGCCGCCGGCGATATGCTGGATGGCGGCCTTGCGCTGTATTTTCCGGCTCCGGCCTCCTTCACTGGCGAAGACGTGCTCGAACTGCACGGACACGGTGGTCCGGTAGTGATGGACCTGCTGCTCGCCCGCATCGTCGAGCTCGGGGCACGCATCGCGCAGCCTGGCGAATTCAGCCGGCGCGCATTTCTCAATGAGAAGATCGATCTGACGCAAGCTGAAGCGATCGCGGATCTGATCGACAGCGGCTCGGCGCAGGCGGCGCGAGCGGCGCTGCGTTCCTTGCAGGGCGAATTCTCCGACGTGGTGCATTCGCTGACCGAGGCAGTGACGGAAACGCGCATGCACGTCGAAGCCGCGATCGATTTCCCCGAAGAAGAGATCGACTTCCTCGCCGATACGGCACTGCGCGAGCGGCTCGATCATGCTCTGGCCCTGTCTGCGCAGATCGCAGCGACCGCTCGACAGGGAGCCTTGCTGCGCGAAGGCATGACTGTCGTGATCGCAGGACGCCCCAACGCCGGCAAGTCCAGCCTGCTGAATCGTCTTGCCGGTTACGACGCTGCCATCGTCACCGACATTCCCGGCACGACTCGCGACGTGCTGCGCGAGCGCATTCACATCGATGGCATGCCATTGCACGTTGCAGACACGGCGGGCCTGCGCGACGAAGCCGATATCGTCGAAGCCGAGGGCATTCGCCGCGCTCACGCCGAGATGTCGCGTGCCGATCGCATCCTGTACGTAATAGATGCCACGCGCGCGCTGGATGACGAGTCGATTCGCAAGGAAACGGCGATGCTGCCGGAAGCCGTACCGGTGACCTGGATCTTCAACAAAGTGGATCTGGCCGGCGGCGACGTACGCTTGCAACCGACCCAGCCGCCGCGCGTCTACCTTTCCGCCGTGACCAGCGAAGGTATCGATCTGTTACGCGAGCATCTAAAGGAGTGTGTTGGCTTTCACGGCGCCGACGCCGGTACCGTTTCCGCGCGCCGCCGACATCTCGATGCACTCGCGCGTGCACACGCCCACCTTCTGGAAGCCGCCCGACAACTTACGGAGCAGCGCGCCGGTGAGTTGATGGCCGAAGAACTGCGCCTCGCGCAGCAATGCCTGGCGGAAATCACTGGCGAGTTCACGTCGGACGATCTGCTGGGCCGGATATTTTCGAGCTTCTGCATCGGAAAGTAGGCAGTCCGAAGAAGACGTCCGGCGACCTCCACCGGCCACTCACCAACGCCTCATTTTCCAACATTGCGTGCCCCATCGATCGTGCCAGCGGCAAGGAACGGCCCGGGTCGGAAACCATGGAACGTACCGGGTGAATTCACCCGCGGCCATCAGGTGGAGTTCGATCCCGAGGACAGCTTTCCGCACGCCGGGAAGATCTCCGCGTACGCAAGTTCAGAATCGTCAACGCGATCGCGCCGCCATGATGACCGCAATCCGATTCCAGGCAGATACGAATCTTGGTACGGATCTTGGATAGACGAAAACCAAAGCCCGACGTACTGACGATCTGCTCGCGAATCGGAATGGCCACTCAGCTGAATGATTCTTCGTTGAACATGCATTGTGCGATGCACGCGAAAGTTTCCGTTGCGCTTTCGGCGTGCGCACGGACCCGCGATCGGTGCACTGCGACGCGGGCATCTGCTGCGCGTTGGTGCAGGGAAACGACGATCCGCTCCATGTCGATGCAGTCGCCTCTACATGAAAAATCATGCGAACACATAGCGAAAAATTTGCAAACGAAGTGCCTTGAATACTCAATGGCCTTGGTATATATAGACATATCCGGTTATATGTATAGACATATCGGATGATCAAATGGGGTCGGGTGCGAAATCAACATTAAGGTGTAATGGGGGGGTCCAATGCTGTCGATCAACACTGGCTTCGTAGGTCTGAAGGGGGCGGTTCGCGCGGTGCTCGGTGCCGCGGCGCTGGGTACCGTGACGCTCGCGCAGTCGCAGCTGGCTGCTGCGGCCGAGCCAGCCGAGTCTGCTGCTGGCGCTACTCTAGGAGAGGTAGTCGTTACCGGTACGCGCGTCGTCCGTGACGGTTACGAGGCACCGACGCCAGTCAGCGTCGTGACGACCGAAGAGTTGCAGGGCTTCGCTTCCCCCAACGTCGCGGATGCGCTGAACACGCTCCCGTCGCTCGCTGGCAGCTGGACGCCAGCCGCCAACCAGGTAAACGCGAGCAGCGGCAACGCGGGCATCAATGCGCTGAACCTGCGCAACATCGGCACCAGCCGCACGCTGGTGATGCTGAACGGACAGCGCATCGTGGCGTCTTCATCCAACGGCCTGGTCGACGTCAACAACATTCCGCAGGAGCTGATCAAGCGAGTCGAAGTCGTCACGGGCGGCGCCTCGGCATCGTGGGGTTCGGACGCCGTCGGCGGTGTCGTGAACTTCATCCTCGACGACGAATACACCGGCCTGAAGACTTCCTTCCAAGGCGGTACGACCAGCCGCGGCGACAACACGAAGAGCAAGTTCACCCTCACGGGCGGTACCGAGTTCGGCGGCGGCCGCGGCCATTTCCTGTTCAGCGGCTCGATCGAGGATGAAGACCCCATCATCCACAACACCCGCGGTTGGAACCTCAAGGGTTGGCAGGTCGTGGTCAATCCCGCCTATGACAAGGACACAGGCGGTGTGCCGGAGCGTCTGGTTCTCGACCAGATCTCGACGGCCAATGGCCTGATTGGCGGCATCATCACAGAGGGGCCGCTGCGGGGTACGGCGTTCGGCGCGGGTGGCGACCCCTACACCTTCGTCTACGGTGACCTCTACAGCGGCGGACAGTTCAACCGGGGCGGTCCGATGTGGAAGGAGGCTGACATCCGCGGCAAGCACGGCAGTGCACCCCTGGCTTCAGAGATACGCGGCGTGGGTGCGCTCGCCAACGTCTCATGGCAACTGACCGACGATACGAAGGTCTCGCTGCTGGTGTCGCGCAACAACAGCAAGACCCGCAACTGGGCGTTCTCGCTGGAGGACTACGGCAGCATCACCATCAAATCCGGCAATCCGTTCATTCCGGCATCCGTGCAGGCGGCCATGGATGCGAACGGTCTCACGGAGATCAACCTGGGCTCGATGCACCCGGACCTCGACATCGCCAAGGCCACGGGCGATCGCACGGTGACCCGCGCCGTGCTGAGCCTGGATGGCAAGTTCGGCAATGGCTGGGGTTGGAACGCCTACTACCAGTACGGCGAGGCAAAGCAGGCCTATTCCACCCCCGGCATGTGGAATACCGCCTTCCTGGAGAAAGCATACGACGCCGTCATCAATCCGGACACCGGTGCGATCGTCTGCCGGGTAACGCTCACTGATCCGACGGATCCCTGTGTGCCGTACAACCCGATGGGTATTGGTGTGAACTCGCAGGCGGCGGTGAACTACGTTCAGGGCAACGGCATCACCCAATCGCGCCTGAACTACCTGACGCAGAACGTTGCGTCTGTCAGCATCGATGGAACTCCGTTCTCGCTGTGGGCGGGCGAGGTTTCGATGGCGGCAGGTGCCGAGTATCGCAGGGAATGGATGGGCAAGAGCTCTGTCGACGAGTACTCGCTGCTCAGACAGTGGTGGGCAGGTAACAGCCGGCCCAACTTCGGTTCCTTCGACGTGAAGGAAGTCTTCCTCGAAACCGTGATCCCGCTCGCCCAGGATCTGCCGTTTGCCAGGTCGGCAGACTTGCAGGCCGCGGTTCGCTGGGAGGACTACAGCACCGCCGGTGCCGTGACGGCCTGGAAGGTCGGCACGACCTGGGCGCCGGTCGACAGCGTGAAGTTCCGTGGCTCGATCTCGCACGACATCCGCGCGCCGAATCTGATCGAGTTGTACAGCTCGGGTATCGCCGGCGCGCCCTACATCATCGATCCGTGGCAAGAGACGCCCCCGCCCGGTTACGGCATCAGCGTGCTGACCGTGGGCAATCCCGCACTGAAGCCGGAGAAGGCCGACTCCTGGAGTGCCGGCATAGTGTTCCAGCCGACCTTCCTGCCGGGCTTCGGCGCTTCGATCGACTACTGGGATACGGACATGACGGATGCCATCGGCACGGCGCTGACCGAGCAGCAGATCGTCGACAATTGCTTCGGAGGGCAGAACGATTTCTGTTCGCTGATCGATTTCGCGTCCGGGCCGGGCAGCCGCATCCTCACGGTGCGCCGTGCGCCGGTGAACAATGCCAATGCCCGCTACCGCGGCCTGGACATCGAGGCCAGCTACCGGTTCGATCTTGGTTTCGTGCCGGGGAGCTTCTCGCTGCGTCTGATGGCCACCAACTTCCTGCAGAACTCGTCCGTGAACAATGGTGTCGAGACCGAGATCGTCGGCCAGAACAGCACGATCGGTGGCGGTGGCACGGTGCCCGACTGGCGTTACACGGCGACGCTCGGCTGGTCGCTGGATTCTTGGCGGGCAAGCCTGACGGCGCGGGGTATCAGCGCTGGTACTCTCAATAACTACTTTATCGAGTGCACGACGAATTGCCCGCCGTTCGATCCGGCCGACACACGCAAGATTAGCATCAACGACAATCACGTTGCGGGTGCTCTCTACCTGGACGCCTCGATCTCGCGTGATTTCGACTTCGGCGCCAGCTCGAAGGCGAACGTGTTCCTGAACGTGCGTAACCTGACCGATCGGGATCCGGCGGTCGTCGCGGCGTACGGTAGCTTCGCCGACACATTGCCTGCGGCGAATCCGAACCTGTACGACGTGCTGGGCCGCGTGTTCAGTGCCGGCGTGCGTTTCGAGTTCTAATCTCGCTGGTTGGTGACACGGGACCTTGGCGGTCCCGTGTCACCGCAGACGTGAGCCAGGGATCGGCGGACGCGGCTTTTTCCTGGAGCGAGCGGCATGTCCGTGTTCGTTGAGTTGTCGCCGGGTGATGCTTTGCATCAGTCTGCCGAGTCCGTCAGGGCCGGGCTGGCGCAAGCCGCGGCCTGTCGTTACCGGCCAGCCGCTCCATCCGGAATTTCCGCTTGGATCATCGACGATCCGTGCATTCCGTCCCGGCGCGCTGACGCGGCCATCGACCACTTAAGTGGTGCTAAACCGTGATGAACTGGGCCTCATTGATCCGTATCCGGCAGGCATCTAGCCTGACGAGGATCGCGTCCATTGCCCATTCGATAGGGGGATGAGTCAAGTGCTGCAACGAGTACGAAACCTGATCGGGACGCACAGTCGGCCGGCACGGGTGATGTTGTGGTGCGCAGGCGGGGCGGTGGTGGCTGGCGCCGCCGTTGCCGTGACAATGGGTCTGGTCGGGCATTCAAAGGAGCCGCAGTCCAAGGGCACTCCGGCAAGCATGCGCCTGCTCACCCAGCAGCAGTACATGAACATGCTGGCCTACGCGTTCGGGCCGGACGTGCAGCCGATGACGCGATTTGCCGCTTTGCCGCGTATCGAAGGGCTGCTCGCCAGCGGGGCGTCCCAGGCCGGTCTGACCGATTCCCAACTGGAGGTGTATCAGAAGACCGCATCCAAGGTGGCCGAGCAGGTCATCAGCGAGGACAGTCGCAAGTATCTGGTCCCCTGCATGCCGGCGCAGTCCACCGCAGCCGATCCGGAGTGCGCCCGCAAGTTCATTTCACAGGTCGGACCGCTGCTGTATCGACGGGCTCTGTCGCCTGAGTACGTCGACGTGCTGGTCGAGGAGGCGAACAAGACAGCCAACTCGCTGAAGGATTTCTACCAGGGCCTGAGCGTGGTGATCGAAGGCATGCTGCTCAGCCCCAGCGTGCTGCTGGTGGCGGAGACGACGGAACCGGACCCGGACCATCCGGGAGCGCTGCGCCTGGATGCCTGGTCGCTGGCCACCCGGCTCAGCCTGTTCCTCTGGAACGCCCCACCGGATGCCGACTTGCTGGAGGCTGCCGAGAGCGGTGCGCTGCATACGCGCAAGGGTCTTGCGAAGCAGGTCGACCGCATGCTGGCGAGTCCCCGGCTCGAAAGCGGGGTGCGCGCGCTGTTCGATGACATGTTCGAGTTCGAGAACTTCGGCATGTTGAGCAAGGACGGACAGGTCTACCCCAATTTCACCGGCGAGACCGCGGTGGATGCGCGCGAGCAGACCTTGAGAACGATCGTCGACCATCTGATCGTGCGGCACGAGGACTACCGCAACCTGTTTACGACGCGGCAGACGTTCATGTCGCCGTCGCTGGCGCCGATCTACAAGGTAGCCGTGCGCAGTCCAGGTTGGACGCCCTATGAATTTCCCGCTGACAGCCCGTACGCGGGCCTGTTGACCCAAGTGAGCTTCCAGGCTCTGCACTCGCATCCGGGCCGCAGCTCGGCCACGCTGCGCGGCAAGGCGTTGCGCGAGATCATGCTGTGCCAGGTCGTGCCCAGGCCGCCGCCCAACGTTGACTTCTCCGCAGTGGAGAATCCCGACGGCACCGTGAAGACGGCGCGCGAGAGAGTGGGCAACCATCTCAAGAATCCCTCCTGCGCGGGCTGCCATCGCATCACCGATCCAATGGGACTGACCATGGAATCGTTCGACGGCGCAGGCCAGTTCCGTCGCCAGGAAGGCGGCGTCGATATCGATACCTCGGGCAACCTGGATGGCGTCGCATTCGATGATGTGGTCGGGCTCGGCGCGGCGGTGCGGGACAATCCGCAGGTGCCACGGTGCCTCGTGCGCCGCGCGTTCTCTTATGCAACCGGCACGCCCAGCGACACCAGCAATCGCGAACTCCTCGAATTCCTGTCGCAGGATTTCGCCGACAGCGGCTATCTGCTTCCCGAGCTACTGCGTGAGATCGCGTTGAGCAGCGCGTTCAGCAGGGTGTACGAGCTTGAGGTACGCCAGACCGTTCCGCTGCCCGATCAGAAGTCTGCGCAGGAGTCGGGGCCGACGTCGGCTGCCGAGCTGACTGCTTCCGTGGCCCCCAAAATCCGATGATCTCGCCAGGAGAACGCTGATCATGAACATCCGGAAACTGAGCCGTCGCCGCGTGCTGCGCGGTGTGCTGAACGGTGGTGTCGTGGCCGTAGGCCTCCCGGTGCTTGATTGCCTTCTCAACGAGAACGGCAATGCGTACGCGTCCGGCGCGCCGCTGCCGGTGCGTTTCGGCACGTGGTTCTGGGGGCTGGGCGGGAACAACAAGATTCTCATTCCCAGCAAGACCGGTGCGGGCTACGAGATTCCGGAACAGCTGGCGCCGGTGGCGCGGGTACGCCAGCACGTCAATCTGATCTCCAACCTCACGGCTTTCCGCGATGGTGAGCCGAACCTGTGCCACTACTCCGGCTGGATCATTGGCCGATCCGGCAAGGCGCCAAAATCCAGCGCCGACCGGCCGACCGAGACCCTGGACATCACGATCGCCAATCAGATCGGCCGTGGGACCCGTTTCCGCACGCTGACGGCCTCTGCCACCGGCGATTTTCGCAACACGGTGAGTTACGAGAACGAGAATTCGCCGAATCCGCCCGAGATCTCCCCGATGGAGTTCTACGCCCGTCTCTACGGGGCCGACTTCCAGGATCCTAATTCGCCGGTCTTTACGCCTAACCCGCGCACCATGGCACGCCGCAGCGTGCTGTCGGCGGTGATGGGCGAGATCAAGACCCTCGAGAAAACGGTCGGCGCCGCTGACCGGCAGCGTCTCGACCAGTACTTCACCGGCCTGCGTCACCTGGAGAAGCAGTTCGACCAGCAGCTCACCAAGCCGGAGCCGATTGCGGCGTGCCACGCGCCGCCGGCGATCAGCAACGATCCGAAGATGGGCGTCGACGTCGAGATGGTGAAGACGCGCCATCGCCTGCTCACTGACCTGATGGTAATGGCAGTCGCCTGTGACCAGACGCGCGTGTTCAACATGTCCTACTCGAACGCCCAGGCCAACACGGTCAAGGAGGGGTACGAGAAGCCCCACCACACGACCACGCACGAAGAGCCGATCGACGCCAAGCTCGGCTATCAGCCACACCACGCCTACTTCGCTTCGCGAGCCATCGAGGAGTGGGCCTACTTCGTCGAAGCCTTCAGCAAGATCCGCGAGGGTGGCGGAACGCTGCTCGACAACATGCTGATCTACGCCAATACCGACCACGGCGATGCCCGTATCCATTCGCTGGATCACCTGATCGCGTTCACTGCCGGACGCGCCGGCGGCCGAGTGAAGACGGGTCTGCACGTGGACACGCGCGGCGGTGGCGTCACGCGTGTGGGTTACACCGCGCTACGTGTGATGGGTCTGGATCTCCCGAACTGGGGAGTGAAGAGCAATATGACTTCCAGCCACTTGAGCGAGATCATTGCGTGAAACCCGCTCAACTCTCCAAATGTCTGCTGCTGTGCCTGACGGGGCTGCCTCTGGCGGGGATGGCCGATGCCGTGGTGCTCTGGCCCGAGCGGCCGTCCACGGTCAAAGAGCAGTTCGAGACCGTGCCGATGCCGCCGGGCTTCCAGGTCGTGGTGACCGAGCAGGAAGGGCCCGTGTTCGCCGATTCCCGCGGTCACACGCTGTATCAGTGGCCGGTGCGGCAGCTGCGCAACGGTCCCGTCGGCGAGCGCAAAGGTCAGCCCAGCTGCGACAAGACCATCTATACCGTCAACTCCGGGCTCATGAGCCCGTACCCTCCCGGATTCGAGCTGCCGGAACTGGCGACGCGCCGCAGCTGCCTCGATCTGTGGCCGGCGGTGGTGGCGGACCAGGACGCCAAGCCCGTCGGCAAATGGACCATCGTCGAGCGCAAGGAAGGGTTCAAGCAGTGGGCCTATGACGGTTACGCGCTGTACACGTCGGTGCTCGACGAGAAGCCCGGCCAGGTCAATGGCGGCCACTCCCAGGGAGCTGGCGAGGTGGGCGTGCGCCGACCGGTCGAGGCGCCATCGATGGTGCCACCGCAGTTCAGAGTCGAAACGTTGCTGGTCGGGCGCATCCTGCAGACGAAGAGCAACTACTCCGTCTACGCCAGCACGCGCGACGGCCCAGACAAGTCCAACTGTACCGGTGCATGTCTGCAGGAATGGGAGCCGATCCGGGCACCGGCCTATGCGCAGGCACGCGGCGAGTTCGGGATCATCGAACGCTCGCCGGGCATCCTGCAATGGACGTTCCGGCGGCAGCCGCTGTACACCCACATCGACGAGCCGTTCGGCAAGATGTACGGCAGCGATGAGCCCGGCTGGTACAACGTCTACACGCAGTACAGCCCCAAGCCTCCCGCCGACTTCACCGTGCAGGAAAGCCCCACCGGCCTGGTGTTGGCCGACCGCAGCGGCAAGACGGTGTACATGTACAACTGCGCGGACGACGCACTGGATCAGCAGGCCTGCGACCATCCCGACTCACCGCAGGTGTATCGCTTCACGGTGTGTGGCGGCGGCGATGCGAAGCGCTGTGTCGAACGGTTCCCCTATGTGCAGGTGTCGAACGGCGTGACCAGCGACAGCCTGCTCTGGACGGCGGTCTGGATCGATCCGCTGACCGGCAAGTGGGCGAGCCCCGGACAATCCGGAGCGTTGCACGTATGGGCTTATCGCGGGCGTCCGGTCTATACGCACTACCGCGATCGAGCACCGGGTGACATGACCGCGGACCAGTGGGGCGAGTTCTACGGGTACCGCAACGGCTACAAAGCTTTCTGGCTGCGCGCGGATTTCGGGCGCTGACTTCGGACGAGGTGGACGATGAACGACCTGAACCATGATCGGGATTGGAATTCGTTGATCCGTTGTGCGATTCGCGGCGCCGCGGTGGGTGCGCTGCTACTGCCGGCGGTGGGGCTGACCCAGTCGGCTGCGAAGACGGAAGCGGATTGGGCGCCGCCCGACGGCAAGATCGGGTACGTGGTGTGGCACGAAGTCTCGTGGGGCGTACGCGAGACGGCGGACCACAAGGAAGAGTGCCCGAACGGCTTCAACATCGGGCCGCGCGAGCAGTTCGCCGAACTGTTTCCCAAGGACGGCAAGAAGCGCTCCCTGACCGACACGCAGCTCATGCGCGAGGCGGCGATCTGGGATCCGGACACCGCGCCGGACGAGTTCAAGTTCTACGAGGCCACCGGCAAGTACGCCCTGGGCGTCGATCTCGATGGCAAGACCTCACCGGAAGACTTCGAAAGCGACGACGGTCGCAAGGGAATCGACAACCAGCTGTTCCGCGTCGTCGGTTGCGTGCGCAACTATCGCCAGGAGGGCGAGCTGGGCATCATCACGACGAAGTGGCGTGCGCAGAAGGCGTTCAACCGCATCGCTTTCGAGCTGACCGGTGTGGAAAGCCTCAGGAACGACCCGGAGGTGACGATCACCTACTATCGGACGCTGGATACCCTGCTCGCTGGACCGACCGGAAACTATTTGCCGGGTGGTTCGCAGCGCGTCGATTCGCGCTGGGGCAAGCGATTCATTTCAACCGCCAAGGGACGCATCGTCGACGGCGTGCTGGAGACCACCCAGCCATTCAAGCAGGTCCTGGTGCCGGAAGATGGCATGGGGGACCCGGCGATCATCATCTACAAGGACGCGCAGGTGCGCTTCAAGCTCACTCCCGAGGGCGCCGAGGGCGTGCTGACCGGTTTCCTCGATGTCGAGCAGTGGTACTACGCCATGAACACGGCCTGGGCGACTCATCACGCCGCCTATGGTCAAGCGTCCGCGGCCTCGATGTACAAGGCGCTGCGGCGTCTGGCGGATGCCTATCCCGATCCCAAGACCGGTGAGAACACGGCAATATCCGGCGCCCAGGACCTCAAGCTGGTGCAGGTCTACGTGATTCATGACGATGAGAAGCAGGTAGCCGCACGGTAGAGGCAGCGCCTGGCGGCCCGTCGGATCGCGACTCTCGATTGAACGCTCGAGAGTCTCTCAGCGCACCGCCCACGTGACATTCATCGAGCACGTGGGCGCGTGCACCTTTCCGCAGCTGTTCGAATTTTCGCCGCGCTAGCTCACGCCGCGCCCCGCGCCCGATAAGCCGAGAACATCGAAAACACCCACGGCCGGCAAGCCAGCAGCACTGCCACACTGGTCTTGTCCCGCGAAGGCACGTGCACATCGAGCGCAGCCAGATCCGCGAAATCCGCGGCGAGTCGTTCGAGCTTGCGCAGCAGGATGCGCACCGAGGCAGGCGACAGCTCCGCCGAATGAAATGTCAGCGCTTCACTGGGTGCAGAAAACGATCCTTGCAGGAACTCTGCGCGCACCTGGCGCTCATACAGCCGGCGTACCGGGCCATCGGGCCGCCATGCGATCGGCAGTTTGGCGTGTAGCCGCACATTGCGCTTGGCATCGATCTCGATGAGGCGGGCAGTGGTGAGCCGGCTGAGCAACGAGCGCATGGCACGCGAGTTGAGATCCAGGCGACGTTCGGTTTCCTCCACCGTCCGGCCGTTCAACAGCAGGTAGAAGCACGCCAGCAGCGAGGCATTGCTCGCCAGCATTCGCTCTTGCTCGAGCGTGAGGCTGTACGGTTGCTGCGTCTGGGCCGCGCGCGCGCCGCTGGCCATGCGTGAAAGATCGGCAACGCTCATGTCGATGACGCTGCACACGCGCTCCAGGCGAGAGAGCGTGAACGACTCGTCGGCGAACAAGCGTTTGACCGACGATTCGCTCAGGCCCAGCGCTTTGCCGAGACTGCGATAGGTCATGCCGCGCGCCCGCAGGCAGCGCTTGAGCGTCTCGAGCATTCTCTTGGTCTCGTTCATCGGCGGGCCCTGTCTCGTGCGTTTCGCATGGTGCGACCTAAGGTACCGTATTTCGATACTTACGTCCCGACAGCTTGTCTGGCGGACCGTGGCCGCTAAGGTAGCGCCTGCAATCGATGCGGTTGCGCTCGATCCACGAAGAATCCCCAGAAGGAGTCGATGATGAAGGAAGTAGTATTGCTTTGTGCCCTGGCCGCACCTGGCATCGCCGCTGCGAGTGAGGTCGGTCACTGGTACGTGACGCCGCAGATCGGCGGCATCTCGGTCGACAACGACCGCCCGCTGCAGGACAAGGACTGGCTCTACGGACTGAGCATCGGCAAGCACGTCAGCGACGCCCTGAGTGTCGAAATGAATCTGAATGGCTCGCAGATCGGCGGCGGTCCTGGCCGTGCCGACCTGAGCCTCTACGGCGGCTCGATCGACCTTCTCGGCGTGATGAATCGCGCCGGCCGCGTCTCGCCGTACGTCACCGTCGGTATGGGCGTGGCGCAGAACGAGCGCAGCCCCGGCTCGAACGCCACCGATTTCATGACCCAAGCCGGCCTCGGCATGTTCATGAAGCTGTGGGAAAACCAGAGCGGCTCGAGCACCTTCGCGCTGCGCCCCGAGCTCAAGGCTCGTTGGGATGACGCCGGTGCCGACGGCCACCTGGTCGACTACATCGGAACGCTGGGCTTCCAGTTCTCGTTCGGTCCGGCCGCGGTGAAGACGGCTGTTGCTGCTCCGCCGCCCCCGGCACCCGAGCCGCCGCCGCCTCCTCCGCCCGCGCCGCGTGACAGCGATAACGACGGTGTCACCGACGATCTGGACAAGTGTCCGGGCACCGAAGCGGGTGTGGCGGTCGATGCGTTCGGCTGTGTCCGCAAAGGCTCGATCACCCTGGAAGGCGTGACGTTCGAACTGAACTCCGCGCGCCTCACCGGTGGTTCGGCCGGCATCCTCGACAACGTGGCTGCCGACCTCAAGAAGCATCCGCGGCTGAAGATCGAGCTGCAGGGCCACACCGACAGCAGCGGTTCGGATCAGTACAACCTGACGCTCTCGCAGCAGCGTGCCGATGCGGTGCGGGCGCACCTGATCGATCAGGGCGTGCCGGCCGGTCAGTTAGTCGCTCGCGGCTATGGCGAAGGCCAGCCGATCGACAACAACGCCACCAGCGAAGGACGCGCTCACAATCGCCGCGTGGTCATGTTCGTGCTGGACAACCCCGGTGAAGTGAAGGTGCAGGGCGAGGGCGCCATCGAGCGTTAAACCCACTGCGACTCGTGTAGGACAGCGGGCCCAGCCGATCCGTCGGCTGGGCTCGTTACTTTTGGAGCGCTCTCGGCGTAGCGACGGCTGATCGTGTAAGTTGCAGTCACGTACACGCTCGCTGGGCTCCCTGCTCCAATTGCAGGGACCGCCGCTATCGCTCGACCCATGGTCACTTTTGCCAACCGCACCGTACCCCCACCGAAGATCGCCGCGGCCCTGCGCGCAATTTTCGGGGAGCCCGTCGAGCACGTGCGAGTGATAGAGCATTCGACCTACGCGCGGTTGCATTTCGGTGCTCGCGCCACCACGCGACGTAACCGCATTCTGCTGCGCGATTCAGCGGCTGAGTTCTGGTGCGATCCCGATTTGATGCTGCACGAATACTTCCATGTGCTGCGGCAATGGCAGCCGCGCCGGCTCACGCTGTGGCGCTATGTGCTGGAATGGTTCCGCCGCGGCTACTGGAACAATGTGTTCGAGATCGAAGCGCGCGCCTTCGCCGCATTGCATTGCGACAAACTTCGGCAATTACTCACGACACGACTGCCCGACTGAACCTTTGTCCGGTGCGCAGCGCTGCTAGCATTGGCAAACTGCATCGAATCGATTGACAACGACCGGCGCGCGCTTCTGGCGGATTGTGATGCGCGCCGTGCCGCCAGACAAACAGCGGAGGACGAACGATGGCTATCCAGATCAACTCGCAATGTCGGCACATCTTGTTGTGTGCAGCTGCTGCGATGTTGCCGATCGCGCATGCCGATATCACCATGGAAGAAAGCATGTCGGTCAGCGGCGCCGGCCTGATGAAGATGGCCAACATGAGCGGCCGCACCGTGACCATCATCGCCGGCGACCGCGCCCGCACCGACAGCCATCTGGAATTCGAATCCGGCATGATGCGCGCGCTGGCGCGTGGCGCCGGCCAGAGCAGCGAAATCGTCCGGCTCGATCAGGACAAGATCTACGAGCTCAATACCGATAAGAAGACCTACACCGAAACCACGTTTGCCGAGCAGCGCGCCGTCATGCAGCAGTCGATGCAGAAAATGCAGGATTCGCAGGCCTCCCAGCAGCGTGCCGCCTCCGGCGTCGACGAGTCGCAATGCGAGTGGTCGGATCCAAAAGCCGACGTGACGCGCAGCGGCGAGCAGGCCTCGATCGGTGGTTATCAGTCCGAGCGGGTGCAGATCACCGCCAGCCAGAGCTGCAAGGACAAGAAAACCGGCCAGGTGTGCGAGTTCGGTCTGACGCTCGACCAATGGCTGGCGCCGAGTTTCGATGCAGCCGCCGAGACGCTTGCATACCGGCGTGCCTATGCAGAGAAGCTGGGCGTGAGCGCATCCGCCTCGCGCGATTTCGCCGAGCGCGCGCAATCCATGTTCGGTCGCTACGAGGGGATCTGGAGCGAGGTCGCGGCCAAGATGCAGGACATCAAGGGTTATCCGGTCAAGTCCAGCTTTTCGCTTGCCGTGGGCGGTCCGCAGTGCCAGAGCTCGCAGGAAACGCAGGCGAGCAATGGCGCACCGTCGAGCGTCGGCCACGCATTGGGTGGTGCATTGGGAGGGGCATTGGGTGGTCTGTTCGCAAAGAAGAAGAAGGAACAGGCGCAGCCGGACTCCACCGCCACGTCGCCAGCCGTACCTGCAGGACTGGTGCCGCTGATGACGATCAGCACCGAACTGATTTCGGTCAGCCGCAACGCGGCCAGTCCGCAGACCTTCGAAGTGCCCGCCGATTTCAAGAAGGCGAAGGACTGAAAGCGAGCGGCGGATTGCCGGACGGGGGACTGCGTGCGCGCTGGCCTGGGGTGAGGGTTTGGCCAACCCGGGCCTGTCGGTGTGTGCGGCTATACTGACGCGATGCCTGTCGCCCGCATCGCCGTTGCACTTCGATGAATGCTTTCCTGCTCCTGGTGGTCTGCCTGGTGCTCGGCTGGCTCGCCGCCCGGCTGGGACGACCGCCGCCGGCCTTGTCGAAGAGCCTGAACTGGTGGGTGCTGAACGTCGCCTATTCGGCCCTGGTGCTGAGCCTGATTCCCCGACTCAGTTTCGACTGGCATCTATGGTTCCTGGTCGCGTCGATCTGGTTCGTCTTTCTCGCGGGTTGGGCCTTCTTCAGCGTGCTGGGGCGGGTCCTGCACTGGTCGCCAGCACGCATCGGCGCACTGACGCTGGTGGGCGGACTTGGCAACACTTCGTTCATTGGCTTTCCCCTGATCGAGGCCATGCGCGGCGAAGAGGGGTTGAAGCTCGCACTCATTGCCGATCAGGTCGGCTGTTTCGTGGCGTTCGCCGTCGGCGGCACCATCATTGCGGCCATGTACTCGGGGCGCAGTGTCTCGAAGCTGACGGTTGCGCGCCGCGTGATCCTGTTTCCGCCATTCATCTCGTTGTTCGTCGGCATGGCGATCGGCGCGCTGGGCGGATGGCCCGAGGCGATCGAGAGCATTCTCGCCCGGCTCGGCGCGACGCTGGTGCCGCTGGCACTGTTCTCGGTCGGATTGCAGTTCCGATTGCAGCTTGGCGAAGGCCAGCTCGCAGCCATCGGCTGGAGCCTGGGCTGGAAGCTGCTGCTCGGGCCGGCCATCGTCTGGGCGGTTGGCCTGGCGATCGGCGTGGGTGGGGACGTGCTGGCCGTTGCAGTGCTCGAATCGGCCATGGCGCCGATGATCTCGGCGACCATCCTGGCCGATCAGAACAAGCTCGAGCCACAGCTTGCCAACACCATTCTGGGTATTGGCATCCTGCTGTCGTTCATCACCGTGCCGCTGGCCAACGCCCTGCTGTAACAGCCGGGCGTCGAGCCTGGTTCAGTGCGGCTGGACCACGATGTGTCCGTGCTTCATCACGAACAGCGGCTTCTCGGTTGCCGCGATGTTGGTGAGCACATTGCCGGGTACGGCGACCACGTCGGCGAATTTTCCGCTTTCCAGGGTGCCGACTTCGGTGTCCACGCCCAGCAGCTTGGCCGCTTCGCGAGTGCCGGCCAACAGCGCGGCCGACGGCGACATGCCGAGCTCGACCATCAACGCGAACTCCTTGGCGTTCATGCCATGCGGCGACACGCCGGAGTCGGTCCCGAACGCGATCGGCACGCCGATGCGCAGCGCCGCCTTGAACATGTCGCCGTGCGACCTGGCCGCCGCAAGCGCCTTTTCGCGAATCTGCGGTGGGAACGTCTGTGCCTGCAGATTGACCCAGTACACGGCCAACCGGGTCGGCACCAGGTAGACGCCCTTCTGCTTCATCAGCTGCAGCGTCTGTTCGGTCAGAAAACTGCCGTGCTCGATCGAGTCCACGCCGGCCTCGATTGCCTGCCGGGCTGCCAAGTCGCCGTGCGCATGGGCTGCGACCTTGCGCTTCCACGCGTGCGCCTCGGACATGATGGCACCCAGTTCCGCCGGCGTGAGCTGCGGCACGTCGACCGGGTCGGACTCGGACAGCACACCGCCGGACGAGCAGATCTTGATCACGTCCGCGCCCCATTTCATTTGATAACGGACTGCGGCACGGCATTCCTCCGGCCCGTTGCATACACCTTCGACCGGGCCGCGCGGCGGGATCACGTCCGGCGGGAACGGGGTGCCGTCGCAATGGCCGCCGGTCGAGCCAATCGAATGAGCCGCGGTGAGCATGTGCGGTCCTTCGACGATGCCTGCGTTGATCGCGTTGCGCAGGCCGATGTCGATGAAGTCGGCAGCGCCGACGTTGCGCACCGTGGTGAAGCCGGCCTCCAGCGTGCGCTTTGCATACATGGCCGCGTAGTGCGACTGCTCGACCGGAAATCGCAGCATGCCGTCGTAGAAACCGCGGTAGAAATCCTTCTGCAGCTCATCGCCCAGATGCACGTGCGAGTCGATGAACCCGGGCAGCAGCGTGGCATCACCGAGATCGACCACCTGCGCATTGGCCGGCGCCGACTGTGCGTTGCCGACGGAGACGATGCGGTCGCCCTGCACGACCACGACGCCGTTGTCGGTCAAGCGGCCGGATTTGCTGTCGAAGACATGAGCGGCCTTGAGCACGACCGGCGCGGCCGTCGCCGTGTTTTCCGCCGCTTGGGTCGAGTGGGCCAGGAGGGAGCCGAGCGCAAGAGCCAAAGCGAGTGCACGCACCGCGAGTCTCCTTGGGATTGTTTTTGGCGACGATACGCCGTTGTGCGATGAATGAGAATGGTGCGGCAGGGGTCGCCGTAGCTGCGGCGAACCGATATTTGCGCGAACCGGCCAGATATTCATGCCGCGTTCCAGTCGGCGCACCGTAGCTTGTCGCTGTCGATTCCGATGATTGCCACACGGAGGTGCGAGATGAAAACGCCGCGAGCCCATCGAATTCCAAGACTACGCAAGAACCGCACGACCGGCAGAGCAGGTAACGCACGCCGACAGCTCGGCCAGGGAATGAGCGAATACATCATCATCACCGCGCTGGTGGCCGTGGCAGGCATCGGCCTGTTCGCCGCCTTTGGTGACACGCTGCAGAGCCAGATGGCCAGCATGAGCATGGAGATGTCGGGTCAGTCCGGCGCGACTGACATTCAGAACGCGCAACGCTCCGCTACCACGGCACAAACCCGCTCAGCGCAGGTGGACAGCCTGGCCAATTACAACCAGCAGACCAACGCGGATCGTTGAGTTTCGGCCATGCAAGTCACCATTCGCAGGCGCCAGTCGGGCCAGGTTGCGCCGGTCGCTTTGTTTGGCATGCTCATCGCCGGCGCGGTTCTGGTCACGATGTTCAATACCGGCCAGAAGATCACGGAGAAATCCCAGGTCGCGAACGCCGCCGACGCGGCGGCGTACAGCGGCGCAGTCTGGACCGCGAGGCATTTGAACTTCATGGCGTACACCAATCGCGCCATGGTTGCGAACCATGCCACCGTCGGGCACCTGGTGTCGTACGTCAGCTGGATTCGCTACGTCGACGACTCGATCGACTACATCGATCGCATCACGCAGTTCATTCCGTACGTAGGCCAGTACGTGGATGTGGTGGAACAACTGGCCGAAACCGTCCGTGACACCACGCAGCGGGCTGCGGCTGTCGCCGTGCCGGCGGTCGACGGCTGGAACGCCAACTTGCGCGCAGCGCAGCTGGAAGTTCAGGCGTCACTCGCGCTCGATCACCTGAACGATCTGATGCAGCAGACGGCGCAGCGCTGGAATCCGGCCATTCGTGTCAACGATCGGGACGCCATCGGCAGATTGCCGCATGAGGTGAGCGCCGTCGTGCAATCGCAGCTCATCGGGCAGCTTGTTCGCCTTCCCACGTTCGTCGAGCGTTTCACGGCTGGCTCGGACCAGGGGGCGATCGGTGAGCTCATCGAGGCCAGCGTTCGAGCCGACAATGACATGCGCCGATGGATCACAGGCGAACGTGGTTGGCGGGAGAACCTGGTGCTGGCGCAAATCCGCAAGCAAGGCGGCACCAGTCACTCGCAGACCGCGTCCGGCGCAGACTGGCACGCAACGGACCAGCTCCAGCACCGGACACGAGGCCTGTTCGGATGGCACCGCTGGCGTCGGATCGGCGATCACCCGAGCAGCGCCAGCGCATCGGAATTCGATTCGAGCTATGACGGCGTGCCTCACTATTACAACGTCGCCGGTTCGCCCGGCGATCGGTCGCTGCGAATCGCCGCACTGGCGATCAGGCCGCAGCCGCAGACACGGTCGCAGTTCGGTCTGGCTACCGAGGCGTCGATGCTCGCTGCCGTGGCCATGGCCAAAGTCGAGTTCATCCGGCCGGACGACGGCAGCTTCACGCGACTGGGTGCCGGCCGGCATGAGTACGCCAACCTGTTCAATCCTTTCTGGGAGGCGAAGCTCGCACCGCTGGGGCCGCTTGGGCGATAGGTCATCCCATGAGCCATCGAATCTTGAGCCACTGGAACAAGGCCGCGCGCGAACGCGGCAACGCCATGGCCGAAACACTGGTCGCGTTGCTGGCGTTGACGCCGTTCATTGCCGGTATCCCCCTGCTGGGCAAGCAGCTCGATATCAAGCAGAAGGCCTACGACGCGAGTCGCTACTCGGTTTGGGAGCGGACCCTCTGGTCCAGAGAGGGCGAGCACGGCAAATCTGACGCCGACCTCGCGCTGGAAGCTCGTGACCGCACGCTGGGACATCCGCTGAGTGGCCTGGTGACGGTGAGTTCGTTGCGAGCCGAAGGAGTTACGGAGAATCCTTTGTGGCGCGATATTCGTAATCGTTCGCTATTGAAGCTTGGTGAGCACGGCTCGCCGCTCGAAATAAGCCATCGCGAGCTGTCTACGCCGGTTGAAGTCGGCCGCTGGCTGGTGCCCGGAATTACGTACGGCGCGGGACCGCTGGGCCATGTCGAGAAGACATTGCAGCTCGATGATCTGGGTCTTCCTCAACGCGCCTTCGCGAGCATCGCGCTGACTATCCGCGTGCAGCCGCTGCTGGCGCAACTGGCCGATTCATCCGTTTCGCTCGCGCGTCCATCTCCACCGCAGCGAGCGCACCAACCGCTCAGGCAGGCAGCCAACGGCGCGATCCTCAGTGACACTTGGTCGGCCCGCGATGAGAACAGTTTCGGAGAGCGCGTCGATCGTCTGGTTGCCGATGAGCTCATCGATGACATCGAGCGCCCGGGGCGACCGATCGGCTTGCAGGCTTTACGCAACGGCGGACCGCTGTACGGCGAGGGTCAGTTCGGTTGGGATCCTGACTTCAAGCCGAACTCCACGTCGCTGCCATCCTTCTATCTTGAGCAGGACTGACCGCAATGCGAACTGCGACAGTCATCGGTTGCATCGGCGTAGTGCTCATGACGAGCGGCCTGGCGTTCGATGCACAGGCCGGTGCGCTCGCGCGCCTGACGGCAGCCTTGCCGGAGACTCCCGAACCGCCACTGGGGCAGGCGTTCTGGATTGCGCAGAGCATGCGTATGAACGGCCTACCGATGACCCTCAAAGGATTCCGGTCGCGGCTGAGTCCCGACGAACTGCTCGACTTCTATCGATCGCAGATGGCTTGGCGCTCGGGCCATGAGTATCGGTACAGCACGAACCACGACTGGCGAGTGCTCGCCATCCACGCATCGCGTTACCACATTACGATCCAGGTGCGCGCGACCCCAAGCGGTAGTGACGGAACGATCATGGTGAGCGGCGCTCCAGCTAGCGCAACATCCGTCATCGTCACGGATTTCCCGCACCCAGATACGACGCGACTGCTCAGTCGGCAGGAGTACGACGATGCCGGAATCGAGTCCGAGCACCTGAGTCTGTCCTCGTTGCGGTCGGTTGGCGTCGAAGCACAGGCCTTCGTCGCCGAGCTCAGTCGTGCCGGATGGCAGATCGTGCGCCGGCAAGAGATGCAGGCAACAAAGCGCGGTGTCGTGGTGGAGGCTCAGCACGACGCGCAGCAGGCTTTGCTCGTGCTGCAGCCAGATCGCCGCAACCCGGCAAGCACCGCCATTGTGATCGTCTGGAGAAAGACGTGAGACCGTGGGCGCCACTTCGAATGCAGCGCGGTTGGGGCACGAGCGAATACATCGCAGTACTGCTCGGACTCATGGCCGTATGGCAAAGCGCGCAGTGGGTACTGCGCCTGCTGCAGCGGCATCACGACGCATTCTCGCAGGCCCTGATGATTCCATTTTGAATGGCCCGCGGAACGTTCACGGAGGAACGAATGAGAGACCGCCTGGTCACGGTATCGATGCTGGTCGGTGCGCTCGGCGCGGGTGGCGCTGCTGCGTATTTTGCGAACGGCTATATCGAGCACGCCATTGCCGAGCATCGCGCCGAGCTCGATTCGCAGTATCGGCCGCTGCGAGTTGTCGTTGCCAACGCCGATTTGCAACCTGGCGTCGCTCTGTCCGGGAAAACCGTTGCCGTACGGGAAGTACCTCGTGCCTTCCTGCACTCAGAAGCTGTCCTGGCGGAGAACTGGAGCGGCCTTGCTGGCCGCGTGCTTGCTCATGCTGTCAGAAGCGGCGAGCCAATTCTGCTGTTGCATCTCGCGCGCGAGGCAGGTGCCGGTTTCTCGGCGCAGTTGCCACCGGGAATGCGCGCACTGACATTGCCGGTTGATGCCGAGGCGTCGATTTCCGGAATGCTGGCCCCTGGCGATCGCATCGACGTTCTGTTCACGACCAATTCCGGTAACGACGGTACGACCGTCGCGCTGCTGTTCAATGTGCCGGTCCTGGCCACGGGCATTCGCACGACGACGAACACGGCGTGGCTCGACAGTCAGCGCCAGGCAGATGGCGCAGGCCAGTTCAACACCGTGACGCTCTGCGTTTCGCCGCAAGATGCGGCCAAGATCACCTTGGCCCAGCAGGCCGGAAGAATCACGATCACGCTGCGACGACCCGGTGACGACCGCCCGCTTCAGCTCGCGCGCATCACAAAAGATTCTCTGCTGAGTATTCCACGCACTGCAAAGGCAGCGTCGCGTGCCCGCGTCGAAATCATCCTGGGTGGCGCATGATGCTCGGCTACGCAGAGCGGGTAGTAGCCGCGAGAGGTGGCATCTCCCTGTTGATGCTGCTCGCAGCGCTTACGACGCAGGCCAATGCGGACCCGATCAGTACGGACATCGCTGCCGCACCCGTCAGCGTGCTGACAATCACGACCGGTCAAAGTCTGTTGCTGCGCTACCCAGGAGTGAAGCGGGTCGCAGTCGGCGATGGCGGCTTAGTCGACGTCAAAGTGTTGGACGATACCCAGGAAATCCTGCTGCTGGGCAAGCAGGAAGGACTGACCGACTTGCGCATCTGGAGCCGTCACGGAGCGACGCTGGCCTATCTCATCAATGTGCTGGCCGCCGTCAAACCCGCGCCGCCGCCTATCGATCCGCTGCAAGCCCGGCGCACCATTCTGATCCGGGCGAAGCTCATCGAAGTCAAGAAATCCGCGCTGCGTGACATTGGAATCGATTGGGCCGACGTGGCCGCCGGACCGGTGTTCGGCACGTTCTCCGAATTTGTCACCAATCCCTACTACCGCGCGGTTCCACCCGGCGTGTCGGGCCTGGACGGGCTGCCGCTCGAGCTGGGCACGTCCAACAACTACTTCGCACTGACCAGCCGCGCCGACTCGGTCATCCGTCTGCTCATGAACAACGGCGATGCCCGGCTGCTGGCCGAACCGACGCTGACCTGCATCGACGGCGGGCGAGCCGATTTCCTGGTCGGCGGCGAAGTGCCCATACCGGTGCAAAGCCAGGATGGCGCGCTCAACGTCGTCTTCAAACAGTTCGGCATCATTCTGAACGTCGAGCCGCGCACCAACGACACGGGCCTGATCCGCACCAAGGTCAACGTCGAAGTGAGCAGCGTCGACAAGGGAATCGAGGTGCTGGGTATTCCCGGATTCGCCACGCGCAAGACCAACACCGAGATGAACGTGCAGTCCGGCCAGACCATGGTGATTGCCGGCTTGTTCAGCGCCGACGATGCCAAGACGGTGGTGAAGGTGCCGGGACTCGGGCAGATCCCGGTGCTGGGCGAGATCTTCAAGTCACGGCAGTTTCGCCGCGGCGAAAGTGAACTGGTGGTGCTGGTTACGCCCGAACTGATTGGTGCCGATTCCGCAGCGCTCAAGTCGCGCATCGAACACTTCGATACGCTGAAGCAGCAATCGGACCAGGCCTTGAAGCCCAAGCTGCAGGACTGACGTCGATCGCAGCAACGCACGGAAGCGCTAGCCACGGAAGAGAGCGAGGGACCGCATGTCGACAACCGAACTCCGATTACTGCAAGAGAAACTGCAGAGTCTGGTGCTGCGCGAGCTGGACCTGTTCCGGCGCACCGCGCTCGACAATCTCACCGGCGCCGACCTGCGCGAAGAGGCGCGACAGGCCATCGAGTCGATCATCGCATCGGGCGCAATCGAGCTTCCTGCGGATGTCGATCGCGGGCGCTTTGTACGTGAGATGACGGCCGAGATCATGGGGTACGGTCCGATCGAGCCGTTTCTCGCCGATGAGTCGGTGTCGGAAGTCATGGTCAACGGCCCGAACCAGATCTACGTCGAGCGGCACGGCCGACTGGCCGCCGTGCCGGCGCGCTTCATCAACGAGCAGACCTTGATGCGGGTGATCGAGCGCATCGTCAATCCGCTCGGTCGCCGCATCGACGAGGGCTCGCCGATGGTGGATGCGCGCTTGCCGGATGGTTCGCGGGTCAATGCCATCATTGCACCGCTGTCGCTGGTGGGGCCGGTGCTTACCATCCGCAAGTTCTCGGCGCAGCGGTTCACGATGCGCCACCTGGTGGAAGCGGGCTCGCTCACCGCATCGATGGCTCAGTTCCTGCATCTGTGCGTTCGGCATCGTCGCAACATCGTCGTATCGGGCGGCACCGGCTCGGGCAAGACCACGTTCCTGAACGCGCTATCGGAGGCGATTCCGGCCAGTGAGCGCATCGTGACCATCGAGGATGCAGCCGAACTGCGGCTGGCGCAGCCACATGTGCTGGCGCTGGAAGCGCGACCGCCCAATGTCGAAGATCGTGGTGAAGTCACGATTCGCGACCTTGTCCGCAATGCACTGCGCATGCGCCCCGATCGCATCGTGATCGGAGAATGCCGCGGCGGCGAGGCATTGGACATGCTGCAGGCGATGAATACCGGCCATGACGGCTCGATGACAACTGGTCACGCCAACTCGCCGCGCGATCTGTTGTCACGGCTCGAAGTGATGGTGTTGATGGCTGGCATGGAGCTACCGGTGCGCGCGATCCGGGAGCAGATCGCGTCGTCCATCGACATCATCGTGCAGCAGGCGCGCTTCAGCGACGGCCACCGCCGCGTGACCGCCATTGTTGAAGTCGACGGCATGGAAGGCGATGTCATTCTGACGCAGCCGCTATTCGCATTCCGACAACGGGGATGGAGCACCGACGGCCGAGTACTGGGTGAGCATGTTGGCCTGGGCCAGGCACCGCGGTTCTACGAGGAACTCGAGGAGGCAGGTGTCGCTCTGGATCGCAGTCTGTTCGCCGCGCCAGTCGGCGGTCGTGGCGCGTAGAGTCGGCGATGGATCTTCCATCGGATCTCGTGCCGATCGATGCCAGGTACGCGGTGGCGGGTTGCATGCTGATCGGCGTGGCGCTTGCCATAAGTGTCGTACGGCGCTGCGCGAATCGTTACGAGACGGCGTTCCTGACGGCGGCGACCGCCGGGCTGCGGCTGAACTTCATCATCGCTGATCCCCGCAGGTTGTTCGTGGTCAGCCTGCTGCTCACGGTGATGCTCGGACTGCTCGGCTATCTCGGTGCCGGCCCGGTCGGATTGATCGCTGGAACTGCGATATCGATAGCAGCGCCACGTTTCGTGGCCGCGAACCTGCGTCGCCGGCGAACACGACGGTTCATCTACCAGCTGCCAGATGCGTTGTTTGCGCTCGCATCGACATTGCGTGCCGGGTCGCATCTGACGAAAGGCCTGGAGCTACTGGCAACACGCCAGGCGGCGCCGCTCAGCCAGGAATTCACCATCGTACTGGCGGAGTATCGGGTGGGCCGGCCGCTGGAGGATTCGCTTGCGGATCTACGGCGCCGCGTCGGCGCGCCGGAGCTCGACTTGATGAGCGCCGCGATCAACGTGTCCCGCCGTGTTGGCGGCAATCTCGGCGATACGCTGGAAGCGCTGGCGAAGACCTTGCGGGAGCGAGCGCACATGGAAGGCCGCATCGATGCACTGACCTCCATGGGACGCGCGCAGGGCTGGGTGGTGGGGTTGCTGCCGGTTCTGGTAGCGCTGGTGCTGTATCAGCAGCAACCGGAGCGCATGGAGCTGCTGTTCACGCGTTGGTTCGGCTGGATCGTGCTGGCCGTGATTGTCGCGATGATGACGCTTGCGGCCTGGATGATCCGCAAGATCGTGAGGATCGACGTGTGACGTCCACGTATTTCGCGCCAGCGCTTGCTGCGATCGCCTGTAGCCAGATCGCGCTGCTGCCGCTGGTGCTGCGAAGGCATGTTGATGACTCTGCGCAACGCGATGCAGCTTGGCGGGATCGTCTGCCATGGTCATTGCGCCTGTTGCGCCCGGTGATCCGCCGCTATGCCGCCGGTATCGACGGATCGCTTGCCGATCATCGGCGCGACGTATTGCAGGCGCGGCTGAGCGCGGCCGGCGCGTCATATTTGATCACGCCGGCCGAGTTTCTCGTCCTGCGGCGCTGCGCGTTCATCACGGGCATTGGCGGCGTAGTGCTCGCGATGCTCATGTTCGGCAGGGCCGAGCCGCTGCATGCTGCCGTAGCGGCAGGCCTCGGGTCTTTTGCTTGCGTGTATCCGGATCTGCGCCTGCACGAGGCGACGCGGAAACGTCAGTCGCATTTCGAGAAGGAGTTTCCGTTTCTGCTCGATCTGTTGGCGCTGAGCATGAAAGCGGGGCTGACGTTCGCGGCTGCCGTCGAGCAAGCTGTCGAACAGCTTCACGAAGGCCCGGCGCGGCAGGAGTTCGCGCGTTATCTACGTGAGATCCGTGCCGGTGTCACGAGGCGAGTGGCTCTCGATCGTCTGGCGACACGTGTTGCTACCGCTGCGGCAGCGAGTTTCGCTGCGTCCGTTGCACAGGCCGAAGAAACCGGTGGCTCCCTCGGCGTCGTGCTTGCCGAGCAGGCGCGACAAAGACGGCAAGAGAGATTTCTGCGGGCGGAAAAGCTGGCCAATCAGGCGCCGGTCAAGATGCTGTTTCCATTGATCGCGCTGCTGTTCCCGGTCACGTTCATCATCATCGGCTTTCCCATCGTCCTGCAGCTGATCGAAGCGGGTGCGTTCATATGAGCGGCGAGGGCGCGCAGACCGCGGCAGCGAATCGGTGCGACGTCGCGGCGATGCCGACCTGCGTGAACGGGCTCTGTGTCGCCGGGCACGTCCGCGTTGCCGAGAGTTTTGTCGCCCGCTTCATCGGATTGCTCGGGCGGCGCGAGCTGCGGTGCGAAGAAGGCTTGCTCATCAAACCCGGCGGCAGCGTGCATACGCTGGGCATGCGCTTCGCCATCGATGTGCTGTTCCTCGACCGGCACATGCGCATCCTGAAGATCGCACCGATCTTGCGGCCGGGCCGCATCGCTTTTGCGCCGCCTGGTTCCTGCAGCGTCCTGGAGATCATGGCGAGGCGCGCGGCACGGCTGGGGCTGCATGTCGGCATGCGACTAGTGCAGCAAGGCACCTGCCTTCGGGTGCTGGGAACCGGCCGCCGCGACCGGGGGTTGAATGGGAGAAGAGTGTGATCTATATTGTTAACCGTGTGAAATCACACGTAACGGTCAACCCTGATGCACGCTCAACGTACCGATCTGCGGGTCCCCGTGCGCAGCCGCGACGAACGAGTCGTCCTGGCCCGGGCCGTCACCCGCCTGTTCGAGCTCTGGCAATTGAACGCAGCCGATCAACTGATGCTGCTCGGCCTGAACGAAAGCAATCGCATTGCACTGCAGCGCTACGCCCGGGGCGAGGCGCTGGCCGCCAACCGCGATCTGCTCGAGCGGGTCGGCCTGCTGCTGGGCATTCACAAGGCACTGAAGCTGCTGTATCCGCACAACCCCGAAATCGCCGGCGGCTGGATGGCGGCGCCGAACACCCGGTTCGACAACCTGGCGCCGGTGGAGATCGTGCGTCGCTACGGCTTCGCCGGCCTGCTGATGGTTCGCGGCACGCTCGATCGCATGCGGGGTGATTGAATGAACGTCGGCACGGACGCTGAGCACCGCGTCACCCGGGATTCGCAGCGCGACTGGCACCGCAACATCGTCAGTCTGCGCCAGAGCATCGACCTGTATGCCGATCTGGTCGACGATCCGCGCGATGTCGACGTGCTCATCCGTCATGAAATGGAGACCAAGTCGGCTCACGCCGAGCCCGTGATCGTGGCGCGGCCGTTCGAAGAGGCGCAGATCTACGATCCGATCGTGGCCGCGGTCGAATGGCCGTTCGAGCATCCCTGTCGTTCCCGCTATTCCAATGGCGCCTATGGCGTGTGGTATGGCGCGGCCAGTATCGAGACCTCGATTCGAGAAACGGTTCATCACTTTCGGAAGAACACGCTCGCCTCGCAAGTTGCGAGGCAGACGACGCAGCCGATCGTGCAGGAGCGTCGCGTGCATCTCGTGCGATGCAATGCTCTGCTGGTGGATCTACGGGCGCGCATCAGAAAGGAGCCGCGGCTGGTGCATCCGGACGACTACAGCACCTGCCAAAGTTTGGGCGCAGAGCTGAGAAAAGCTGGAATGCCCGGCGTACTCACGTATTCGGCGCGGCATGCCAAATCCGAGATCGTCGCCGTGTTCACGCCGACGGTTCTGGTCGAGCCGCGCACCGTCTGTTATCTCACCTATACGTTGTTCGCCGATTCGGGGAAGGTCCTGGTCGAGCGCACGCCGGGCAAGGTGGAATTCGAACTGCTGCCCTAATCCCACATCGCGCGAAGTTTCTGTCCTGCATCCACCTGCACGGGCCGCTTGATGGGATGCTGCTCGCGCGTGCCCTGCGGCCAGGACTTCGACTCGAACTGCTGCAACAGCTCGTCCGTCAGGAAGCGGCTGCGTGCACCGTAGATATGCTTGTCGCCGACGCGGTTCTGCTGCGTAAGGTAGTACTTGAGCGGCGCGATCAGCTGCAAGTCGAGCTTCGCCCGCGTCATGGCCACATACAGCAGCCGCCGTTCCTCTTCGAGGGTTTCGGGCTTGCCGGTGGCGTGTTCGTTGGGGAAGTTGCCGTCGGCGACGTTCAGCACGTACACCGAATCCCACTCCTGGCCCTTGGCGGAATGGATGGTCGAGAGAATCAGGTAGTCCTCGTCCAACAGCGACGCGCCGGACAGGTCGCTGCTGACCTGCGGCGGGTCGAGCGTCAGCTCGGTGATGAAGCGCTCGCGTGTCGGATACTGCGTCGCGATTCTCTCGAGCTGATCGATGTCCGCTGCTCGAACCGGTGCGGCGTCATAGATTCGGTGCAGGTGCGGCTCATACCAGCGCCGCACCCGCTCGAGTTGCCCGGCCCATTCCTGGGTAGGGCCGAGCGAGAAGATCAATTCGATCAGAGGCGCCCAGTCGTCCGCTGCTGCGGACGGCACGCGATAAGCGGCCAGCGTATCCGGTGCATAACCGCTGGCCTCGAATACTTTCAGGCAGCGATCGGCGTTGGCGGGTCCGAAACCCGGCAGCAACTGCAGCACGCGAAAGCCGGCCAGCCGGTTGCGTGGATTGTCGATCCAGCGCAGCACCGCTAGCACATCCTTCACGTGGGCCGCTTCCAGGAACTTGAGTCCGCCGTACTTCACGTAAGGAATGTTGTGCCGGATCAGCTCCAGCTCCAGCACATCGCTGTGATGGGAGTTGCGCATCAGCACCGCCTGACGCCGCAAGTCTGTTCCCTGCTCGCGCGCAGCCAGGACTTGTTCTACGACATAGAGTGCCTGCGCCTGGTCGTCCTGAACGGAAACGTAGTGTGGCTTGCGCTGCGAGACGAATGACGAGTGCAGCTCCTTTTGATACTGACGCGTCGCGGCACGCATGAGCGAATTCGCCGCGTCCAGAATCGGCTGCACCGACCGATAGTTCTGTTCCAGAGTGACGATCTGCGCCGGCGGCGAGAAGCGCGCGGGAAATTGCAGGATGTTCTCGACCGTAGCGGCGCGGAAGGAATAGATCGACTGCGCGTCGTCGCCCACGACGCACAACCCCGCACCATCCGGCTTCATCGACAACAGAATCTCGGATTGCAGCGTGTTCGTATCCTGGTACTCATCGACCAGTACATGATCGAAGCGCGCGCCGATCTCACACGCCAGCTGCGGCTCCTGCACGAGCACGTGCCAGTACAGCAGCAGGTCATCGTAGTCGAGCAGCTGCTGCGCCTGCTTGGCCTCGACGTACTTGCGAAACAACCGCGTCAGGTCTTCGGCCCATTCTTCACACCAAGGGAAGCCTTCCTTCAGCGTGTGAGCCAACGACTCGCGCGTGTTGACCCGATGCGAATAAATGGAGAGGCAGGTGTCTTTGCGCGGAAAGCGCTTTTCCTTGCGGGCGAGACCAAGCTCCTGGCGCAGCACGTCGAGCAGATCCGCCGCATCGCTGCGGTCGATGACCGAGAAGGCGGGGTCGAGGCCAAGCGAGCTTGCGTATTCGCGCAGCAGCCGGTTGCCGATGGAGTGAAACGTGCCCGACCACAACAAGCGGGTCGCGTTCGCATGAAACGCAGCCGCGGCGGCGGGACTGTGGCGCAGGGTTTCGTTCGCTATCAGTTCGGCCCGGCGCAGCATTTCCTGGGCGGCGCGCCGTGTGAAAGTAAGCAGCAGGATGCGTTCCGGCGACAGGCCTTGCAGCAGCAGGTGAGCAACCCGATGCGCCAGCGTATTGGTCTTGCCGGTACCGGCGCCGGCAATGATGAGCAGCGGTCCGGATTCGAAGTGGCCACGCTCGCTGCCGGCCGTACCGTAAGTTGCGGCGCGCAGCTGCGCTGGATTGAGCTTGTGTCCGAACGGGGTCGCGTCGATCTGCAGGCTGGCATTCATCCGCGGATGATGACGCAGCGCTGTATATAAAGACAGTCCGGCTAGCGCTCCGCGGCCGGCGTGGCGCCGATGATGATCTCGGCCTGCGTCGGCTCGCCCAGGGCCGGTCCTCTCGTGGTTTTCTCCAGGCGGACGCTGAAGCGGCGTTCCTTGTCGACGCCCGGTGGGTGCTTGATGGTTATGTAGAGGCTGCGCACGCCCTGGCCCTGGTGAAGGCGCACCACCTGCGAATCGACCGGTTCATAGTCGACGCCGGGTTTGGCGCTGCCGGCCACCGTGCTCCAGACGATCTGAGTCGGCCCGGTGCCGGCCTCGGTGCGCCTGACATTCACGGCCGCGATCGACTGCGACGG
>Ga0182738_1000206_pt1 | contig 91865 bp, 79 predicted proteins | sample eDN5th30CBELigMG_FD_128876 | JGI IMG/M metagenome (GOLD analysis project Ga0182738, IMG submission 128876) | Enriched Miracle-Growth compost microbial communities from Emeryville, California, USA - eDNA 5th pass 30_C BE-Lig MG (version 2)... ... | reverse complement strand
TTACTTCATCTTTGATCATTTCCTGAATGGCACGGACAGACAAAACTTTCGGCCGCTGAATATCATAATCATACTGAAAAGAATAAGAAATATTGTTAAAAGCCACAAACAAAGGATCTAGTGTATGATATTTTGGCCGAAATAATGGAGGAATGGAAAAAAAATAATTTCTTATATGGCCCATAATATCTTCTTCTATTATAAATTTTCTGGTTGTTTCGTTTTCTTGCAAAATCAGTTCTTTTTGTGCAAAGTTAATGTTTTTCATCGTTAAATTATGTATTTCTTGAGGGGTTAATCCAAAAATTCGAATCAGCTGGACAATGGCGATATTTCTATCCAAAAGATAATTGCGGGCTGATTTTTTTGTCAGTTCGGCGTCTTTTGTTTTCAAAGTCTCAAGGAATCTCTTGTATTCTTCTGCTGTAATAAAGTCATTTTCTGTCAAAGAACGCATAGGCAATGCTTCGGAAAGCTTATGAATTTCCTCAGCTGCTGTTAGCAGATGAAACTTCATAAGTCTGCTTAATACAGATGCTAAGCGGCGAATCGTTGCTTGGGATAAACCTTGGTTATGCAAAAAAAGAAAATAGGAGCGTATATCTTCTGCTTGAAGAGAGGCAAATGTTTCGAAATCAGTGCTGTTTTTCTCTTTTTCCAGCCAGTTGATAAACTTTTTGAGATCCGATTCATACTGTTTTAATGTTAGTTTTGATTTTCCTGAATCGATTAAGTTTTCTATATATGCTTGCACATACTCCGGAAATAATAAATTCACTTTTCATCTCTCCCTTCCAGAAAAATGTTAAATTTTTCTCTCCTGTTAATTAACTTCTTTTTTATTTTAACATAGGTTATTAAGTGAGGAGAGAAAGGGGATTTCAGATTGATAAAAGCAAGAGTTGGCGAATCCAAATACCTTTTTAATAGTGATTTAGAACAGTATTTTTTAAAGTTTAAACAGCATATTATTGGAGATTCTCAAACATTTTCTGCCATTGGCAGCCAAAAGATTTTATATGCAGATTGGACAGCAAGCGGCCGTTTATATAAAAGCATTGAAGAAAAATTGATGAAAGAATTAGGCCCATTTGTAGGAAACACTCATACTGAATCCAATATTACAGGGACCTATATGACAAAGGCCTATGAAGAAGCAAAAAGAATTATCAAGTCACATGTTCATGCAAATGAGAAGGATCTCCTTTTGTTTGCAGGCTTTGGCATGACAGCAGCAGTAAATAAGCTGCAAAGAATGCTTGGGCTGAAGCAGTCAAAAAAACAAGAAGAAACAGACAGACCGATTGTTTTTGTCACACATATGGAGCACCATTCCAATTATCTTTCCTGGATAGAAACAAATGCAGATGTAAAAATGATTTCTCCTGATTCAACAGGAGATGTAGATTATAATGAGCTAGAAGAGCTTTTAAATAAATATAAAGGCAGAAAACAAAAAATTGGCGCCTTTACAGCATGCTCTAATGTAACGGGAAGGAAAACAGATTATCATCGTTTAGCAAGGATTATGCATGATCATAATGGTTTATGCTTTATTGATTTTTCTGCTTCTGCTCCGTATGTCGAGATCAATATGCATCCAGCTAATAAAAAAGAGCAGTTAGATGCCGTCTATTTTTCGCCCCATAAGTTTCTTGGCGGACCGGGCACAAGCGGAGTTTTAATCATGAACAGCCACTTGCTTGCATCCAAGGTGCCTGATCTGCCAGGAGGAGGAACTGTTGACTTTACCAATCAATGGGGGGATATTCTTTATAAAAAAAACCTGGAAGAAAGAGAAGATGGAGGGACACCGGGTTTTTTGCAAGCAATTAAAACTGCATTAGCTATCAAATTAAAAGAAAATATGGGTATTCAGGAAATAGAAGCGAGAGAAAAAGAACTAGTAGCGATTGCGCTGAATGAATTGGCAAAAATAAAAGATATTGAAGTCCTTGATCATCATAATAAAAATCGCCTTGGTGTGATTTCATTTATTGCAAAAACGATTCATTATGATTTAATCGTGCGCTTGTTAAACGATCGCTTTGGCATACAGGTCAGGGGCGGCTGCTCTTGTGCGGGACCTTATGGGCATCATTTATTGCATATAACAAAAGAGCAATCAAAAAAAATCAGCCAAGAAGTAATGGGCGGCGATTTTTCCCATAAACCTGGGTGGGTGCGCCTGTCCCTTCATCCAACGATGACCAATGAAGAGGTATATACTATTATTCATGGAATTAAAAAAATCACCCTTTTTCATGAAGAATGGAGCAAAGATTATGCATTTTGCGATTACCGCAATGAATATGCCGGAAAAAGGAAACCATCTTGTAATACAAAGGCATTGTTTGATTTATAGCGAAATAAGAGCCTAGCTGTCTGTTTTAGGCTCTTATTTTTTCGCCAACCATTTATCTACTTCTTTTTTGGTCAACACTTTATCATTGGAATAAGCAGACCATTTTTGTACATATGCGGTGAATTTTTGTTTTGTTATGTTTTTTCGGCATTTTTGGTTTCTGTAAGAGTAGCGATTATTTGTGACATAGAGAAATCCATTCCCTCTCCTCCATATCTCATAACAGTTTGTGCAAATACACGATAATCTTCATAATCTCCCCTGCTTAGATAAAGACAAGATTCCATACAAATGAAATGGTTAGTAATAGGATAAGTTTACCATAGCTTGTTAGAGAAACTAAAAATTATCGCTGTTTTTTCTAAACTAGAAGGAAGAGCTAAATATTTCAAGAATAGTAAAAAGAGATGTATGAAGGACGAAAGGATGGAAAAAATGAATAAAAAACAATTGTTGCAAGAGTTTCCTCTGCTTCATTCCATAGTCGAGTATCAAGAGGTGTGCTGGATAAATGAAGAGAAAAAAGAAAAAGAGCCGACTTTTTTGGAAATAGAAGAAGTGAATATCGAAGAAGCCGTCAAACGGCTGCAGCGTTTTGCTCCTGCTATGGAAGAATGCTTTCCTGAAACTCGTTCTTATTCTGGCTTGATTGAATCGCCTTTAAAAGAGATTTCTGTATTTAAACAGAAACTGGAAAAAAAGGAGAAAACAAAGTTTTGGGGGCGCTGGTTTGTTAAATCAGATCACCTATTGCCCATATCGGGATCAGTCAAAGCAAGAGGAGGCATTTATGAAGTATTAAAATTTGCAGAAAAGCTGGCAATGGAGCATAAGCTGCTTAACAAAAAGGATGCTTATCGGAAATTGCTGTCTCCTTCTGCAAAAACTATCTTTGCAGATTATACGATTATTGTTGGTTCCACCGGAAATCTAGGATTAAGCATTGGGATGATCGGGAGAACATTAGGCTTTAAGGTAGTGGTACATATGTCAAAAGATGCGAAAGCATGGAAAAAAGATAAGCTCAAAGAAATTGGCGCAATCGTTGTGGAGCATGACGCAGATTATAGCGTTGCTGTCGAACAAGGGAGGAAGGCAGCAAAAAAGGATGCTTTTTGCTATTTTATCGATGATGAAAATTCTCCCCATTTATTTGAAGGATATGCAACGGCAGCTTATCGCTTAAAGGAGCAGCTAAACGAACAGCAAATTAGCGTAGATGAAAATCATCCATTATTTGTATATTTGCCTTGCGGAGTCGGCGGAGCTCCAGGCGGCATTGCTTATGGATTAAAAAAGGCATTTCCAAAACATGTGCATTGTCTTTTTGCTGAACCGACCCATTCCCCGGCTATGCTGACAAGGCTGTATACCAAATTAAAGAATATTTCTGTCCAACACCTTCAGTTGGATAATCAGACAGAAGCAGATGGACTTGCGGTTGGCAAAGCATCTGAATTTGCCGCAAATCATGTTGGCAGTTTGATCAGCGGGTGCTATACCATTTCCGACCACGAGCTGTTTCGTCTGCAGGCATTATTGTTTGAGACAGAAAAAGAATATTTAGAGCCATCTGCACTTGCTGGTTTTTATGGACCGAAAATGATAAGGAAATATATAGAAAAAGAAAAACTTGAGAAAAAAATGGCTCAATCGACTCATATTTTTTGGGGGACGGGAGGAAGGCTGGTTCCAAAGGAAATTCAACAAGAACAGCTGGATTTTGGGAAAACACTGCTTGAGCAGTAAGCATGCTGCAGTTTTCGTCTGCAAGCAGAGCTTTTTAGCATACATCTGCTAGTTATTGGAATCCTAAATATCAAGTAGGATTCCTTTTTTCTATTCGCAATTAATGGTATCATAAATTATGATTCTATAAAACTTACATTTTTACAGAATCTATTGAAAGGCATCAGTAGAGTTGCGTCAAGGAGGAAGGCATGTCTCAATTAATTATTCAACCGCCCAAAAGGCAAAAAAAGAAAAAAATAATACTTGGATTGATGATTGGAATTTTTCTGATTGTTTCAAGTGTTCTTCTGCTTTTTTATCCATTTGCAAGCAAGGAGAAAAGCAGCTATTTTGATGGAGAAAAACCCATTTTATTAAATGGGAAACAAATAGGCAATGCGATTACTGCCAATGATACCATCTATTTGCCCCTTTCGGTTTGGCAAAAACATATTGATGGCACCATCACCTATGACGAAAGCAGCAATTCGGTTATTGTGACAACCAAAGATAAGGTTGTACAATTTCCAACAGATTCTCTTTCTTATTTTGTCAATAATCAAGCAGTAAATCTCCAATTTCATCCGATTAAAGACGAGGCTGGCGAAGTATATGTGGCGATTGATCCTTTAGTCAATTTTTATGCCTTATCGTATTCTCTGCTAGAAGACAATAATGGAATCTTATTGGAAAAGGATGGAGACAAAAAAACTCATGCAACTGTTTCAGCTGCCAAAAAGGACGAGGACTATAAAAGGCTGCGCACAGAACCAAGTCTATTCTCCTCTTATACAGCAGAAGTAGCAGATAAAGAAGAAGTGACAATTGAAAAAGAAAAAGATGGCTATTATTATATCCGCAAAAAAAATGGCATAGCAGGATTTATCAAAAAAGATTTGATAAAAAAAGGGAAAACAGAAACAATCAAAGCTGAATTAGAACAAAAGGAGCCAAAGTTAACTAAAATAAATGGTCCAATTCAGCTAACATGGGAAGCCGTGTATTCGAAAAACCCGGATACTTCTACCATCAAAAAAATGGAAGGCGTCAATGTTGTTTCGCCTACTTGGTTTAAGCTGTCAGACAACAAAGGAAATGTCAGCAATTTAGGTTCCACTGCATATATAAAGTGGGCGCATAAACAAAACTATCAAGTATGGGGACTGTTTTCTAATGACTTTTCGCCAGAAAAAACACATACAGTCTTTAAAGATTACAAAACAAGACAAAAGGTTATTCGCCAATTGCTTGTATACAGTGAAATGTATCATTTAGACGGCATTAATATTGATATTGAGAATGTTAATGAAGAAGACGGCAAATATATTACCCAGTTTGTTCGAGAAGCAACGCCATATTTTCATGATGCAGGCTTAACCGTATCGATGGACATTACCTTTATTGCCGGAGGAAACTATTCTGCCTTTTTTGAACGAGATCATCTAAGCGATTTAGTCGACTATATGGTGGTTATGGCATATGACGAACATTGGGCAACTTCTCCTGAAGCAGGCAGTGTCGCAAGTTTGCCATGGGTGGAAAGCAATTTAGAAACATTAATGGAAGAAGTGCCAAATAAAAAACTTGTATTGGGGATTCCTCTTTATACACGCTTATGGGAAGAAAAGGAAAATGGCGATATTTCTTCCAAAGCTTTATCGATGGAAAAAGCCGATGAATGGGTGAAAAAGCATAAAGTAGCTCTTGCATATGACGAAAAAACGGGTCAGAATTATGGAGAGTACTATAATGCGAAAACAAAATCGACCTATAAAATTTGGCTTGAGGATAAAGTATCGTTAGCCAACCGAGCTAAGCTTGTCGATAAGTATGATTTGGCTGGAATAGCCAGCTGGTCAAGGTTTTTTGCTGATGAAACAGCTTGGAGCGCACTTGCTTTAGAAGAAGCAAAAGAGCAGTAATAGAAAAAAGATTGGCCGCATATAAAGCCAATCTTTTTTTCGCAAAAAGTTCACAAAACCCTGCCTTTTTAGCAGGGATTTTTTTCTTTTCCTTTTCTTTTATTTAGGAAATTTGTTATCATAACTTAACAGTAGATTTTAAGGTAAGAGAAGGATAGATTATATCTATTTTGCAGAAAAGTAAACGTTTACTAAAAGAGAGCTGTTTTTCTTTTTTCTGATTGGGAAATAGATAAAGAGAAACCTCTATTTATTTAGAGAAAATGATAAAAGAAGGAGAGATTTGAATGGCAATTGAAAATCCTAGCAGAGAAGAGATCGGTGCACTTTTAAAAAAAGCAAAAAGAATTGCAGTGGTTGGCCTAAGCGACAACCCAGAAAGAACTTCTTATATGGTAAGCTATGCCATGAAAGAAGCTGGCTATGAAATTATTCCTGTCAATCCAACAGTCAAAGAAGTGTTTGGGATAAAAGCGGTTGCCAGTTTATCTGATATTGCAGGGCATGTTGACATTGTCAATGTTTTTAGAAGATCTGAATATCTGCCTCAAGTAGCAGAAGAATTTGAAAAAATAGATGCAGATGTGTTTTGGGCTCAGCTTGGAGTCATTCATGAAGAAACATTCAAACAATTAAAAGAAAAGGGCTACACCGTAATTATGGATCGCTGCATTAAAGTAGAGCACGCTTTAACAAAATAATCAATGACAGCAAAGGAAAGAGAATGGATTTTGGCAAATGTTTATGACTGCCATTTTGGCTTTCTTTCCCCTCTTCCATTTTGAAAAAAGTGGAAGAGGGGAAAGAAAAACAATGGCAAGTTTTCTTCCTTCTCATTCTGTGTTAACATAATATAGACATTTATGTAAACAATACTTAACTAACAAGAGGGACTTTTGCTAGAAAGCTTAACCAGTCTATTGGCTTTTCTTCCTCTAGGCAAGCATTTTGCCGCTCAACAATAGATTCAGGAAAAAAATTACTTTTGCTTTTTTTCATAATAGGCTATGATGAGTACCTGTGCAAAAAAGAAGCAAAAAAAGAAAAAGATTTCTCGTTTTAAAAAAAAATGATACAATAAAAACAGAACAATTGTTCCGATTGTGAATTATTTACTGCATCCATACAAAATAAAATATTTTTTACTTCAGTTTTCTGTTTACATGGTAATGCTTATTATTTTTTTCAGTAAATAATAGGGCAAAAAGAAGGGGGATGCTTATGACCTCCTTTTTGTTGCTTTTATAGCCAAATCATAATTTTTCAAAAAAATAGAGATAAATTAAAGGGAAATTTAGATATTGGACGAATACATAAACAATTGTTCGACATGATACATAAAAAGAGAACATGTCGTGTTTTAAAGGTGAAAGGGGTATGTCTGTGGCAAAAAATCAGCAAACATTTGATTATAATGATGATGCCATACAAGTTTTGGAAGGACTTGAAGCAGTTAGAAAACGTCCTGGCATGTATATTGGCAGTACGGATTCAAGAGGATTGCATCATTTAGTATATGAGATTGTAGATAATGCAGTCGATGAAGCATTAGCCGGGTTTGGGGATGCGATCATTGTAAAAATACATCGGGATAACAGTATTAGCGTGCAAGATAAAGGAAGAGGAATGCCTACTGGTATGCATAAAATAGGCAAACCGACGCCAGAAGTCATTTTCACCATCCTGCATGCAGGAGGAAAATTTGGACAAGGCGGCTATAAAACAAGCGGCGGATTGCATGGAGTTGGCGCCTCTGTTGTGAATGCCTTGTCAGAATGGGTAGTTGTGAAAATTAAGCGAGATGGCTTTATTTATGAGCAGCGGTTTGAAAATGGCGGGAAACCAGTTACCACCTTAGAGAAAAAAGGGAAAACAACACAAACCGGCACAACGATTCATTTTAAGCCAGATCCAGCTATTTTTTCTACGACTACGTATAATTTCGAAACATTAAGCGAGCGGCTAAGAGAGTCTGCCTTTTTATTAAAAGGCTTACGAATTGAATTGATTGATGACAGAAATGATCTACATAATGTTTTCTTTTATGAAAATGGAATTGAAGCATTTGTGGAATATTTAAATGAAGAAAAAGATACTCTGCATCCGGTTGTCAGTTTAGAAGGTGAAAGCAACGGCATTGAGGTGGAGTTTGCTTTTCAATTTAATGATGGCTATTCAGAAAATGTACTGTCTTTCGTTAATAATGTGCGCACAAAAGACGGGGGAACACATGAAGCTGGATCTAAAACTGCGATGACACGAATGTTTAATGAATATGCACGAAAAGTAAATCTGCTAAAAGAAAAAGATAAAAACTTGGACGGATCAGATATTCGAGAAGGACTTGCAGCAATTGTTTCTGTACGTGTACCAGAAGATTTGCTGCAATTTGAAGGACAAACAAAAGGAAAATTAGGCACAAGCGAAGCAAGATCTGCAGTGGATGCTGTGGTATCCGAACATCTTGCCTACTTTTTAGAAGAAAATCCAGAAACAAGCTCACTTTTAATCAAAAAGGCGATAAAAGCGTATCAAGCAAGAGAAGCTGCGAGAAAAGCAAGGGAAGAAGCAAGGGGAGGCAAAAAAAGAAAACGCTCTGAAGCAGTTCTTTCCGGCAAATTGACTCCGGCGCAGTCTCGCAATCCATTAAAAAATGAATTGTATCTAGTCGAAGGAGACTCTGCAGGAGGATCGGCCAAACAAGGGAGAGACCGCCGTTTTCAAGCGGTTCTGCCTCTAAGAGGAAAAGTTATTAATACAGAAAAAGCAAAACTTGCCGATATTTTCAAAAATGAAGAGATCAATACGATTATTCATGCGATCGGCGCTGGTGTCGGCGCGGACTTTAGTGTGGAAGATGCCAATTATGACAAGGTCATTATTATGACAGATGCCGATACAGACGGCGCCCATATTCAAGTATTGCTGTTGACATTTTTCTATCGCTACATGAAGCCTCTTGTGGAAGCCGGAAAAGTCTATATTGCCCTGCCTCCTTTGTATAAAGTAAGCAAAGGAACAGGTAAAAATGAAAAAATTGAATATTCCTGGAGCGATGATGACCTGCAAGATGCAATCAAAAAAATCGGCAAAGGCTATATTTTGCAGCGCTATAAAGGGCTTGGCGAAATGAATGCGGATCAATTATGGGATACAACGATGAATCCGGAAACAAGAACATTGATCCGCGTCAGAATTGATGATATCGCCCGAGCGGAACGCCGTGTGACAACATTGATGGGCGATAAAGTCGAACCAAGACGGAAATGGATTGAATCCCATGTGGCATTCGGTTTAGAAGAAGATGGCAGCATTTTGGAAAATGAAAATATTGTGGTTGCAGAGGAGGGAAGTCCATCATGAGTTCAACGGAACAATTTCGCGATTTGCCCCTAGAGGACGTTCTCGGCGACCGTTTTGGACGGTACAGCAAATATATTATTCAAGAACGGGCGCTGCCTGATGCAAGGGACGGTCTAAAACCGGTGCAGCGCCGCATTCTTTATGCAATGCATGTAGAAGGAAATACCCATGATAAAAATTTCCGCAAATCAGCGAAAACAGTCGGAAATGTTATCGGGAATTATCATCCCCATGGAGATTCTTCTGTTTATGATGCAATGGTGCGGATGAGCCAAGACTGGAAATTGCGCAATGTATTGGTACAAATGCATGGAAACAACGGAAGCTTGGATGGCGATCCTCCTGCGGCAATGCGTTATACAGAAGCAAGATTATCAGCGATTTCAGCAGAACTATTAAAAGATATTGAAAAAAGAACCGTAGAATTTATTCCTAACTTTGATGATACATCCAATGAACCTACTGTGCTTCCGGCCAAGTTTCCGAATTTGCTTGTAAATGGTTCTACAGGGATTTCGGCAGGATATGCAACCGATATTCCGCCGCATCATTTAGGGGAAGTCATTGATGGAGTCATCGAAAGACTGGATCATCCTACTTGTTCTGTGGAAGAGATTATGGAGCATATTAAGGGTCCAGATTTTCCGACAGGGGGCATTATTCAAGGAGTCGATGGCTTAAAGAAAGCCTACGAAACAGGAAAAGGAAAAATTGTCGTGCGCGGCAAAACCGAAATGGAAGAACTGAGAGGCGGCAAACAGCAAATTGTCATCACAGAAATTCCGTATGAAATCAATAAAAGCAATCTGGTCAAAAAAATCGATGAGCTTCGTTTGGACCGCAAAGTAGAAGGCATTGCTGAAGTCCGTGATGAAACAGACCGGACAGGCTTGCGCATTGTAATTGAATTGAAAAAAGAAACAGATGCAAATGGCATTTTGCATTTTTTATATAAAAATACAGATTTACAGATTACGTATAGTTTTAATATGGTAGCCATTCATAATAAACGGCCAAAATTAATGGGGATTTTGCCGCTTTTAGATGCATATATTGAACATCAAAAAGAAGTAGTGACAAAACGGACACAATTTGATTTGGAAAAAGCAAAAGAACGCCAGCATATTGTCGATGGATTGATTAAAGCGCTGTCGATTTTAGATGAAGTGATCGCAACAATCCGCGCATCAAAAGATAAGCGGAATGCAAAGGATAATTTAATCTCCGCTTTTCAATTCACAGAACCCCAAGCAGAAGCGATTGTCTCCTTGCAGCTGTATCGACTAACCAATACAGATATTACAGCCCTTCAGGCAGAAGCAAAGGAATTGGCGAAAAAAATTGCTGAATGGACCGCTATTTTAGCAAGCGAAAAAAAATTAGTGTCTGTGATAAAAAAAGAATTAAAAGATGTCAAAAAACGCTTTGAAACACCAAGACGCACCGTAATTCAAGCAGAAATTGAAGAAATTAAAATCAATTTGGAAGTGCTTGTTGCGAGTGAAGATGTCATTGTAACTGTTACAAAAGAAGGATACATAAAGCGCACAAGCCAAAGGTCCTATGCCGCAAGCAACGGACAGGATTTTGGCATGAAAGACAGCGATCGAATCTTAAAGAAAATCGATATCAATACAACAGACGTGGTATTGTTGTTTACGAATAAAGGGAATTATTTATATTGTCCTGTGCATATTCTGCCAGATATCCGCTGGAAAGATTTAGGACAGCATATTTCCAATATTATTCCCATTGACCGGGATGAAAGCATTCTCCGAGCAATTCCGATCAAAGATTTTGAAGCGCCAGGCTATTTATTATTTTTCACCAAAAATGGAATGGTGAAAAAAACAGAATTGCATCAGTATAAAGCACAGCGCTATTCGAAGCCCCTTGTTGCCATTAATTTAAAAGGCGATGATGAAGTGGTGGATGTTCATCTTACAACAGGCAACGAAGAAGTGCTTATGGCAACATATGGTGGTTATGCTCTTCGTTTCCATGAAGAAGAAGTCAATATTATTGGAGTGCGTGCTGCTGGTGTAAAAGGGGTTAATTTAAAAGAAAAGGATTTTGTAGTAGCAGGCAAATTGATCACCAATTCTGCGGAAGAAAATGTGGTAATTGTGACACAGCGAGGCTCTGTAAAAAAAATGAAGCTTGCTGAATTTGAAAATACAGGCAGAGCTAAACGGGGTGTGGTCATGCTAAGAGAGCTAAAAGCAAATCCTCATCGAATTGTCGGCATGGCGATTGTCCATAAACAAGATATTCTTTATTTAGAAACCGAAAAAGGCGATCTTGAACAAATTGCTGTGGATCCAATTCGTTTTAATGACCGCTATTCCAATGGTTCCTTTGTTATTGATGAGAGTGATACAGGAAAAGTAAAAACCATGTGGGTAGAAACAATAGAAGAATAAAAGAAAGAGCATCTGTTTAATGGGCAGATGCTCTTTTTTTAGAAGGAAGTTCCAGCATAAAAAGAAACGCATTAAGAGTGTTATAAGAGAAAATGTTTTTCCTTCTTTACATCTTTTTTCCAAAATGGGACAAAATAAACAGAAGATGAAACGCCTAGGAGGAAAAACAATGAAAAAAGAATTGCTTTTTGCGTTTGCTGCCTTCTTTTTTATGTCCTTAAGTGCGATTACAGGTGTGTATGCATTAGAAAAAGAAGAGATAGCAAAAATTGTGCAGGAAAAAACGATCGATTTTGCTAAAGATGCTTCCCAAAAAACGATACAATTAAAAGGAGTCACGACAAAAGAAGAACCGGATTTTTTTCAAGAATTGTCTGTAGAAATGAAAGATAAAGCAGGAAACCTAAATACCGTTCCTTTAGAGGGTGGGTATAAGCCAAATTTGCAAGCAGCAGATATCAATGGAGATCAACAAAAAGAATTGTTTATTACCGTTTTTACCAATAAAAAGAGAAGCCAAGCCAATTATTATTTGTATGCCTTATCAGATAAGAATATGGAAGAAATCCCGCTGCCGGAATTGCCTAATATTTCTAGTCAATTTAAAGCAGATTATAAAGCAGAGCTATCGATTTCTGGACAAAAAACTTATTTTTTTAATTTATATAATCGCAAAGATACGTATGAAAAGTTAGGGCTGTATCATCATGGCCAATTAAATGAGCCAACAGAATTAATTGTTCAGCCGTTTTCGCCACTTACGGTCACTACATATCATCAAAAACCTGCTTTAAAAGGGAAACAAAAAATCAGCGGCATTGCGTCTGTGGATACAATTGCGTACTTAGAGACGATCTGGACGAAAACACAAAAAGGCTGGAAGTTAGAAAAAGTAACCATGAAAGAAATCAGCCATTATGGAAAATAGTGCAAAAAAACCTAAAAATACTAGTTCAGTATTTTTAGGTTTTTTTCGGATATGTCGGCATCTTTATAGCTGATATCCATGTTTTTCTCTTGTTATCGCTTATTTGCAGGGAGAAAGTAGTATAATAAAGCAGAAATAAACTAAAGCTGCAGGCAAAAAAGGGGATAATGTTATGTTGTATTTGAAATTATTGGCTGCTGCGTTTTGCGGCGGCTTGCTTTTTTCGCTTTGTCATTTGCCGTTAGCATGGCTTCTTGGTCCCATGATTGGCACCATTCTTTATACAAAATTAACGAGACAATCAATACATATCCCGCTCCTTTTTCGTAATCTTGGATTCATTTCCATTGGCTATACAATTGGCCTCACCTTTTCAAAAGAGGCTTTGTTAGAAATGATTACCCATTTGCCCTCTATGTTAGCAATGACATTATTAATGATTATATTTAGTCTGATTCTGGCATGGCTGACTGCCAAACTTACACATGCAAACTATAAATCTACAGTAGCGGGGAGCATTCCTGGCGGCTTAACACAAATGATTGCATTATGCGGGGAAATGAAAGGCATTGATCTTGCCGTTGTCACAATTATTCAAGTAACTAGAATTGTCTCTGTGGTGATGCTTGTTCCATTTCTTGTGTATAGTCCATTGCTCCACGGCAACGAGCGAGTACAAGAAACAATCGTACATGCAAGCGCATCTTATCAATGGTCCATCCTTCCTTTTTTTCTTCTTGGAGCAATAGCCGCTTTTTTTTGCAAAAAAGGCAAATTTCCAACTCCTTTTTTAATTGGTCCGATGATGATGATGGCGATTCTGGTGATAGCAGGAATTCATGTGCCTTCGTTGCCGGTGAGTATTGTCAGTCTTTCACAGCTTTTTATCGGCATTGATTTAGGGATGCGCATCAAACTGGGAGAAATGGAAAAAAAAGCGATGTTTTCTATTGCTGCAATTACTTCCTCAGGCTTGTTGGTAAGCTTTTCGCTTATGCTTGCTTTCCTCCTCATTCATTTGGAAGAAGGCATAACACTTATGACAGCATTTATTGGGCTAGCTCCAGGAGGAATGGCAGAAATGGCGATACTTGGCCAATCTGTTCATGGTGATTTAACGGTTATTACTACATATCAACTATTTAGGCTGCTCTTTATTCTCTTTTGTGTGCCTTCTATATTAAAATGGCTTTTTCTTTTATTCGATTGGAAGGAAAAGCGGCAATTGCTAGTAAAAGGGGAGAAGAAAAAATAAAAGATGAAGTCTAATTAGCAATTGCAATACACCGATTTGTCGGCTTCACATTAACAAGCAGAAAAATCCATTTATCCCCTATTTTAAGGAGATAAATGGATTTTATCAGCTCTCTAACAATCAGTAGGGAAGTGGAAAGCCCATTGATTTATGATGTTAATTTAAATTTCGATACAAGACGATTTAAGCGGGAAACTACTAAAGAGCTTTGTTCAGAGTCAAAGCGGGAGTCTTGAATTAGGTTGACCATTTTAGCAGCAGCGGTATCAATATTTTGCACAGTATGAGTATTTTTTTCATTGATGGCTGCAATATTAGAAATGATTTCGGTCATTTCATCGGTTACATTTGGACCAGTAGCTGACGCCTGGGCAATATTGCTTAATACGTCATGGACACTATGGACAAATTTCGAACCTGTTTCCACTTCTTCATTGCTTTCTTCAATTGCTTTTTGAACATGCAGGGAACTGCTTTCAATTTTTTCTAATGTTTGGCCAATTTCTTTTGTAGCATTGGTTGTTTGATCTGCTAATTTCCGAATTTCCGTTGCTACAACGGTGAAGCCCTTTCCATATTCCCCGGCTCTTGCTGCTTCAATTGTAGCATTTAATGCGAGCAGATTCGTCTGCTGGGCAATGGAATCAATGGAGTCGACCACCCGACCGATATTTTGAGACAATTTCATAAAATCTTCTGTCGATTGTAGAGCGTTTTCCACTTTTTCGACGATTTGATTCATTTTTGTTGTAATGCCTTCCACTTGTGTAAGGGCTCCATTTAGCTGCTGCTGCGAAAGATGCTCCATTTCTTTCATTTTGTCGCTGATTTGGTCAATCTGTTTCATTGCTTCTTGAATATCTTGGTATTGATGATTCATGCCAAGAAGCATTTCTCCCATTTGTCTAATGACTGTGTAAGAGTTTTCTTCCACGAGCATTGTTTTATTTTGCAAAGACTCATTTACTTGTTCTACATCTAATGTTGCGGATTTCACTTTTGTCATCAGTTCATCTTGACTATCAATCATATTATTTACCCAGCGTCCAAGATTTCCTGTTTCATCATGCAGCAATAGCTTCTTATCTAGACGCATCGTTAAATCCCCGCCGCCTTCTGCAATTTTCCGAACAATATCATTCATTTGCTGCAGTCTGGATACAACGGGATTTAATGTTTTTTTGTAAAAGAAAAACCCTGCAAAAGAAAGATACACTGTCTGTATGAATGCAAGAAAAAGAGGAGGAATGGCAAATACCATGGTAAACATAATATTTAAGATAAGCGCAGTGATTAACATAAAAGTCACTTCTTTGCCAAACTGCCAATTTAGGGAGCGATTTCGGTAAACCTCTTCTAAATCCGCTTCACACATCATTCCCCATTTATCGATAGACCCAGGCATTTGAAAGGTTACTCCCTTGCCTATAACAGGGATATGGCGATAATCAGAATATCCTGGGAATTCCACAAATAGATTTTCTCCATTTTGAATCGTATTAAAAACACCAGGGTGCAGTTCATTTGTTGCAGGGTCTGTAAACCGAATTTCAAATTCTGTATGTTTTTTGATTTGTACTGTGCCCCAATGTTTTGTATGAATGCCTTCTTTCAGGTTTTCGCCAAATGTAAAAGTATGGTCTTCAAATCGGCTGCGAGACAAGGCTACCCCTTGGGTAATGGCAGGATTAAAATTAGATTTTGCCATAAATATGTAATTATCTCCAGAATCTTGGAAGACATGGCCAGCTTCTCTTTGGATCAGATCGCCAACCACATCATTTGGAATTCTTCCAGAAAGAATATATTTCAATTGGCCCCTTTGCATAACCGGATGAAAGAAAAAAAGGGTTACTTCATCATGGAAACGAGAACTTCTTGGCCCAATTTTCAGCGTTAAATTGTCTTGAACGGGACCATAAAGAAAGGGTTTATGCTGTTCAAAAACATAATCGATTGCTTTGGAGTAATTGATTGCAGAATCATGTGCATTCGCATAAGATGTTCCAATATGAGAAGAATAGGTAGATGATAAAACTTTTTTGTCTTTATCCAGCAAAAATAATTCCGTAAAATCTTTGCTTTTTTGCAGTTTGTTTTCCAAAATTTTCTCGAGATTATCGGATAACATATGTTCCAATTCGAGTGCTGTTTTTTCAAGAAAATCCCATTGCCCATTTGCCCACCCTGTCAGAACATCCAGTCTTGTTTTGGCAATGCCTTCAAATGTTTCTTCTATTGTTTGTGTTCTGTTTTTATTTAGCTGAAAAGACCACCATAAGGGAAATCCTTCCTGAAAATCCAACCAACCAAAATAACCCATTTTTACCACCATCCATACATCCTGTAAATTTTTTACCCTCTGTTTGTAGAGCGACTATAGACCTATTTTTGGCAATAATCGTTACATTATAAAAAAACTAAATCATTTTTCTCCCTTCTACTAGTAATTAGCCAAGTATAAAACTCTCTTGAATGTGACAATAGAACTATAAATTAGATATTCTTTTATTATATTCAGATTTTTCGATCATTACAATAGGGAAAAATGTGATATAAATTCACAATAAAGGGAAGAAAAAGTAGACATCAAAAAAGAAGGCGATTTCAATTTAGAGAGAAATCGTCTTTGCGCACAGGCTTTACCCGGCATTAACGGGCTTTTGCCCCTCGCCACAAGAGGATGAGAAGAAACGAGAAATCTAGGTGGGTAGAAACTTGCCCATAAAGGTCCGATTGTTTTATCTAGCAGCTAAAAAGGCTGAAGCTGTAAAAAGAAAAGGCTGTTTTCGCATACTTTGTTGTTTTTTAATATGATCAAATGGTAAGAACAAGTTCGTTCCATTGCGATCCATTTCACTAAGTTTATAAAAAGGGGATTCAAAAGCAATAATAATCTTTACGAAAACAGCCAAAGCAAAACAATGGATTACAATTAGAATGTAAAAAATGATGGTACAGCTTTATATTTGGTTAGAAAAAGGGGCTCAATAGCTAAAGAGTCGAACTTATTGGACATTTTTTGTTCCAAGCGAAAGGAATGCAATTCGGTATAAAAGTTTTATTTGCTTTTCATTGAATGGATGTTTTTATAATTTTGGCAAGGGCTTTAGTGCCGGTCCTTCGATTACTTCTCCTGTATAAGCAAACCTAGAGCCATGGCATGGGCAATCCCAGGTTTTTTCATTGGCATTCCAAGCTACTTCACAGCCAAGATGAGTGCAGGTAGTATCTACCTTATGAATAGTTCCGCCGCTGTCTTTGTAGCAGCCGACTTTTTTTCCATCTACATGGAAGATTGCTCCTTCGTTTGGTGATAATGCTTTTTTTTGTTCCCCCATATCTAATTTTCCAGAAACAAATTGTTTGGCTACATCCAAATTAGTCGCAATAAATGTTTTGATGGCAGGATCTGGATGAAATCGAGATGGACTAAATAAAGTGCGGTAAGGATTGTCTTTTTCCATAATAATATCCCGCAATAGAAGAGAGCCTGCTGTTCCATTTGTCATTCCCCATTTTCTAAAACCAGTTGCGATCAAAATGGAAGGGGAATGCTTTGTCAGCATGCCGACATATGGCAGTTTGTCCAATGTTGTTAAATCTTGAGCGGACCAGCTGTATACCGCTTTATCTGTTTTGAAAATGTCTTTGCTGAACGCTTTTAAGGCATCATAATGAGAGGCTGTCTTTTCATCTTGGCCTGTTTTATGATTTTCGCCGCTGATGATAATCCATTCTTCTTCATCATTTTTAATGGAGCGTATGCTTCGCACAGGTTTTTCTCCATTATAATACATGCCGCCTGGATAAGGATTGTTTGCTTTTGCAGCTATGCAATAGGATCTTTCTGCATACATTCTGGCAAAATAAATCCCTTTTTTATCATAAAAAGGAAAGTGGGAAGCAATCACCACATGTTTGCAAGAAACACGATAACCATTTTGGGTTGAAACAGTGGGTATGTTTTTTTCCTCTATGTCTTGTGCTGGAGTCTGTTCAAAAATGGCAACATTGTTTTTTTGCATGTCCAAAAGGAGGGAATGCAAATAGATTAGCGGGTGAAACTGGTATTGATTTGTCATGTTTAAAACAGCACTTGTCTGAATAGGCAAGGGAATGCTGTCTGTCCATTGACTGTTTATCCCCAATTTTTGATAGGCTTTATACTCTTTTTCTATTTTTTTCGCATAGTTGTCACTGGTTGCGTAAAGATAGCTGTCTTCTTCTGTCAATAAACAATTAATAGAGAGCTTTTTCACCGTTTCTTTAATAAATTGCTGACCCTGTCTATTTGCTTCATAGTAGCGTTTTGTTTGTTCTTCCCCGATATTGCCAATCAATTCATCATAAATAAGTCCATGCTGCAGAGTGATTTTTGCTGTTGTATTGCCTGTTGTTTCTTGCAAAATTTTATCTGCTTCTAGCAAGGTAACTTTTAGGCCCTCTTTGCTGAGTAGATAGGCAGTGGTTATTCCCGTAATTCCACCGCCGATAATGCATACATCTGTTTTAATATCCTCTGTGAGTGTTGGAAAAGTAGGCAGATTGCTTGTTTTTCTCCAATAAGATAAATGTTCCTGTTCCATCTGAATAGCTCCCCATCGGTAAGTTTTTCTTTTATCATAGCCAGAAATGGGAAAATTAAACCAAATTCTTTGATTGCAAGCAAAACAGGCTTAGCTGCTAGAGAAAAAACTGAACGCCATGGTAGCCAAAATACAGCCCAAAAAGAATTAACCCGCATGCAGAAATTTTTGAAATCAGCTGGATGATGTGTTCGGATACGAAATTGCGAAAAAAGCTGGATAATAAAGAAACAAAAAAATCCCAAACAGCTACACCTAAAAGGATGCATCCTGTATAAAAAACAAGTTTGCTTGTACCATATTTTGTAATAGTGGAAGCAAGTACAGATCCATAGATTCCTAACCAAAATATAATGGATAGCGGATTCATAAAACTCATCATAAATCCGGATAAAAAGGACCAGACAATCGATTTTTTTTCTTTTTTATTTCGCGTTAAGGCAGCAGAAGTTTTGATAAATCCTTCTACGCCAGAATAAATAAGCACAAACCCTCCAAACAGCCATAAAAAGGTTTGAATAATAGGCGTTTTAATAAAGGAAACTAAACCAAAATAAACAAATAATATGTATACAATATCTGCAAGCATTGCTCCTAATGCCAATAGCCAGGCATAGGAAAAACCATCTCTTAATCCTCGGTTAATGACGGCTGCATTAATTGGCCCCATTGGTGCTGCAAGAGAGAGTCCGAGTAACACATAATACAAAATGCTTCCCATCTGTTATGTCCTCCTAAAGTGAAACTTCAATCAGTTTTTACGGGCAATTAGTTATTTTTCTTCTAGATTTTTCGTTTTTCTTATCATTTTGAGGCGGGATCAAAAGCCTGTTAACGAGCGATAAGCATGTCTATATAAAACGTATTCAACGAAGCAGACTTGTACGACAATTATTTCATTGAAGATAGAAGATTTATATAAATAGCAAAGTATATCTATGGATAAACAATGGCATTTATAAAAAAGGAGCATATCATTTATTTGAATTAAGCATTCCTGAGCTAGAGGAAGAGTGGGGGGATTTGGAGCAAAAGCGGAGATAATTGCTTATGAAATAACATTTTTCGCAGTAGTCATCTCGGGTGTTAAACGGAAAAAGAGAGCCGGCTCCTGTTATTGTCTTCTAGCAAATGCGATGCTATAATGATGTAAATATATAGAAAATATCCACATTTCCATCCAATAAACAACTTGATCGTTAAACAGCAAAGTATGGGAGAAAATCTATATGAATAAACAGCATCCACCAAATAAAACAAACGAAGAAATGGAACGATTCCAAGCATTAGTCGAACACGTAGATGATTGGATATGGGAAGTGGATTATAATGGAATATATACATATGCCAGTCCACGGATTAAAGATATTCTAGGATATGAGCCAGAAGAGGTTTTAGGAAAAACTCCTTTTGAGCTTATGCCAAAATGGGAAGCAAAAAGAGTTGCCCCTATTTTTCAAGAATTGCTTTCAAAAAAGCTGCCAATCAAAAGTTTAGAAAATATTAATATCCATCGCAATGGACAGGAAGTCATCCTAGAAACAAGCGGTTCCCCCATCATAGATGATAGGGGGAATTGCGTGGGCTATCGAGGGGTGGACCGTGATATTACATCTCGAAAAGCAGCGGAAAAAAAACAGCAGCAATTATTGGATATCATCACAGAATTTCCTGATTTTATTGGAACATGCGATACATCAGGCAATATGACGTTTTTGAATAAAAAAGCCCAAACCGTTTTAGGGCTGAAAGAAGCCATTAAATTTCCGATGGAGGAAATCCATCCCGAATGGGCAAGCAATCTAATGAAACAAGAGGCTATACCAACCGCCATAAAAGAAGGGGTATGGAAAGGCGAAAACATCATTGTTGCAAAAGATGGCACGGAAATACCCGTTTCTCAAATTATTATTGCCCATAAAACGATACAAGGCGATGTAGAATATTTTTCTACCATTGCAAGAGATATTACAGAAAGAGTTCAGCTGGAAAAAACAATCAAAAAAAAGGCCTATTTGGATGAGTTGACGAATTTGCCTAATCGCCGTTTTTTGCATGATGAACTGACAAAATATATAGAGGATACAAAGGCGGAGAAAAAGTTTGCGCTGCTTTTTGTCGATATCGATAATTTTAAAGAGATTAATGATACATATGGCCATTATAATGGAGATCTTGCTTTGGAGGTTATTTCTAGGCGCCTTTCTAGAAGTGTTCGCAAAGAAGACTTTGTGTGCCGATATGGGGGGGATGAATTTATTATTGTTTTGCCGAATATAGCGGAACCCGCTCAAATTGAACAGCTTGCAGAGCGGATCATGTCTGTTTTTCGACAGCCAATTTCTCTTCAATCCCAAAATTTTATCATTACAGCAAGCGTTGGCATCAGCATTTTTCCTACCCATGGACAGACGGTGGATGCACTTATCACAAATGCGGATAAATCCATGTATGATGTTAAAAAACATGGGAAAAATGATTATCAAATAGGAGATAACTACTAGCGGGTTGCTTTATCTGTCTTTTTCTGCTTAAAAAGGCAAGGTAGTTTTTCTGGCAAAAATATGATATTATTTAGTCATAATAGACAGAGGTTCTAGCACCCCTCTTTAAAAAAACTAAGAAGAAGCAGTACTTCTATCTTGGAGTACTGCTTCTTTTTGTGCGGTTACTTATTGACTACAAATAACGGGTGCAAAAAAGAGAGAATTTAAACTAAATTTAAAGAAATGAAAGGAGTTATGGTGATGTTAAAAGATGAGAAAGCAATTGTGGTATTTAGTGGAGGACAGGACAGTACTACCTGTTTATTTTGGGCATTAAATACCTTTAAAGAAGTAGAAGCAGTTACATTTAATTATAATCAGCGCCATAAAGAAGAAATTGAATGTGCAAAAAAAATTGCAAAGGATTTGCAAGTGAAGCATCATATTTTGGATATGGCGCTGTTAAACCAGTTGGCGCCAAATGCATTAACAAGAGATGATATCGAGGTGAAAGAAGGGGAAAATGGCGAATTGCCATCCACTTTTGTGCCAGGGCGCAATTTATTGTTTTTATCCTTTGCAGCAGTGCTTGCTAGCCAAGTAGGCGCCAAACATATTATTACAGGGGTATGCGAAACGGATTTCAGCGGCTATCCAGATTGCCGAGACTCTTTTGTCAAATCGTTGAATGTTTCCATTAACTTAGCGATGGACAGTCAATTTGTTATTCACACACCTTTAATGTGGCTGGATAAAGCAGAAACGTGGAAGCTTGCGGATGACTTACAGCAATTAGACTATGTTAGAACTGAAACCTTAACATGCTATGAAGGCATTATCGGCGATGGCTGCGGCGAATGTCCTGCCTGCAAACTGCGAAAAGCAGGCTTAGATCAATATTTAACTTCAAAACAAAAGGCGGAATAGAATATGCAAAAAGATTTACTGGGCTTTCGTATTGTAGAAGGCTTGCAAAAACTAGATGTAGATATTAAAAAAAGCGAATTGAACTATCATAAAAAAAGAGTGCTTGTCAGCAAAGAATTTACATTCGATGCTTCCCATCATTTGCATGCATATGAAGGGAAATGCAAAAATCTCCATGGCCATACATACAAAGTGGTGTTTGGCATTAGCGGTTTTACCGATGAAATTGGACTTGTCCTTGATTTTGGCGATATTAAAAAGATTTGGAAAGAAGACATCGAAATTTATTTAGATCATCGCTACTTAAATGAAACACTTCCCAATATGAATACAACCGCAGAAAATATGGTGGTATGGATATATGAACAAATGCATGCAGCTTTAGCGAAGCATCCTGTGAAAGAGGGAACAAGACTAGAGTTTGTTCGTTTATTTGAAACTCCTACCAGCTATGCAGAAGCGAAAAGGGAGTGGATGGAAAGTGAATAAAATTCCTGTACTTGAGATATTTGGACCAACGATTCAAGGGGAAGGCATGGTTATTGGCAGAAAAACGATGTTTGTTCGAACTGCGGGCTGTGATTATAAATGTGCGTGGTGCGATTCTGCTTTTACATGGGATGGTTCAGCCAAACATGAAATAAAACAGATGACAGCACAAGAAATTTGGGAGCAATTAACAGTTCTCGGCTCAGATGGATTTGACCATGTGACGATTTCAGGAGGCAATCCTGCCCTCCTTGCTTCTTTAGCAGATTTTATTTCGTTATGCAAAGAGAAAAACATCCAGGTTGCATTAGAAACACAAGGAAGCAAGTGGCAGGACTGGTTTTACGAGATTGATGACTTAACAATTTCGCCAAAACCGCCAAGCTCCCGCATGAACACAAATTTTGCTGTTTTAGATAAAATCGTTGCTGAACTCCAATCAAATCATAATCATTTCAGCTTAAAGGTGGTTGTATTTGATCAGGAGGATTTGGAATATGCAAAAAAAGTATATCATCGCTATAAGGATGTTCCATTCTTTCTGCAAGTAGGCAATGATGACATTGCAAATGGAAATAACGCAGAATTAGTGACGAAATTGCTGAAAAAATATGAATGGCTTATTGATCAAGTGATGAATTCGCATGAATGGAAAAATGTCCGCGTGCTTCCACAGCTACATGCTTATGTGTGGGGAAATAAAAGAGGTGTCTAAAAAAGGCATGCTATTATAATGGCAAGGCCTCTTTCTGCCTAGGAATGAAAATTTTTTTCATTCATTTGCAGCGTAAAAATAGACATCTCCACATACAATCGTTTAAAATATGTTTCTAGGATAATGTTGGTTTTTGTATACTTTCTCTATGATAGGTCTAAAGAACTAATTGTGCTTTTGGAATGATTCGACAAAAAGAGACAATACTCTAACTATCGATGGATTTTGTAGAAAAAAATCGAAAAAATGATGAAAAGAATGTATAATAGAAACTTAGAATGCTAGATTCTAAAAAGAGGGAGGATCTTAAAAGATGGAATGGACATTAGCCATTTTGTTGATTGCAGCTGTGATTTTGCTTATCATGTCATTCGCTAAAGGCAGACAAGCAGCAAAAGCAGAACAACGCGAAATTGATATGATTCACTTAACTGTTATGGGAGAAGTGGAACAGCTGCAAAAACAAATAAGAAATCTTGAGCTTGATTTAGAAATAATTGAAAAAAATGCTGGCATTCAGTTATCTTCTAAAGACCGAGTAATGATGCGCGAAATCTTAGATTTATATAAACGTAATTACTCTATTGAAAGCATTGCAGGACAAAAGAATTTGTCTGTGGCAGAGTTAGAGAATATGCTTTCTCCTTATATCACTTCAAAAGAAGAAAGGAGAAAAGTAGCACATGAAGTATAATATATTAACTAGTTTTTCCGCTGGTTTGCTTCTTGCAACAGCCATTACAGGCGGCGCCTATTTTGTGACAAAAGATGATGCACAAGCAAAAAGCAATACAGCAGAAGAAACAAAAAAAGAAGAAGCAACAACAGTTGCTAAAACGCCAACCGTTGATGAAATGAAGGAATTGCTTTCCTCTTCTGGGTATGTGGTTCAATCAGAGGAAGAAGCAAAGGAAAAAGAGGCGGAATGGAACAAAAAAGTAGAGGAAGCAAAAAAACAAGCAGCTTCTAGCGATTCTGGGAAAGTAGTCTATCGTACAACCGTTTATGTATCCAATGGAATGACGAGCATTGATGTTGGAAATGCATTAAAAAGCGCCAAAATCATTAAAGAAACCGGCTTCGAATTTTCTAAAAAAGTGGAGAAAAAAGGTGTAGAAAAATATTTAAAACCAGGCGGCTATGATATTGACAGTACGATGTCTGTTGATAAAATCATCAGCACTATCTTTAAGAAATAATAATGCACAAAAAGGAAAAAACATTTACGATGTTTTTTCCTTTTTCAGAGTGTCGAGAAACACCATTAGATTTTTGAAGGACTCGAATTTTTTGATAGATCATGATAAAAGACGAGTGAAATAAGAAAAAATCTTTAAAATAGCCTTCCATCCCATCTTTTTGATGAGATGGAAGGCTATTTTCTTCATATTTTGGCAAGCGGCTGTCAGGAAAGCCTGTTCTTGGACAGACTTTACTCTTCGAAAACGAGCGTATCGATAGTCATGAAGCTGGCGAAACTCCGTTCCATAATAGAACAGCGAAGTTGATATAATTGTTTTCCTTCTTTTGTACGCTTGTGTTGTCGGGTGACTTCTTTATATTTTTCCCAAATGTAACGAGTAATCGTTCACTGTGTTTGCTTGACAGACATATAATTAGAGCGAAGAGGACAAACGGCACAATCCTCCTTCTTTGATTTATAATGACGGTATCCATCACGGTTTGTAGTGGGATAGGAAAGAATGCATCCCATTGGACAGATATACACATTGCTTTCTTTTACATATTGAAATTTACGCTTAGGCAGCACTTTATTAGAATTTCCGAAACGACGATACCCCATGACAGTAGAGATATTTTGTTCGATCAGTTTTTTACAAAGATAATTGTTAAAATAACCTGCGTCCAAAGCGGTAGCTTCTACAGAAAAGGAGAATTTTCCGATTTGTTTTTGAATGCGCCCCAAATACGGCTCGGAATCTGCCAAATTTCCAGCCGTCACAAACGTATCGGTAATAATATTGTATTTCACATCTACCGTGCGATGATCCAAATAATAGAACCCTTTTGGTTTTCGATCTCGCATAAGAAAACCACTTTCAGGATCTGTTTTACTAACGCTCGTTTGTTTTGGTTTGGCAACGTTTTCCTTTCTTGGTTTTAGTGCTTTTTTCCATGTTGGATGCGATCTTCTGTCACCGCTGCTTCTACTTCTTCTAGATATTCTTTCGGACGCTCTTCTTTTATTTTTGCATTGACTTTAATGTGTGTAGAATCAGTGGTTAAAATCCGTCCTCCCACCATATGATGCGTGATGACTTGATGAACCATTTCATCAAAGATTTCTTAAAAAATATTGGTGTGAAGGAATCAGGTACGTCAATTAAAACTAATGGTCGAATGATGGGGAACTTTATCGGATAAAGATAACCCTAGAAACCAACGGTAAGCAATATTTGTTTCTAAGTCCTTCGCTAATTGACGTTCGGAGCGAATTCCATAAAAATAGCCGATAAACATCATTTTAAAAAGTGTAATGGGGTGAATAGAAGGTCTTCCATTATCTTCATAATAATAGGGTTGTAACTTGGTTTCAATAAATAAATGAAAAATCAATGGTTGCTTCTACAGCACGCAAAAAATGATCTTCTGGCACGAGTGATTCAACAGATACGGTTACTTCTTGATCTCGATGATTTGGTAAGGCGTCCATCATCCTGCATCTCTCCTTCTTTTTTCCTTTTTAGCAGTTTTGACAGGTAAGAACTCCTTTGCACTCAAAAAAGGCTGTAGAGAAAAGACTTTCTCAACAGCCTGAAGGTTTGCTTCAAAACTTTCTCGACACTCTGAGGAAAAAACATTTACGATGTTTTTTCCTTTTTTTATTTGGATCAGATATTTCTGAAAGGACGCAGTGGTCGTTATGAGTGTTAAATAGGCTTCAGTGATTGGATAAAATAACCAATCTACTTTTTTTAGAAATATTTAATATAAGGGATAAACTTCCGATTTTTATAAAAATAAAAGAAATAAGAAGAAGAGACTAGGTCAAATTCAGTGAAAAAATGAAAAAAAAACTATTTATAAGGAACAAGCCTATCCATTTTTTTTAGCTTGTACATATAAATATATATAAAATCAGAAAGAAGGTGAATTTGCATGAAAGTTGTTATATTATGTGGCGGAAAAGGAATGAGAATGAGAGGACTTAAAGAAGATATTCCAAAAGCATTGGCAAAAGTGAACGATAAACCAATCATCTGGCATATTATGCAGCATTACAGCCAATTTGGTCATAATCATTTTGTCCTGCCGCTTGGATACCAAGGGGATAAAATTAAAGAGTATTTTATGAATTATACATGGAGAAACCATAATGTTGCTATAAATTTAAAAGAACAAGACTATCACCTGTTAGATAAGTCTCAAGATTGGAAAATACTTTGCATTGATACCGGACAAGATACTATGACCGGTGCCAGAATTAAAATGTTGGAAGAGTATATTCAGGATGATGTTTTTTGTGTGACATATGGAGATGGTTTATCAGATATTAATTTAGAAACATTATTGAGTTTTCATAAAGAAAAAGGAAAAACCGTAACAGTAGCTGGAGTGAAAAAAAATAATCAATACGGAGTGCTAGAAGTAGAAAATGGCCTAGCAAAGGCTTTTCATGAAAAACCTGGATTACAGGACATTATTAATGGTGGTTTTTTTATATGCAATAAAAAATTCTTCGAGTATTTGTCTTTAGATCCTGGCTGTGTATTGGAAGAGGAACCGCTGGCAAAATTGATTGAAGATAACGAACTGGCTGTTTATGAACATGATGGGTTATGGATATCCATTGATACACCTAAAGATTTGGAAGAAGCAAATAAACAGTGGAAAAATTTTTAAAAAACAACAACTAACATGAGAGAGAGGATTAAAATGAGCTGGCTTAATAAAAAAGTGCTGAAAAAAGTCACTAAAAAAATAGTAGAGGTCATTACTGAACAGCAAACCGTTGAAATAAAAATTAGAATTTTTACAAATAAAATGGCCATGAAGTTTAACATGCCGCCAATTATAAAACGAAGTGAAAAGCAACCTACATTTAAGAGGAACAAAAAAGAAGTAGTGAAAAAATTAGCAGCGTTGAAAAAAAACAAGAAGAAAACGAATGCACAACCTATAAAAATGGATGCTGATAAGGATAGAGAACAAACCTTCACTTTAGAAAAGAAACACATTTCGATGCTATCAGAAACAGCTGTAAACAAAACTGCCGCTCTTGTTGAATCAAAAGTGTCTGCCAAACCAAACACTGCGCCTGCCGAACCAAAAGTGTCCGTCAAACCAAATGCTGCACCTGCCGAATCAAAAGTGTCTGCCAAACCAAACACTGCGCCTGCCGAACCAAAAGTGTCCGCCAAACCAAACGCTGCACCTGCTGAACCAAAAGTGTCTGCCAAACCAAATGCTGCACCTGCTGAATCAAAAGTGTCCGCCAAACCAAACGCTGCGCCTGCTGAATCAAAAGTGTCTGCCAAACCAAACACTGCGCCTGCTGAATCAAAAGTGTCTGCCAAACCAACTGCTGCGCCTGCCGAACCAAAAGTGTCCGCCAAACCAAACGCTGCACCTGCCGAACCAAAAGTGTCTGCCAAACCAAACACTGCGCCTGCTGAACCAAAAAAAGTTTCTCTTAAGCAAGCAGAATCGGTTGCAGCAAATGTAGTCAGCAAACCGCTTGTGCCAATCAATAAAGACGATAACCATATTTGTGTGATTTCCGGAAAAGAGTACTGTATTAAAATTATTGCCCTTTATCGTTCTTTAATGAAACAAAGCAACCATGTCCATTTATGGGTGTTGTGCACAGATGATTTCACCTACCAAACTTTGTCGAAAATGGCATTAAAGCATGTTCATTTACTGCACGTCGAAGAGATAGAGAATGAAAAATTGCAGCAAGTGAAAACAGAAAGAAAAACAAATGAATACTGCTGGACATTAAAAGCGCCGCTTGTAGAATTTATTTTATCCAACTATGATATCGAGAGAATTTTATACTGTGATGGAGATATTTATTTTTTCCAGGATCCGGCTGCTATCTTTCAAAATTGGGGAGAAAGCTCCATCTATTTATGCCCGCAGCGAGATTTAGCATGGGTAGAAGAGAAATATGGCAAATATCAAGCGGGAATTATTGGCTTTAAAAAGGATACTTCAGGTCTTGCAGCAGTAAAATGGTGGAAAGACCGCTGCATAGAATGGTGCAGTTCAATAGAAGACAATGGACGATTTGGCGATCAAAAGTATTTAGATCAATTGCCTATTCTTTTTGGCAATACGAAAGTCTCCAACCATTTGGGTATTAATGCAGCTCCTTGGAACTGTATCTATAACAATAATTTTCAAATAACGAAAAATGAAAACCAGGTCTATATTCAAAAGGATTCACTTATTGCCTATCATTTTTCCTGTCTCACTATTTATGATAGAGATAAGTTTGATTTATGGAATATGCATCCATTAACGATTCAAAAAGAAATTGTCCAATATATTTATCAACCTTATTTGCAGCATTTACAGGCTACAATTGCAGCACTAGAACCAAGCTATCCGGAGTTATTGACGTATACGTTAAGCGCGAAACCATTTATTGAAGCAAAAACTGCTTATTATGATACCCCATTAAGACGAGAAATAGATCAGTATGATCAGTTTATGCATTTTGCCACTATTTTCAGCAAAGAGTATTTAATCAAGGGACTTGCCTTATATGATTCTCTCAAAAAACAGATGAATAATTTTCATATGTGGATATGTACGATGGACGAAGAAACGCATCAGCTTTTAACGAAAAAGAAGCTTGAAAATGTCACGCTTATTCGAGTATCGCAAATCGAAACGCCAGCCTTAGCCCTACTGAAAAATGAACGTACTTTGCAAGAATATTGCTGGACAATAAAAGGTGTTCTGATTGATTATATTTTAACGAATTTCTCAGAAATCAATCATATTTTCTACTGTGACAGCGATTTGTATTTTTTCTCCGATCCTACCTTGATTTTTAAAGAATGGCAAAGATATTCTATCTTTTTGTGCAGACAAAGGGGATCCGCAGAATTAGAATATGTTCACGGGCAATATCAAGCCGGCTTTATCGGATTTAAAAATGATAAAAACAGCCGCAAGATATTAAATTGGTGGAAAACAAAATGCATCGAACAATGTTTCAATGAATTTAACGCCGAAAAAAATACCTGGGGCGATCAAAAATATTTAGATAGAATTCCAGAACTATTTCAAAACATTAAAGTAAGTTCACATCCAGGCATTAATGCAGCTCCTTGGAATGTAGTGATGCATCATAAAAATCAATTGATTGAACAAAAGAATTCGCAGCTGTTTATAGATAATCAGCCTCTTGTTTTTTTTCACTTTGGAAGTCTTTTAATAAAAACTGAAACAGAGTATGATCTATGGAAATTAGAAACACTACAATTTACGAAGCCGGTGCTCGCCATGATTTATCATCCTTATTTGCATCAATTAAAAGAAGTAGCAGAGTCTATTAAGCTATTAGACGATTCACAAGATATTTCCTCATTTTTCGCGCCGATCCCTCTAAATCATCCATTAAAAAATCCTTACTTCCTTAAATAATCATTCCTATTGTTTTCACTTTTTAGAAGGAGGATCATCATCATATGTTTTGGTCAGGAAAAAAAGTATTAATTACAGGAGCCTATGGTTTCATCGGCTCCCATCTTACAATTAAACTTCTCAATAAACAGGCGGATGTTGCCGTGCTTGTTCGTCCTGCGTCTAATCCGTGGAGATTGCAGCCGTATTTGTCGCATCTTACTGTATTTCATGCATCCATTCAGAATGAACAAGAAGTAATGCAAGCTGTACAGCAGTTTCAGCCGGATTATATTTTTCATTTGGCTGCATATGGCACGGATGCGGCCAAACAAAATCAACAAGAAGCCATTGCAGTTAATGTCATAGGGACTATGAATATAGTGAATGCGGCTAAAACGGTCAACTGCCAAAAAATTATTCAGCTTGGCAGCAGTTCGGAGTATGGCGATAAAACCGAACGAATTTATGAAGATATGGTGCTAGAGCCTGTCGATTTATATGGAAGCACAAAAGCGGCTGCTACTATGCTCGCCCATCAGCTTGCAAATGAATATGATCTTGCTTTTGTTACATTGCGGCCATTTGGCGTTTTTGGAGAAAAGGAAGATACCCATAAATTATTTTCTTATGTTATTCAAATGATTTTATCTCATCAAGAAGTAAAGCTGACTGCTTGTCTGCAATACCGTGATTACTGTTATGTGGAAAATATTGTAGATGGCATGCTTTTGGCAGCCGCAAATCCTGAGGTAAAACGAGATATATTTAATATCGGTACAGGCCAAGGGCATCCGTTGACCTATTTTGTTGATTTGATTTATGAAAAGATAGGCACAGATCAACGGCCTTACTATGGAGCAATACCGAATCGAATAAATGAACGCAATGCACCCATTCCAGATACAACCAAAATCCAGCGCTTATTAGGATGGAAGCCAAATGTTTCCGTGGAAGAAGGGCTGCAAAAAACCATTGCATACTATAAGCGGCAATAAATGCATTTTAATAGAAAAAATAAGGTGGTGAATCAATTGTTAAAACAATTAACAGAAACTTATCAGAATAAAACGGTTCTGTTAACAGGGCATACGGGCTTTAAAGGAGCATGGCTGGCTATATGGCTAAACGAGCTGGGAGCAAATGTAATCGGCTATTCATTGGATCCGGAAACAAAAGGAAGCTTGTTCGAATCAGCAGGTTTGCAAGAGAAGATGACAGATATTCGTGGAGATATTCGTGATTTTGCTAAATTAAAAAGTGTTTTTGAACAATATCAGCCAGATATCGTATTTCATTTAGCCGCACAATCGTTGGTGAAATATTCCTATGACTATCCAGTATATACGTATGATGTGAATGTGATGGGAACCATGTACGTACTAGAAGCTATTCGACAAACAAAATCAGTAAAAGCAGGGATATTTGTTACAAGCGATAAATGCTACGAAAACAATGAATGGATATGGGGATACCGGGAAACAGATCCATTGGGCGGATATGATCCATATAGTTCGAGCAAAGGCTGCTGCGAACTTCTCATTTCTTCTTATCGTCATTCTTTTTTTCCGATTTCTGACTATCAAAAGCATGGGGTGCTTCTTGCTTCTGTTCGTGCAGGCAATGTAATTGGAGGCGGAGATTGGTCAAAGGATAGAATTGTGCCTGATTGCATTCGCGCTTTAAGGGCAAAAGAGCCGATTGTCATTCGCTCTCCACAAGCCATTCGACCATGGCAGCATGTTTTAGAGCCTTTAAGCGGCTATTTACTGCTAGGAACAAAATTATACAGGGGAGAAACAAACTATGCAGAAGCGTGGAATTTTGGACCTGAGCCGGAAAGCATCACAACTGTTGAAAAGCTTGTCCATAAAATCATCCACAGCTGGAAATCAGGAAGCTGGGAACTTGCTACTGCCAAACCGCAAGTACATGAAGCAACATTATTAAGCCTTGATATCAGCAAAGCAAAATACCATTTAAATTGGCATCCAAAATGGAGAATAGAGGAAACTGTGCAGAAAACGATAGAATGGTATCAGCAATATCGAACAACCGATAACTATGATTTATGTGTTGGGCAAATCAAGGAATACGTAAAAGAATCGTAAAAGTTATATGCATCATTTGTTCTGCTGCAACCAGTTCGCATACAAAGAGCCGGAAAGAGCATCAGAGATAGAAAAGGTGGTGAACAAAGTGCAAAAACAAAGGCCACAGCCAAAAAGAAAAAAAGATTTTGTCTGCCGCATGGCTATCGCTATTGTGGTCTTGGCTGCAGCGGACCAGGATCTCCCATTAATTATGTGGATTCTTGCTGCAAAAAACATGATGACTGTGTCGCAAAGTTCGGTTTATGTATCAGATGTGATCAAGCACTGATTGAATGTGTGCAAGCAAAAACAAATCGGCCTACAGAAGAGGGAAAAACAGCTCGTCTTATTGCAGGCTTTATGAGGCTGCGTACAGGATTTTTAAGGTAGAAAACAAAAACACAAGGCAGAGGATGATCCCTGCCTTGTGTTTTTATGTGGATTTTATCACTATTTAACGGGCAGTAATACTCCCACCTAAACGATTAGGAGAGAAAACGAGCAATCTAAGTGGGTAGAAGCTTGCACGTAAAAGCCTGATTGAAGTTTCACTTTATCGATAGTTAGGAAATACGCGTCTAATCGTTTCGCTAAATTCATTAAATAGACCGGATATTGGTTTGCCATTTTCAATATCGCGACCATAATTTGTCATGCGATTATAAAAATCTGGATTAGAGGAAACATACACGTTTTTTATGTCTCCATCTACTTTCCGCACTTTATTGCCGATTTTATCTTCCAATTCTTTTGTTACTTTGCCGCTTTTATTTCCAGTCAATTCAACGGCAACAAATGCATTTTGGTCTGTTTTCAGCACAACTGCCCTTTTGATGCCTTTCATTTCTGCTACTTTGTCTGCTGCTTTATCAGCTAAATCAAGATTGGCAGTATTGGTAGTCGTATTTTTTTTATAGCCGACATTTTGGACATTAACATCATTGGTGCGGTTATGAACATTTTCATTCATCGCATTTTCTTTATCCTCATTGGCATTACATCCTGTCAAAAGTGTTAATGCGCCAGCTAGCACAAAAAGCCCTTTTTTTATCTTCATTGCATCTACTTCCTTTCTATATAGAATAGGTTTAAATTCCCCTATAATATGTTTTATTATTCGAGAAAGCAGGTAGCAACAAATGTCAGTTTTGCCGCTAATGATAGCTTATTTGCACTAAAATAGTTTTTCCTGTCTTGAAAGGAATCTGGAGTTGAGTTCTATTTTTTGCATAAAAATAATGAAAGCAAAAAAGGAAAAATAGGATACATGTAAAAAAATAAAATAGGAGATAGTAAGGGAAGGCAAACAGCAAAAAATACATCATTTTGCAAAATGAATGGCTAATGCTGACTATTTTATTTTAGAGCGGTCTTGTAGTATCTAGCCTTTATCTAACCATTTCATTTTGCCAAGTGCGGCCAAAAATGATGCAAAAGCGTATTCAAGAAAGCAAACAAAAGCAAATTCACGAATATACCTGTTCTGAAAAAATGTATACATTTGGAATAATCAAAACTATTCGTTTAATTTCACTCATATTTTCATGCCAATCATGATGAAGAGGAAAGCAATTAAAATACCTATTCGTTTATTGTGGGGGATGAGAAAAATCGAAACTTCGATTTATATGTATTGGAGTTTTGGACCTTTGTATGCAGGTTCAGCTAGACAAAAAGATAAAAAAGCTCTAGATGTATAATTATTTCTATTCTTTTTCATCTTTTTTATCATGTAGCAGCTGATGAAAAAAGATGTAGCCAGCCATGACCATGCAAATAAATCCAGCTTCTAGTATTTATCAAATCCTTCCCAAAAGAAGGCTTATCCAAAAATATACTAGAATAGATGTTGAAATAGAAAGGATATTATCATGCCTTTCTTTTGGGAAAGAGGGATATTTTAGCTAATTGCTGCGATAAATTGCTGATGCTGTTGGATAATTTTTTCCTTTTCTATTTTTAGACTAGCAAGATTGGCCGAACTTCTTATAATTGGTTCTTTTTCTTTCACAAACGAAAGAAGGCTGGTTGTGCTCGTGAGAATGGTGTATTCCAATTGCTGAATCGATGCAGCAAAGTCTACTCCTTTTGAACGATAGGCTAGCTGGATAAATGGGGTGCCGCTTGAAGCAGATAGTACATTTGCGTGGAGTTTTAAATTAATGGAAAATTCACAGCGGGCAAGAAAATGATAAATTTGGCTGGCTGTACATACTTCTGGAATCAATACTGCTTCGCCGCTTTTTGTTAGACGCTGATGCAATGTTTTGCATTCTGGCTGATCTTTATCCCACATTGGAAAGATGACTAGAAGATATCCTAGTTTTTGTAAATATTCACAGCTTTTTACTAATTGTTCTTTTACTTGGGCTTCATTGTAGCCAAACAGCACATTTTTGGTTGTTCCCCAGTTGACGGCTATCCATTTTTTTTTGGTGTTTGATTGTAAATATTTAGATTCTATATAATTTGTTTTAGGAGGGGTAAATACCATACCAGAATCCCCGATAACAGCATAACGCAAGGAAGCAGCCTGCAAGGTTCGGATATATTCTAATGTTAAGGGGCCCCTTAAGCCAGTAAATGTGGCGTACTCCACAATTTTTTTGATTTTTTGTCGATCAAGTGGTTTATTATGGAAGGTGCTGCCGTTAAAAGCAAAGGTGTTTTTTTGAAAAGAAGCTACTGTTTCTTCTGAAAAATAATCGATGCCTGTTCCGTAGCAGTACAGCGGCAATTTCATGTCGATTGCTTCAAGTGCCAAATCAATAAAAACATTTCCTTGCAATAAAGAGCCGCCTCCTAAAATGACTCCATCAAAAGGTTTGATTTTATAATAGTCTTTTAATGTTTTTTTGCTCATGAATGGAAAAGGAAATACTGTATGTGCTCCATTGGACCATTTTTTAATTGCTTGCAAAAAGGCTTCATAACAGACTTCATCGCCGATATTATTTACGCCTAAATAGCCTAGATACACTAACCTCATGTTATTTTTCCTCCTCTTTCTTTAAAATCTTTTCAATATGCTCTAACAATTGTTTGGCGCGAACTTGCACTGAATGATTTTCTCGCACCATTTTGTATCCATTTTCTGCTATTTTTTTCCCTAATGCATCATAATGGCGCAAATGGTATTTGGCTTTTCTCATAAAGTTTTCTTCACTCACTTCCACAAAATGGACGCCTGGAATAAATCCTAAATCCTTTATTTCCTTTGTTGCAGAAGCTAGCAGAAGCGTTTTGCAGGAAAGTGTTTCATAATATTTCATGACAGGATAATGATAAAGCGTATCACATGTAAAAAACATTTTGGCGCGATTTAGCTCCTTTGCATATCTGGATCCTACTAAAAAATTATTTTCATCATATTTTTTGTGCATATAGCCTGGATGTTGATAGTGGACGAAATTAGGCAGACTCGCCATTTCCTTTGCTATTTTCGTCCGCAATGGATAAATTTTAGGATGGATGGCGCCCATCATTAAATAATCGATTTCTTTTGGCAAACCATAATCTTTAAAAATATCGATATGGACATAATGAGGAAACCAAATCATGCGGTTTTTATATTCTGGGTACCATTCCAAAAAAGTATCTCGATAATGGGTAAATAAATATTGAATATTATTTTCTTCAATAAACTGTTTTCTTTTTTCGATTTGATAATGTAAATCATGCATGATGATACCAAAAGGGACAGGACAATTTTTTAGCCCTGTAACAGATGGGGATCTTGTTGGACGCAAATCATTCACTAAAATAAAGTCCGGCTCAAAGTTCATTTTTTTTAGGATATCTATTATATCTCCATCCTGGTTCCATGTTCGTATATCTACTTTTTTTGCCAACTCCAATGTTAAATAATAGGTGTTTTTTTCAATCCCATGTTCCCAATCTTTTGTAATGAAAAGAATTTTCCTTTTGTTTGCTGGCATTTTCACCAATCCTTCCTTTTTCTAGTTTTGTTCTCTATCATTCTATTCTTGTCCAAGCATTTAGTTACAAGGTACTAGTCTATTTATCTTATTGTTGTGAACATATCACTCAGTTTGTCCATATACTGATATCAATAGAAATATAGAGAGGAGATGGAGCATGAATCATCCTATTGTTCTTTCTGGCTATTACGGGGAACTAAACTCCGGAGATGATGCCTTATTGATTGCTGCCGCATGGGGGAGCATGCATATATTAGGGGCGAATGCTATACAAGCGACTTGTGCTCAATTGCCTGCTTTGCCTGATTCTGTAAACATGGATAGTCTTTTTGTTCAAAAGGAGAATATAAAAAGCGAAAATTTATTTACTCTTTATCAAGCATGTATAAATGCTGATTATTTATTATACGGTGGCGGTTCTGTTTTTCATTCATCCGATAAAATGGCAAGAGACTGCGATCTTCTTGATTTGAATAGAAGAAAAGGGGGAGCAGCGGTTGGCGTTTCTTTTGGACCATTTCGCGACAGTGGTGCAGAAGCTGTCGCTTCAAGGCTTGCAGATAATTTTTTTTACATTGGATGCCGGGATGAAGAGAGTGTAGACATTATCCAAAAAATAGCGCCACAGGCAAATGTAGAAAAAACATTTGACTTAGCGGTATTATTGCCTCTTGCCGCAAATAGCACTTTTTCTTATCCAGCTGCCAAAAAAAGAGGGCTGGGACTTGCTTTTTGCCATTATGAACGATATATAGGAAAAGAAAAAATAATTGAAGCAAAGAGAGTGAATAAATTAATAGAAACATTAAATAGATTAACAGTGGATGATGTAGAAGAACTTGTTTTTATCGATTTTAATGGACATCCCCTGTTTGGAGATACAGGAATTCATAAGGAAATTATAGAAGGGCTGCATACCAATATTCCGATCAAGCATCTTCATTATCATAGGGATCCGATACAGGTGCTCAAGACGATTGCTCAGTTAAAAGGGATAGTCGGCATGCGACTTCATAGCAGCATATTTGGCTACATCACCAATACACCTACCATCATTTTATCGTATCATCCAAAATGTGACGGCTGGGCCAAACAAATTGCCGCCTCTCAAACCTTTACGATTGATTCGCAAAAGTTTGAAATAGATCAGCTGCAGCAGGCTATTCTGGCCATATTAGCCGGAAAATACGAACAGCCGGGTCTGCCTTTAAAGGAAGCGCAAAAACTTGCAATGAAAAACTGGGAGGGTGTTTTATGCTCTATGTCTCAGTTGTAATTCCAATGTTTAATAAAGAAAACTATATTAAAAGAGCAATTGATTCTGTTTTTGCTCAAAACTACCCATATTTTGAAATTATTGTAGTGGATGATGGCTCAACAGACAATAGCCTAAATATTGTTAAACAACTAACAGATAAAAGAATCCGCATCATTTCCACTCCACATTTTGGAGCAGCCGCAGCGCGAAATAAAGGGATAGAAGCAGCTAAAGCGGAGCTGATTGCTTTTTTAGATGGAGATGATGAATGGAAGCCGACTTTTTTAGAAACGATTTTAACATTGGTGGAAAAATACCCTGCTTGCGGTTTATACGCAACGAGTTATGAAGTGCATTTGCCTACAAGGAAAATTCTCTATCCAAAGCTGCAGTCGATTCCTTTCTTATGGGAAGGAGTCCTGCCTGACTATATTGAAAATACTTTACAAGATTTGCCGATTATTTCTTCTGCTGTTGTGGTTCGCAAACAGGTGTTTGAACAAGTGGGTACCTTTGCAATAGGAGAACCACTCGGAGAAGATCAAGATATGTGGCTGCGCATCAGCAGACAATATCCGATTTCCTACTATCATAAAAGGGAAGCTATTTATTATCGGGGCCTGCCAAATAGTGTATGCATCAATTTATCGATTCTGCAGCCATATCCTATCTTCCGCACGATTAAAAAGATGCAGCAGACGCCGGATGATGTGCCTAAACATTTAGAAAACTATTTATCGAAGCTTTATTTAGATTTTGTTAAGCGCCTGCTCGCCGCTGAAGAATTGGATCAGGCTTATGTTTATTTAAAATCATGCAAAGCCAATCGATATAAAGGATTAAAACTGCAGTTGTATATGGTGTATTTTTTCAAAAAAGGTCGGACATTGCTGCAGTCGCTGCTTTCTCCATGTACTGCAAAGCAATCCAAAAATAAACCACAAAAAAAAATCACTACAAAAAACATGTAAAAGCCGCTATGTCAGAGTGCAGAAAAAGTTCCTTTTGCCCCGGATTTTTAGGCTGATTGAAAATGTTTATCGGCAGACAGAACTGATATGTTTTCTTCATTTATATAAAAATATTGCAATGCATTCATTATAGACTTGTCTTCTTCTATACATCTTTTTACAATAAACAAGAGCAGCAAACCGATTAACAATAGCTATTATGATGGGGGAACTATAGTGAATACAGAAAAACAGCTGATTAGCTTAATTCACGCTGCTCAGGTTCTGACATCTACATTAGATTTAGATACAGTGCTTGAGCAATTGATTCATGAAACATTAAATGTAATAGAAGGAGCTGATGCAGTCCTTTTATTTGTTTATGATCCTAAAAAAAATAAATTGCTTGCCAATAAAGCCATTGGTGTAAACTTAGACTATTTGCAGGATATTATGCTCAGTCCAAATGAAGGAATGACTGGGAAAACATTTACAAGCAAAAAGGTGCAAATATTCCGTCATCTAAAGGAAACAGAAGCAGGAATGGGAAATATTCAAAATAAAAATCAAGATTTATTTAAAAAGGCCATTGGCACATTCCCTTATCACCCTGTCAGTACAATCTGTGCCCCGTTGTTAAGCAAAGAAGATTGTATTGGCGTTTTAACGATTGACAGTTTTTCAGAAAGCATTCGTTTTACAGAGCGGGATTTATTGCTTTTAGAAACATTTGCTGCCCAAGCAAGCATCGCTATTGAAAATGCTAAGTTTTTTGCGGATACAGAACGATCCAAAAAAATTCATGCAGAGTTGGCTACTGCCTCTATTTCTCAAAAAGGACTGACAGAAGCAGCAATCAAACTTTCCGAGCTGATCGGATATGAGATTTGTGTTTATAATGAATTTTTAGATTTACTTTCTTCTTCTTCCTCTGCTGCCCGTTTGTTAGGAGAAGAACAAAAGCAAAAGATAGAAGAACTGTTTTTAGCAGAACAGAAAGAATCGGAAACGGGACTGATGCAAGTCATGCCCATTAAAACAGATGGAGAGATTGTAATCGGCATAGCTGCCATTTTTGGAGAAGATGGCGTTCATTTAGATACATTGGATTTATTGGCCATTGATTTAGCCAATAATATTTTTGCGCAAGAAATTTTGGGCAGAGAACGGCTATTGTCTGAATTTTACAAGTATGAAGGATATTTGCTTGAACAGCTGCTGGCCAAAAGACACAGTGAATTGACAGAACAGCAGCGCAATATTCTTGGCTTATCAAAGAAATACCGCTATTTTTGTATTTCTATTCAAATTCCCCATCAGTTTTTGCCTTTTGAAGAGCTGCATAAAAGGAAGCAATATTTTAATAAGCGATTATTTCGTGAATTAAAGAGCTTAGGATTTAAAATTATTGTTTCGGAAAAGAACTTAGAATACGATATTCTGGTTATGATTTTGAATAAGGAAACAGAAGATGCCATTACTAAACTATTCTCTGAGTTTTTCCGCCAGTTTTATGCTGCTATACAAAAAGTTATTGCTTTTGATTATTATGTTGGCATTGGGCGTGTATTTCAGGATATCACTGATATTAAAAGTTCTCATCGAGAAGCCAAAATTTGCGCCGAATATATTCAGCATAAAAAGCAGCAAAGCATTGTGCTGTCTTATAAATCATTAGGAATTTACCGCCTTTTTTTAAAGCATGAGCAAGAAGAGCTCGGCGAATTTGTAGACAGCACCATTGGAGCGCTTCTGCTGTATGACAAGGACCATCATACAGATCTATTGCAGACTTTAATCACCTATTTGGAGAATAAGCAAAATATGGCAGTAACTGCACGAAGTAGTTTTGTGCATTTAAATACGATCAAATACCGGCTGCAGACAATAAAAGAAATTTTGGGAGTGGAAAGTTTGGAAGGAAAATTTCTTTTTGAGCTGCAATTGGCCATTTATCTTCATGAATATTTGCAAAAAGGGATTTAGTTTATTTTACTTTACTTTACTTCTCCCTATAACGACATTATTAATATTGTTTTAAAAAGACAAATTGCGTTGATGCGATTTGTCTTTTTTGTACATACCTAAAAATGTCTAACTATTCTATAATTTCTAAATAATAACACAAAAATAAAGGGAGGGACATCCAATGAGCAATGCTCTATTAAAGGAATTGTATGATGTACTGTTAGAAGACTTCGATGACTCCCTTAATCGCTCCGGCGTTTCAGGAACAAGGTTTGCTTCTCGCCTATCTGCATTGGCTAAAATAGGATTAACCGAAGAAAATGGCTCTTATCGAATTGGCTATTCTTTAGAGGAGAAGGAGGCAAAAGAACTTGTCGCAGCATGGATGAAAGAAGCAGGCTTACAGGTTCGAATAGATTATGCTGGCAATGTATTTGGAAGATTGGCAGGGAAACAAGATCAGCTGCCGAGCATTCTTTCTGGTTCTCATGTTGACAGTGTTCCAAATGGCGGCCATTTTGATGGACCATTGGGTGTGCTGGCAGCATTAGAAGTAGTGGAAGCTTGGAAGGAAACTGGATATCAGCCTGAAATTCCATATGAAGTGGTTATTTTCTCCGATGAAGAAGGAGCAAGATTTAATGGGGGATTAACGGGAAGCAGAGCAGTTGTAGGCGATATTGATATGGAAAAACAAAGGAAATTGCTGGATTTAAATGGTGATGATTTTACGACTGTTATTGAAAATTATGGTCTTAGTGCGGAATCCTTTCCTGCGGCTTTTAGAGAGCCTTCGACCATCAAGGCATATATCGAAGTGCATATTGAGCAAGGGAAAGTATTAGAAAAGGCAAATGTCCCGGTTGGAATTGTAACAGGCATTGCAGGTCCTCTTTGGCTGAAAATGAGTTTTATCGGAGAAGCGGGACATGCAGGGAATACACCGATGATCGGCAGAAAAGATGCATTGGTGGCAGCAGGAGAATTTATTGCTGCGCTTCCTCTTTTGCCAGCAACATTAAGTGACAGTGCTGTTGCCACCATTGGAAAAGTGGAAGTGCATCCAAATGGCGTAAATGTAATTCCTGGACAAGTCGATCTTTATTTAGATATTCGCGATATTTATACAGATACGGTAGATCAGCTTGTTGCATTAGTAATTGAAAAAGCAAAGGAAATCACTGAAAAATATGAGGTATCTTTTGACTATAAACAAACATTAAAAGTAAATCCTTTTCTTGTAAAAGAAGAATTGCTGGAAACGTTGGCAGAAGCAGTGGAAAAAGAGGGAATCTCCCCTGTATATCTGTCTAGCGGGGCTGGGCATGATGCGATGATTTTAGGGAAATATGTGCCGTCTGCAATGATTTTTGCCAGAAGCAAAAACGGCATCAGCCATAATCCATTAGAATGGACGACCCTTTCTGATTGCCTTCATGCTGTTCATGTATTAAAACATACAATTGAAACATTAAACGAAACTAAATAGAGATGGGGAGAAAGAATGGAAGTTATCACTGCTAGTCTACAAGAAAAAATAGAAGAAGTAAAAGAAGAAGTAATTGCATGGCGCCGTTATTTGCATCAGCATCCAGAGCTATCGTTTCAAGAAGAAAAAACTTCTCAATATATATATGACACACTTGCTTCTTTTGGAAATATCGAATTGACTCGACCGACAAAAACAAGTGTAGTAGGCAAGATCATTGGTGCAAAACCTGGGAAGACCATAGCATTTCGCGCCGATATGGATGCACTGCCAATCGAGGAAGAAAATAATAGCCCGTTTCGTTCCACAAATCCAGGCGTTATGCATGCATGCGGTCATGATGGCCATACTGCCATGCTTCTTGGAGCAGCAAAAGTGCTGTCTGCTTTAAAAGACGAAATTGAAGGAGAAATCAGGCTGATATTTCAGCATGCAGAGGAACTTTTTCCAGGCGGTGCGGAGGAATTAGTGCAAGCAGGAGTAATGGAAGGTGTCGATGCAGTAATTGGCGCACATCTTTGGGCACCCCTTGAAATTGGCAAAATAGGCATTGTATATGGACCGATGATGGCGGCCCCTGATACCTTTTATATTACGGTAAAAGGAAAAGGAGGACATGCTGCCCTGCCTCATGAAACAGTAGATTCGATTGCCATTGCTGCACAAGTAGTCACAAACTTGCAGCATATCGTTTCCAGAAATACAGATCCTCTTGATCCTTTAGTATTGTCTGTTACTCAATTTGTCGCAGGAACAACCCATAATGTGATTCCAGGGACGGTGGAAATATGCGGGACGGTGCGCAGTTTTGATGCGAATCTTCGCAAGTCTGTTCCTGTTCTGATGGAGCGTATCGTAAAAGGTTTAACAGAAGCACATGGTGCAGGCTATGCATTTGATTACCAATACGGCTACAGACCGGTTATTAATCAAGAGGAAATAACAAAAGCAGTAGAAGAATCCATTATTGATTTATATGGAGAGGAAGCGGTAGACCGCATGAAACCAAATATGGGCGGCGAAGATTTTTCGGCCTATTTGCAAAAAGCGCGGGGCACATTCTTTTATATCGGTGCAGGCAACCCAGACAAAGAAGCTGTTTATCCGCATCATCATGCACGATTTGCCATTGATGAAGATGCATTAGAAAAAGGGGTTCATCTATTTGTTCATAGTTCTTTAAAACTTTTACATGCAGAAAAAGGATGTGAATAAACATGATTCGAGTATTGGCCATTATTCCATTTGTGTTTCTTTTAGGAGGAGTTTTCTTTTTTAATCAAATTACCCCGTATGTGCTGGGCATGCCATTTTTGTTGTTTTGGTGCGTATTATGGACGGTATTAACCTCTGTTATTATGGCAATCATTTATAAAATCGATCCGGAGAACAAGGAGAGTGAAGCGAAATGAATGCAGCATTAGTCATTATTTTTGCGACGATGATTTTATCGATTTATTTAGGAGTTCGAGCGAAAAAGGGAAAAGATATGGACTTGGAACAATGGTCTGTCGGGGGCAGAGGATTCGGCTCTATTCTTATCTTTGTCTTAATGGCTGGAGAAATCTACACTACGTTCACTTTTTTAGGAGGAAGCGGCTGGGCTTACAGCAAAGGCGGTCCAACGTATTATATTATTTCTTATGGCGGTCTGGCTTATATTATGTCATACTTTTTGCTTCCGAAAATTTGGCGTTATGCAAAAGAAAACAATCTATTATCACAATCCGACTTTTTTGTCAGCAAATATAAAAGTCCTTACTTAGGAATTTTAGTTTCAATTGTAGGATTTATAGCGATGATTCCTTATTTTGTTCTGCAGCTGAAAGGACTTGGAATTATTGTTTCTGAAGCATCCTATGGCCATATTTCTCCAACTGTAGCCATTTGGATTGGCATTATTGTGGTGACTATTTATGTAATGGTATCGGGCATTCATGGTTCGGCATGGACAGCCGTTGCCAAAGATATTCTTATTCTAGTTGTTGTTTTATCCTTAGGAATTTATTTGCCTTTTCATTATTATGGAGGCATTCAGCCGATGTTTGAAGCAATTGATGCGGCAAAAGCTGGATTTCTTGCATTGCCTGCTGAAGGGCAAAGTTCTTCTTGGTTTGTCACAACCGTGCTGTTGACGGCGCTTGGTTTTTATATGTGGCCACATACATTCGGCTCTATTTATTCTTCTCAAGGAGAAAAGTCTTTCCGTCAAAATGCTATTTTTATGCCGCTTTACCAGCTAGTGCTATTATTCGTCTTTTTTGTAGGATTTGCGGCTATTTTGCAAGTGCCAGGCTTGCAGGGAGCAGATGCCGATTTAGCGCTGCTTCGTTTATCCATCCAAACATTTGATCCATGGGTAGTCGGCATTATTGGCGCAGCGGGAATTTTAACGGCATTGGTGCCAGGTTCGATGATTTTAATGGCGGCCGCCACATTGCTTGCGAAAAATATTTATAAAGTATTAAAACCAAGCGCTACAGATAAACAAGTGTCAAGTATGGCCCGCAATTTTGTGCCAATGGTCGCAATCATTTCGTTGATTGTTACATTTAAAGGCGGCGGTACCCTTGTTGCTTTATTGCTAATGGGGTATAGCCTAGTGACACAATTATTCCCGACTTTATTATTCAGCTTGATGAAAAATAATTTTGTTACCAAACAAGGAGCTTTTGCTGGCATTTTGACAGGCGTATTGACTGTTGCTTATATTACAATTTCCGGAACAACGGTTGGAAGCTTGTTCCCGTTTCTTCCACAAGCCATCAAAGACTTTAATGTCGGCATCATTGCGTTGATCATTAATTTAGTTGTATTAACCGCAGTATCTTTAGCGACAAAACCTGTAACAGCTATCAAAACAGCGCCAAAAGAAATTTAATGAAAATAAAGGGTGCAAAGAGCCGAACTCTTTGCACCCTTTATTTAGCTGAAATACTAAGCAGACAAGCTTATTATTTCAGCTGCTCCAAAGCACATCCAAAAGCCTGCTGTCAAATAGATTTGTATCAATATTGCATGCCTCGGCATCAATGCCATACTGCCAGCCCCATGCAAGCGAGTCTTTTGGCGCATCCGCATCAAAGTCTGGTGCATCTTCTTGGGATGTAATGCCAATACTTGGAGAAGCGCTCCATAAATACGTATGGTCTTGGATGTCTTTGTTGTTGTCAACCGCTGCAACAAAGGCTTCTGTCAAGGCTTTTTCTCCATCAAAAACACCGTAAATGCCTGGCCTATAGTCGGAAGAGGACAACTCCTCATACCAGCCTTCTATAAAATCAGATGTGACAGGATAGGTTGGCTCAATATCGGCAAAAATGGCCACACCCTTTGGCACGCCTAATTCTTTGGCTAAATCAATTGCCTTTTGCGCCTCCGATTTGCCATTTTCATAGCCTGTTGCCTCTTGGAATCCATTATAGATTAATAGTATTTTATCTTTTTTCGAATGAATCAAATCCACTTGTTCTTTTGTCAGCCCAACAGAAACTCCTTCATTATTGCCTAAATAGCGTGCCACTACTTCCGGGTTCCCGAAATTATCATTTACACATTGATAAAATGTTTCCGTTGTTTCACTGGCAGAATCAATTCCCCACACATATTCAGGGGACTCAGTTTTGGAAGTGTCTTCGCCTTGCTCTTTATCTCTGTCTGTGTCATCTTTTTTTTTATCGTCATTTTCTTCGGAAGGTTCTGCTTGATTTTCAGAAGCTTGTTTTCCAGAAGCAGTTACATTGTTCGTAATATTTACATTTACATTTACTTCTACATTATTGATCAGCTTATTTTTGATATCAATAGGGTTATTTCCATTGATTTGATTATCGATCTGATTATTTAATGTACCCGTCAATTTTCCTTTCAGCAAATTTTCAATGGTGTTGTTGACGGTCGCTTGTGCGTTGTCATTTAATGTATTCTGCACATTATTGGTCAAGTCTGCATCTGTATTGTCCAGTTCTGTCTGTATGGAATTATCGATTTCAGCTTTGGATTTTCCGCTGATATTATTTTCAATCGAATTGGAAATGGAGATATTGCTGTTGGTATCGGAGTTCTCATTTGAGACGGAAGAAGAAGAGTTTGCAGAATTTTTATTTTTGGCTTGTTCATCTGCAAGAGCGGCATTTGACTGCAGCAAGTAGGCAAAGCTAACGCCAATAATCACAAGAAAACAAGAAAGTATAGCCAAAAGCATATATTTTTTTCGCTCCATTGCGTCACACCTTTCCTATAGTTTCTCTCTTTACAGTATGTAAAAGCGAAAAAAGGTGTGCCTGTTGGAAAAGGTACTAGGGGAAGTTTTATTTCGAGGTGGTTTAACGATTTTAGGGATTGATTAAAACGATTAATTGAATCATCTAAAAGCTTAAAATACGCTTGATGGAAATAGGCATTCGTCTATTGACAAACGAAAGGGCGATGCGCTATGATAGGTAGCAATTAAAGCGCACAAATTCATTGACGAGAAAAAGTAGTCTATAAAACAAATCCACAGAGAGCCTGATGATTGCTGAAAACAGGCGTTTTGTCTATAGATGAAGATCCTCTCCGAGAAGTCAAGCTGAAAACAAAAGTAAGCTTGAACGGGTGTCTACCGTTAAAAGGAACGCGTATGATGGTACGTGAAACGAGTGCTATTGAGAACGGACTTTTTTCAATAGAATTAGGGTGGTATCGCGGGTAAACCCGTCCCTTTCTTTAGGGACGGGTTTTTTGTGCGCTTTAAAAACTTTTAAGTGAGGCGATTACCATGAAAAAAGAAACAGTTCAAGAGCGAGAACAAAAAATCCGAAAACAATGGCAACAGCAAAAAACTTTTCAGCATTCTGTTGCACAGCGAAAAAATCAGCCTTCTTTTGTTTTTTATGAAGGACCTCCTACAGCAAATGGGCTGCCGCATGTCGGCCATGCTTTAGGCCGCACCATTAAAGATGTGGTGGCGCGCTATAAAACAATGGCAGGCTATCAAGTGATTCGAAAAGCTGGCTGGGATACTCATGGATTGCCAGTGGAGCTAGGGGTGGAAAAGCAATTAGGCATCTCCGGCAAAAAGGAAATCGAAGAATATGGCGTAAAAGCGTTTATCGACAAATGCAAAGAAAGTGTATTCACATATGAAAAACAGTGGCGAGAGTTTACCGAACAGCTTGGTTATTGGGTAGATATGGAAGATCCGTATGTGACATTAACCAATGATTATATCGAGAGCGTTTGGCATATTCTCGGCACCATTCATGAAAAAGGTTTATTGTATAAAGGGCACCGGGTATCGCCCTATTGTCCCAGCTGTCAAACATCCCTTAGCTCCCACGAAGTGGCACAAGGATATAAAATGGTCAAAGACTTGACGGTGACAGCCAAATTTCCTGTCGCCAGTCGACAAAACGAATATTTTTTAGCGTGGACGACAACACCTTGGACGCTTCCTGCAAATGTTTGTTTAGCGGTGCATCCGCATTTAGCATATGCTCGCGTGAAACAGGGAAATGATATTTTTATTGTGGCAGAATCATTGGTGGAATCTCTATTTCAAGGCGATTATGCTATCTTATCTGTGCATGATGGAGCTGAATTGATTGGATTAAGATATGAAGCGCCATTTGATTTTGTTTCCATTGAAAAAGGACATCAAGTAGTGGACGCTGATTATGTGACAGCAGACAGCGGTACAGGAATTGTCCATATTGCCCCTGCATATGGAGAAGATGATTACCAAGTTGTCCGCAAAAACGGGTTTTCTTTTGTCAATGTGGTAGACGAAAAAGGGAGATATACAGAGGAAGTTCCTCTTTTTCAAGGTCGTTTTGTGAAAGACTGTGATGTGGATATTATCCGTTTTCTTGCAGATAAAGGGCTGTTATTTGCAAAAGAGAAGCATGAACATAGCTATCCACATTGCTGGAGATGTGATTCTCCACTTTTGTACTATGCAAATGAGAGCTGGTTTATTGAAACAACGGCAGCAAAGAAACAGTTTTTAAAAAATAATGAAGAAGTGACGTGGCATCCTGACCATATCAAACACGGGAGATTCGGCCACTTTTTAGAACAGATGGTGGATTGGAATATTAGCCGCAATCGCTATTGGGGAACACCCCTCAATGTTTGGCAGTGCCGTTCATGCAGTCAGGAAACGGCGCCCAAGAGCCTAAAAGAGCTGCATGAACAAGCATTTTTCCCTATTGAAGGGGAAGTGGATCTGCATAAGCCATTTGTAGATGATATTGTCCTTAAATGCTCCAACTGTGCAGGAGAAATGAAGCGGGCTCCTGAAGTGATTGATGTTTGGTTTGACAGCGGATCCATGCCGTTTGCTCAGTATCATCAGCCATTTGAAAACAAAGAAAAATTTTCCAGTCAATTCCCGGCAGATGTGGTGATTGAAGGAATTGACCAAACGCGGGGCTGGTTTTACAGCTTGCTTGCTGTATCCACTCTTTATACAGGAAAAGCGCCTTATAAACGAGTCTTAAGCTTAGGCCATGTTTTGGATGAACACGGACAAAAAATGTCCAAAAGCAAAGGGAATGCTTTAGATCCTATGGATTTAATCGGAAAATTTGGAGCAGACGCCCTAAGATGGGCACTGCTTGCTGATAGCGCTCCATGGAGTCCCAAACGTTTTTCCGAACGTGCGGTGCTTGAGGCAAAATCCAAAGTGATCGATACCTTTACAAATGTGTATCATTTTTATGCGCTATATGCTAATTTAGATCAGTTTAATCCAAAAATGGAGGATGCAGGAGAAAAAACAACATTAGACAAATGGATGCTGTCAAGGCTTCATACCACCATTCAGCTTGTGCGTCATCATTTAGAAGACTATCAATTTACAAATGCAGCAAGAGAAATTGGAAAATTGATTGAAGAAGTTAGCAATTGGTATGTCAGACGTTCGCGAAGCCGTTTTTGGTCAGAAGGCATGACAGCAGAAAAAAGAGCGGCATATCAGACGCTGTATACGGTATTGACGACAACAAGTCAACTGCTTGCACCATTTGCGCCATTTCTTGCAGAAGATATCTACAGCCAATTAACAGGAGAAAGCGTTCATCTCAGCGATTTTCCAATATCTGATCAAACGCTTATTTGCCAGGCGCTCGAACAAGAGATGCAAGCTGTATTGGAGGTAGTGGAATTAGGAAGAGCGATTCGCAATACTGCCTCCCTGAAAGTAAAGCAGCCGCTCGCAAGCATTTCCGTAGCAAGTGCGTTAAACGAGATGGACTGGAAAGCATATGAAGAAATTATTTTAGAAGAGTTAAATGTTAAACAATTTCAAAGCATAGAGGAAGAGGATTTGTTTGCTTCTATTGTATTAAAATTGGATTTTCGAAAAGCTGGCCGGAAATTTGGCAAAAATGCCAATATTGTCCACGCTTGGCTGCAGCAATTATCAAAAGCAGAGGTCGCAAGCTTTTTGGCTAACGGTTTAGGAGAAATGCCAAGCGCTGATGGAGAAGCAATTACTGTTCAACTAGAAGATGTGTTAGTGGAGAAAAAGGCCAAAGAAGGTTTTGCCTCGGCATCAAATGGATCTTTTACCGTATTATTGGATGTGACTATTACAGATGATTTGATGCAAGAGGGAATGGCTAGGGAATTTATCCGCACGGTGCAGGAATATCGCAAACAATTAAATTTGCCTATTAGCCTTCGAGTTGATGTAGAAGTGTCTGGAAACTCTTCTCTTATGGAAGCAATCACAACACACCAAGCAATGCTGAAAGAAAATTTACTGATGCGCAAGTTGACTATAACAGAAGATAAAAAGGAAGGAACGACCCTTACGATCGGCGGCAAAATGGTCTCCATCGCTCTTGTTCCGGCAGAATAAACAAAAAGGAACATCGCTAAACTTTGGCGATGTTCCTTTTTAAATAATAAGAAAACTCTTTCTGATCAAAAATTCATGTATAATAAATGTATTCAGATAAAGTATAAGCTATTCTTATTGGAGAATCCTATATAGATGTTGAATAATCTACTATAAATGAGGGAAATCATGACAGAACGTAATTTTGATCTGTTTTCATTAAGCAATGAAATTAAAAGGGCATTGTCAGTTTTAAAATATGACACACCAACAAATGTCCAATCCGAAGTGGTGCCGCAAGCGCTTGCCAACAAAGACCTTGTGGTAAAATCCCAAACAGGCAGCGGAAAAACAGCAGCTTACGGCATTCCTGTTTGCGAAATGATCGAATGGGAAGAGAAAAAGCCGCAAGCGCTAATCTTGACGCCAACACGAGAACTTGCAGCACAGGTGCGAGAAGATATCACTAACATTGGCCGCTTCAAACGAATCAAAGCGACTGCCCTTTACGGCAAACAGTCTTTTTCTATTCAAAAAGAAGAGTTAAAGCAAAAAACGCATGTGGTTGTTGGTACACCAGGGCGTGTATTGGACCATATTGAAAGAGAAACGCTGTCTTTAGAGCGCATCAAATATTTGATTATCGATGAAGCGGATGAAATGCTGAATATGGGCTTTATCGAGGACATGGAAACAATTATTGAAAGTCTTCCGGCAGATCGCGTCACAATGGTTTTTTCTGCCACCTTGCCAACAGACGTTGAAAAATTATGCCATCACTATATGAAGGAACCTGTTCATATTGAAATAGCAGCCGAGCAAAAAACTGCAAAACAGATTGAGCATTTCCTTATCGAATGCAAAGAAGAGGAAAAAATCGGCTTGCTGAAAGATGTCATGGTCGTGGAAAATCCAGACAGCAGCATTATTTTCTGCCGCACAAAGGAACATGTTGATGTTGTTTTCGAACAGTTAGACGATGCCGGCTATAGTTGTGAAAAATTGCATGGCGGCTTAGAACAGGAAGATCGATTCGCAGTGATGAATGGCTTTAAAACAGGCAATTTCCGCTATTTAATTGCAACAGATGTGGCAGCGAGGGGAATAGATATTGATAACGTCACGCTTATTATCAATTATGATGTGCCAATGGAAAAAGAAAGCTATGTGCATCGTACTGGCAGAACAGGCAGGGCGGGCAATGCTGGAAAAGCGATCACTTTTGCAACACCTTATGAAAGCAAATTTGTCCACTCGATTGAGCGCTACATCGGCTTTGAAATAACCAAAATAGAAGCACCTGCTAAAGAAGCAGTGGCAAAGGGAAAAGAAGCATTCGAAGAAAAAATCAATGGCCGCCGCGTTGTTCGGAACAACCGCACCGCACGCATCAATCAAGATATTATGAAGCTTCATTTTAACGGCGGCAAAAAGAAAAAGCTGCGCGCTGTTGATTTTGTCGGAACCATCGCCAATCTGCCTGGAGTAGCCGCAGAGGATATTGGCATTATCACTATCAAAGATCAGTTGACATATATTGATATTTTAAATGGCAAAGGATCCTTAGTTTTGCAGGCAATGGAGCATACCACCATTAAAGGGAAAAAAATAAAGGTTAGCATTGCACAAAAATAAAGCAAAAAAATACACACTTTTCTTAGGAGAGTGTGTATTTTTTTGTGGAATTATTTCATTGACTCTCCATGAAAAACAAGTACATAATCAGAAAGGAAGCAGATACTATCCATTTTATTTAAAGAGAGGCGAATATGTTTATGAATATTTTTAAAATTTTATCATCCAATGACGGCACAATCAACGAACCAAATTAGCCTATTTACTGGATCCAAATGAAAACCATGGACTTGGTTCAAAATTCCTAGAGTCCTTTTTAGCTCCGATTATACTGCAAAATAAAGATTTATTTACTACATTGATTTATCACGACAAAGTGCGAGATTTATCAAGGAATTCTGGTTTTGCTGTTAGGGTGCAAGCAGAGATAAAAGTAATAAGTTCATTAGAGAAAGAAAAAAAGAAAACAAGAGATATTGATATTTTAATTGAAATATTTGAAGGAGAACAACAGTCTCTTCCTATGTTTGCTTTTTGTATTGAAAATAAGATTAAAGATGGAGCGATTGTAAAAGGAGATAAGCAGCTGTACGAAGAGGTAGTGGGATTACAGAATTATTATCAAGAGCCATTATCCATTGAAATCCAGCCAACGCTTTCTCTTATTTTTTTAACGCCTGAAACCAAACATGCGGCAGCTGAATTTGTAGAGTGTTTATATACATTTAAAGAGGAAAAAATAGAAATCTCCAGCTTGCATATGGTATGGGATTCAGAAGAAAATGCAGACTCAGTGGCATCTTTGCTTAGAAACATCCTTGATCAAGAAGCAAAAGGAATGATGGATCCTATCTACGACTATACAAAACACACGATTAAATCCTTTCTGTCTTTTATATATTCAGGATTCCAATCATACAAAGAAGAAAAACTGCAAACCTATGAAAAAAATGATTATGGAAAACCTGTTATTTCGTACATAACGGATTATTATCATACCGTTTCTTTCCATGAAGATATTTTGCATGATGATTTAAAAAAATGGGTGCAGAATAAAATAAAAGAAGTATCCGGTCTAACTATAAAAAATGGAAATTTTGACGGTTCTTATATTGTCAATGAACGAAATAGAAAACATTATGGCATCAATAGTCCATTAAAACAAGAGAAAAATCTGTTCTATTATCCAGATGAGAATAATAAAAAAGTAATTCGAAAGCTAGACAGAAGTCATTTGCCTCCCCATATCTTTATCTATTGGAAAGACAGCGAACAGCCAGATAGTTTAGGAAATGCACTTTTAACAGCGATTTATAATTAAAAGGATACAAGTACTGCTTGAATTGATTACAGACAAACTTGGTCTTTTTGTTGTTCCTATGACAATAATTCACTTGCAATTTTAATGAGAATTTTTTATATCGGCATTTAATGGGTGATTAGCAGATGAATACAACCAGATAAAGGAGTTCAAATTTGGGGTTCCTTTATCTGATTGGTCTATTAGCAACAATCTTTTAGAATATAGCTTTTCAAATAAAAAGTCATCTCATTAAAAGAAGACAACCAAGAGCAGTATACCACCCTTGGCTGCCTCTTCTTTTTCTATGATGCCCTGCTTTTACTTTGATTGGAAGGAGGTAATATATTCATAAAGTTTACTTTCTTCATAATCCGTTAATTCTCTCATTGGAATCACCGTTTGATGTTCCGTATCTGTCCCCCGTACTTCCGCTACTAAATTTTCATTTAAAAAAACTTGGAATGCGGGTTCATTATTGCTTGAACTGCTTATCGGCTCTTTATGGAACTTTGGTGTTTGCGCATCCATTAAAATCCCTTCTCTCCATAGATGATAGTGGTGTTTTATTCCTCTTTATTATGGTTAAAGAGTGTTTTTTTGATTCATTTGGCTATTGCTATCTTTTCCTTTATCTACAATCACTTTAATAACTGAACCTCTTTTAAGTTTTCCTATGCATGTTTAAGCCTAGAAATAAAACTTGGCAATTTTGGCATAAATAAAAGTCAGTATCTCCGTATTTTATGAGAAGAAAGCAGTGATAATATAAAGGTTAAATTTTTAATATGGAGGAAAAAATAATGACTACTGTTCGTGATATTATGACGAAAGATGTGAAAGTTTGCGCCCCGCATGATGCGGTTGCATCTGCTGCTAAAATTATGCGTGATATTAATTGTGGATCTGTCCCTGTGTGTGAAGGGAAAAAAGTGGTTGGCATGGTTACAGACCGTGATATTGTTATTCATTGTGTGGCAGAAGGGAAAGATTGCAATTCTGTTCATTGCCATGACAGCATGTCAAGCGATGTCATTACATGCTCACCAGATACCGATGTACATGAATGCTCTAAAATAATGGCTGAAAATCAAATCAGACGCATTCCTGTTGTGGAAAATGGAGAAATGGTAGGGATTTGTGCAATTGGAGATCTTGCAACAGTCAACATTTTTGTTAATGAAGCAGGAGATGCATTAAGTCACATTTCTGAACAAATTCAATAAGCTGAGCAGCAGATATTGATAAAATAAACCTGAGTAAGTTCAAGCAATAATTAGAATAATAGGCATAAAAGTAAGAGTTTTTTTAATGTAGCTGACCCCTTTCAATTTCTTGAAGGGGTCAGCTGTTTTTAGAGATGCTACTTTTTCCCATCAAATAGTTGATTGAATTTTTTCATATTAGGATCAGGGTCTTTTTTTAATGATTCTACATGAAAAGGATATTCGGAGCTTGTATCTCTGCTTATTCCCATTTGATCACCATCTGGGTCTGCAATAATGCCTTCTCTTCCTCCATCAAAGTTAGAATCTGTTCCTACATGAACCTGGTCTCTTGTCATACCATTCACCTCCTTTCATTAGAATGCTTAAAAAGGGAGGAAAAATCCATCATTAAAGAATATGTATAAATGATTAAATTTTGGAGCACCCCAACTAAATATGGGATCCTTTTTAAGGGAAATGAAAGGGAACTTGCTTAAATTATCAGTAATCTCTTGCGTCATTTGATTTTCTTCTGTCAACGAAGCCAATACGTTCTATTAGAAAATCTTTTTCACCTTCTCTTTACATATAAAGAATGAAGGTATATGATTAACATAATTTCATAACGCAAAACTACTAGGGGTGTCCAAGTGTTGGACTGAGAGAAAAAAGCAATTTTTTTAACCCTTGGACCTGATCTGGATCATGCCAGCGTAGGAAAGTAGCCAAGTGGAGATTTTTTTCGCTAACTATTACAGCCAGGTCTATTAATGAGACTTGGCTTTTTTGTTGGAGAAATGTAGAAGAATGAAAAGAAAGGAGGAGAAAGGCGCAAGCAAGCGGCTGATTTACATACATATCTTGATATTTGCACTGGGGGAGCCATCAGTTTGGCTGAGATTAGACAAACTCGTCTTAACCCTTTTTACCTGATCTGGATTATGCCAGCGGAGGGAAGTGTAAAAAAGCGAATGCATTTTTGCTGTCGCTTTTCTCTCTGAACCCCCTCAGTGCTTGTAGTTTATTTCACACTGGAGGGATTTTTTTATGCGAAAAACACAAAAACTGACGATCACGGCGATGATGATTGCAATAGGAACGATTTCCAGCAATTTATTTTATATTCCAATTGGCTTTACGAAAGTGTTTCCTGTTCAGCATTTTATCAACGTATTATCTGCGGTGCTGCTAGGTCCTTATTATGCCGTTGCCCAAGCACTATGCATTTCTTTGTTAAGAAATATGATGGGAACAGGGTCCATTTTTGCTTTCCCTGGGAGTATGGTGGGCGCACTGCTTGCCTCCTTGTTATTTCTTAAAACAAGAAAAATTCACATGGCTGTTGTTGGAGAAATCATAGGAACAGGCATATTAGGTGCGATGCTTTCTTATCCGATTGCAAGCATCTTCCTTGGGCAAAAAGCAACATTATTTGGATTTATTCCATTATTTATATTCAGTTCGATTGTAGGTGCGTTGATTGGTGCAATCATTCTTTCTATTTTTGTCCAAAAACGAATAGCCATCTTGCCTTCTGCTGGAAATAAAAATCATACAAGCAAACATTTATAAATGGAAGAAAAGAGGGAGAGAAAGATGGAAGATTTACATCTAGAGAAAAACGACAGGAATCAAGAAGTCAAAATGGGGATAGAAGAAAAAGGATCACCAGGAAAAAACTTTTTATATGGACTGCAGCATGTGTTTGTTTCTAATGTTTGGCTCGATCCAATCTTTGTTGCAGCTATGATTGGTTTGCCATTTGCTTTATCCGCAAACCTTGTCAACGCCATTTTTATTGCAGCAGGGCTTGTTACTTTAATACAAGCTACTAAACTAGTGAAATTGCCGATCGTGCAAGGTCCTTCTGCGGCATTTGATGCCATTATGATTACAGCCGGAAAGGCAAATGGGCTTGCTGCGGCGAGTGGGGCGATTTTTTTTAGTGCCATCATTGTGTTTATTTTGTCCATTACAGGAATGATTAGCAAGTTAAAAGGATTATTTACACCAGCTATCTCCGGAACGGTTATCTTTTTAGTCGGCATTTCCCTTGCAGGGTTTACTTTATCTGAATTTTTAGGAGGATATCCAGGAGATAAAGGATTTGCAAGTTCAGAAACATTAATGCTGTCGATCCCAACGGCTCTAATCGTATTAGGCTTGTCTCTATTTGGAAAAGGCTATTGGAAATCATTTTCCTTCCTTATTGCATTGGTTGCCGGAAATATTCTGGCGGTTATTCTGGGACAAACAAATTTCTCTTTGCTGCAGGAGAAAGCATGGTTTGGTTTGCCTCATTTCCTTCCATACGGGGGATTGGAATTTGAATGGAGCACGTTTTTAACGTTTTTTATTGCCTATATTGTCGCGGTAATTGAAGCAATGGGTGTTTATCAAGCATCCTCTACCATTTTAAAAATCAATTTAGATGACAAGCGAATCCGCAATGGCTTTGCTGGCGAATCCGCAGGATCGTTGCTTTCTTCCTTAATTGGCGGTTTTCCAACGACTGCTTATGCGCAAAATGTAGGGCTTTTAAGACTGACAGGTGTTGGCTCTCGGTATCCAGTTATGATTGCAGGGATTATTTTTCTTGTCTTAGGATTTGTGCCAAAAGCAGGAGCGCTTCTTGCATTAACTCCTGCTGCCGTTGTTGGGGGAATCTTTTTGCCTGCTGCTGCAACGTTGGTGTTTACCGGTATTTCCTTGCTTACAAAAGTAGAAGCAACAGATAAAAATTATATGATTATTGGATTGTCTATGCTTCTTTCTATCTCTTTGCCAAGCTTTGCAACAGGCTGGACAGGCACAGTCGGAACATTTCTTTCTAACAGCATTTTAATTGGCGCATTTACATCGATTATGCTGCAATTATTGCTTATAACCATACCAAATTGGCTGAAAAAGGGGCGTACATCATGAGGGAACAAACACAGGAAATACAACAAAAAATACTTTCGTTTATTAAAACATATAGTCAGCCTATACGTGATGATAATAGGCATGAACAGGAATTTAATGAATTGGCTCTCTCTCTGTTTGCTTATCAATTTCAACAAAATCAGCCGTATAAAAAATATTGTCAAACAAGAAAAAAGACGCCACTAACAGTAAAAAATTGGAAGGATATTCCGCCCATGCCTATTCAAGGGTATAAAGAATTGACTTTATCTTGCGAACCAATTGAAGAAGCAGAAGCAATATTTATGACAAGCGGAACAACCAATCCAGATGCGAAAGGAAAAAACTATCATCCGGCATTAGCTGTTTGGGATGCATCCATGAAAGCGCCTTTTAAACATTTTGTTCTTCCAGACCGCGAAAAAATGACCGTATTTGTGCTATCGCCAGCAGAGGATTTAAATAAAACTTCTTCCCTTTCTAGGTATTTATCAAATGCTGTTTCTTTTTTTGGAACGGAAAATAGTAGATTTTTCTTTGATGAAACAGGATTAAAAATGGAAGAATTGCTAGAAGCATTAAAAGAATGCGAAAAACAGGAAGAACCGGTACTGCTTATTGGGGCAACTTTTGCCTATGTTCATTTCCTTGATTATCTACAAGAAAGGCAAATGAAATTTACGCTGGCAAAAGACAGTCGGATTTTTGATACAGGGGGATTTAAAGGCCGGTCTCGTGAAGTGGACATGGAACAATTGTACAGGCTTTTTTCTGACTATTTTTCTGTGGAAAGAAATCTTTGCATCAATATGTATGGAATGACCGAATTAAGCTCCCAAATCTATGATCAGACCATTCGCTCACACTATTTAAACAACACAATCATTCAAGATAAAAAAGGGCCTGCATGGGTCAAAACCATTATATTAAATACCGATACACTAACACCTGTTAAAGACGGGGAAACAGGTGTTATTGCCCATTATGATTTGGCAAATTGGAATTCCTGCCTGGCTATTTTAACAGAGGATTTGGGATATAAAACAGAACAAGGATTTAGGCTGCTTGGAAGAATAAAAGGGTCTGAGGCAAGAGGGTGCTCTATTGCGGTTGACCAGCTTATCCAATCAAATACAGGTGGTGCGCTTCGAAAGTGAAGGAGATAAAAGAAATACACGTATTTAAAGTCCCGAAAGAAATAGAATGGACAGAGTTTCGGGAGGAGAAAATGCAATGGAAAGACAGCACCTTTTTATTAAAGTATCCGGTTTTGACAGAGGAACAGATACGAGAAATTGGTCGTGTTATTCAAAAGAATCGAACGGAATACCTTGTTTCTCTTACAACGGCAGAAATTATCGGAAAAATAGATCAGGCAGTTCAAAAATGGCTGGATCCCAATTATTCTCTGCGAAAATTAGCAGAAAAACTTCTTCCGGAAATCACTGGATATGATGGGGAAATGATTCGTTTGGAATTAAAACGATATATGCGAACGTTCCGAAAAAAAGAACTGCTTCGTTTTATAGAAGAAGAATTGGATCATGCCTCTTTACTGGATGCATTTTATCCAAGAAAATCCGGAGGAATGAGCCGAGCTTTTGGTCCGAATACTATTTTTCATGTTTTTTCCGGCAATGTTCCTGGTGTTCAAATTTGGAGTTTAGTAATGGGAATTTTGCTTAAATCGGCAACGATTGGAAAAACCTCGACTGCCGAGCCTTTGCTTCCCGTTTTGTTTGCTCAATCATTGGCGGAAGTGGATGAAAAATTAGCGGACACAATCGCCATTCTGCCATGGAAAGGGGGAACAGCAGCGTTAGAGCAGGCAGCGATCGAATTGTCCGAAGCAGTTATTGTATATGGATCAAATGAAACAGTGGAAAATATGCGCAAAAAAGTTCCTATCCATAAAAAGTTTTTAACATATGGACATAAAATAAGCTTTGCCATGATTGGAAAGGAAGCATTAACAACTGAATATTATGAAGATACCGTAAAAAGGCTTGCTGAAGATGTATCCGTATATGACCAGCAAAGCTGCTTGTCCCCACAATCCGTATTTGTGGAACAAGGAGGGGCCATTCATCCAAAACAATTTGCTCAAATGCTTGGTGCAGCATTAGAAAATTATCATAAAAAAAGACCGCGGGCAGCACTTTTGGATGAAGAAGCGATGTCGATTCAAACGCTTCGAAATCAATATCAGTTGGAATCGCTGCAAAATGAAAAAGTCGTTGTATATGGAAGCAAAAAAGATACTTCCTGGACCGTTATTTATCATAATGAATCAGGATTTAACGGATCCCCTCTTAACCGGACCATCCATGTCTTCTCCTGTGAAAATCTTGAAAATACAACAGAGCATATCAAGCCATTTCAGTCCTATCTGCAATCTTGCGGTGTGGCCGTTGCCCCAAGCCGGCTTTTTCCTCTTGCTGATTTATTGGGGGCTCATGGGGTAAATCGCCTTTGTCCAATTGGCGAAATGAACCGGGCCAAACCAGGATGGCATCATGATGGCGGCTTTAACCTGCTTGATTTAATCAGAATGGTTGATATAGAACGGAATCTAGAATATGAAGTAGAGCGTTTTGACCCAGATGTCGAGTAGAAAGAAGGATAAGGATGAATTTACAGAATAAAATTGCATTAATTACTGGGGCCAGCAGAGGAATTGGTGCTGCAATTGCCCAAAAGTTTGCGGCAGAGGGCGCTTTTGTGGTGGTCAATTATTTAAAAAATAAAGACCTCGCGGAAAAAGTGGTAAAAGAAATCGAAGGGAAAGGAGGACAAGGTGTTGCCTTGCAGGCGGATGTTCAAAATAAGGAACAAGTAAATGAGATGGTAGCGCGAATTATTGATTCCTTTGGAGGAATTGATATTGTGGTAAACAATGCCTTAAGCCATTATACATTTAATCCCAAAACAAGAAAAACTGCATGGCAAACAGAATGGGAAGACTATCAGAAGCAGTGGGAAGGAAGCGTACATGGCGCCTATAATATTTGCAGAGCGGTCATGCCTTCGATGTGTGAACAAATGTCAGGAAAAATCATTAATATAGTCAGCAATTTAATTGATTTTCCTGTTATTCCATATCATGATTATACTACCTCTAAAACAGCTTTATTAGGATTTACAAGAAATCTTGCAAAAGAATTGGGGTCATTTGGAATTTCAGTCAACGCCATTGCCCCAGGATTAACCTATCCGACAGATTCCAGTTCGGAAACAAATGAGGATGTGCGAGAATCGATTATTCAGCTGACGCCCATGCGCCGTTTAGCGATGCCAGAAGATATTGCAGGAAGCGCCGTATTTCTGGCCTCCGATTTGGCCTCTTTTGTTACAGGCCAATGTATAAATGTGGATGGCGGTTTAGTGATGAAATAGTTTGAAAACAGAATGGAAAAGATGCAAAACAGCTTTGTTCATTTAGATGAGGCTGTTTTTGTCTTTCTTATTTTTTGTTTCCTCACTATTCGCTGTTCAATGATAGTGTAATGAAATCTCACTATGATAAAAAATAAAATGAACCCTAAAATATTTTTGGTTAAATTTTAAACAAAAAATCGAAGCTGAAGTTCAATACATAGTCTCTGCGGACAACCAAAACAGCTTACATATGGAAACAGGAGCTCTTTTTATTGGGGAAAAGAGATTGACAGAGTATCGAAAAAGTTTTAAAGCAAAAATTTTGGCTGAATGAAAACGATTGACTGCCTTAGGAAGCTTTCTTTTGGAGGAGCGGATGTACTGTTTGTGGAGTAATGAGCACCGCAGAAAAGGGAAGTGACGAAGCGAGCGAGCTTTTTTCTGGACAATTTGTTTGGAAAGAGTAAAATTCTATACGTACATAAGAAAGGAGAAGCATCAAAGAAGAACAGGAAATTCCAATTACTTCTCGCAGCCGTAAATGAATTGCCAAAATTTGTTGTCGGTGTAATGAAATTTTGGCGAATATATTTACAAATTACTATGTTTGGATTTACTGAAAAAATATGGGGAAAATGTACATAATTTAAGTGGGTAAGGATTTTATCTTTTTCACATAATAACGAAACAAATAGACTCATTTTTAAACAACCTAGGGGGAATCGTTACTTGGATACCAAAATAAAAAGCAAATCTTTTCGAACGACACCAATATTTGTTGTTTGCTTGCAGGGGCCTTTGTTGCTTTTTTAAATCAAACGGTCATTAATATTGCGTTGCCGCAAATTATGGATCATTTTCAAATATCTGCTGTTACAGCAAACTGGCTAAGCACCATTTTCTTATTAACAAATGGAGTTGTTATTCCCATTACCGCTTTTTTAATGGAAAGATATACAACAAGACAATTATTTTTATTTTCCATGGGAGTATTTGCAATTGGAACGTTTATATGTGCCGTCGCCGCAACATTTCCCATTATGCTGGCTGGACGTGTGGTGCAGGCAATAGGTGCAGGCATTCTCTTTCCATTAATTACAAACGTTATTTTTACTATTTTTCCCCTTAATAGAAGAGGATTTGCTATGGGGATTTTTGGTGTTGCGATGAATTTCGCTCCAGCAATTGGTCCTACATGGGCAGGATGGATTATTGAAAGCTATTCATGGCGTGTGATTTTTTATATTCTTGCTCCTGTTGCTCTTTTAGATCTTGTCATTGCGATATTTCTTGTAAAAAATGTGACAGAAACAAGCCGCCCTAAGCTTGATGTTCTCGGTGTTATTTTATCGACCATTGGATTTGGCGGAGTTCTTTATAGTTTTTCTACAGGCGGTTCAAAGGGGTGGGGACATCCTGAAGTTATTGCCCTGTTTATTATAGGCGGTGTTAGTCTAATTTTGTTTGTTTGGCGCCAACTGACTGTCAACCATCCTATACTCGAATTTCGGATTTTTAAATACCGCTTGTTCACATTAACGACTATCATCAATGTAATTGTGACGATGGCCATGTTTTCCGGAATGATTCTAATGCCCATCTACATGCAGAATATTCATGGCTTCAGCCCACTCGAAGCAGGATTTATGCTGCTGCCTGGAGGAATTGTCATGGGGATAATGTCGCCAATTACTGGTAAACTTTTCGATAAATATGGAGCAAAATGGTTAGCTATTATTGGATTGGCAATTACGATTGTGACCACTTATGCACTGACAAGGCTTCATACAGATACTTCTTATTCCTATGTTTTGTGGGTTTATACAATAAGAATGTTTGGAATGTCTATCATTATGATGCCAATCTTTACTGCTGGACTGAATGATTTGGGGATTCGTTTAAATAAATACGGGACAGCTATGGTAAATACGTTGAGAATGGTTGCCGGTGCAGTAGGCATGGCATTTTTTGTTTCGATTATGACAAATCAAGGGGAAAGCCATGCTAAAACGATTATCAGCCAAAATCATATCGTGCCAACCGATAAAGCGCATATGGCTTTAGCTATAAATCAGGGGACAGTTATGGGAATCAATGATGCATTTATGATTGCAACTTATCTGACAGCAGCAGCATTTCTTCTTTCTTCTTTCATTTTTCATTAAAGGAAAAAGCCCTTCTAAAGAGGAAGGTGCGCCAACCCTGAAAAAAGAATTAAAACCAGAACCTCAGTAACAGATGAAAAAAGTTTGCAAATTTTTGCAAACTTTTTTCATCTGTTTTTTTATTATGCTGCATATAATGCTAAGTTGCTTTTTATGCAGCTTTGTAAAAAAGTTTGATAAGTAATAAGTTGGAAACACCGTTTTACCAACACAGCGTATTTTGCCACTGCCATTTTTACCAGCAGCGCCTAAAAAACGCAATGTTTATTCCATTCTTGCATGGAAAACCTTAAGTATATTAACCCTGCTCTTGTTCATAACTTAATGCATAAACAAATGCTAAGAGGAAAAAGTAATTATTTACATTAAAGAATTAATGTAGTATAGTTGATTACATAACTAATCAACCAATCAACATGTAGGGAGGGTCATTATGTGAAAGCTATTTTGGATGACTCAAAGCCCATCTTCCAACAAATATCTGAAATGATAGCCGACGATATTGTCGAAGGAAAGTTAAAAGAGGGAGACCAAATCCCATCTACAACTGAAATCTCAAAGTTTTATCAAGTCAACCGTGCGACGGTGCAAAAAGGCTTATCAATGCTTGTTGAGGCAGGTTATGCCTATAAGCAACGCGGAGTTGGAATTTTTGTAGCCAAAGAAGCAAAAAGCCGGCTGCTTGCAAAGCGCAGAGAAGATTTTCACATTCAATATGTTAAGCCAATGTTGGAAGAAGCAAAACGACTTCAAATGACAAAGAATGAAGTTATTCAATTCATTAGGGGGGACAAGGATGATTAATATACAAGACGTGTCGTTTTCTTATGAGAATAAAAGCGTGTTAAAAAACGTTACTTTACGAGAAGATGAACCAATTATCATTGGATTATGGGGGCGCAACGGATCTGGAAAAACAACAATAATGAAGCTGATTGCAGGGTTGGAAAAACCAAATCAAGGAACGGTCAGTGTGAACGGAATCACTCCGTATAACAATAGCAAAGCAATGAACCATGTAACTTTTATGCAGGAAGATCATCCCTTTTCAGATTTATGGGACGTTGAAGATGCACTCCGCTTTGGTGCCTATTTCAATGGAAATTGGGATCAGAAGCTAGCTGAAAATTTGATAGATATATTTGAGTTGCCAAGGAAAAAGAAAATCAAGCACTTTTCAAAAGGGATGAAAACCATGATTACGATTACATTAGGTCTTGCTTGCAAAGCACCTATAACTATCATGGATGAACCTTCAAACGGTCTTGATGCCCATATGCGCAAACAATTTTACGACGCATTGCTGGATACGTATGAAGAATATCCGCGATTAATCATGTTATCGACGCATCACATTGAAGAAATGGAGCCACTCTGTGAAAAAATCGCAGTGATTGATCAGCAAACCGTCGTACGTTATGAAGAAACAGAGCAATTAAAAAGGCAAGGGATTCATTTAAGCGGCACACTTGAAGCAGTGAAATCAGTGATCGGCAATAGCCGAATCATCGACGAACGAAAACTGGGAAAACAATTAAATGTCATGATTGACGGTTCTCTCCACACAAACCTGGAAGCAAAAGCAAAAGAAGCCGGAGTTACCATTGAAAAGGCGCCGCTTCAAGATTATCTCGTTAATCTAACAAAAAAGGAGGCGAAAAAATATGTACACGCTTAAAGGGCCATTCCGACTTATAATGAAAGAAATGAGCCTGACTTTTTATATCAACATTGGTGTAACGCTCGCTTTAATGGCATTGTTTATATTTTTGAGCTACTACAATGTAGCAAATGAAGCTTTAGGTATAGCGTTTGGTCCCTTTTATGTCATTTTTCTTGTTTATCCATTTATCCTTTTTAAAGGGTATAAATATATTCTTTCTTTAGGAGGGACGAGAAAACAATTTATGGTTGCGACATTTCTATCTGTCGGCATCTATATTATGCTAAGCGGGATCATTTTGAATGGATTGTATTTCTTAAGCCCACTTCTATTCAATGAAGGACAGCTCTTCCATATGGCAGACCTTGTTAGCGGTTCTCATCCGTTCCTGTATTTTTGGATAGATCTATTATGGATGTTCATTCTCTTCGGTTCAGCGATGGTTATACAAGCTATTTATTTTAACCTTGGCACAGTAAGAACATTAAGCGGCGGTGCGGCATTGTTAATTTTGGTACTTGCTGCAATCTTTTTTGTCGACCTCAGTTCACTAATAGAGTTTATCATTGCTGAACATCTCTTGTTTGTTCATATCCTTGCCGGCATATCGCTATTATTTATGTTTCTCTCCTACCTCATTATGAGAAATGCACCTTTGGAACGCGGAGATAGAAAATTAATCAAAATGCAGCCAACAGCAGATTAAACGAACCGAACTGAATCAGCCAGGAGGTGTTTTATAGTCATTCTTATGATCATAAAACACCTCCTTTTTTTAAATTCTCACACATATATGCTTAATCATTTGAGTAATTTCGCAGGTACTGATGTTTTTCGTTATATATTTTATAGAATTTGAGTAGTTTTTTTAGGGGTTTTCAGCTTAATATTTACAAATAAAATACTTGTTACAATAAAAAGCAGCCCAATGATTAAATTTAATGTTACTTGTTCCTTTAATAAAAAGGAACTAAACATAATGGCAATCAACGGGATCAGAAAGGTAAACGATCCCACTTTGCTTGCTTCACCCGAGCCCACAAGAATAAAAAATGCAAGCCATCCAAAAGCAATAACAAAGGTAGAGATAAAAAGCAAATTCATAATAAATGGCATTTCCCACTTGATGATGGACCAACTCTCTATATTAGAGCCAACAAGCATTAAAAAGAAGCCACCCATAATCAGCTGTACGGTAACCATCCAAATGGAATCGATGCGATCTCCTATTTTTTTAATAAAAACCGTTCCCAATCCCCATGAGAGTGCAGACCCTAAAGCAAAAAAAATTCCAATAGGAGAAACATCTCCTGTAAACCCACCTGCACTTATGATCAATACTCCTATAAAACCAAGGATCAGTCCAAAGATTTTTAATCCATACATTAGCTCTCCTAACCATAGCCAACAAAATATTCCGAGTAAAACTGGTTCGATAAAAACAATTGCGGAGAACAGCCCTGCTGGTGCATAGCCAAGTCCCATTGTCTGCAATCCATAAAAGAGAATAATGTTAAGAAAAGCAGAAAGTAAATAATAATGCCATGTTTCTTTAAAACGAAGCTTTTTATACCTAGGAAGCGCAAAGATAAGCAAGATAAGTCCACCCAAAACGGTCCTGATTCCGGCAAATAATATAGGGGGTGAATAACTTAGAGCCATCTTGGATAATGGCCAATTAATCCCCCATACCACTACAAGGAAGGTAAGCAGTAAGATTGTATTTTTACGCGAAAGTTGTTGCAACATAATTCCCCTTTTTCATCCATGACTAATCATACGCCTTTATTCTTTAACATTCTAGAAAAAAATGCCTTCATAGTAATAAGAAAAAATGCCGATATAAATAAATAAGGGGCACTAGATTAAAGTTTAGAAAAAGTAAGTTTGCATGCAGCATTTTACTGTAAGCAGAAGAATTAGAAAGAACGGGGGATGAAATAGATAAAGAGGAATATTTTAGCTTTTTGGTTGAAGCGATTATCATCGCATGTACACGTTTATCTAATGCGTTTTTTCCCATTTTTATTTTAGGGATAAGGTTATTGTTTTTAGTGGGAGAATTTCTCCGGAGATTTTGTCGGAATAGGAGGACAGCAAATTGGAAAAGCATACAATCCATGAGGGAGGGCAGAAGTATACATATTTGCCCTCATCTTATTAAATAGGGAAGTGAACGTTCAAGGTGTTTACTTTCTTTTTCTTTTATTATCAATAAGTGCTGGTTGTTTTTTCACTACTTTTTCAAAAAGAATCTGTATATGGTATAACCCTTCATGAATCTCTGTTACACTGATTATCTTTCCTTTGCGTCCCTTAATTTTTATATCATCGTCAACAGATGGAATATTCTTCAGCAGCTGGCTTAAAACTAATGATTTATTTTCAAAAAACTGAATGACAACCATATTTTCTGTCTCCTTATCTTTTTATATTGCTATACAAATAATGTATTCTTTATAAAATATGGATGGAAATTTCTATTTAGAACGATCAATTCATAACAATTTCTTCATCTCTTCATTCGGTATATCTAATTGTTCGTCAAAACGAACTAGTGCTTTTCAGCATTTTTTCGATCTGCATTCTTATCATCAATGTCATAAATTGCGATAATTTGTCGTATTATTAATGCGGAAAATATGAAGGAAACTATTGTAATTTCAGAATACATTTATTACAATGATTTATGAAAACGATTTCATGATATCGTTCTCAGAAGTCATTTTCAGTCCTTTGTTTTTTATTCAACTAAAGGAGAAGGGAGTGGATAGGGAGAGAATATATGCCAACGATAAAAGATGTTGCGAAACTAGCTGGCTTGTCGCGTGCAACGGTCTCAAGAGTGATTAATAATCATCCATATGTATCGGAAGAGAAAAAGAAATTAGTAAAAGAAGCGATGAAGGCTTTAAACTTTTATCCTAATTCTTCTGCACAAAAGCTCAGAAGTCAAAAAACAGAAACGATTGCTGTATTCGTTCCTTTGTTAACCAATCCTTTTTTTGCTTATCTGCTGGAAGGGATTGACACAGTAGCCCATGATTATGGATATCAGCTGCTCGTTTGTCAAACCCGGTACGATAAGGAGAAGGAATTAAATTTTTTTAGTCTCCTAAAAACAAAACAAGTGGATGGAATTATTTTAACTTCTATTGAAAATGTCTGGGAGAACATTAAGCATTTTACTGAATGTGGTCCGATTGTTCTTTGTAACGAATCTATTAATGATGCAAAGATTCCATCTGTGCGATTAGACCAAGAGTATGGAGGATATATCGGAACCCGGCATTTAATTAAAAAGGGCTATACGAAAATAGCCTATTGCCGTGGATTTAGTCGAGATGAATTTGCCAGTAGAATATCTATTGAACGTGAAGCGGGTTATAAGAGAGCGCTTTTGGAGTTTGGGTTAGAAGCTCGGCAAGAATGGGTTTTTGAACATGGCTCGGATATTGAAAGCGGGAAACGAGTATTGAAAAAAATACTTTCCCTGAATGATCGCCCAAACGCTATTTTTACTGGCAGTGATCAGGTTGCGGCTGGCATTATCATGGAAGCCAAAACATGTGGATTGCGTGTTCCGGAAGATATGGCTGTTATTGGATTTGATGATCAGCCAATTGCAGAAATAACGGTTCCGCCAATCACCACCATTATGCAGCCAATGCAAGAAATAGGAAAACAAGCTGGAAAACTTATGATGGATGTCATTGAGAAAAAAAATCAGGAGGACGTGGAGGATGTTATTCTTTCATTGCATTTAATTGAAAGGGCTTCCACTTGATCGTGATTGTCCATTTTTTTTCAATTACATAAATAGTTACAAGCTATACCAAAAAGAGGGGGAGAAGTATGAAAAAAGTAAAGAAAATAAAATACTTAGCAGCAGCAGTATCATTATCCTTAGCTTTAGGTGCTTGTTCAAGCAAAGAGAACTCAGAAACCAGTACAAAGGTTAGCGGCACAGGAAAAGATGAAAAGGTAACCATTGTTTATTCCCGCGGGAAAGATCAAACAAAGGGAACGGAAAAAATGGTGGAAGCCTTTGAAAAATCACATCCGAATATTGATATTAAATTTAAAGAAATGCCGAATGATTCTGGACAACAGCATGATGCTTATATTACGGCATTAAATGCAAAGTCTGCTGAAATTGACGTCTTTGATATGGACGTTGTTTGGCCAGCTGAATTTGCGCAGGCAGATTATGTGATGCCGCTGGATCGTTTTATCCAACAGGATGGCATAGACTTAAATGAATACAATCAAGGTGCGCTTGCAGCAGCACAATTTAACGGCAAGCAATGGGCAATGCCAAAATTTATTGATGCGGGTCTCCTTTACTACCGTACGGATTTAGTAAAAGAAGAGGAAGTTCCAAAAACATGGGATGAGCTTATTGCAGCAGCCAAAGAGAAAAAAGGGGAAGGCGGCACTAAATTTGGCTATGTGATGCAAGCCAAACAATATGAAGGCTTAGTATGTAATGCGATTGAGTTTGTGGCTGCATATGGCGGCAAATTCATTAATGAAAAAAATGAAGTGGTCATCAATAGTCCAGAAGCAATTAAAGGGCTGAAAAAATTAGTGGAAGTTGCTACTTCTGATTTTGTGCCTGGAAATGTTACCACATTTACGGAAGTAGAATCTGATCAAGCATTTGTAGAAGGCCAAACTCCATTTTTGCGCAACTGGCCTTATGAATATGCAAGCGCCAATGATAAAGACAAATCCAAAGTTGCAGGGAAAGTTGCAATTGCCCCACTTCCAAAAGGGGATGCAGGAAGTGCAGCAGCACTTGGCGGCTGGATGGCTGGAATCAACAAATATTCGAAACATCCAAAAGAAGCATGGGAGTTCTTAAAGTTCATGGCTGGTGCGGAAGGGCAAAAAATCGATGCGATTTACGGCGGCCATGCACCTACTATCACTAAATTATTTGAAGATCAAGAAATTTTGGATGCCAACCCATCTTTTGCTGATAAAAACTTCCAAGAAGGGTTAAATGCTGCTGTTCCACGTCCTGTTGCAGCGAACTATCAAGAGATTTCTGAAATTATTCAAATTCATGTTTCCAAAGCAATCGCTGGGGAAGAAACGGTGGAAGATGCAGTGAAAAACATGGAAAAAGAAATGAATGAAAAATTAGTGAAATAAGCAAAGGAAAATCGTATATGTATTAGTCTTCGCATGAAGACTAATACATATTTTTCCATCAAAGCAAAGGGAGAAAATCCTAATATATAAAGTTAAATTGCTTAATCCCTCTAGGGAAAACCGAGCGTTTACGTTTTGTTTAATTTAAGGAGGAAAGCATAAATGCGAAGATGTCCAGCTGCAATGTTTGCCTACATATATATTCGCTTTCTTTTTTCTAAGTTTAGTCGACCTAAATCGGTTTACCTTATGATTTATTATGCTTCCTTTATCTTTAGTCAAAGTCTAGCAAATTCATCCGTCGAAGACCAGGCACTTTAAGTTTTTTAGATAGGGAGTGAAAAAATGAAAAAAGCTCAAAAGTCCGATTCAACCAATGGAATGGCCAAAAAGAAAGCAGCAGAAAAGAAAATGGCTTACGCTTTAGTTGCACCGTCGCTTATTTTAATTTTAGTAATCTCTGTTTGGCCGGTGCTGCAATCATTTTATTTTAGTTTGTTTGACCTAAAGTTAAACAGTCCGACAAAATCGGAAACTCATTTATCCTATAGTTTTGACTTAGAACGATACTTGGACAACTATCCATTTTTAGCAAGTGGAATTGATAATGAAATACGGAATGGAAATGCAACAGATGAGCTTATGGAAGTGAAATCTGATCTTCAGGCATTAGACACTAAGCTTCAAAAGAATACAGCTATCCAGAAGAACTATGATCTGGTAAATGATAAGCTTTTTAATATGGAAGAAATTAATCCAGAACAAGGAATTTTAAAGATTGATAAGAAAACCGCAAAAGATATTCAAAAAGCAACACAAGAAATTAACGATGAACTTATGGCAATCAGCAAAAAAACAAAGCTTGCACAAGAGAAAAAAGTAGTTGGTTTATCTTCCGCTATCAATCAAGTTGTCGTAGAACCTACTTTTATTGGCTTAGACCATTACAAGGAAAACCTTACGGATAAAAGAATGTGGCGTGCATTAGGAAATACAATGACTTTTACGATTATTTCTGTATTTCTCGAGCTTATGCTTGGCCTAGCAATCGCTTTATTAATCAACAAAGCATTTATCGGGCGCGGTTTGATACGGGCAACGATTTTGATTCCATGGGCGATTCCGACAGCAGTTTCTGCTCTTATGTGGAAATATTTATATGATGGCCAAAATGGAATTGTCGCCATGCTTTTTGAAAAATTTGGGCTTGTGGATAGCATGTCCAATCTGCTTACCACCCAAGGAGGCGCCATGTTTTCTGTTATTTTTGCAGATGTTTGGAAAACAACGCCATATATGTCCCTGCTTCTGCTTGCTGGATTGCAGACGATTCCAGGTTCTCTGTATGAAGCGGCTTCCATTGATGGGGCAACAAAATGGAAGCAATTCACCTCCATTACCATGCCATTAATTAAATCTAGTTTGCTTGTGGCATTGTTGTTTAGGACACTGGATGCATTCCGCGTTTTCGATTTAATTTATGTGCTGACAGGGGGAGGACCTGCCAATTCGACAGAAACGATTTCTGTTATGGCGTATAAATCCATGTTTAATCAAACGAATTTCGGCGATGGCTCCGCTCTTTCTGTTATTGTATTTATTTGTGTAGCCATTATTTCAATGATTTATATTAAGTTTTTGGGAAGAGATTTATTGGGGGACCAGTCTAAAAAATAAAAAGGGGGGAGAATGTATATGCAAAAAAAGGCCGGATTTTTATTTTATCTATTTTTATTTGTTTTCGTTTTTGTTGTGATGTTTCCATTTTTATGGATGCTGATTACCTCTATTAAACCAATGACAGAATTGTTTGGGGACAGTTCCTTTACCCCTTATACCCAAAATCCAACATTTGAAAACTTTATATCGGTATTCGTGAATTACCCGTTTCTTCGTTATCTTTGGAACAGCTTTGTTGTTTCATCCATTACGACTATTTACACGGTGTTTATTGCTTCTTTTGCAGCATATGCCATTGCCCGCCTGCAATTTAAAGGCAAAACCTTTATTTTAGGATTGGTGTTGTCTGTTTCTATGTTTCCGCAAATTGCAACGATTTCACCTATTTACATCTTTTTAAAAAATCTTGGTTTAACGAATTCCTATTTAGGTCTGATCATTCCTTATACAACGATCACTTTGCCTTTATCCATTTGGATTCTGGTCACTTTTTTCAGAAAAATTCCATTTGACCTTGAAGAAGCCGCACATATTGATGGAGCTTCTATGCTGCAGACATATTGGAAAGTCATTTTTCCCCTTGCAGCACCAGGGATTTTTACCACTTCTATTCTTGTTTTCATCTCCGCATGGAATGAATTTTTATTTGCTTTAACGATTAATACAGAAGAAAAATTTAAAACAGTGCCGGTTGGCATTGCGATGTTCCAAGGACAATTTACCATTCCATGGGGAGAAATCGCCGCAGCCACCATTATTGTCACCATTCCTCTTGTTCTATTGGTGCTTGCTTTCCAGCGTCGGATTGTATCAGGCTTAACAAGCGGGTCTGTGAAAGAATAAAGGGATTGGAAGCAGCATTTTTCTTTAAAAAATAAAAAAAAGAGTCGGCAACAAGTTTGTTGCCGACTCTTTTTTTGGGAATTATCTATGCAAAGCTGCGCGATATTGGTTTTTGTGTGGAGCATGCAAAGCTAGAATAAATTTTACAGAGAAGAACAACACTAAAACATATAAATGAGGGAGATGTTATGTTGAAAACGATTAAGCCAATTAAAGTGGGAACAACAAAAGCAAGCGTTCATGAAAAATTAACATCTGCAGAAATGGGAAAACTGTGGGCAACTTATACAGGCAACAGCATGTCACAATGCATTTTAAGCTATTATCTTCAGCATGTAGAAGACGAAGAGATTAAAACACTGCTAGAAAATGCTTTAAAGCTGTGTAGAGAGTTTATGAACAGCACAAAAGAAATTTTTGAAAAGGAAGGCTTCCCTATTCCCAAAGGATTTGGAAAGGAAGATGTCAACCTTGGCGCACCTAGATTATTTGAGGATGCATTTTATGTGCATTACTTGAAATACGCTGCAAAAGCAGGCATGAGCATTTACAGTGTAGCTGTACCACTTGTATATAGAAAAGATGTAAAAGAGTTTTTCGTCTATGCAATGGAGGCCACAATAGATTTAATGGACCAGATTAAAGAGCTGTTGATGAAGAAGGGATTAATCATAAAGCCTCCGATTATTCCCATACCGGAAAAAGTGGAATTTGCGCAGCATGATTTTTTGCATGGATTTTTGGGGCATGTTCGCCCCCTGCATGCATTAGAAATTACCCATTTTTACGATAACATCGAAAATAACGTAACAAGTAAAGCGCTCATCATGGCATTTGCCCAAGTCGCAAAGGATGAAAAAATTCGGGAGCTGTTTGTGAGAGGAAGGAATCTTACAGCAGAAACTATTGAACAATATATGAAAATGCTAAGCAATGAAAATTTGCCTGCACCATCACTTATTGATGATTTAGTGACAGATTCTTTCTTTTCGCCTTTTTCTGATAAACTGATGCTTTTTCATAAGATGGATATGTTTTCCATAAAGATCCGGGCATTCGGCAATTCGGTGGCGGTAAATGGAAGGCGTGATGTCGGGCTGCTTTACGGCAAATCGCTTGTAAAAATTGCTGCATTTATCGAGAGTGCTGCCACCATTATGATTGAAAAAGGATGGCTGGAGCAGCCGCCATTTGCGGCAGACAGAAAAGGCTAGATAAAGTGAATATTCCATCATTTAATAGTTAGGCCAATCAGGCTTTTTTGGACTAGGTACTCCTTAAGGGAGAGGGTTACTGTACTGAGTGACAGAAATATTTTCTGCTTTTAGAAAAAGAATAAATAAGTATAGTGAAAAAGCTTCGGCAATTGCTGATGCTTTTTTGTATGTGGGAGCGGAAGGGCGGCTTAGCAAAAATACATGCTAGCATGCTCGACTTTTCTTTTATATGCTTACGTTTGCACAATGACAATAAAAATCGCGAATGGGAAGGTGGTTTGTTTAGTATAAAATAAAAGGCAGTCGTCAGTGGGGATAAAATTTCCCAAAAGGTTGGTTTTTAAACATTTGTCGGCTTTTGCAGTTATATTAGGAGGAGAGGATTCAAAACCGTTATAATATCTTTGTTGATCAAAGGAACAGAAAAAGGAGAAATTACATGAAATTCAACAAGTTAATACCAGAATTATCCGTAAATGATATAAAGAAAACAAAAAAATTTTACTTAGAGGTACTGGGCTTTAGTCTTGAGTATGAACGTACAGAAGATCAATTTGCATTTATTTCATTAAATGGGGCACAAATGATGATTGAACAGTCTAATGGCTTCTGGCAGACTGGCAAGCTTGAATATCCATACGGGCGAGGAATTAATTTTCAAATAGAAGTGGAAAATATAGAGGAGCTCTTGCGAAATGTAAAAAAACACCACATCCCGCTTTTTAAGGACATGATGATCAATACGTATAGCGATTTTACTCAAAAAGAATTTTTAATTCAAGATCCAGACGGCTATTTATTGAGATTTTCACAGAAAAAGTAGGCAGCAATGAAAGATAAGCGAATTAATTTGAAAATCTTGCTTTTAAGAAAAAATCCTATATTATTGTTCCACTATTTCATTATTTGTATCTATTGTTTTATATGTTTGTCATTTTGAGAACGCAAAAGCTGATGCAGACTGCGCGCAATTTGCGTTTAGGGTATGGGTTTATAAAAGATTTATCAAGTATCCATTTGTTCATTAATAGGTAGAACAGGTTCTTCTATTTAAGGAATGTGGAAGAAAAATCATTTACCATCCATTATGTTTGGTTCATTCTTCTGTCCACTCCCTAAATGAGAGAGCCCATTTTTAAAAGAGCTATACATGCTGCAGGATAAGGGGGGGATTTTTCCTGCTTCTTCCGTTCTCCTATATAAAAATAATTACCGCTTTCCGCTTTTGTGGATGGCATTTGCCAATCGCTTTACGCCTATATGTATTTGCTCAGCATTCACTCGTCCATATGTCAGCCGCATATAGCCTTTCTTGGTACCAAGAGTTAAGCCTGGCGTATAGATGACACCTTCTTTAATCGCTTGTTCCAGCAATTTGAAATCATCCATGTCTTTTTTGACATGACACCAGAAATGAATGCCTCCTTTAGGAAGATAATAGTCTACCTCTTCTTGCAAATATTCCTGCAAACTATTGGCCATCGCATTTTTTTGTTTCTTTAACTCTGTCTTCAGCATTTGAATATGTTCATCAAAATAATTAGAACGCAAAAACTCATTGCCCAGCCATTGGGAGATGGTGGAATGACCAAAATCAAACTGCTGTTTTGCATCCGCAAGCCTTTCAATAACAGGAGTAGGTCCTATAATCCAGCCGATTCTGAATCCGGATGCAGCAATTTTCGTCAGCGAACTGACATATAAAACATTTCCATTCTTATCTAATGATTTTAAGGTGGATGCATCTTCTTCTGTAAAGGAAATAAGGCTGTATGGATCGTCCTCTATAATCGGGATGCCGAATTCAGAAGAAATATCTAATATTTTTTTTCGCTGATAATGAGACAATAACGTTCCTGTAGGGTTTTGAAAAATCGGATTAAGGAAAATCATTTTAATTTGGTGCTTCTTATGCAGATCAATCAAGTCTTCTGGATTCATCCCATTTCTGCCAACTGAAAGACGGAAAACCTGCAGTCCTGCTGATTTAAATATCGGCAAACTATAATGATAGGATGGATCCTCTATCGCTACAGCATCTCCTGGCTTCAGTAAGCATTCGACAATCAAATGAATAGCTTGCTGTGCTCCGGAGGTAATTAAGATAGAATTTGGCTGCGTCATGATATGTTTATATTTTTTGACATGCCTGGCAATCGTTGTGCGCAGATCGATATTGCCTTGCGGATGATCATAGCCTAAGTTGCCGGTGAATTCATTTGTTTTAATCATCTTGCGAATATAGTCTTCTGGCATCAATTCCTTCGATAGCTCTCCACTGGCAAAATTAATAAGATGCTTTTCTTCTGCTTCTTTTCGTATGCGCTGCACAACAGGCATATTAGGCTGAAAGGAGCCTCTTTCAATATAACGATTCCAGCTGGGAATTCTTCTTTTGGCAAGCCCCCAAATATCTTTGCTGATTATTGTCCCGCTGCCTTTTTTTCTTTCTACTAATCCGTTCGCTTCCAGCTCCGAATAGGCTGCGACAATCGTGCTGCGATTTAATTCATATTTTTCTGCTAATTTCCTTTCAGAAGGCAGCGGCTTGTCAATCGGAAACGTGCCATCTGCAATTCCTTGTTCAATATATTCTGCAATCTGCTTATACACCGCTTTTTTGCTTGTTTTGTCCGGCTTCCATTCCATGATTGAGCGACACCTTTCGTATGCTGATTGCTTTGTCTAAACGAGTATGGACGATAGAAAAGCTTATACATCAACAATTCAATTTTAGAAAAAGAGTGGAACAATAAAGAGTTCTATTCATTGATAACTATTCACCCTATTTTATGGTAGTATATCGAAAGTAATAAAAAATAGATTCTCTGATGAAAAAAGAAGAGGTTGATTCTAATATAAAAAATACAAATAGTACACAAAGAATTCAATTTATTGGCATGATTGCTTTTGTTTTAGCATTCTATAATCGAATTTAGGGTGGTTTATAGGATTTGTAGGTACATGTCTTTATTTTACCCTCCAAAACAAAAGTATGGATCAGCGATAAAAATTAATTTATTTTTTGCTATACTTGCTCTTTTTATTGTTAGTTATCTTAAAACTTATTGCTAATTAACAGAATTGATCTTATGAAAAGCAAGAAAAAGCTAAAAGATAGACATTCGTCAATATGCGAATAAATTCCGCCATTTTTCGTTTTGTATGAAACTAAAAGGGTAGACTTGTTTTAGACAATAAAAGGAGGATGCATAAAATGCCATCAAAAGAAAGAGATAGAATGAATCAGGCTTTGAAAAAAATTGTCGTTCCTTTTTTAAGGGAACATAAATTTAAAGGATCACTCCTTCATTTTAGACGAATGAATGAAAAAAATATAGATTTGGTTACTTTTCAATTCAATAAATGGGGAGGTTCTTTTCTAGTTGAATTGGCAGCTTGTCCGCTAGAAGGTGCAACAATGCATTGGGGAGAACAAATACCGCCTAATAAAGTGACGGCTCACGATCTGAATCAGCGTTTTCGGCTTGGAAGCAAATCAGAAGAGGAAGATGGAATATGGTTTAATTTTGAGAATGCGAAAACAGATGAAGACTTTGAGCAAGTGGCTTTTAGGGTTATAGATTTATTAAAGATTAAAGACCCTTTATGGATTGCCAGCTTATTTGATGAATAGCACTTTTGTTAAAAATTTTGCTTTTCTTATCGCAAATGATGCTAAAATGCACTTGAGAATATTCTTAAGTGCATTTTAGCGTTCAGCGCATAAATCGGAGGCGTTTATTTGCAAACTAAATCTCCTGCTGTTACCATCGCTTGTTTTTGAAGATGGTCGGAACGCAAGCTGTATGCCACTATTTTTTTCTTGTGCTGTTTGACTACATCGATGCGATCATGATAGCTGTGAAGCGATATTTTAAGCGTTTGTTTGCCCTTTTTTGCATAAATTACTATAGGGTTGCCGCCGTTTTCTGGCTCCAAATACTTTTTTTCATTATATCCGGCGATAATGGTATAGCGCTCCAATACGGTAGCATTATTAAACCAATCAATAACTTGCTTTTTTTCTTTGCCTTCCAGAATTTTTTCCGCCTTTGTCATTGTGACATTTTCTTCGTCTAGTTTTGCATGCATTTCAAATTTTTTGATAAGCCATTCTACCACACCAGTTGGCAGACAGGTCATTAATACTTTGATTATACAGATAAGAAGTGTCACAAGCAGAACAGTCCATGTCATTATCATCATCTCCAGTTCCTGTTTCAACAATTGTCAATGATCCTTCTTTTATCATAATAAATTTTGGAGAAAATCGACCATCCAATTTCAAGATAATTTCACCATCCACTTTAGAAAATCCCGCTTACAGGGTTTAATCATTTTAGGGCATGACAAAAAGGAGAGCGTTTATTTATAAAAAAAGAACAAATGTTCCTTTTGTGTTATAATAAAAGAAAAAACACAGAATAAGGGGGAGGAACTATTCGTGGATCGCACTACTATTTTCATTAGCTCTGTTGCTCAAGATTCCCTTACAGCAATAAGAAATTCTGTATTTGAAGAAGTGAAAAGAATTGGCCATGAACCGATACGATTTGAAGATACTATGAGATACATACATGAAGATTCCATTCAGACTTGTTTAGAATATGTATCGAAAAGCGATGTTTTTCTGCTGTTCATTGCTGATAAAGCTGGCACATTGGTAGCCGATGAAGGAAAAACAGTGACGCATCTTGAGTTTTTGCGCGCTTATCATGAAAACAAGCGATTGATTGTGTACGTTTTTGATCATGTGCTCGATATGTATTTCCAGCAAATTCGTTCTCCGATCAAAAAGGCAATAGATGTTTATTTCCGCACACATGGAAAAGAACCGGATTCTCTGGTCGATTTAATCAAGGAATGTGCAGAGAAACAAGCGGCGGCAATTGATCCGTATATCTGGTATTTTCTGTATGATGCGGAACAAAAAGGCGTTTATTTTGAACGCTGCTCTATTGGCGCAGAAGTGGTGTCCAATATTACCGCTTATTTGTCTTCTTTATTTAAAGAAAGCCTTCAATACTTAAATATTCGTTCGGAAATTGAACAGAGTCTGGAATATGTTCATGTGTTCGGCGATTATTATGAAAAATCCCTTGAATTAATCAGCTTATTTCATAAAGGGCAAATTTCCAATTGGCGAACCTTTTTAGCGATTTTACGCTCGCAAATGAGCGGGTTTGATATCTTATCGCTGCGCACCAAGTATCAGCAGGAATCCGTTGGGGCGGTTATGGAAGCGAATGCAGTAACTGTATATGAACAAATCCATGATCAAATGATCTGCAAAGAATATGATGGCATCACTACGCCTGAGAACTTTTCTTTAGAAGATTCGGCTTCTTATGTTGTGCAAACTTACCGCGATAATGAAAATAATGAAAAGCTTTATTATTCTCTTGAAAAAAAGACCTGTTATTTTTTATTTAAGGCAGGCTCTTATGTGTTTTGTTTTCATCTGCCATTATTAGGGGTATGGGATCAATATAAACTTCAGTCTTACCAAGAGCATATTTTTAGTGCTATACTGGAATCAAAGGGATACACGTATTGTTATCTTATTAAAACATTGTTTGGAGGTCTGCTACATGAATAATAAAGAAAATGTTATTTTGATTGCCTCCGCTCCAAAAGGGTATGGAAAAAAGGTTGTAACAAACCGATTGAAGCAGATGAAGCGGGATCGCGCAAATTTACAAAATAAACTCGCAAATATCAAGCATGCATCGCGGTATGTCAAATAATAAAGCAAAAAAATCCACTTTCCCTATGCAAAGTGGATTTTTGCCTTTTTTTGCTGGAGAAGCTCGATGTATAGCATGGAAGAAAAAACGCCTCGTTGCATTTTTAATGCACGGGGCACTTTTTTTACATCATAAGCAAAGGCAGCATCTATATTCCCAGTGAATCATGCAAAAAGCTTTCTAAATAGTCGACACTGGTTATTTTTTGATTGCATTCGCTGCTGTCAGCGCAGATAAGATTGCCGATGGCCTTGTAATAATCAGGATTTTTTGCTTTTTTCGCTTTAGTTATGGTGGAAAAATAGGCAACCTCGCCAAAACAATTGCAGATCGAACAAAAATTAGATTTGCTGGCCGGTGTCACTTTCCCTTCAATCCCGACCATTTTTCCTTCCAGCTCATAGACGATAAATTTTTTATTGGCTCTTAGATCGTTCCAGCCTAAATAGGTGAACGGGCTTTGGTCTAGTGCTGATAAATCAGGCAGCTTTAATTTTTTATTTTTGGGAAACATTTTTTTCAGCTGCTGCTCTGTGATTGATGGAAAAGGCAGCAACAAGGCGGAAATATGCTGAATGTATTGTTCATACTCCTCATCTGTTTTCAGTTTGGAAAGATCCAGTATATCTATTTGCTCTGATGATGCATGGGGAAAGAGGTCCAGGATTTTGGCATTGGCCAAATCAATTGTCGCAGCCAAAACAGTTGGAGGAACATGCTTTTTGGCGCTGTCTTTAATCAAAGCAATTTGTTTTTTTATAAAATTGAACTGTTCATTTTTAATGAATGTTTCGGTCATTATTTATCTCTCCTATTTTTATGGTGCTGTCCCCCTATTTTAAAAAATGCCAGAAGCTTTTAAAAGAGAGAAAATGACTTAGAAATGTTTTTTACCTAAAACGAAAACAGCACGGATAAAGAATTTTTTCATCCGTGCTGTTTTTTATTTTTTATGGGAATACACGATTTTTTTGATGGTTTCAGTGGAGAGATAATACTCAGCAGCGAGCTGCTGGATGCTGCTGCCACGAATAAAAGCATCTTTAATCTCGCTATTGCGGCGATCAAGCATCCGCCTTCCCCCGCTTGCAGATCCCCATTTTTGATGTTTGGTTTCCTGCTTCGGAATATAAAGGGTTTCCCCTTGAACATACTTTTGGATTTCCAAGATCAGCTTTTCAGGTAAAACTTTTTTTGCGTTCATATATTTCAATTTCGCCCGCTCCTTATTTCGATTTTGAATAAATAAGGTGCAAAGCCAAACTATTAAAAAAGCATATTCAGCGATAAAACTACCTGTTTCACCCCATGCAAAGTATCGCCTTTCCAATAATAGGCTTTGCATGAGTGGAAGAAGTACCAGACAATCTTAAGTGATTCTCCATATGTAAACACCTCCTTAGAGTATCATTATAGCGAAATTTATTATGCAGTTAAATCTTTTCTTCGTTCCGCCATTCGGCCTTATTTTTATTCCAATATGGTTTTGGTGTAAATTATTGGTTTTATCTTCCTTTTTTTTTTTTTGCAACCTTTTCAAGGTAATGAGTTTAAAAAGGGAGAGGAAAATTGGGTGACGGAAACATGCAGCATTCAACAGATTGAATCATTAAATAAATCTGATTTAGTGCAAAGTATTATAAAAAATATAATATTTCTAATGGAGCCGTAGCAGGAGACCGCTTGTCCGATATACAGGCAGCTAAGGAGAACGGATTAGTTGCTTAAGGATGCGGCTTTGATTTTGCACAAGAAGAGGAACTGTCTCAGGCGGATATTCAATTAATAAAATAGTGGTTGGGATAAGGAAGAGCGTTTCTGGTATAACCGGATCGCTTTTTTATATACCGATTAACTAGGCTAAAAACCAGCATGAAAAGTTTGTAGTACAACAATGATTTGTCTGCTGTATAGAGGTTTTATTGAAGAAGGAAGTTACTGCATCTTTGTAGAATGTTAGTATATTTAAATAATTTAAGTGGGTGAAAAAATGGAGGTTAGGCTAGAAAAGGCAACAGATACGGATGCACCAAGTATTTTTGCTATTCAAGTTAAGGCTTTTTTGCCATTGTTAGATAAGTATAAAGATGAGAAAACCAATCCAGCAAATGAAACGATCAAAAAAGTAATAGCGCGAATAAATAGAACGGATGGCGGTTTTTATAAAATAATAGCCGATAATATGCTTGTAGGTGCTATCTGCTGCTATTGGAAAGAGGACATACACTTTTGGATAAGTCCAATGTTTATTTTGCCTAGTTATCAAGGAAAAGGAATAGCTCAGAAGGCAATGCATGCAATGGAAGAAACATTTCCGCAAGCAGTCACTTGGGAATTAGCTACCCTGTTAGAGGAGAGACGGAATTGTTATTTATATGAAAAAATGGGCTACAGAAAAACAGGCGTTAGCAAGAAGTTAAATGACAATGCAACGCTTGTTTTTTATAAAAAAGTGGTTAAAAAGCAAAATGCCTTCGAAGATTCTTCTTATAACATAATAGATTGAAGAAAAAGTCCATATTAATATTTGTTTTGGCTAAATTAAAAAGTTATTAATTTTAATAATAAAAATTCTGCTAACAGACAACTGTCGAATGGATTTTATAGGAAATCTAATTAGTCATGGAGGGATAAAAATGGGAACTGCTAAAGGATTAGAACCGCTGGAAGCAGCTAAATTATTTATTGCGAAAAATTTTCCTTGCTGCCAAGGGGCTTTGCTTGCAGGAAGTGTTGTGAGAGGCCAAGAAACGAATACCTCTGATCTTGATATTGTTGTATTTGATCAAAATATTCCTTTTTCCTACAGAGAGTCTTTGATCGATTTTGGGTGGCCCATAGAGATTTTTGTTCATAATTTAACTTCTTATAAGCATTTTTTTGATTTAGATTCTAAACATGCCAAGCCTTCTATGCCAAGAATGGTGCGGGAAGGGATTGTTTTAAGGGATGAAGGGATATTAGAAGCGATCAAAAAAGAGGCAAAAATGTTATTGGATAAAGGCCCAGAAGCCTGGACGGCAGAATTGCTGGCGACAAAGCGCTATTTTATAACAGATGCTCTTGATGACTTTATAGGATCTAGTAATCGCCAAGAGGGAATCTTTATAGCTAATACATTGGCAGAACTTTTGCAGGAGTTTATTTTAAGAACGAATAATCGCTGGATCGGCTCTTCCAAATGGCTTATTCGTGCATTAAAAGAATACGATGAGGAATTTGCTGAGAAGTTCGTGGAAGCTTTTGATGATTATTATAGGTTTGGGAAAAAGCATAAAGTAATTCATTTGTGTGAGATTGTATTAGAGCCATATGGAGGGAGGCTTTTTGCAGGATTTTCATTAGGGGAAAGAGAAGATTTCAAAACGGACCCGAGATAAAAATGGAAGTTCTGTTAAATAAGAAGGGAGATCTAGAATGAAACTTTATTTTTGCAAGGGGCAGTTTAAACAGGCCGTTGAAGATTATCAATTAACGGAAAGGTAGCTTTAATATATGGGAAATCCATAGGTGAAGGCATAAAGAGAAAGGGGAAAAATGGTAACTTATTATAATGAGCTACCATTTTTGACTATTGTATTCAGCAGAACTAAATTTATGCTTGCATCTAAGATAGACTTGAAATTTAAAGAGAAAGCGGTGCTGGATTGCGTATATGATGGTTCGGTAGGCAGCGGAAAAACTACATTAGCGCGAGCATTATCAAAACAATATGACCAGCCTTATTATGAGCTGGATAATGTAGTATGGAAAAGGAGAAATGGAGGGACATCAGAAGAACGGATGAGGAAAGAGATGCCTATTTGGATGAGATAGTTAAAACAAAAAGGTGGATTGTAGAAGGAAGCCAATATCACAGCTGGGTAGCAAAAAGCTTTCAGTATGCGGATATAGTCATCTTGTTGGATACCCCTTTAGTAAGGATATATAGAATTACAAAACGGTATATACGACAGTTATTAGGAATAGAGGAAGCCAACTATACACCTTCTTTTCGCCTATTTAAAAAGATGTTTGAATGGAATAAAGCTTTTGAAATAGACAGGAAGCCAAAGCTTTTAAAAAGTTTTCAACAAGGGAAGGTGGATTTTATCATTTTAAAAGATAAGAGCGAAGTGGAGAAATATTTTAATTAGAATAAAAGGGGGGAAAGGGGAGAGGATTGTAGCCAACACAGCTGTAATGGTTTACTAGATAAGCAGAGGTGACCAAACTAGCAAACATCATTTATAATAATGCTATAAATGATTACATAATGTATTTAAAACATACTAAATAAAAGGTGAAAGAGATATGTGGAAAAAAGTGAATGGCAGATTGGTGCAGGAGATGGACGAAACGCGCGTGAAATTTCGAACGAATATCAGCAAAAGCATTATTGCCCAATTAAATGAACTGGCTGATGAACATGATACCCATGCCAATTATTTAATTGAAAATGGCTTGCAGCATGTATTGGCGGATGGAATTATCACATTTGATAAAAAAGCAAGGCCAAAAGATCGTGTGCAGTATAAAACGACCTATGACAAAGAATTGTTAGAACAAGTAAAGGAATTTGCGAAAAGGCATCAATTGTTTATCAATGATGTGATTGAATACAGCATCAAATATATTGATTTAGCAAATATAAAATCGAGGGATTATCGCTACAGAGTGGAGTAGGCATTACTCGCTCTTTTTTTTGTCTAAAATATTTGACGGCTTTCGAAAAACAAGGATTTCTAATAGGAAGGCGGAGAAAGGGAAAAGGAGTGGATTGCTGAAAAGACCAAACTTAGATAAAAGAAAAAAATATACAATTTGTCAGAACGAAGGTGCAAAATGTATATAAATTTTAAAAGATATTATGAATTTACTGGCAATTGTTGCTATGTTTTCGATAATTGCCAGATAAATTGTTTTATAGCAGAAATGAAAGGGAAACCAATAAGTTAAATTAGGAGTTGACTATTTATTAGATAAATTATAAAATTATGAAAATCAGATAATTCGAAACGCAAGGATTGGGAGTATTAAGGAATATTCACCGTTTAGAGAGCTGTCGGTTGGTGAAAGACAGTCGATGAATTCCCCAACTCGCCCAGGAGCGGTAGGGCTGATATGTAGGTCTTAACGGTTGACTGCCGTAATACAGTCCTTAAGCGGGTTCATGTAGTTTTTTACTGAATCAAAAAGAGTGGTACCACGTAGGCAAAGCCTGTCGTCTCTTATGAGATGACAGGCTTTTTTATTTTTATTTAAACAAATTATTTATCAAGGAAAAGGGGAAGTCAAAATGAAAAATGTTGAAAAGTATTCTAGGGGTTACTTTATGCCTCCAGCAACAAGCTTAAAATGGACGGAGAGGGAGTATATCGAAGAAGCTCCGGCTTGGTGCAGCGTGGATCTTCGCGATGGAAATCAAGCGCTGGTCGTTCCGATGAGCCTGGAAGAAAAGTTAGAATATTTTCAATTGCTTTTAGAAGTTGGCTTTAAGGAAATAGAAGTGGGGTTTCCTGCTGCATCTGAAACGGAATATGCTTTTTTGCGCACATTAATTGAACAAGATTTGATTCCGGATGATGTGACCATTCAGGTGTTGACACAATCAAGAGAGCATATTATAAAGAAAACGTTTGAAGCGCTGCAAGGTGCAAATAAAGCGGTGGTGCATCTTTACAATTCCACGTCTGTGGCGCAGCGCGAGCAAGTGTTCAGAAAATCTAAGGAACAAATTATTGATATTGCTGTAACTGGAGCAAAAATGCTGAAGAAATATGCTGCTGAAACTGCAGGGAACTTTCAATTTCAGTATTCTCCAGAAAGCTTCACAGGTACGGAAATGGAGTTTGCGCTGGATATTTGCAACTCAGTGCTTGATATATGGCAGCCGACAGCTGACAACAAGGTAATTATCAACTTGCCGGCTACTGTATCCATGTCTATGCCTCATGTGTACGCAAGCCAAATTGAGTATATGAGCGATCACTTGAACTTCCGGAACAATGTCATTCTTTCTATCCATCCGCACAATGACAGGGGCACTGGCGTTGCAGATGCAGAGCTTGCAATGCTTGCCGGAGCACAGCGAGTGGAGGGAACGTTATTTGGCAACGGCGAAAGAACAGGCAATGTAGACATTGTCACGCTTGCATTAAACATGTTTTCCCATGGAGTAGATGCCAAGCTGAATTTTGAACAGATCCCTAAAATCATTTCTGTTTATGAAAAATTGACAAAAATGACGGTTCATGAAAGACATCCATATGGAGGCGAACTTGTTTTCACTGCATTTTCAGGCTCCCATCAAGATGCCATTGCCAAAGGAATGAAATGGCGCGAAGAAAAAGAACGCAAGCATTGGACTGTGCCTTATCTATTGATTGATCCTATGGATATCGGCAGAGAATATGAAGGAGATATCATCCGAATCAACAGTCAATCCGGAAAAGGTGGCATCGGCTACATACTTAAGCAAAAATATGGATTTGATTTGCCTGCAAAAATGCGTGAAAGCTTTGGATATAGTGTAAAAAATGTTTCAGATCACAAGCACAAGGAACTGATGCCGAATGAAATTTATGATATATTCATGGGCGAGTATGTCAATATCAAAACACCTGTCGAGTTTATTGATTACAAATTTACTCCAAGTAAACAGCATGAAACCATTGTATCGATTCGAATGAATAATGAAGAATACGAATTGACAGGCAGCGGAAATGGCCGATTAGATGCAATCAGCAACACGCTTCAGAATCATTTAGATATTGAGTATAAAGATTTAGTTTATACAGAGCATGCGCTAGAAATAGGATCAGGATCAAATGCCGTCTCGTATGTAGGCATCACCGCTCTAGACGGCGCTGCATATTGGGGCTGCGGAATTGACGCAGATATTATGACATCCTCTGTAAAGGCTTTGTTTAGCGCCGTTAACAACATGGCAGCAAGCTCAATTCCGGCAGCTGAAGAAAAAGAGCTTAGCGCTTCAAAAAAATAAAATTAAGAAGAAAAATCAGCACTATCGTCTGCAGTCTGCTTTTTCTTGCTGCAAACCATTAATCAAGCCGATGATACTGGCATTAAGCAGTGTTATCGGCTTGATAAGTTTTAAGAGCTGTACGTTTATTTATGCACATAAAAAACTTTATATGGTGGTGGATAATATTTGAAACTAGGTGCTAAGAAAATTATTGGTGGTAAAGCAAAGGACATTTTTGACGAAATGAAAACAGACAATCATTTAAAGTCGAAGAAGAAATTTATGAAGGATGCAAAAGCAATCGCACAGAAACACACTAAATAATATTTATTTATAAGTCGCTTAGATGCGACTCATTTTAATGATGGTAAAGCAGTTGGAACCATAGACTTGGCAGGCCTGAGATCAGCAAATTGCTATTCTTATGTGTAGGATTAAAACTAGTGTTCGCGGTTAAAAATAGACAAATTTGCCTACACAAAAAACCTTAAAAAACTACTATAGAGGAACTTGCGGTAGAAACACTTATCAATAGATGATGATACGCCAAGGAAGAAGAGATGATTGTTTGTTTTTTTGTTATTTCTAACAACGCCCCCGACATAATATATATTATCGGAAGTGATTGATTAAGTTTAATTTACAGTCTCATAATTGAGTATACTAGTAATAGTGAGACGAAATAAAAAATTTTTATTAATTTTATACATATTTGGTTGTTCAACTAAATATTGAAAAATGCTCCATCCATTATGTATATATAAATTTGCATATAATAAAAATGTTTACGCAGCAATATCAAACAGATAAATCCCAGCAAAAGCGTAAATTTTTACGCTTTTGCTTCTAATAACTAAATTTCCTCAAAAGATTTTTATCGCTGCTTTTCTTTTATTTGATATGTACAGCGGGTTTTCCCATCCAAAATATGGTCGATTCTTTTGATTTGCACCTGATTGCCTAATACAGTTTGAAATAGTTCTTTTTCTTTGCTGCAAAATCCTTCACAAACGGCAGCTGCGGCACATATAGGGCAATGTTTTTCGATTAGAAGATATGCGTCTTCTTCTGGCCTGATTTCTGCCATATCCCCCTCTTCTGTTCGTATCTCAGCCAATTGCTGGAGTTTTTCCGGCAACGATGGATTTTCTTCCATTTTTTCCAGATAAGATTCGATCAGTGCATGATTGTGCGTTTCCAGCAATTGATTAGATTAAGATTAAGACCATCTTTGCCGAAAATGTCTGTCATGGTAGACATTAGACTTAATGTCAGCTTAGCATAGCCATTTGGGAAAAAATCATCTGTCTGGGAGGTCAGCCCCCACATTTTAGCAGGCCTTCCCATTTTGCGCGTCTCTTCTTCCTCTTTTTACAGCAACTCTTGCGTATCCCCCCCTGCCGCTGCTTTATTTATTACAAGCATCATTGCTTTAACGGCACTGCTGCTTGCTTTTCGATACAAATCGTTTCTCAGCAAAAATTCGTTTCTCCTTAAAGAATTTTCTCTCTTTTTTCTGATGTTCCTGCTTTCCAGCTGCCCTAAAAATTTTTTTCAACAAAAAAGTTCATATTTTCCTTACAGAATTTCTGGCTGTATTATGTTAAAGTTTTAGCAGAAGATAAGTGAAAAGCATGGTTTCACAAGATAAAGGAGATTCATCAACATGAGATATATAAAAAAATCACTTCCCTCTTTGGCTTCCAATTCTGTTTATTTAGCCGTTTTATTAGGAATTGTTGGCGGCTTTTTAGATGCATATACGTTTATTTCCAGAGACGGGGTGTTTGCGAATGCTCAAACGGGGAATATTGTGCTGTTTGCCGTTAATTTAGCGACAGGGCAATGGAAAAATGCCCTTGTTTTTATTCCGCCGATTTTAGCCTTTATTATAGGCGTGTTAGTTTCGGAAGTGGTGAAGCTGCCATTTTTGCGGGAATTATTGTACAGCTATCGGCGTTCCATTTTAATTTTAGAATGCCTTGTACTGATAGTGGTCGGCTTTTTGCCGGCAAGCGTGCCGAATATTATTGTCACAACAAGCCTTGCGTTCGTTTCTTCCTTGCAGATTTCTACATTTAACAAATTAGATAAATGGGCTTATAATTCGACCATGACAACCGGAAGCCTGCGCACTGCCACCCAGGCTGCTTTTGCCGCTTTTCTTCATCATGATGCAGAAGCGAAAAAACAGTTTAAACAATTTTTTATCATTATTCTTTCTTTTTTATTTGGCGCATTGTTGGGAACCTTTACGACTGCTTTCATTGGAAATGCTTCGATCTGGACAGCAGCAATTGTGCTGGTTGTGGCTCTTATTCTTTACCATCGGGACAAAGGCTATATCCGAAAACCAGCCGCATTCCTCAAACATGTCTCCAATCGCTGAAATGCTCATATAAAAAAGCGGCCCAATTATCGGCCGCTTTTTTGTTTTGCATCAGTTTGTATAAAACGATTCTTCCATCAGCAATTTTTCCATAATCATGATATCTACATATTTCCCGCGAAGCTTGCCTTGATGCTTCCATATGCCTACTTGGCGAAAATTCATTTTTCGATATAGGCCCTGTCCTTGGGCATTCATAGGAAATGTATAAAGGATCAGCTTGTAAAATTGCTGCTCCACGGCGGCTTTTTCTAAAGCTTGCAATAATAAGTGGCCTATTTTTTTGCCGCGGTGCGTTCGGTGAACATAAACTGATAGTTCACCAACTCCTTTGTAGGCGCAGCGAGAATGAAAAGGATTAATGGCAGCCCATCCAACTATCACCCCTTCATCATTTTCGGCGACTAAAGCGGCATATCGGCCTTGATGCTGGACAAACCAATTTTCCATATAGGCGCTGTCTTTTGCTTCTTCTTCCAATGTCGCCATCCCATCTTCAATTCCTTGATTATAAATGGCTAGTATGGAAGAGAGATCCTTATGTTCTGCTTTTCTGATAAACAAACGTTATCCCTCCTTTTTTGCTAGCGATGCCAGATGATGAATGCTTCTTTGATCAGCAAGCCAAAAAATGTCTGAGCCGTGCTTTAAAAATAGACAGAGCGGCATCTGAATTTAAACAGCCTGCAAAAAAACAGCGGCTTATTTCAACTCCAGCGTTTCTGCAATAGAATGAATTATCTTTATTGTACTATTGCACGAAAAGAAATAGATGAAAAAAAGGAAAGTTTTTTTAAAATATTTTAGAAGAAAGAGAAATAAGAAGCCAGGAAATAAATTCAGACAACAGTTTTTGTTTATAATACGAACGTTTTATAAAAAATATATATAAAATGTTCGTATTAAATGATAAGAAATGCAAATCTCTCCACAGCGGGACACAGCTCTATTTTTTATAAACACGAACATTGTGATTTGAAAGGAAAAGTATGCTGGAAATAGGCGAAAAGGTTCTGCGAATATTATCGCAGAACCTTTAGAGTTAAAATAAACAAGCATTAGACCATTACTTTGCAAATGTTGTTGGTGAATTCTACCGGGTCGCTAATTGGCAGTCCTTCAATTAACAGCGCTTGATTATACAATAGGTTTGTATAAAGCGCCAATTTGTCTTTATTGCTGCCAAAAGCACTTTGCAAGGCTTGGAATACAGCATGGTCTTTATTGATTTCTAATACTTTTGTTGCTTTTACATGCTGGTTGTCTGGCATTGCCTGCAGGACTTTTTCCATTTCAATCGTTATTTCTCCTTCTGTTGATAAGCAAACAGGATGAGATTTTAAGCGATTCGAAATTTTCACTTTGCTGACTTGTCCACTCAGAATCGTTTTCATTTCTTCTAATAAATCTTTATTTTCTTCTTCTAGCTTTGGATCTACTTTGCTGTCTTCTTCTTTCAGGCCAAGATCACTTGCTGAAACGGATTTAAATTCTTTATCTTGATAACTCATCAGCATTTTAATGGCAAATTCATCAATATCTTCTGTTAAGTAGAGGATTTCATAGCCTTTATCTGCAACAAGCTCTGTTTGCGGGAGTTTTTCAATTCTTTCAATGGATTCCCCTGCTGCATAATAGATGTAGGCTTGATCTTCTTTCATGCGTGCAGCATATTCCTCAAGAGAAACAAGCTTTTTCTCATTGGATGAATAAAATAGCAGCAAATCTTGAAGCATGTCTTTATTTGCGCCAAAATCATTGTATACGCCAAATTTCAGCTGTCTGCCAAATGCTTGATAGAATGTTTCATATTTTTCTCGTTCATTTTTCAGCATGGCCTGCAGCTGGCTTTTGATTTTTTTTGTAAGATTCTTTTCAATTCGTTTTAACTGGCGATCCTGCTGCAGCATTTCACGTGAAATATTAAGGGAAAGATCGCTGGAATCAACCATTCCTTTAACAAAGCTGAAATAGTCTGGAAGAAGGTCGCCGCATTTTTCCATAATAAGCACACCATTTGCGTACAGCTCCAAGCCTTTTTCATATTCTTTGGAATAATAGTCAAAAGGCGTTTTTTCTGGAATATAGAGAATAGACTGATAAGAAATCGATCCATCTACACTAATATGAATATGCTTTAATGGCTGATCAAAGCCAAAGCGCTTTTCTGTATAGAAGTTTTGGTAATCTTCTTCTGTCAGCTCGTTTTTATTTTTGCGCCAAATTGGCACCATGCTGTTGATGGTCTGTTCTTCTATTACATCTTCCAGCTCATTTTCTGTGCCTTCTTTTGGTTTTTTTGTGGTGATATCCATCTTGATTGGATAGCGGATAAAATCAGAATACTTTTTGATGATTGATTTTAAGCGATATTCTTCTAAAAATTCATCATACGTATCTTCTTCGGTATTTTCTTTTATCTTTAAGATAATGTCTGTGCCGACAGTTTCCTTTTCTGCTGGTTCAATCGTATAGCCATTTGCCCCATGAGATTCCCATTTATAAGCAGTGTCGCTTCCTAATGCTTTGGTGATGACTGTGACAACATCTGCGACCATAAAGGCTGCATAAAAGCCAACACCAAATTGTCCGATAATATCATGGCCATCCTTTAGTTCATTTTCTGATTTAAATGCCAAAGAGCCGCTTTTGGCGATGGTTCCAAGATTTGTTTCCAGCTCTTCTTTGGCCATGCCGATTCCTGTATCAGAAATGGTTAGCGTGCGAGTGCTTTTATCGGATGCTAATTTAATATAATACTTGTCCTTTTCAAAGCTTAACGCGTCATCTGTCAGCGTTTTGTAATAGATTTTATCAATGGCATCGCTCGCATTGGAAATAAGCTCGCGCAAAAACACTTCTTTTTGCGAATAAATCGAGTGGATCATCATGTCTAATAATCGTTTGGATTCCGCTTTAAATTCTTTTGTTTCGACCATTTTCATCCATCCCCTTTTTTCTATGTAATAGTTGCTAGCACTCAGCAATAGTGAGTGCTAAACAATAATTTAATATCATATATTTTAGTTGTTGTCAATGGATTCCCTTTTAAACAGAACCATGCTGGACATATGCCAGCATGGTTTCATGAACATTAATAAGGATCAAATGGATGTGCCGATTGTGCGCAGTTCAATCATTTTTTCCTGAATTTCTGTTCGGCATGCGCTTAAAGCATCGGATAAATTGCGATTGTCTCCCCCTATTATGTATATTCTATATTTTCAGGAGTTGTATGAATAAAAAGAATAAGAAAAAATGGCATAAAAAAACTCATGAATGAACTCGCTTCATGAGTTTTTTAAAGCAGGATCGACATGCCTGGTGCATCTGCTTCTCTTTCTTGAAAGCCTAATTTTTGATAAAACTGCTTTTTGCCTTTAGCAGAAAAAAGCTGAATCGATTGAATGCCTGTTTGCTGGCACTTTTCCAGCAATCCCTCGATAATGGCTTTTCCTAATCCTTTTCCTTGATAGATTGGATCCACCATTACATCGCAAATCAATGCTTGATAAACACCATCTGAAATCAGTCTGCCAAATGCAATCAATTGCTCCCCGTCGTAGATAGAATAGCAGTACCAGCTGTTTTGTGCTGCTGTATATAATTGTTCTTTCGTATAGTTGCCTTTTTTATTTTTTATTAAGCCGCTTGCTTCATGTAATGCTGCAAATAGATGAAAACTCGGCAATTCCTCTTTTATTATGTAATCCATTGATCATTTCTCCTCGTACGTTATCTGTTAATTATATTTATACAACATTATTAATAAATATTCAATTGTTATGATGAAAATTTATAAAAAAATTTTGAAAAATGATCTTTCTTTGCTAGTAGCTAAAAATGAAAGGCAATGATGCATAAAAATCTTTAAAAATAACGTATAAAAGAGGCAGTAAAAATAGTGGAGGAATTATTAAAAGAAGACAAAAATAATGAACAAGCCTTAAAATTTAAAAAAGAACATAAAAACTTATTTGCACAACGCCATAAGTTTTTTCGTTAATAGAAAAAGGGGCTCTATAACCATAAGTAGTTCCGTTTCGGTGGAGAAACAGACCAAATCGCATATGAGTTGGTCTCTTATTTTCCTCTTATATATCACAACGAATAGGAGATATCACTACTGTAATTAGCAAGCAAAATCGCAACCTGAAAACCAGCGTTGATTTTTTTATTTAAGTAGGTAATAGATGTCCTTTTGGAGTAACTAGAGATCATTAAAATAAGCGGAGATTTTTCTGCTAGACAGCAGAATAAAGCTAGTTTCGGGGGATATAAGCGGAGGTTTTCCGATTAAGCGAAGCAATATTGCTCTTTTTCACGTTTTTCCAGTCCATAGTCGGAAT